>CDYQ01007021.1_pt1 | contig 131194 bp, 173 predicted proteins | sample 557451 | NCBI WGS metagenome assembly CDYQ01 (sample SAMEA3182059, study PRJEB8094) | gut metagenome | biome: human; feature: gut; material: Stool; isolation source: human stools | place: Canada | collected 2012-11-26
AGTCACCTGTGTTCCAGTCACCTGTGTTCCAGTTACCTGTGTTATAGTTACCTGTGTTACGGTTACCTGTGTTATAGTTACCTGTGTTATAGTTACCTGTGTTATAGTCACCTGTGTTCCAGTCACCTGTGTTATAGTTACCTGTGTTATAGTCACCTGTGTTATAGTCACCTGTGTTACGGTTACCTGTGTTATAGTTACCTGTGTTACGGTTACCTGTGTTTTTCAGTCCTGTACAATTTTTGCCGTCATTAACAATTGTAAGCAATTCTGGCCATTCAATCTCACGGATAATTTTAATCTTATCCGTTACTGATTTATCTTTATATGTTTCCACAAGACCGAGGGCTTCGACCTCCGCAACTTTATTTCGGCTGTTAAAATTATAATAGTTAAAACAGTCGCTTGCTTTCTGACAAAAATGGAATCCCGCCCCGCACATTTCAATGTTCCCATTATGTACAAAAGTTTCTCCTACCTTATACTGAAAACCTCTGCACGTCCAATCGGGATTGAATACCTTAAACCCTTTAATACTCATAATATTTACCTTTTTATCCTTTCTATCTTGACAAATGATGTCTGATTGTGGTATAATAAGCTAATAAGATTTACCATTTCTTTTGGATTTGGTTTCTTGCTTGTTTGCTATGTTTAGATTATATCACTTGCAAGTGAACTTGTCAATAGCAAATTTCGTTTTGAAATGAACTTTTACATATTCTACAAAAATACACACCTATTTTTGTACAGAATTAATAACATAATTAAGAGGTGTAATCATGACAGAGCGTTCTAATTTTGGTGAAATTATAAAAAAGACTCTTGATGATATGAGTTTACAACAAAACGACCTTGCTGAACGTATGGGGAAAAGAAAGAACTATGTAAGTGCATTGCTTCGCACAGATAACCCCTCAACTAGCACATTGATATCTGTAGCCGATGCCCTAGACTGTTCTGTAGACTATCTGCTAGGCAGGACAGACAACCCTCAATCACACACAGACAAAGAAATTCTAAGTTCTGATGAACAAAATTTACTTGAAATATATCGCAATTTTAACGACGAGGGAAAAGTTGCCTTAAAAACGCAAGCAGATATTTTGTCTACTGTGCCATTGTACACCAAAGAAAACCAAATGAATTGACGGAGGATGTTATGAGAGACCTTTATGAAATCGGAACAATGGAATTTAAAGACCTTAAAAAATATATAGAGCTACCGTCTTTTCAACGAAGTGTTGTTTGGTCAATTGAGAAAAAGGAAGAATTTATTGATACCGTGCTAAAAGGTTTCCCTTTTGGTTCTCTTTTATTATATAAAAGTAGCCCATACTCTTACTTATTAGTTGATGGACTACAAAGATTTACGACTTTAGATGATTTCTCGAAAAATCCATTCAAGTATATAAAAAACTATGAAGATGAATTTAAGGAATATTTCGACAAGATTATTGGTACATTAGCACCTGCTGTAACTACAAATTTTACAATTGTTAAAACAGAAATAACAGAATCTATTAAAGCTAATTTAACAAAAGAAAACAAAACTACTTGTATTGTTAATCGGGTAATATCTGATGTGTCAGTGTTGAATGTGTCAGTGTTGAAGGAGAAATATACAGAATGTTACGGTATTCTTTCTGAACTTATTGAAAGCATAAAAGATAAATATCAAATTCTTAATAAGAAAATCCCCTATGTATGTTATTCAGGGGATGAAGATTGTCTGCCCCAAATTTTTGAAAGGCTAAACGCAAACGGTACAGTATTAAGCAAATATGAAATTTATGCTGCCAAATGGAGTCATATCATTTTCAATTACAATGATCCGTCTATTCTTAAATTGGTAGATGAAAAGTATCAGAAAATGGTAGAAGATACAGGGGTAGAAATACAGAACTATCAAGACGGTCAAGTAATGAGAGAACAAAAAGTAAATCTTTTTGAATTTTGCTTTGCATTTGGTCGCCTTATTTATAAAGATAATCCTTACATAATTTTCAAAAAACAGAAATTCTCCACATCTGATGTAGCTTCAATCGGATTTTCTTTATTATCAGTAATTCTTACTAAAACTACCAGCAGCCTTAGCACAGTTGCAAACTGCTTCACTGACATGAGTGCTGATAAAATTAAAAACTTGATTAAGCTGAAGGAACTTATTTTGACTTGCCTTGCCCATATAAGTAAGATTTTATGTAAATACATCATGTTCCCCGATAATAAAAATTCTATAACAAAATATATAGAACATCAGATTTTGTGTATTGTTGGGACATATTTTAACATGAAATATTCTGTTTCTACAAAAGATTTTAGTATCACTGAAAAAACAGGGACGAAGAAGCTTGAAACAGCGTTTGAAAAGAATATGCCCATGCGCTATTTATATGAAATCCTGTCAGGCTATTGGAGCGGAAGTGGAGACACCAAGATTGCTGACGAATTATCTAAAGATATATCCGACAATCGTTATTTAACTCCGATCCCTCTTTCTACATGGGAAAGGTTTCTTCATGATTGGATGCTTGAGCAAACTCAAAAATCAATGAAAAATACCCCAACAGAAAATAAATTATTCTTATGTTTTTTACTTAGAATGCGCAAATCTAACGACAATTATATTAATAGTAAACCACTTAATGTTGAATTAGTAATCTCTAAAAGCCGTTTTACTCAACAAATGAAAAACAGCAAGGGGATTTGTGCCATAGGGAACTTATGCGTTCTTCCACAATTTGAGGTACATAGCAAGCAGGAATATACTCTGTATGAAGCTGTAAAGAATCGGTCGTTAGTGTTTGATATTAATGATTCTGTTATTAATGACTTTCTTTATCCTGTGGAATCTGAATTATTATTTTTAGATTCTGACTTCACCGAAGAAAAATATCTGTCGTTTTTAAAGAATAGACATGATTTTTTAATCAATAGATTCAAAGAGACTTTGCGTGGTAATGTGTAACTAAACAAAGACCCTCGCAACCAGTTTAGTAGCTCCGAGGGTAAATAAATATTAACAGAAAGGTAAGGTATTTTATTATGTCAAAAGGCATCGCAGCCCAGCTCAAATCTATCGAGAAAGAAATTCAACGCAAATCTGACAAGTATCAAGAGCAATTAAACAAAACTCCCAAAGACAAATGGTTTACGAAAGAATTTATGCACAGTGTTCATCTTTCTGAAACAATAAAGCAGTTCTTTGATAAGGCAAATGTTGATATTTCTCATATTGATAATTTGTCTGATGAGGAAAAGTCAAAGTTAAAAGCCAAACTTCCTGTTAAATTCAAAACATGGGACGATTTTCTTAAAGAAGCGTTTGCATTTAATGTAAAACAATTCTTATCCAATCTTTAATTGAACAGGGAACACGGGAATTTCACCATTTTCTATTCTAGTTTCCCAATTAAACATATCTGCACTAAGGACGGTATCTGTTGTAAGAGAGCCGTCCTTAATCTTTTCTTCGACAAATGCGTTTGTTTTATCTATATCTAAAAAAACATTGATATGAAATAAATTATTATCCATTTTATCACCTCTTTTCTATTTTAGTATGTATCTGGTACAATATAATTATACTACAAAATTTTGATTTTGTCAAGATGTTGTATAAAACGCTGTGATTGGATTGCAAGCAACACAATATCTCGTTAATGTAAATACAAAATTTCTTAAATACTGGCAGAAAGGCAGAGAAATCGTAAGTCCAAGCGCAAAAACAAGAGGATTACCATAAAAGTAATCCTCTTTTATATTATTATGAATAACAATAACATTTATAAAATTAATATTGACAATCAGCACGATTTATGTTATAATATGTCATATAAAACATTTGGTTAAATTCGGAGGTATATTATGAGAGCAAACACAAAGTACATCAAACAATGCGTTGCAATGTCCTTAATCCTTTCATCAGTTCTGTTATCTGGCTGTGCAAGCAAGATAGATGAAGTATCACAAAAGATGATGGACGATATCAACGCTATCGGAACGGTAGAAATCTCTGATGAAGAAGCTATTGAAAAGGCTGAAAATTTATATGCCACTCTTACCGATAAGCAAAAGGAGCAGGTCAATAACTATGCTGATTTGCTCAATGCCAGAGATGAATTAGATAAGTTACTTGAAGAAAAGGCTAAAAAAGATGCCGAGGAAGCAGAACGTCTTGCGGAAGAAGAACGTAAAGCCGAAGAAGAAAGATTAGAAAAAGAAAGACAAGAAAAACTTGCGTCTTATACACCCGAAGTGAAATATTGCGCCAGAGCCATTATTACTGTCAAGCGGGCATTAAAGAATCCTGATTCAATGGTTGTCCACAGCTTTTACTATGGTAAAACAGATAATGGGGAATCCGTAAATTTAGATGTTACTTCTGAAAATGGGTTTGGAGGTTCTAATAGAGACACTTTGTTTGTAACCGACAATGTTGATAAATGGGGGTTAGAAATTGTTACAACCGAGACGGGAATGGGAGTAATGAAAGATAATACTATAGTCGATAGTGAAATGACAAGATTATTAGATGAATATGATGATGTAGATAATGCTACCGTTCTCCAACTTGTCGATGAATATGAAGAAACTAAAGACATTTCTCTTATTTATTAATTATTTTCCATAATAATTTTACCCTATTCGTTACGAATAGGGTAATTTCTTTCTTAGTGAGCCATATTTTTCTACAAATCGACCTATAAATCCTACGATGAAACACTCATTTCATGACATCTCTTCAGCTATTTTGTTAGCCATATGATACAAGTAAACACAGCATTACTTAATAGTAATGCTGTGTTATTTTTATGCCTGTTTACTGCTTGCTAAGAAACTCATCAATGCTATTCTTGATAATATTCATTCTAGTTAAAATTTCATTCTTTGTTGTAGAATGATTACTATTGTATTCCTCGGGTGTGTTCCAGAAGAAATAATCTAACCAATCAGCAAGTTTTTCGGAATTATCAAGCTTGTTTACATAACGCAAATAACTTGTGAAATTGGTTATGTTGAACATCGTCTTTGCAACAGCAGAACCTTTTTCAACAAGAATATTATATGCTCCGAGCAACTTATCATAAATGCCGTTGATTTCTTCCTGCTTGTCCTCTGTTATTTCGAGGTTTTCAATTATTTCGTTAATATGCTTTCCCGAATATTTCGGCTCGTCCTCATACAGAGCAATATAAGTCTTTGCAATGATTTCATGATATTTCTTCTGATTAAATTTATTCATTGTAAGCATCGCCTTGAAAATCTCATGTTTTGATAATGCTTCAAAATCATCCATATCAGAACGTCTTATTCTTGCCACATCAAATGGGGTCATCTGCTCGCCAGAATTAATTCTGAGCATAATAAACCTCATTATTTCTTCCGATGTGTTATCGGCTATCAAGATATTCATAGAAGCCCCTCTGAGCTTCTCCTTGAGTTCTTCCGGTAACTGACTAAACTTGCAACCATTAACGTTGTAATAATGCCCGTTGCACTCAATCAGAGGGTCGTTTTTTAATCCGCACAGGGTGAACTCATCATTCAGATAAGAAACGATTGAGCCGAGCATTCTCTGCTTACCATCATACACCTGATAAAGCTTCATCTTCCCCTTGCCGACCTGATTTACTATGAATGCAGGCTGGAACTTATACAGTCCGGCGAGAATGGAATGAATGTATGCCGACTTTCTATCTTTCTTCCATACAACGGCTCTCTGCTGTGGGATTTCAAAATCAAGAAGTTTATTACTATTTGTGTATTTGATATAAATATCTCTGACACTCCATGTGTCAGCATTAAGCTTTAAATCATCCGTGGACAGAATATGACTATCCTCGGTAATTTCAACCTCACAATCTTTGATTTTAGCCTTCTTAGAGCCGGCTGGCTTAGTCGAGGATTCTCCTTTTTTAGGTCTGCCTCTGTGGCTCTTAGGCTTTTCTTCGCGGTTATTTCCCATAACAGAATTTTCGTCTATGGGTTCAGACTGATTCTCTGATTCTGTATTCTGTGTAGTTTCGTCAAACGTTACCTGCTCATCTTCAAATGCCATATTAACCTCCATGCTCCATTTTGAAATTAAGAAATATATGCCATTTACTAATTATTTATTTTATCATAATTTATTCCCTATGTCAAGTATCTTATTCCGATTTTCATAAAAATTATACATTATTTAAGCAAAAATAAAATCCACCCTCGGATAGAAGATGGATTTTTAATATTTTTGGTTTTAGTTTTGATATCTTTTTCTTGCTTCATCAGCAGAATACTCATCAAGAAGATGTGATATTCCTTTCGGTGGCTTAATGCCTACTATGTCAAAAGCAAGGAGGATGTATCCGTTGATGATGCTGTTGCACATTCCGGAATTAACAATCTTATCAAAATACTCTGGCGGTTTTCTCCATAGCGAGAACGTTTCTTTCATTTCTTCCTGCTCGGCAGGGGAGAGGTCTTCAAAATTCATAGTTCTTCCTCCTTAATCAATAAAAAATCCATTACAAAAGCCAGTGCAAACTATTTGTTCACGCAATCTCTTAACTTCATTTTCTAGATTTATAAAACATTGCCTCTCTTTTCTTCCATTTCTTTTATGAACATGGTGGCATACCTCACAAACATAAAAGTTATCTTTCGAGATAAACCTGATAATTAAATTAATAAGATGATTTCTCTTAAAATTATTCTTTGGTTTCATGATGAAATTCTCCTTTCATCAGATGATAAAATAATTCAAACCTTTGACATTGATATCGTCCGAAGTGCAAAGAGGAACATAAAGTAATTCATAACCACGCTCATGAATTTCACTGTCTTCAACTACCTCAATGTGTATCATTTTGAGCAACTGTTCTTTTATTCCTCTGTGGTATTCCCATATATCATCTTCATCAGAATTATTGTACCACTTGTACCATTTCTCTCCATGTAAAATATATGTTGCTAAAATAAAGTTTACGATTGAAGTTTTGAATCTGTCAAAATTTATTTTGTTTGTGTCAAATGACTCAGAACGGTTGTCACTTAATCTCTCCAACAGATGTTTCCCAAGCCAATCCAATTCACGATAAAAATCACTGTCGTGCAATGTTATCATTAAATACTTCATTATGTAACCACCTTTCAAAATTTATCCGATAAAACGGAGTTTTCATTCTACAATCTGAATGTCCTTTAGGGTCAATTTATGATCTTTCATCCAAATTTGGATTACAGACAGCATAACATTTTCCCATATGTTAATAGTGCCGAGAAGAATGCTTTCAGACAAAAAACATTTTATAAAATATGGAATAAATTTGTAATCGTTCATCTTATAAAACGACATTCTTCCATCAGGATAAAGAGATATACTTATGCTATTTTTTATAGATAAAGGACGACCGCACTGGTACATCCCTGTAAAAATTCCATAAGTAATATAAATTTCATCCCTATCATCCACATTAAAATTTTCCACTTTTACAACATATGTGCCAGAAAACCTTGTATGAAATGGTCTATCGACCGTTTCTGTCCTGTTTGTTTGGGCAGGGTAATAATCAGTAAATCCACACTTTAACATCTTTTCTTTAAAATTAGTCATAATCTATCCTCACTTTCTTGGAAAAATTTCGTCATCATCAATGGCAGATATAATAATTCTTTCACTGTGATAATGGCTGTCTTCATTGTTTAATTTTTCATTCCAAAAAGAATCATTTGCAATAGTAATATAATAGTTATTTTCCCTGTCGCCAGCGCAATATGTTCCAATGCTTCTTATAACACCTGTGCCATATTTTGCTTCGTATTCCTGTAATTTCTTGATTACTTCGCTTGTTGTTGATACTAACATAATTTATTCCCTCCATATTCTTTTATCAGAGTAAATGTTGCCCGTGATATTTTCCAAAGCGGTCATTACACCGAGTATCTGTGTAATTTTCTTCCTCATTGCTAAATCACGGTCATCTTTGGCTTGCTTTTCTTCTGGTGTAAAGTTAGCAAGTTTCTCTTGATATTCCTTTTGTATGAGTTTTTCTTTGTTGCGTTTGACTTTCTTGCTCATGCAGTTCATATACTTAATCCTCCTCTCCTTCATAATTGCCGTTTTCCATACTAAATCCACACCAATGGCAGTATGGAAATCTGTGTCGGGAAAATTTACGACAATGAGAACACCTATATGCTCTTGAATTATAAGTGATAACTAAATCACCAAATTTATTTCCAATAACCAGTAGCCATTCTGCTGTGTTTCCGGATTGAATAGGCTTATCAGTTTTAAGATTTTTAAGATCTTTAAGGCTTAATTTCTTGATTTCTCCATTCTCGTCTTTATAAATGAAACCGCCTTCTTCGCCGGGGTTTGGTTTGCGGACATTAAATCCTACCATTTCTAAAGCTTCTATCATTATTCTATGTGATTCCTCTGAATCTGTAGGGAACTTTGGGCGTTTTTCTTCCATGTGAATTATTCCTCCCAATCAAAAATATAATCTATTCGGCTATGAGCTTCTCCTTTTGAAATATCATTTGCCTCCCATTCACTTATTCTACAACCCTGAAAATCTTTACTACTTTCATGCTTAACAGCATAATTCTTGGCAAATATAATTGCCGACTCTTTGTCCGTGAATATTCCAATCGGTTCATCTGTTATATAATAATCTTCAATGGTTGTAAAAGAAACCTCAACAAGATATAGTTTCATCGCTATCTCCTCCTTAAATTTGAATTTTATCCGTTATCTGGATATGACTTGTAATAAATGCCCTTATAAATGGCTTTGTTAAGCCATTCTTTTGAGCATATTTCCCAATGAAATGTTTATTTTATCGTCTTATGCCATCTACCATTTCTGAACACCCATTCCTCAAGATTTCTTTCTGAATACGCAGGTGTACGGTCATAATCCCATTCGCTAATTGATGTATAAACCCCATTAATATTATCTATATAGAATTTTCCATCATCACGGTGGATTCTCTTAGCATCGGTCAATGCTTTTGTATAGCACATATCCATAGCATAAGTCTTTGATGTTGTTGCTCTCTGGTGTCTTGCTGTCATAAAACTCATCCTTTCAATAATTCGTGAATGTCGAAGCACCCCATATAATCACTTATGTAAACGCCATTATCATTATAAATAAAGAATATATTGCCGTTATTATCAATATACATAGGGCATGATATAACATTGCCATTTTCTTCTTTAATCATAATTGAATTATCATCAAAGTTTTGTTCTCCTACAATAATACTTGTATCTCCAACCCACCTTTTGTTAGTAAAGTTGTCGTTCCATTCTAACATATTATTTCTCCTCCAAAGTCATCATAGCAAACATCCGTGTCTGCATTTCCAATCTTTTTCTCTGTCCCGACAGATGCCTAGCAATTCACATTGCTGACAATCCTCTGGCAGTTGTTTGGTTTTCCATGCTCCGGGCTTCTGTTGTTTATGCTTTTTAATCTGGTATTTTATCCAGTTAATCAGGTTCACGGCTATATTTGCCCTCTGCAATATCTTTCATACGCCACTACATTTCCTTTGCAGGTTTCATAGTTTTAATCCTCCTCAATCAATCTCCAGAATATCCATTATATAATCTGGCTCTAAACCCAAATTATCCATAATGATGTCTGCACCATCACTACATGGTCTATTCATCAGTTCTTCCTTTGTTTCTCTTACGAGGTTTATTGCTTTCTGCTCGGTTATATCATCACGTTCCATTAGGATTTTTACTACTGGATTCATTATGTATTCTCCTTCGTTTCTACCCAATAACACAAAACACCAAATTCTCCGTCTTTAAGTCCGTGAGATTTAGCCCATGCTATAGCTTCTTCCGTTGTATCAAAATGCTTTGTATAGTTTTCAAAATCTACGCACAAAGTAAAGCTTCCATCTCCGGCAAATTCCTCAATGTAATCGCCGTATTCAAAGAGTTCAAGAAAACAGATGTACCGTCCTGACATTATGTATTCCTCACTTCTCATCAAGATTTATTCCGTAAATATCTTTTATCCAACCACGGATGGTTCTGCCATAGCCGATAATTCCTTCCCATTCGCAAACACAGTTAAGAATTTCTGACTGACTCATAGCATTGATATCATCGTCTTTGCTTGTGTCTGTTGGTTCAAGGTCAAGATTCTGGCGTACTATGCGGAGTATGTTTTCGGGGTATGTCATTAATTTATTCCTCGCTTTCAGTATAATGCTTTCTTCATACGGTATGCAAAATCCGTAAAGCATTTATGTATTTCTTCCTTGATTGTGGCTGCGGTCAAAAATCTGTAATCATTCCTTGTGGTGATTATTCGGTAAACCTCGTCCTCGGATATCTCGCAGACATCTTCGCCTGTGTCATCGTCATGATATTCATTCTCTGACATAATGTTGTCTATATCTTTGTAGAGGTCTGATATACGTTTCATTTTTAATCCTCCATAATATAAATATCAAGATCGTCTGTGTTATAACTTTCACTGGCAGGTGCATCACTACACCAAGTTGCTGCTTCATCAGCCGTTACAATATCTATTCCGTTACTCTCTAGCAAAGAAAATAACTGTGTTCTTATGTCTGAATTGAATCTTGTATCTATTCTCTTTACCTTGTGATGAGTTTTATGAATAATTATTTTGAAGTTCATTATTAATCCTCCTCAACGTGTCTAATGTTTATTTTCCAACCTTGGCAGCCTTATTTCAGACTGTCAAACGCTCTCGGCTTAATGGCTGTTTATAGCTGCCGAGTCAGCTTTTAGATTACTTCCTCTATTTGCTCCCAGTATTCTTCGGGAACGTCCTCACCGAGAATGTCATAGAGTAAAGCAACTTCTGCCTGAAGTTTAGCAGTAAGATTTGCTGTTTCCCAAACCGTTTTAGTGGTAAACCCTTTTTTGTTCAAGTCTTGAAGTTCAGCGAGTTTCGCAAAAAGCATCTGTAAAAGTTCCTGTTTAGTTTTCATAATAAATTCCTCCTGTTAATCATCTTCAGTTTTTTGTGTTTAGTATTATTTGATTACTCCTCTGTCCTCATGCAGACTTTGGAGCATATGCGGAAGTTATGCGCTTCCGCTGTGAAAGAGTGGGGGTTACAAGCCCTTTAATTCCTGACGAATTGCCTTGATAGTTAAAATGTCCTCGTCAGAAAGATCGGTTTTTGAATTTACTCCGTTTAAAGCTACCCGAAGCAGGACTAAAACCTGATGGAGAGTTATGGTTTCTTTTTCTTTTATCTGTGCAAGAATGGAATCAACCATTTCTCTCGTTTCTTCATTAGCCATATCGTACATATAAAACTCCTCCTATCATGCATAAATCCTCATGCTTATTATACCATATATTCAATGTTCCGTCAACGTGTTTTTGTGCTATTTTCAGCACAGTTAATTCAGAAGTGTCGGCTGATTTCTTCCTCTGAATAACCGAGCTTTAATAGTTTCCGTATGTGCTTTTCTCTGCACATCTCACTGCTGATGTATGATACTGTTGCTATGTTTCCATAACGGATATACCAACATCTTCCGCAACCGGAATAGTTACCATATCTGGGCTTTATCATTTCAGTTTGTTCTCCCACTTGATTCTAGGATCGTTCCAACTTGTCCATGACTCCTGACCTTTCATGCACTTGTTGAGATGATCGTACCAGATTTTATCATTGTCTGCTACGAATTTTCCGTAACGCTGCTGAGCAGGTAGCATCCCCTTTCCGATGTGCATATCCTTGAAATCACAAAAGACGGCAAAGAGTAAACAAAGTATTCCAAACATCAGACTATCACCTTCTTTCGCAGGTCGGCTCTGGGCATTTTCCGTAAATTGACCTTATAGCAGGGTAGGGGTTTTTTTGTGAGGTTTACTGTTTTCTTAAGTGATACCATGATTTAATCCTCCTTAATGCTTATGTTGTAATTCACGTTATCAAGCTCAAGCTCAACAGTGAATCCGTGTTTTTTGAAGTATTCCGCTATTGATGAGATAAAACACTTTGTTGTTCCGTGTCTCTGTACCTCTCCGAAAATTTCCGGTATAGCTCGATAGTCAGCAAGCGAGATTTTCCTCTTTCTCAGGTCTGCTTCCGTATCAATAGCCGTGTAGTCATGATAAAGGGCAGATAGGATTTTGTGCTGTTTTGCTGTAAGTTTCATTGTGTTTAGTCCTCCTCCATATCTCCGGTAAGTTCCTTGTAACGATTTTCCGCTAAATACTGCCATATGCCTATAGCGTGATCGCTTGTTACTCCTCGGCAGAGTTTCCGCACATCATCCCAGAATGTATTAGTATCAGTTAATTTGTTGAGTTTGTCAATGCGTGAAATATCACGCTTTTCAAAGGCGTATTTATAAGTCATTACGATTGCCTCCTCAAACATCAAGCTGCGACTGAATTTCTTCCGTTGCTTCTTCCAAAGAATACGCCTCAGTTTCAAATGATAGAGTATTTTCTTCCTCGCCATTTGAAATAGTGATAGTAACTGTATAGCAGTGTTTTTCTTTGATTATTTCCTCTAACTGTTCTGCTACTGACAGCAGTTTATTTTTTATGCCTTCAGCATCATCAATTAATGTTCTAATGTCGTCCGGTACTCCGTTTTCTCCTCTATGAGATATCCACATTTCAGCGTGCTCATCTGCATCAAAATCGTTCGCAAGCTGTCTAAACTCCTCAATAAATCCGCTGTCTGTACCGTCATACCACACTGTTTCAATGACATCTTCATCAGCATTTGAATAAAATTCAATGTCACGGCAAAATTCACCGTCTTGCTCCGTTCTGTTATATACTGTAATATTATTTTCCTCAAGTATATTAAGTGTTTTTTCTGCTAACATTGTTTTATTCCTCCTCAGTCAAAATATACCGTTCTTAGCGCTTCGGCAATAACGCTGTTATCATCATCTTCAATGATTATCGCACTGGCGAATTTTTCCGCTATAAATGCCCTCATAGCTTTCATACCGTCTGTTGTGTTAGGCTCAGTATGGAGTATTGCCGGGATTTACGGCTTGATTTGTGGCGTTTTTTGTAGGGATTTTCCGTCATCAGGAATATGCGGTCATTGTCTGTTTTTGTCCACATTAAAAGATTGTGTATTATCTTCATTACTGTTATTCCTCCTCGTTCTCCTCATCTGCCAATATCGAAAATTCATAAACAGCATTCATCAGCCATTCATTGTTTTGATATTCTTCAAAAAGTTCTTCTGTGATATTGTGCCAATCTGAAGGACAATTACAAGTATCAGCAAATTTACACATCAGATTATTTGCAAGTTCTGCAAGCTCTAAATCTTCTTCGGAATATGCCTTGTTAAGCATTCTTTTGATTATAGATTTCATGCGTGTTCCTCCTCAACAATAATTATTCCACATATTATTGTATTCTTCAGCTGTCAACGGCTTTAATGTGCCGTTATTCCGTATCAGACAAGAGAATATATAATCCTCAAAGCTATTGTTATACTCCTGTCGTTCCTCGGCGGTTAGCTCGTCAAAAATTTTCCGCAAATATTCACGGTTGATTATATAGCCGTGTTCAGTGTCAAGATAATGTGTTGTCATGGTTTATTGTCCTCCTTAATGATAGACTACAGTTGCATTGTTTATCCGCTGGTTATTCTTTTTGTCTCTGAGAAATTCCGTGATCTGTTCCTCAGTTTTGAAATCAGGCACTTTACAACGAAAATATAATTGCTTCCGCTCAATCTCTTTTTCGTTCTCATCAAAGCGTGAGAAAATAACCATTATATAGCGTGTGTTACCGTTCCATATTTCGCCTTCATTGTCGATATTGTAGCTTCCTATATACTTAACCATATAATTATTACCCTCCTATTTAGTTATTCCGTTAGTGTTTGGTGATCCGTCAAGAGTTCATGCAGATGATCGGGAGATATGCAGCGGAGACGGTTTTATTTCTCCGCTGATGTGTGGTCACTTGCTAATAGGTTTCATTATTCCGTTGATTGCTTGAACAGCTCCATATAACCAGCCATCGAGATAATCAAGACTAGGGCAATACTGCGTGTAGCTTCCGCTTTCGGTTCTCTGCTGATCGGTATAAACATAAAATCCCTTACTATAGTCAGCTTTTTCAATACTGATATATCCAAAATTTGCAAGATACGCCCTCAAATTGTCATGAATGGTTTCCATTTGCTTTTTAGTGAAAATTCCGTTGAAGTTGTCAATAGTCATAATAATGTAAATCCTCCTATCAAATGTGAATTTTATTGTAAATTAATCCCAGTTAAATACAAGCTGCGGGAATGCCTTTTCAAGTTCCACCGAGTCTATGCAAGTGTAGTCACCTATTATGCGCCCTTGCTTGTATATGTTGCCTCTGTACCGTGCATCAAGATCATTAAAAGTAATGTCGATTTTGTCCGCTTCTGTTGGATTATCTCCATACCACATATCAATTTTAATCATCCCTTTACACCTCCTTAAATACTGTAATACCGTTTGTCTTCATCAAGCCCCAAAAAGTCCTTTACACTGTCGCAGGCGTCATTATATCCGCAGTCTGCAAGGAATACGCCTACAGCGCTTTCAAGGGCTGTTTCCGGCTCATCGCCATTCTGTACAGCTTTTTCAAAGTCGCTGACAATATTGTTGAATACATTCCGCAGATCGTCCGCTGTAGTTCCGTTGGCTTTAAGTGCGTCAAAAAATGCCTCAGGCATAGTTAACACTTCTCTTTCAAGTTTCATAATACATTATCTCCTCAATGTGTTTATAGTGGGCTTTATTCAGTCCGACAAAAGCGACTTTTCAGCCGTTTTTGTTTCGTCTTAATTCTCAAAGACTCATCAGGGACTTTAATCAATATTAAACGTAATTATGCCTTTGCAGTCCTCAAACACATTATCAATGCTTGCGACATCTGCTTGTAATAATTCATCTGGAGCATCTGATATAAAACCAGTATATATAACTTTTTCCTTTTCGTTACTCCAGATTGAAAACACCTGCATTTCAGGATCAACAAACATTTCAATAATTTCTTCTACTGTAAACATCTTGTTTACCTCCTCAATCAATAATTTTCCGTGAGTGCAGCGCCGATTATTTCAAGGGCGTTTCTGTTGGCGAAAATCTCCGCTTCCTTGCTATTTGGCAAATAGGCGCAAAATACAGCGTCCCTATTGTCTTTGAATGTGTAATACATGGTTAAATCCTCCTTACTTTTCTGTTTAGTTCTGTTTGTGTTGTGTTGATGACGACTTTAAGCGTTTCAAGCTCTCAGCCGATATATAAACGGTTTATTTTTCGCCTACTCCGTAAAAGGGCGGTGCAGTGCAATAATTAAAGATAATTCGACTTGAAAATTTTTCCGATATCTTCATAGTTGGTGAAAATAGGGCATTTTTTTGAAATGTATTCTTCAAGTCCAGCATTTAAGCAGCAGAATATTGTATCAACGTTGTATTTCGTTTTTACACGATCATTCCTCCGTCTGTTCGTTGATATGGTGTATTGAGTTTAACGCCCTCCGGCGTGGAGATCGTTTTATTTTACGTTGCAACGATTAAACAACGATTGATGTATTATCGGGCGTCAAGTTGGATTTGTTCAAGTGCAAAATTCCAGATCGTTGCACTGTCTTCTTGATTTAGTCCATGTGTATTCATATAGCGGAATGAAAAACCGTTTAGAATGCAATTACAAGCACTAATAAAAGCACGTTCTGCAGCGTATTCACGGTTGAAGGGCTTGCAAGGTTTACGGCGGTTGAATAGTCGTTTCATGCGATTAATCCCTTCTCAAATGTAAGATATTCTAAACGGTTATTTTCATCTTTTGAAAGCGCCTTCAAGGCGATATCAAATAAATATCCACTTCCGCAGATAGATATATAACCCGCTTCAACAGCTGTGTTAATTTTCCACATAGGAATATTAAAATGGCTTGCAATATCCTTTATTGTCTCACGGCTAATTATTGATGTATCGTCAACGCCGTAAAGACTATTTATTAATTCAGCTGAATAAAGACTATGTCGCAGCGTTCCAACAGTTGATATTAAGTCAGCTTTTACAAGTAACTTAATATCATCGGTGTTGATGTCGCCTGATTTAATCAGGGCTTTTAATTCTGCTGTTTCAGCAGTTGTAAAAAAGTCTGTTGTTTTCATGACTTCAATCTCCATTCTGTTTTGTTTTAGTATTTGGCGCTCCATTCCCGAATTGACGGCATAGGGGCGATATAGTCCTTTTTAGTTTACCGCCAAAAAGGGAAATGCGGGAATAATTAATAAAAGTATGTGTAAATTTTATCATTGTTTCCGGGCTTGTCTGTTATTGTGGGCAGATATCCATAAAATACAAGCGTCAAGCCGTATTTTTCAAAATCTGTTTTCAGGCGATCAATTGCCTTGCTTGTTCTGTTGTCAAGATCCTGAGTGTAAACGGTATTTACTGTCGTTTCTGTATTCTCAAGGATTAAAAGCCGATTGAGTGCTCCACAGATTCTATAAAATCTATTCATGAGATTTTCAGATACGGCGTAATCATGGGTATAGTTGGCGGTGAGTTTTTCAAGCTCCATTCTGCGGGCTTCTGCTATTGTTCTTTTCATGGTGTATCCTCCTTGTATGCCTGTTTGTGTTTTTCTTGATTTTGGTGCAGGCTTTAAAGTTCGTGCGCTTTGTCGCCTGATGTGTCCCGGCTGATTGAGTCCGCCGGGCGACTAGTGATTACTTGAAAAAATCTTTTATTGGTAAATAGATATTAATATATCCATTTCCATAAGGCTCAAAATTGTTATATGTAAATTCGGCGGTATCTGCTGAAATTTGTATTAAATTTTCAGCAGTCCCGTTTTTTATCGCTTCGTTCCAACGAAATTTAATTGTAAGTAGCGCGCCGAATACAATTTTCTTGATTATTTTGTTGATCTCATTTGCGAGTTCAGCGGGGATTTTTTCATCTGGGAATTTGGAACAAATTACTTTCTCCGAAGTGCAGGCATTTTTTACATATTCTTTCAAGTCAAAGTCTGTAAATTTTAAAATATCTTTCATGTGTTTGCTTTCCTTTCTGTCGGGGTTGACTTTTGGCTAATTTTGTGATATTATTTAATAGGGTAGTGGGCGGCGGCTACCGCCCTTTTATCACCCCATTTCATTTCAAGCGATATGTAATTTACCGCTTGTCGTGCTTGTCGTTGTCGTCCTTGCCTTTAATCTGCTTGATGATTTCAAGGACGGCAACACTTCCGACGCTTGCGAGCGTCATTAGATAGATAAGCATTTCAACCATTTTGTTCACCCCCTGCAAGGAATTTATTTTGTTTTGCTGTTCCCTTGCTATGGTCTTATTATACACTGTTTACCGCCTTTTGTATAGTGGTATTATACACGAAATACATTGTTTACCGCCTTGCTAAATTGTGCAAATTGACGAAAGCAATCAGACACCTACTATATAATGCGGTATATTTAAACTTTAACACTATATATTGTATATGGAGGATTGAAATTGAGATCTGAAGCGAAAAAAAAAGCTGATAAAAAATATTTAGCAAAAACTTACAAGCCTATTATGTCTAAAGCAAAAATACAAGATGTAGTCTGCTATAACGATTATGCTACTAGATATGGCATATCTATGTCAAAACTTATTACAAGCTGTATAAATTACTGCATAAATAATAATATTGATATTACCGGCGGTATAAAGTTAGATCAATCTGGAGTGCAGCGGGAAGAAATCAACGGGACTGCTACAGATGATAGCGGGAATCTGGATTAATGGAGCATGCAGGATTTATATTAAGATATAATATAACTGCATACACTCTTATTGCTGATATCACTTGTAATGCGCTTAAAATGCGTTGTACGGCGTTTTTTGTGCGTTGGTAGTATAGTTTGCCTTTTTGGAGTGTATACACGTTGTGGGGCTTGTAAAAGGGCTATTTTGACGTGTTGGAGATTAAGCAATAAATTAGGACTGCTTGCAGGTGATATCTGCTATGATCTATTATATAAAGGATTGCCCGGAGCTGTCGCAGATATTCGGTTGATATGTGCATTTTGATATAAACAATATGCAAAATAAACATAAATAGATTTATCTGCTTGCAGTCTGGATAAATAGGAATATTAATTATTAAGTAGATGAATGATTTTACGCATAAAGGGATATTAATTAAGTGGTTAAAATGTACATAGTTTAAATTTATATGTACATTATGGAACGTAATTCTACAATAGAACAGACTGCAATGTCAATAGCTGAATTGTACAAAATTATTTAACTATTATATAGATGAATTGTGCAATTTGATTAGTGATTTCAGACTGCTGAAGATATCGCAAATAAGGGTGCTAGGAGGCGTTATAAGCGACGTTTTTAAAAGGGGTATAAGTATATAGGTAGAGCGTTAAATTGCGATTTTAGGCGGTACAATTTGCAGTATGGTTTAGTAGTACAAATTAAATTTAGGTACAATATGTTGTGGTGGTTAGTGAAGAATAATTTAGTAGATGAAGTAAAATAGGGTGAAATTGTGTACAAATGGAACGGTAAATATTTGTTGAAATTAACGGGGAAAAGGGGCTGCTGAAGATGAAGGACTGAGATTTTTATTAATTTTATTAAGTGAATAATAAGTGGTTATTAAGTAAAGGAATAGATTGTATTAAGTAAATAATTAATGATTTTTAAGCAAAACATGTGATTTATTAGGCTATTATTATAGAGTAAATTAAGATGTGAATAAAAGGAAATTAAGTAAATCAATTTGATATCAAAATGATATCAATTATCAAATTAACGAACTACATTATATCACATATATTTCAATATATCTTGTATAATCTTTTGTATTCTCTTTTTATCTCTTATATTCTCATTTTTATATTGTTTCTAATTCTATATTGGGACGTTCTCAGCAGTCTATTTTAATTCGTCTGATTTTGGGCTATTTTTGACTATTTCGGGACTGCTTACAGATTATTTTCTATGTTGCTTTTTGGAGAATTACAACATAGGCAGTAATATCTATAATACCTATAGGAGGGGTAGGCTTACATTTGGAAGCAACTTCCAGAACGGTGCCGGGCAGGTAGTAGTTTCACTCCACTCACACAAGGCAAAATCGAAACCGACACCCATCCTCCCAACCTTAAATCCGATTTCAACTCCAATCTTATCAATTTTTCTATGTTCGATTTCTCACTTCGGTCAGTACCCATCTTATTAAGTTCAAACTCAAAACTATTCAAAATTATTTATATTATATTAAAATCATATAAAATCATACAAAATCCATGCCAAAACAAACTATTATTACTCATCAGAATCCAACCTTTTTAATCTAATCAATAGCCAACTTAATCAATATCAATTTCAATATTATATTCTATTTTTACCTTTTGATTTATTTTCAATTAGCTCCAATTCAATCATTCCCCAGCCATATCTAAGTCCCTAATAATCTAGCCTTAATCTCGAACCTACACAAAATCAATCAAATCTAATACAAAATTACAATGTCTTATTTCAAACTATCTCTTATTAGACACAATCATCTGTCCTCACTTTGGCTAAGACAAACAGGACAAAATCATATTCAATAAAATTTTTATAACCGAAGAACAATAAAATTTCAATATTTTTAATATTTCTCAAATAAAAAATCTAATTTCAAAAAATAATAAATAAAAACTTTTGCAATAATATAATTCAAATTTTATAGATATAATATATTCAGTTGAAATTACTGTTGCAATAGGTAAACCTTTTCATAATCCCAAACTAACTACCCCGCAGGGGTCTATTTTACATTAAAAATTAAAATATTCATACAAAACACTAATCATTAGAATAATGACTTGACAAAAGAAAATTAATATGCTATAATCAATATAGTAAATTCTTTAGACAATATTAAAAATAGTAGGGAGTGATGATATTAAGGAATTAAATAAAGATAACTTAAAAACTATAAACAATTATTCTATTTAAAAATCTACTTTTTCTTTTTTGATGACAAACTCGTAACCCTAACCAAATTTGCTGTCACTACGTTCCGCAAATTTGGAGGGTTACGACTTATCGCCAAAAAAGAAAAAGTAGCAAAAAGAAAAAAGCGATAATATACATAAACTTTGAAAAAGATAATTAATATAATGTTTAATCAGTTAAGAAAGGAATGATGATATATTTGATTGAAGTAAAATAACACTCGGACAAATATAATTCTAATAATAATTATAATATTATTTTGACTTATATTTGTCCGAGTGTAAAATCTCACGGATTTGTCCGAAAAAAATAAGAAAGATTGAGAAAGGTTTTATATGGGAAATAAAGATTATAGTGTAAATGACTTAGATGTTAGTGGACTTCAAAAATATCTTGGGAATCAAGTTGGCGAAAATTATAATATAGTAAGAAATTATAAAACAATGTGTGAACTATTAAATGAAGTGCCTATGGACGGTAATTCAAGAAAAGCACAAGTTAATCGTTGGAAAAGATATTTTGATTTTCATAAAGATAATCAAAAATTTATTATTGATGAGATATATGACGAGCCTTTTGCTACTGATGACGCTCGTAAGCGTAGAGAGGGGTTGTATGTAAAGTATATAGAGCTTCTTTTGCTAGAGTTCTTGTCCAGACAGCAAGATTATAAAGTAAGTGTTGGGAATAAGGAAATGTATCGTATCCTCGGTATGACTAATGATAGGTATGACATAAGAAATAAATTAGGAACAAAAAGAGGAAATGAAGTAATCAGACAAACAATAATGAACAATGAAGATGAATTTGTTTTCTCTGACTTTCCTATGGTGTCTAGTTTTGATGTGAATAATTTTTATTTTCGGGCAGAGCAGAAATTGAACAAGATATTATATTCTGCTCTTAGGAGTATGAAGAACAGGTGTCTTATAGACTATAAGAAAGTAAATATTATTGCTGAACCTGACCCAGATACAAATAATCTTGAATTTAGAGAGTCTAACGCTTATGAGGATAAATTGATACTTGAAGCAAAGAGTCACATTATAAAAGAGATGGGCTTCAATAATACAATGGAAGTAATGTTGTGCTATAAGAGTGATGAGTTCTTTGAAAGGTTTAATGATTATATAAAGAATGAATATGGTTGGGATAGGTGTTATCCACAGCTCAGAGTAGTGTATATTGATAATATTGCCAAACAGATACCTTTGAAGGCAGAAGAAATACGACAATTATCTACCGAGGACAGAAAAACACAATTGAATGCTGAAATAATAAAATGTCTTAATGCTCAAGCTGAAAAGAAATATGAAGATAATTGGAATAAATTTTTGGAGAGTGAGGGTAATAGATTAGATAGAGAAAAGGGGATGGTAACAGAGCAGATGAATGATGTTGATAAATTTTTAATAGAGGTTGATGAAGAAAAGCCTTTCTTGTACAGGTCTAATTATGTGGAGATACAGAGAGCTTTAGCTGATTATCTGCTGAATATTCACTTTAAACCATTAGAGGTAAATCCTAAGAAAGAAAAGGGCGATAATTTAGATAAAGAATTTGATGAAGTGTTAGTTAATTTGTAATAATGTTATTGAGAACTTGTTGTGAAAGGATTAAAGCAAAAATGAGTATGAATAATCTGAAACTTATTACTACCGAGAATTTTGAGGAAGTAACACCGTGTGATTTCTGGGCTGATATCAATAACGAGTATTTTCTGACCAGAGAGCAGATTGGCAGAGCGTTGGGATATAACAATCCAAGTGAAGCTATCAAAAAGATACATCAAAGGCATCGAGAGAGGTTGGACAAATTTAGCTGTTTGATAAAGAGCGAAGTAAGTCGAGGGGGTCAAACTGGTACGGTCGATTCTAATGGTGCTATTCAGGAACGTACATTTTATTCTCGCAAGGGCGTTATGGAAATTTGTCGGTGGTCTCGCCAGCCTAAAGCAGATGAGTTCATGGATTGGTGTTGGGATATTATTGATGGACTTATTGCAAAGAGTAGGGAAGATAATACCCAATCTCTTGATAACATCATTCAGACAAATAAGAATACGGATATGATATTAAGAACATTACAAAGTCAAAAGGAAATAAATAAAGAATTGATTAAAAAGATTGACCGATTAGAAACATTGGTAACAACAATTATTCCTATGCCATCATATTCTGAATGGAAGACAGAAATGAATAAGAAAATTAAAAATATAGCCAGTCAGATAGGTAATAACACACCTGATGGAATAAGAAGTATTTACGGTGATATCTACAAAATAATGCGTTTGGATTATGGAATGCCTGTTGAACAATACAAAGGGGAGTATATGATTAACCACAAAGAAGCTACTAATCCACCTGCAATTGATATTGTAAAAGAAGTGCCTGAACTAAAACAATTGTTTGAGGCAATAGTGAACAACTACATAGAAATTAAGAGTGTTCCTACAATGGACTCTGTGATTTCTGAATAAATATATTACGAAAGGACAAACAAACATGAAAACAATTATAACCCCTGTAAAACTTACTCCGGAAGAGCGCGAGGTTCTCATTAACATTTCTGCTGATGAGAACGGAAAACTCTGGGCAGAAATAGATACTACTATCCAAAAATATGCTAATAAGTGTATTAAACAAGGTTGGGAACAGACTTCAGAGACAAGATATACTGATGGTAGTTGGCAAGGTGCTACATTCCATGCGCCAGCAACAGCTATCAGTATCCGTAATCCTAATGCAAAAAGAACTATGTCTGATGCGCAGAAGCAAGCTATGGTTGAAAGAATGAGATTGATGAGAGAAAAGAAAGGTAACAATGAGGTGGCAGATGATGAAGACAATGGCTAATAATGAAAATGATATTAAGGAATTGCAAGAAAAAGAAAGGATAGAAGAATATAGAAGTTTTCTTTATATGGAACTTCTTGCACTGAAAATGCCGTATAAAGAAATATTAACACTAGTATCGGAGGAATTGATTATCAATTCTATCAGAAATCATCGAAGTGTTGAAGATGTTGCATGGGCATTGATACAGTAAAATGAAACAAATCAAAAATTGAGTGAATTTTAAAAGTCCAATAAAGAAAATTTCAATATAACTATCTAAGGTAGTATAAGTTTATTACTTTGCTAGGTAGTATAAATTTTTATTGAATTAAATAGAGAGAAATAAATCAAATTTTGATTTCAGAAAAGAGGTGAGTATTTACATAATGGATATTGGAGATGTTGAGAACTTTTGGGACTTTGGTGTCTTTGCAAAGAATAATGATATTTCTGTAGGCAGAGAGCATTTTTATTTGGATAGTCAGATAACTTGGTATCGAGGTGATTATACAACTGACAATTATTGTGATAAAGATATGTATAAGAGTGAGTTAAACAGATATTTGCAAGAAAATGTTTATTGTGATTAAGTGTTAAAGGAATGCAAGGTTAATATAAAGGAGTTTATTGATATGACTAAAGAACAATTTATTAAACTAATGACAGTTGTTAAGAAGAAATATCGAAAAATAGAAAAGTTTTGGGATGAGTTTTATGATTTGTTTGGCTCTTGCAGTGATAAATTAGTAGAAACAACCTCCCTTAATGAGATTACCAGCGTAATTGCTGATATTGTTGATGATAAAGAAGAATGGATTTATTGGTATGTATATGAGAATGATTGGGGAGAAAATGGGTTGGAATATGTGGCTAAGAATGGTGGTGCTTTTACTTTAGGGAGTTTAGAAGATTTGTGGGATTTGATTAAAAATGAGGATTAAAGGAGAAATATAATATGCTAACAGCCAAAATAGGTAATAATATTATTAATTGCTTTGATAATAAATACTCTAAAGAAGAATTGAAGATGTGGGCGAAGAAAAATATTATATATTGTCCGGTTTGTGGTAAGGCATACGAGTATTGCCATGGACTAATAAATACCCCTTACTTTAGACATAAGGATAAATCTGAATGCGAGTATTTATATTCAGAGCTTGAGACAGATCATCAAAAATTCGTGAAGGAATAATAAGAAATTATAATGTAAGAGGTGACAAACACAATGGCTAAACAGCAGACTTATCAAAAATATATTTATAAAATACATAGTCGTAAGATCCTTCAAAATAAAAAGAATTTAGTTTTATCACTTTCTGAAATGAGAAGAGCAAAAGAATTAGTGTCTTTGGCTGATAGTCAAGTTTTACGTTTTATTGATGAAATCAATGGAGTAAATATTGATGAAATAAACAAAAAAATAACAGAGATAAGAAATAATATAAAAAAGCTACGATTAGAAGTAAAAAATGCAGATATATCTAAAATTAAGCAAATCAAAAATGAAATAAAAAATCATTATGATGAATTAGATATGTTTCAAAATAAGCCCGATTATTTAGCTGTAATCATGGACAATCCTAATGATATTGATAAATTAGATAATGGGTTTATAATCAATGGATTGACTTATAAAAGATTAGTCGGAACGTCTAATGGGGTAAAAAAGTCTACGGTAATATACGTTTCTGAATATTCTAGCCAAGGGGAACCTATATATCAAGAATTATGTAAGAGATTAGAGAATGGCAGAAACCCCAATGTGAAGCTCGTTCCAGCAAAATATGAAGCATATAAATCGTTGGCTTGCAGTGCGTCTATCCCAGTAAGTAATCCTAATGGCATTCTTGTTGTAGATGATTTAGTATTACGTTTTAATGCTGATATTCTTGAAATTAATGATGAGAATGCGGATGAGGATAAAGGTATCGAGCCAGTGATGGAGCATAAAATTGCCGAAGTTGAGTTAGATAATAGTGATGGTTATGGATTAATCACACCAAAATTAGCACAGAAATGGAGCGATGATTTAAAGTTAGACTATACTCTTGGTGGCTGTTGTGTGAGAAATGCTTTTCTCAAGGGTATGCTCTTTCCGTTTGATTTTCAAGAATTTGCAGAAAAAATAGCACAAAAGAATATTGTAGTTGATGCTTGGGGACAGGAAAGAAATATTCATGATATAGAAATGATATTAACTACCTCAATGCTAAAACTTTGGGATTGCTATAACAGTTTAGAAGATTATCTTGATAACTGTAATAAAAATGGGTATTCTTTTTCTGTTACAAAGACTTGCCCTAATGTATTGGACGAGGAAAGAACTTTGAATTATCAGTTTATTCAAAGTTATGATTTATCCAATGAAGATATAGATGAACTTATTTCTCCGTCTGTTAATGAAATAAAAGATGTTCTGGGTGGGGATATTAATAAAGCAATTCTTTTTTTACGAGGATTATCTGTCACAGATGATACGGCTGAAATTGCAGAGGATGATTGTATAAAAGCTTTAATGATAGATGAAAGAATGTATCAAGATCCTTATATAATCAATAGAATTAACAATATGATAAAACGTAGAATACAAGACTCCAAGATTGGCGTCATTAAGGTTAAGGGAAATTATGCTGTTATAAGTGGAGACCCTTATGCATTATGTCAACATATATTTAAAACAAATATTGATGATAAAGGAAATGATATTGAATCAGAAATGGGTTTGCTCCATGCAGGAGAGATGTATTCAAATTTTTGGGTAAATAAACAAATAAATGAGGTTGTATGTTTTCGTGCGCCTATGAGTTGTCATAATAACATAAAAAAAGTTACTATTAAGAGCAATGATAATACAAATTATTGGTATCAATATATGCCAACTGTAAATATAGTTAATTGTCATGATGCTATGGCACATTCAATGAATGGTTTTGACGAAGATGGTGATTTGATGTTCACGACCAACAACAGAGTATTGATAGATAATTGGGTGAATACGCCATCAATTATTTGTATGCAACGTAAGGCTGATAAAAAAATTATTTCTGATGATTTATTGAGAACAGCTAACAAATCTGGGTTTGGCGATGAAATTGGTACAACTACTAATCATATTACAGCAATGTTTGATGTATTATCAAAATTCCCAAAAGATTCGGACGAATATAAAACTTTAATATATCGTATCCAGTGTGGTCAACTTTATCAGCAAAATTGTATAGACCGTGTTAAGGGTATTATTGCAAAGCCTATGCCTCGATCATGGTATAAACGAATAAATATTAACAATTTGATTAAGAATGGGGCTGACAGTGAAGAAATAAATAATGCTAATTTTTCTAATAGCATTTGTGCTGATAAGAAACCTTATTTTATGAATTATATATATCCACAACAAAAAGCGATGCATGATAGATATATTAAAAGAACAAATAAAAAGTGCATTGAAGAATTTGAGATGGATATACACACACTTTTTCAAAAAGAAAACAAGACTGAGAAAGAGCGCAATTTTATTAAGCTATATTATGAATTTCTTCCATCTTCGGATAATGATTGCACTATGAATAGACTTTGCCATTTGGTGGAGAGCAATTTTGATAATTATATCTCTGAAATAAGAAATAATTCAAATTTTGATTATTCTATTTTGAAGTCAGATGTTGGGTATAGTAAAAGTAATTATAATCAAGTTAAGGTTATTTATCGTCAATATAATGATGAATTGTTCAATACTGTAAAAATGTTCAAAGAAAATCATATTGATGATAATGAAAAGGCAACTACATTGCAATGCTTAAATTCCTTCTATAGCCGTAAATGTGTACAGGTTTGTCCTGACCCGGATGAATTATGTAATATTGTCCTTGACCTTTGTTATACAAATGAAAAAACCAAACAGTTTGCTTGGAATATTTGTGGTAGGCAAATCATAAAAAATCTTTTGAACAAGAATGATAATATGATTTCTTATTTGGTAGCCGATGAATGGGGCGATATTGATTATTGTGGGCGAATATTCAGTAAAAAACAGAAACAGATTGGAGATAATATATGAATTTAATAATGAATGAGAAAAATGAAGCTGAAAGAATTATAAATAGTGGGGATATAAATACCGATACAGGAGCAAAACTTTCGTTGTTGGCGAGATATTATGCTTATGTTGGCAAAAAGCCTAAAGAAATTAAAAAATTGTTGGATGATGTAATGGCTAAAAGTTATCATAATTATCACGCTGATGATTGGGAATTATCTCTGCAAAAATATGTGAATAAATCAAAAAAATATCCAATTATTGAAATTGATGAAATTCCAATTACAAAGAATGAGTTACAAACAATAATACGAATAAATAATAAAAAATTAGAAAAACTTGCTTTTGTTTTGCTTGTTTTAGCCAAGTTCTGTAATATGAGAAATGACAAAAACAATAATTGGGTTTTAGTCGATGAGTATAATGTTTTTGCCAGAGCAAGAATAACAGGTGATATAATGGCACAGTACTCTTGCTTTTACAAATTAGTGAAGATGGACTTAATCACTTATAGTAAGAAAGTTGATAATATAAATGTTAGAGTAGGATTTATTGATAATGACAGTGAGGTTGTATTAAAAATAACGGATTTGCGGGAATTAGGTTATCAATATCTTATGTATAAAGGTGAAAAGTTTATTAAGTGTGCTGAGTGTGGAGTTATTACTAAGGCAACAATACATAATAAAAAATATTGTAAAAATTGTGCCGGGTATCAGCCAATAATGTTAAAGACTATAAAATGTTGTGATTGCGGAACAGAATTTGAAGTTAATAGCACGGTAAAAAACAAAAAAAGATGTAATACCTGTCAGCGAGAATATATCAAAAGATATGATAGGTTAAGAAAGAGTAAGTAATTCCGTTTTTTTATTAAAAGCTAAATGATGAACAGACACCTTGTAAACCCTGATAAATAAAGGGTTTACAAGGTGTCTTATTTTTTGTTGCAATTTTACTATAATGATATATAGAGATTAACCTACAAAATCCCATTATACACTATATCATGAATGAGGATATTTGTCAATGGTTATTGCTCTGTTATTTATCTAATTATGATTTAGTAAATCTAAATTAGGAATTGTATTCAAAACCAAGAAAGGACATCAAAAAGAATGATTTGTGTTTCAAAGGAAGAAGCAAAGGAACTGCGTAGACTTATACCGGGTGTGTTAATGCGCCGTACAGTTAAGCAGAAATCTAAGCGTGGTAAGATGTATATTACCGAGAGTGATCGAGTTCTTAATGCTATTAAGAAGCTCAGGGGTGAGTAATCTCAATAAGAGACAACACAAACAACAAATATCCTATGTTATTCGCATAGGGCAGTCTGGCGACTGTAACAAAATTAAAGGAAATTTTATTATTTATGAAAATAAATAAAGATTACGAAATTAATCTTGATGAAATTCTTTCATCGCCTGCTGAATTAACTCCTGCTACATATCAATATTATAAGAATTTAAAAAATCGCACGATTATCATTAATGACCAGATTGATTCTGATATTGTAGAACGCGCAATGTTACCACTTATTGAAATGGATAATGATGGTACAGATGAGCCTATTACTATTAGATTGTCTACTGTAGGTGGATCACTTTTCGATGGTATTACACTTTGTGATATAATTGATGGTCTTAAAACCAAGACCACTATTATTGTGCAGACTTATGCTTATTCTATGGGGGGGATTATCCTTATGGCAGGATATAATAACCCTAATGTTAAAAAAGTTTGTTATAAGCATAGCACAGCACTTTTACATGCCGGTAGCACTTATTTGGAAGGCAATTCGTCATCAGTAAAAGACCAATTTCATTTTAATCAGAAATTTGAACAGAAACTTAAAGACTATACTCTTTCTCATTCTAATATTACGGAAGAAGAATATAACGCTATGGAACGTTATGAGTGGTATATGGATTCCGATACAATGCTTGAAAAGGGCTTAGTTGACGAAATTCTGTGAGGTGGCTATGAGTAAGAAATTCTTAGACACAAATGCAATTCTTGAAAATAATGCAGACCTTACAAATGTAGTTATTAGTTCCAAGACGATTGAAGAACTCGAATCAATCAAAAGCAATCGTAATAAATCTGATGAAATTCAATATAAGGCTCGACAGGCTGTTAAAGCAATAATGCGAGACAAACCAGAAGTAGTGATAGTTACAGAAGATGATTATAATATGCTTTCGAAAATGAAGTTAGAGTGTAATAATGATAATCTGATTATCGCTACTGCAAAAAGAGCAAATCTTGAAAATGAAAATTCTGTGGTATTCGTTACGAATGACTATCTTTGTGGATTGATTGCTGGAAATTATTTTGGGCTGACAGTTGAGAAAAACGGGGAAGTATCACAGGAAGGATTATATAAGGGATACAAGATTGTGACTTCTACTGATGAAGAACTTTCGCAAATTTATTCTAAAGATAATTGTGAAAATATATTTGGTTGCCTTATAAATGAGTACGTTATTGTAAATGATTCTGAGGGCAATTTTGCAGATGTACTGAAATGGACTGGAATGAATTATGCCCCGGTATATAACAAAAATTTCAAATCAAGGCAACTTGGTGTTTGCAAGCCTTTAGATACAATTCAGAGAATGGCTTTTGATAGCCTTGTAAATAATGATATTACAGTTTTATATGGGCGCTCTGGTAGTGGTAAAACAACTATCCCTTTGTCTTATATAATGCAATGTTTGGAAAGTGGTAAATATAAGAAATGTGTTATTATTTATGATTTTGAAACTTTAAAGGGTGCAAAAACACTTGGATTTACCCCCGGATTACTTAATGAGAAAATTTTGACACAGGGCGCAATAGGCAATATTTTGAGTAGTAAGTTTGGAGATATATCTGAGGTTGAGAGATTGCTTGCTTCTGGCATAATTGAGATTATTCCGACAGCTAATATAAGAGGCTATGAAATATCTCAAGATGAAATCTGTTTTTGCACAGAAGCTCAAAATCTTGATATCTACACGCTAAAGACAATTATTCAGCGTTGCAAGGCTGGCTCTAAGATAATCTTTGAGGGCGATATTATAGAACAACACGATAGTAGTAGAGAAATTGGTTTGTTTAAGATGATTGATGTCTTCAAGGACTACAAGTGCTTTGGTTGTGTAAAGCTAAAAAATAATTATAGAAGTGAAATCGGTGAGTTAGCCGATTTACTTTGATATAATTCATAAAGTATAAGAAAAGGTGTACAGCAGGTGAAGTAGATTTATAAAAAGTTATAAATAAGTGTTGATTTTATAACTTTTATTGATAGAATAAAGTATAAACATTATAAGGAGGATGTACTTTATGAGTAAATATTATTCTATCAATGAGTTTTCAAAAATATTAGGCGTATCAGTACAAACATTACGAAATTGGGATAAGAATGGAAAACTTTATCCTCACCATTACATTTAGTAAGTAGTTGTTCTCTATAAAGATAGACTATTACGATTTGGATTTGAATTAGTAGAATATATAGCAAGTTTATATAATTATGACATTGAAATAATCGATAATACTGAAAATCAGAACAACAAGAACTTGTTGAAGATTTAGTACAAATTTAGTTGCAAATTACAAGGTAAACGCGCAAATAAAGCAAGAAAACTTGTAAAAGAACTTATAGACGATGGATGTGAGGAAGATGATAAAAACAATTCGAGTAATGCTAATTCCAAATAACAAGCAGGAAACAAAGCTGTTTCGATATGCCAATACTGCTAGATTTGCTTATAACTGGGCTTTAGGAAGAGAAAAAGAGAATTATAAAAATGGTGGAAAGTTTCTTTCTGATGGTGAATTACGGAAAGAATTTACACAATTAAAGAAAGTGGATAAATATTCTTGGTTAAATGAAATTTCTAATAATGTAACAAAACAGGCAATTAAAGATGCCTGTAACGCATATAAGAGATTTTTCACAGGATATTCGAAATTTCCTAAATTCAAAAGTCGGAAACATTTTATACCATCCTTCTATCAGGATAATGTAAAAATTCAATTTACAGAAAGCCATGTGAAAGTGGAAGGATTTACAACTTCTAAAAGGAAGAATAAGCAGAAATTAAATTGGATAAGACTTGCAGAAAACAATAGAATACCTACGAATTGTAAATACACGAATCCTCGTATTAAGTATGATGGGTTAAACTGGTATCTTACAGTGGGTGTTGAATATGAAGATTCTACTGCCATTCCATCTAACGAAGGCATTGGAATAGATTTAGGAATCAAAGATTTAGCAATATGTTCTGATGGTAATAAATATAAGAACATTAATAAAACTCAAAAAGTTAAGAAACTAGAGAAACAAAAACGCAGGTTACAGCGTAGCATATCTCGTTCATACGAGAAAAATAAGAAAGGAGAAAGTTACTATAAAACGAATAATGTAATCAAAAAGGAAAAATTTTTATTAAAATTAAATCATAGACTAACAAATATTCGTCATGATTACTTACATAAAACAACATCTGAAATAATAAAACGAGAACCAAGTTTTATTGTATTGGAAGATTTAAATGTAAGTGGAATGATGAAGAATAAACATTTATCCAAGGCAGTTCAGCAACAAGGGTTTTATGAATTTAGATGTCAGATTGAATATAAATCAGCATGGAATAATATTCCTGCAATCATGGCAGACAGATTCTTCCCAAGTTCTAAATTATGTAGTTGTTGTGGAAACATCAAAAAAGATTTGAAGTTATCAGACCGTATTTATAAATGTGAATGTGGAAATATAATCGACAGAGATTTTCAAGCAGCTTTAAATCTTAAAAGATATGGAGAAAATGTTGTAAAATAATCTGTAGCAAAACATATTCAAGTTATTACAGATATGTACTGATACGTTAGTCAGGAATTTACGCCTATGGAGAGCACAAGAACTTGTGAGTAGTATTTATTCCGACAGTACAAAAGCATACTCGTTGAAGTAGGAATGAAACATAAAAGTTTATAACTTTTTATAAGTTTTTAGTAACGGTGATTTCTATATAAAGACAAAGTGTATATTCATACCCTATGTTGCAAGACGATTGCTAAAAATGGGAAATGTGATAGTAGACATAAAACCCCGTAAAGAAGATAAAGATAAAACAATCTTTGTCTTTGAAGATACTGAGAAATTACAGGCTGATTTAGCAATAGCTATTCAGCATTATCATGAAGAAAGTACATAGAAAGGACAAATTATTATGGCTAAGACAGTTAAAAAGGTAAGTTTTTCAAAGGGTCTTATTTCTCGTGAGGGAAGTGAGCTTATGATTACTGAAATCGGCAAGGACGAAACTAAGACTTATAATCTCAATAAGGTTATTGATGAGTTTGTAGGTCAGGAAGGTGTTAGTCTTACTATCAGTATTGATGATGATATTCCTGCCGAGGAAGACGATTAAAGGTCGGTGTTCATGACAAAGTACAAGAGATTGGATAATGAAACTGATGAGGAACTTATTTATAGAATATGCTTAAATAAAGACACGATTGGAACGTGGAATGATGTTAAGGATATTCTTAATGAATTGCTTAACGCTGATTATGGAGAAAGTACATACCGTAAGAAATTTCAGGCATTTGAAAAGATGTTTTCTGCTAATCAAAATAGATTTCTAAATTCTGACGAGAGACTTATTGAATTAAATAATAAACTCAATGATATTCGCAAGGAGAGGATCAAGCTTCAAACTGCAAATATTGAAAGAAGTCGTATTGATAGGTCAGAGTCAAGGCAAGAAATGTATTATGAATATGTTGGCAAGATGGTAGAAACTTTGCCCCTTCCTCAATTTAATACACTTTATCCTGACATCAGGCATAAAAAAGAATATTTAGTTACATTGGCAGATATTCACTATGGAGCAAAATTCAAGAGCGAGAATAATGAATATTCACCTGATATAGCTAAAGGTCGGCTTCGATATCTCACATCAAAAATTATATCATTTGTGGGAAGTCATAAACTTAATACAATTAAGATTGTATCACTTGGAGATATGCTTCAGGGTATTCTTCGATTAAATGATTTAAAGATTAATGATTCAAGCGTAGTTAAGGCTACAGTCGAAATCAGCAGACTTATTGCATTGTTTTTGAATGAGGTATCTGCTTATACACAGGTAGAGTATTATCATACACCTACTGCAAATCATACACAGATTCGTCCTTTGGGAAGCAAAGCTAATGAAATTGCCGATGAGGATTTAGAATATGTGATTGGGCATTATATTAAGGATTTATGTTTACATAATGAAAGAATTAATGTACATTTGGCTAGTGATGGAAAGCAGTATATAGATATTCCAATCTTTGATTATGATGTAGTAGCTATGCATGGTCATACAATTAAAAATATTGAAACTTCAATAAGAGATTTGAGTATGATAAGACAATCGTTTATCAATTATCTTATTTTGGGTCATTATCATAACGGGAAAGAAATCCCTAGTTTTGAGAGCAATTATAGTGATATGGAGATATTGATTAGCCCGTCATTTGTGGGAAGTGACCCTTATAGTGATTCTCTTATGAGAGGTTCAAAGGCTTCTGTTAAGATATATGGATTTGATTCTTTATATGGGCATACAGAAACTTATAAAATTATATTAAATTAAAAACTCTAATAAAAACAACAATAAAAGAAAACAAAGAAAGAGGTTAAAATTATGGTAAAGAAGAATTTTATTGATGTTATTCAGACTAAGGTAAACGAAGTAACTGGTGAGGAGTATTCCAAGAGAGTATGTGGTGATATGCTTGATGCTGTAACTTCGGCTATTACAGAGGTTCTTACTTCTGGTGATACTATCAGAATTGATGGTCTTGGTACATTTAGTACTCGTTTTCAGGTAGGTCGTGAGGGCGTTTCTGCTTTTAATGGTGAGAAGTGGAAGACCGCAGACACACTTGTTCCGGCGTTTAAGTTTAGTGGCTCTCTGAAGGATTCCGTTGCCGAGACTTATGACCCCAAGAAGCATAAGCCTACCAAGTAATCTGAGTATAAGAATTTTATATACAAGAACATAAAACAAAATTAAAAAAAGAAACAAGATAAAGTACATAAGGAGAATTTTATGCTCGTAGAAAAGATGACTGAATATGATGTGCTTACTGAGGCATTGAGTAACAGTAAGAATGATACTTCGATTATTGTACCTTGCACAAAGGTAATAGATTTTCTGAAGATATGTGTTACTAATTGTATAGGTGACAAGTATAAGTTTATCGAAATTGATATAGACGATGAGGACTGGTGTGATTATGTAATATCATTTATAGATATTAATGGTGTTACCGATGTTTTCATTGAGCCTATGGTAAACAGAGATAAGAAAGTTTATTTTGATACTGAATGTGATATCGCTTATGTTGATGTTGAATGCGATAATGATATTTTTGCACATTTGACTACATCTAAGGAAATGCACATTTTTGATACTAGATGTTAAAGAAAATATATTAGGGTAAAATCTATAAAATTAAGAATATCTCTTGTCTGTACAGATAATTGATAGATGTGGGGTCAGGCAGTGCAATAGTGCTGTCTGACTATATCACAGCCTTACAGGAAGTCAACCAGCCTTAATGGACGGAATGGGGCAGACGTTTATGGTTACGTCTTGAAATAATATGCCAAGTTTATATTATTAGTGTACATATCAGCGAAATAATCACATTTATAATGTGTTGCTGGTGGGTTTGGTTTATGGTTATCCAGATGATATGATAAAACCTTTTATATGGGGCGTCCTTGCAGTAGACCTTTCAGGTGTGAGTGCAAATCTCACGGTGTCTCACCGATAAATAAATTTGTGAGGTGTTATTATGCCAACATCGTCTTTGACCAAGAATTTTGTTATTGACACAGAAGAAATGGCTCAGAAGTTTGTTAATGCTATTGAAATGTCACAAAAGGATAGGCGAGAGTCTGTCAAATCTATAAAAATTAGATATTTCTCTGATATGACTGACAAAGAAAAGAAAGAATTTTTAAGTAAGCTTCAACGCCTGGGTACATGATTCAGGTTCTTTGCGGCGGAGATGTAAAATATGAGCCGGAAAAACAATCATGTAAAGTCCAATCAATCCGTATGACTATAAACTCATGTTTGTGGGTATGGTTTCCGATGTTGTAGCCCCAATAAAAACAACTCGGCACACATTTGTGCTGGGCGTGTGAAGTTCATAAATTGCTAATTTTGCATAAAACTCCTTTTACATCCTCCGTAACAGATGAGTGCCGTTCTATGGGTATAGGGCGGTGCTTATTTGTTATATTGATTATACCTTATCGGGTATGATTTTTAGATAAATATGATTATTTATACCTTAAAGGGTATAATTGATAAGCTGATATAGCTCAATTGGTAGAGCAACTGATTTGTAATCAGTAGGTTGACGGTTCGATTCCGCCTATCAGCCCCAAAACCTTGCGAACCTATGCGAAGTAAGTACGTTCAAACCGCAAGGATATAATAAAAATAAAAATCCATATTTTATACAGACATTATTACTAATAAGGGGTAACAAAATTAGTATTAATAATGTCTGAAATTTTAGGTCATTTACTATTTCTCTAGTGAATTGCCCTTTACTAGAGATTACATTGCAGATTAGAGAAACGGTTATCTCGTCGCCCTCATAAGACGGAAATAAAATGTTCGACTCATTTATCTGCAACCAAGTCCTTTATAGGATTACTCGCTAGTCGAGGTCAGATTTATTCTGATAGCTCATCTACCATGTGTAGAAAGAGGTTCTGATATTTTTATTAAAATATCTGTTCAAAAACATATTGCAAATGTTCAACATGGATAATTTATGGATTATCTGTTTTGTTTTGTATGCAATGACTTATGTATGATAGGATATGTTCCTGTCGGTCTAATTCTGCTTTAGATTGTTTTTTATATGCAGACTTAGAGTAAAGTGTCCATTTACTCTCCTTTGGAGCGTGGCGAAATGTCACGCTCTTTTATATTTATAAGTTGTTATTTAATGTGGGGTGATTATTCATCTCAAAAAATGATTTTATTTTTCATTTTTAATTCCTTTTCGGAATGGCTATTGCCGTAGTCATTCCACATTAGATAACAATAAAAAATGTTATCGGCAAATAACAAAGATAAATATTGAGTGTTCACTACTTAGTGTGAAGAAAGGAATTGATTTATGAATAATAAGATTAAAGTATTTGAAATGATGGATTTGGTACAATCCGTACAGTTGAAGAAAATGGAAAGGTTTTATTTTGCGGAACAGATGTTGCAAAAGCCCTTGGATATTTAGACACTGCAAAGGCAATCAAGACCCATTGTAAAGAAGATGGGTGGGCGATTTGCCCAGTCATAGATAATATGGGTAGAGAACAGCAGGCAAAGTTTATCAATGAAGGCAATGTATATAGACTGATAACACATAGTAAACTTCCGTCAGCAGATAAATTTGAACATTGGATATTTGATGATGTTCTCCCTAAGATTCGTAAAACTGGTGGATATATTGTAAATTCAGAACTTATGGTATCTACATACTTTGGAAATATACCCACTGAGCAACAAACACTTGTTAAAGGTTTGTTTGATAATATCATTGCACAGCAAAACAAAATTGACACACTGACTACAATAAATGAAGTTCTTACAACAGATATTTTATCTTGGGCAGACAGACCTCTTGTTAATGCTCTTGTAAGGAGATATGCTGGTTATGCGTGTGATGGTAATTTCGGTTCTGCTTGGATAGAGTTTAAGAAGGAACTGCTTTACAAATATAGTATAAATATCAATGCAAGAATTACAACTTATCATAATAAAACTGGCAAGAAAACACCACCCAAGACTCTTGATATGATTAGCGATGACGAAGTTCTTTCGGCATTAAAGACTATTGTATCTCTTTGTGATGCTAAGAAAATTGATATTTCTGATTTGCTCAATAAACATAAAGAAGTATAAAATTTAAAATTAAAACTACAAACCCGTTATACATAAATGGATATAATGGCTCACAGCTTAGTTTGCTGTATAAAAATTCAAATAAAGGAAGTGATATAGTGGCAAGAACAACTGTCTACAATCATATAACAACTGAGGAGAAGATAGCAGAAATTAACGAAAATAATACTTGGCTTATAAATGAATTTCTAGAGTATCTTGCCTCTATTGACCGTGCGCCTCAAACTTTAAGGTCATACAAGAGTGATTTGCATATATTTTTTGTATGGAATATTGACTTTAACAATAACAAAGATTTTGTAAAATTAACAAAACGAGAAATAGCCAAATTTCAGAATTATGCTATAAATGAATGGCACTGGTCTCCTCGCCGAGTGAGGAGAGTTAAATCAACTCTTAGTTCAATGAGTTTATTTATTGAGAATATTCTTGATGACGAAGAAGGGTATGAAAATTTTAGACCTATAATAAAAAAGATTGAATCCCCTGTGAATGAAGCAATTAGAGAAAAGACTATCTTTTCTGATGAACAAGTTGAACTTTTGATGAATACTCTTGTTGAGCGTAAGGAATATGAAAAAGCTTGTGCGGTTGCAATAGCAGCATATTCGGGCATGAGAAAAGCTGAAATTCTGCAAATGAAGATGGAATATTTTAATGACGACCATTTAGTATTTGATTGTTTGTATAAAACTGATAAAATTAGAGCAAAGGGCAGAGGACAACTAGGCAAGCAAATTAATAAATATGTTATGAAGAAGGTTGATAAATATTTAGACCTTTGGAAAGCAGAACGAGAAAGACAAGGCATTAATTCTGAATGGGTGTTTGTCAGAAGATGTAATGGGAATTTCGTTAGAAGGGAAACCCTTGACAATTGGACTGATGAATTTTCAGAAATTGTGGGAGAAGATTTTTATTTTCATTCTTTACGACATTATGTGTGTTCAATGCTTTCTGCAAATAATCTGCCAACAGAAGTAATTCGAGAATTTTTTCAGTGGGAGTCGGTGGAAATGGTGAAAATCTACAACGATAATTCAGTAGTTGACGATTTTAATAAATATTTTTCTGTTGATGGTGTTAATAAGCAAGAGGATAGTAAAGGTTTCTCGGATATAAAATAATTCATATAAAACAAGCAAAAGAAAGGACAACAAAAATGAACAATAATAATTCCAACTTCACAAACTCCGAAGCTCGTCTCATAGACCGTCTTGGCTGTGCAGGAATTATATTTATATTTATTCTTAGCATAGCTGTGATAATTATCTCTCCTGTAATAGCTTTTGGAATAGCGTATTTTATTGGCTGGATAATGTCACTTTGCATAGGTGATGTTGTAGCAAATGGGCTGAATATGATATTTGTAACCGATAGATTTACACCAGAGGTTATTCCGTTATTCTATGGAACTATGGGGCTGATTGGTAGTTTCTTTAGAAAGAGCAATGGAACAATTACAAATGAGATTAATGAAATAAAGAAAAAGCTCAATAGCAAAGTTAGAGAAGATTAAAAATATAATAAAAAATAATCAAATAAAATTAAGCCTTACTGTAATGGTAGGGCTTTATATATGTCTTGATTGACTGCATGAGGTTGATTGAGAGATGGATACAAAGACTTACAGAGTTGCAAACTGTAAGATTGAGGGTAGTATGACTCCACTGCCCTCTTTTGTATTTGCTTATAAATTTGTAGATAGAGAAATGGAGTCAGAATTGGAGTCGGCATGAAAAAGAAAACAAATGAAGAATTTATAGAAGAACTAAATAAAAAAAGACCAGATATTATAGCTCTTGAACCATATACTTACGCATTAAATAATATTAAATTTAAATGTAAAAAATGTGGATTTAAATGGGAAGCAACACCATCTAGTGTGCTATCTCATCGTAATTGCCCAAATTTTCGTTGTCATGATGATTATATAAATCCTAATTTTGTAGATTTGACTGGTAATACATATGATAATCTTACTGTGATTGAGAGAGTGGATGATTATATTTCGCCATCAGGGAACAAGTCTGCTACATGGAAATGTTTGTGCAAATGTGGAAATACTACATATAGAACTACCTCGTGGCTTAAAATGAGCAAGAATCAATCTTGTGGTTGCTTAAAATCAGAATTAATTGCTAAACGATGCACAGAAAATTTAATAGGTCAAAAATTTGGCAGATTGACAGTTATTGAATATGCGGGTTCACATTATGATGGGGCAATGTGGAAGTGCCATTGTGATTGTGGGAAAACAACAATTGTTCAAGCAAGGTTTTTAAAACGAGGTGGAGTTAAAAGTTGTGGTTGTTTACAATCAATTGGTGAAGAAAAAATACAAAAGTTTCTTAATAAATATAATATTGAATATGTTACTCAAAAGAGATTTGATGATTTAGTTGGCTTTGGAAACTGTAAATTAAGATATGACTTTTACATTCCAGATTATAATATCTTAATAGAATATAATGGCAGGCAACATTATGTGCCTGTTGATTTCAAAGGTGAAGGTAATGATAAGGCAATTGAAAATCTAAAAAAGCAACAAATATATGACAAAATGAAAGCCGATTATGCTTTTAATCAAAATATAAAATTATTAGTTATCCCTTATTGGGAAGAAAATAATATTGAAAATATCCTTATTAATCAATTATTACAGAAGGAGGTAGGATAATGCCACAGAAGAAACGTGCTAAACCGCCTGTTGGGAAAAAAATATGTCGAGAATGTGGGAAAGAAAAAAATTTATCACAGTTTTATGTTGTGAACTCATCATCTCCTGCAAAAGTATCATCTGTTTCGAGTGATGGCAAAACTTATGATATTTGTAAAAATTGTATTAAAACAGGGTCGTGCAATCCAGATGGTACTATAAATGTCGAGATGTTTAAACAAAAGTTAATGTTAATGGATAAACCTTATGTCCCCGAAGCATTAGATTCTGCAATAAAAGAAGTACAAAAATCAGTTGAACTTGGTAAAGGTAGAACCGATATAATTGGATGCTATTTTAAAAATATCGGCACTTTGCCACAATATTCTAGACTAGGCTTTCTTGATTCTATAAATTTATTATCTCAAGGTAAAACGGTTTCCTCGGCGGTTACAACAACTGGGAAAACTGTAAGTAGAAATGAAGAGGTTTATGTAAAACAAGTTGATGATTTTGTAGTTACTGATGATGTGCTAGATTTGTTTGGAGATGGTTATACAAAGACTCAATATAGAAAAATGGTTAAAAAATTTAACAAACTAAAAGAAAACTATTCGATCCAAACTAATCTTCATGAGGAAGCACTTGCTACATATGTACGTTTTAAAGTAAAAGAAGAGGAAGCTACGGCACAAGGGGACGTAGGGAGCGCAGACAAATGGAACAAAGCAGCTCAGGAGGCAGCAGACAAAGCAAAACTTACACCTAAACAACTTACGCAAGCTGATTTACAGGGTGGTGTAACTTGTATTTCTGAAATATCTAAGGCGTGTGAACAAGCAGTTGATATAATTGAAATACTCCCCAAATTTAGGTATCAACCCAATGATGCCCCGGATTTTATTATTTGGTGTTACATAAATTATTGTCGCAGGCTTAAAGGACTTCCATTGTGCGAATATAAAGATGTATATGCTTTTTATGATAAGATGAAAGACGATTATTTATCTCAGTATGGAGACCCTTATGGGATTTTTACAGATGATACCTCTGAAAAAAACAGACCTTCTGTTGAAACATTTATAAAATTGCCAAAGGATTATAAAAACGGTGATGACGAATGAATGAGCAGAGAATAAAAGAGTTTGAAAAAAATAGTGATAGTATCTTTGGTAAAAATCTTCATAATTATTACAACTTTATAAGTTGGGCAAAATTCTATCCTGATTTACTTTTGGACTTAATGAAGCCCGAAACAGGCGGTATAAATCTACATTTAGACCAGCGAATTTTTTTGCGTTGTGATGTAAGATTTATGAGTATGTATGGGGTATTTTCTCGTGGCTATGGTAAAACATTTGATGAGGTTTTGTCAATGGTTGTTGTAGCTATGTTTTTTCCTAACATTGAATTAGCATTGTCGGCGCAGACAAAAGAGAATGCTGCTGATTTGCTTAAAGCAAAATGGAATGAAATATCAAAGTTATATCCTTTATTAAAGAATGAACTCCAAAATGACCCTAAATTTTCTAAAGGTAATGCGTATATTGAATTTAAAAATGGTTCAACTATTGATGCTATTGCAAATGCTCAGTCTACTAAAGGACAACGACGTAGGCGTTTAAAGATAGAGGAATCAGCTTTATTGAATAATGTATTATTTCAAGATGCACTTGAACCTGTTGTTGAAGTTCCCAGACTTACAGTTGGAAAACTGGCAATCGTTGACCCTATGGAGTTAAATCAGCAAATTCATTTTTTCACAACAGCAGGATTTAGAGGTTCTGACGAATACCAACGTAGTATTACTATGATTGATGATATGGAAAATTTGAAGGGGAAAATTGTTCTTGGAAGTAACTGGCAACTTCCATGTTGGTATGGAAGAGGTAGTAACAAAAGTAAAATACTTTCAAAAAAGAAAAATTCATCAGTTGTTGCTTTTGCACAAAACTATGAACAAGAATGGGTTGGTTGCTCTGATGGAGCATTAGTAAATATAAATAGGTTGATGAATTGTCGTACTCTTACGGAAGCAGTGATAGAATCAAAGAACGAAACAGATGAATATTATCTCGGAGTTGACGTAGCACGAAGTCAGAAAACATCAAATAACCAATCGTCTGTTGTTGTTGGTAAAGTGAGAAGAAGTGCTGATAAAAGCAGAATTGTATCTATTGATGTCGTAAATATTATTAAAATTCCTAATATATTAAACTTCACAGCGCAAGCAATTAAAGTAAAGCAGATATTCAAAAAGTACAATGCCAAAGCTGTTGTTGTAGATGGTAATGGTCTTGGTGCAGGTTTAGTTGATGAGTTGTTGAAGGAATCGTTTGACCCTATAACAGAAGAAAGCATAGGTTGTTGGGACACAATGAACGATGATAATACACCAGAGATACCTAATTCTCCAAAAGTATTATATAACCTCAAAGCACAAAGTTGTCAGAGTGAAATAGTAACAATTTTTATAGATATGGTGGATAGTGGGAAATTAAAGCTTCTTGAAAAACGTCAGGATTGTGATTTTGAAGATAGAGAATGGGATAAATTTGACGATAATGTCAGACCATTTATGGAAACTGATGCTTTTATAGAAGAGGCAGCTAATCTAAAAATGAAGCACCTTAATAATGGTGGAATTACTATTGATAAGGTTGTAAAAAAAATAGATAAAGACCGTGTATCGGCAATGATTTATATGTTATGGTATGTAAATAAATTTGCACAAGAAATAGATAACTCTGATTATGATTATGCAACTTTTATAAATTAAACACTTAACTATAAAGATGAGAAAGGTGGTGAAGTTATGGGTGATATAGAAAAAAAGGAGCAATCTTATGAATTTAATTCTCAATGGAGCAATATAGTATATGCCAATATAAATTTTGATTTGTTTTCTAATTATGCACCAGAACAAATTAAATCAATATTATCTAATCCGATAGTTAATAACAAACAAATTCGAGACTTGAGCAGAAAAGTATATAATACTAACCCCATTGTATCAAATGCTGTTGACTATATAGTTTCTTTGCCTAGCCTTTCTCATATTCTTACATCAACTGGTAAGAGCAAGAAAAAGGTTAAAGATAATAAACAAAAAGTTGAAAATGTCCTTGACTATATTAATGATAAGGGGATAATACGAGATTTTTTATTTAGAGATTGTTTAGATGGTGCTTGTTATTATTATTTTGATATTCAGGGTCAAGGGGTAGATAATACAAAATTTGTCTCTGACTATGAAATGACGGGGCTTATGGAACTGAATAATTTAGATGTTTCTGTGGCAATGATACCACTACCTGTTGATTATGTAAAAATAAGAGGTTACAAAAATAATCGACCTGTAATTGCGTTTGACCTTGATTATTTTAATCAATTTACAGAAGAAAAGAAAATAAATAAACTTAAATGTTATCCTTATGACATTCGTAACGGATATGAAAAGTGGAAGAACAATGAAACATCGGGTAGTTGGCTTGTGTTAGATAATAACAAAACAGTTGTTCATAAGATAAAAAGCGATAGACGTGAACCCTATGGCAGACCAATTACAATTCCTGCTCTTATAGATATTTTTTATAACGATTATTTAATCACTACAAAAAGAAGTGTATTAGGTGAAGTAAATAACAAAATAATTTATCAAACTTTGCCTGAAGGCGAAAAAGGAAGATGTAGTTTAACCAGAACGCAACAAGAAGAACAGCATAAGACGGTAAAAAGTGCGGTTATGACAAAAAATAATCGTGGAGGAACATCGTTCTTTACTGTTGCTGCGGGGACAAAGATTGATTCTGTTGATACAAGCGTAGATATTCTAAACGAAGAGATTGAACCTAAACTTAATTCAAATATTGCTTTGGGACTAGGTTTTGCGTTGGGTCTTCTTGACGGTGAAAGTGGCAACTATTCATCTCAGCAACTTAGTCTTGAGCTATTATTTAGTAAGGTTTATACTTGGGTTACAGAAATTGCAGCCGAATTATCCTATGTGATAAACAAAAATGTTGTAAGAGATAAAAATAACGAAATACAGATTTATTATCTCCCGACAAGTCTTGTTAATAGAGATAAATTTGTTGCTCTGAATAAAGAACTCTATATGTCTGGTAGTGGTAGTAAATCTACATGGATCACTTCTGTTGGTTGGGATTTGGACGCATATTTATCTCTTATGGATATGGAAAAATTAGAAAAATGGGACGATAAATACACACCCCATCCGACATCTTATAATTCTTCGGGTGATGATAATTCAAGTGAAGAAGATAAGGGTGGTAGACCTAGTGTAGAAAATGCAACAAATGATAGTACATTAGCCACTCAGGGGAATAACACCAATGATCAGCCTAAACCGAGTACAAGTTGATGGAAAGGTGGTGATTAATAATGAAACTTTTTGAAATTAACAATAAACAGGAAAAAAAGACAGGTTATAAGAGATTTAAACTTATTCTTGCTGAAATTTATGATAAATCCTGTATTGTTGATGAAACAGGCACAGAATACAACGACAATGGTATTACTTGGATAGATGAGTATGTTGAAAAAGTAAAAGACACTCTTATTGGTTCAAGTGTAACCGTTGAATTTGTAGATGATAGTAAAACGGATATTCTTGGTCATGGTGAGACAGGTCAGTATAAAGATGGTGTTCCATTGTTAAGCAATGCTACCACAATAGGTCACTTTGACAAAGCATATATTGATGAAATTGCTAATGAAAATAATGAAACAAAAAAGGTCTTTGTAGGCGAAGGCACATTAGATTATATGAGATATTCTGACTGTATTGACCTTTTATCTGAAAAGCTATCTAACAATGAAACAATTTATGGTAGTGTTGAAATAGTAAGAACCGAGCATAACCCAGCAATAGTTTATTTATACGGATATAAAGATTTCGGAAGAATACCTATTGAATTTGAATTTTCTGGATATGCTCTTCTTGGCTGTGGTATTCAGCCATCCGACCACACAGCTTCACTACTTGAATTGAATAATAAAAAAAATGATATTAAGGAGGAATCTATAACAATGGATGAAAAGACACTTGGTATGATTACAGATTCCATTAAGGCTACTATTTCTGAGTGCAATAGTAAGACCGAGGAATTTGAGTCAAAAATTGCTGAACTTAATTCTGCTCTTGAAATTAAGGCAACAGAAGTTAATTCTTTAACAGAAAAGGTATCTGAACTTGAAGCGTCTCTTGCAACAGCAAAGAGTGAAGTAGAAGCAATTTCTGCTGAAAAGAATACACTTACGGATGAACTTAATGCTGTTAAGGTAGAACAGAAGAAGTCTGAACTTAATACTGCTCTGGCTGATTTTACTGATGAACAGAAGGAATATGCAAAAACTGAAATCGAAGCGTTTAATGCTGACCCTATCAAGTCTGAAATTAATTCTATTACGGCTAAGATTTATGAGGGTATTGGTAAGGCAACTATCGCTTCTGAGGCTGAAAAGGCAAAAGTTCTTGCAGAACAGAACTCTAAGAAGATTGATATTTTTGCTGATGTAGATGATACTTCTATAAATAGCAATGATGATGGTTCTATTTATTAATTTAGAAAGGTGGATTTTGTAAATGATTAAGGTATATGAAATTTCTCAGATTGAGAAGACTGGTGTCGGTGATGGTACAGTTAAGGCTGCTGCTGGTGGTACAAAGAATTTCTTCCTCGGTACTGTTACTGATGGCGTAGTGGTTTCTGCTCCTACTACTGGTCTTGGTATTAAGCTTATTGCAAACTATGGCAGAGGCGATGATATTTATAAGGATTTTGTAACTCCCGCTGGCGAACTTGTTACAGCTTGGGATGTATCTGCTTGGAAGGGTAAATGCCTTCAGGTTTCTCCTGATAGTATTACATACGGTTCTTCCGAGACTTATGCTTCTATTACTGCTGGCACAACTCTTATGAATGCTGGTGCTGACGGCAATTTTCATATTATGACTTCTGACTCAGGTATTTCTGATGGTGGAGTATATTTTAAAGTTGTAAAGAAGATCGATTTTGACGGCAATGGTGTTCTGGTTGAAGTTATTGTGAAGTAAATTAACAAGAAAGGACGAAAAATAATTATGGCTATGACTTTTGAAATGAATAATGTAAGACGAGATTCTGATATTACTCTTACAAATGAAATTAAGCATTCTTCCCCTATCGTAGAGATTTTCTCTGCACTTACTGATGGTAAGGATACGTCTAAGTACGGTAAGAAGACAGATGCAGTTGTAAATAAAATTAAGGAACTGGGCGAGGGTATTGCTAATGGCGATGCGAAGTCTCTTGCTGAGCTTAATACTATCAGAAAGTATTCTGTTGAACCTTTCCTTACTGCCGAGATACAGAACCTGAGTATTTTTGGCGACTTTGAATCTCTGGGCTATGATGAGTCTATTGAGATAGATTCTTGGAAACTTATTGGCGATAAGTCTCGTGAACAGGCTCTTAATGCTGATGTAATTTTCCCTGCTATTAAGGCTGAGAAGTACACCATTGGTACAAAGACCATTTCTGGCGGTTGGGCTACTGATTATCGTAGACTTATGCTTGGTGATATGTCTAAGGAGAATGAAGGTAAGAATCAGGTTAGAATTGACATTATCAATAAGATGAAGAAGGAAATTGTAACTAACGCTTATAATGCTGTTAAGAATGCAACTCCTGTAAAGTATTTCTTTGAGGGTGCGGGTCTTACTAAGATTGGTGTTGACGATGTTCTCAAGAAGGTAAGAAGACTTGGCACTGGCGCAACTGTTATTGGTGATTATGCACTTCTTCAGCAGTTTACTCCTTGGGCTGGTTTTAATTCTGAGGTTGCCTACAATGGTAGCAGATACGGCTATATTCAGGGTATTTCTGCTGATGACCTTAGAGACATTCGCACAAAGGGTATTCTTGGTGTTTATAATGGTGCAATTCTTGCAGAGATGACTAATCCTTATGATTATTCTAACCTCAATGCTGCTGGCGACAACTTTAGCACCATGCTTGATGCAGGTCTTGCTATTGTTGTTCCTACTGGTGGGCAGTTTGGCTCTCCCATTAAGTCTTGGACAAGAGGTGGTTTGACTACATTTAGCGGTAATGATGTTACCACTGGTCATGTTCTGTCTAGATTTGATGTAGAGTTTGCTACTACGGTAGTTCGTGGCAGAGAATTCCAGCTCGGTATGCTTTCTGACACAAATCTTTAATTTTAATTAAGTGGTAATGATTATGGGTTACTAAATCAGTAACCCATAATTAAAGCACATGAAAGGATATATTGACAATATGGCTAAAAGAGAGAACACAACAAAGATTATTGAAAATACAATTCCTGAAGATAATACAGTTATTGAAACTACAAACGATGCTATTACAGATGAAAATGTATCTGATGTTCAAGAAGAAATCAAACCATTAAACATGGAAGAAAAGATAACACTTAAAAATCTTGCTAACTGGATGGTTGGGTTTAATAAACTTGAAACCAATGGAGAGGTAAATATCAAAGCAGGTGGTTCGATAAGATTATCTCGTGCAGAAGTAATTTCACAGTTTGAAAATGGAAATAAACTTCTTCGTGGTAATGGGAACGGCGACCATGCAACTATTTTTATAGATGATAAACTCACAAGGGATTATCTTGATATTACATCTGAACTTATTGATAAGAATAAGGTTGAAAAGATTTTTGCGATTAAAGGACTTGACGACTTTAAGAAGGAAGTTACTAGAACTTTTACTACACAAGCAGAAAAGGTTCTTCTGATTAAACTCATTAGAGAATGTGGTTTTAATGACTTTAATAAAATTAGAGAATGTGAAGCCGTTTGTGGTATGACTGTATAAAAGAAAGGATGTGGTGAAAATATCAATCACTACATATAAAGATGTGGTCGATGTGTTTGAAGCCACATTTCAAGAAAAATATCAACTTAATGACGAGCTTATTTTGCAGTGGTTTAAAATGGCTATTGAAGAATTTTCAAAGGAAATTGAGCCTCTACTATTTGATGATTCCACAAAGTCTTTTTTGTATTATGATGAAGATGGAAAATTAATCTCGTTGCCATATTTGTATATTCAAATTCTTGGATATACAATCAAACGTTATTATTGTGAACGCCAATATGACCGAATTATAAAACGGACTAATATTATTGGCAAGGATTTAACTCTTAATAATACAAGTGCTGATAAGGCACACGCAAAAGAAGAATTGGATTATGTTGATACAAAAATAGCAGAATTTTATGATAAATTACTACCAACAGCCTATAATTGAGGTGAGTTTATGAGTACAGAATGGTATTTAATTAATTCGCCACATTATACTGGGGGAACAGAAAAAAATGATTTCCGATTTAACGCTAATTTAGGTATAGATGATTTTTTGATAGATTCGCCCTTATCAAATAAAATTCTTCTTTGTAAAGGGAAGTTTGATAAAGAAACAAATTCGTTTGAAGAAGAATTTGAAACCGAGGGTATTATACAAGGCAATTCTCCTGAAACTCAAACGAAAGGTTGGCAACGCCAATTATTAACTCGTTTGAAAACAATTTCGGATTACAAATATGTTAAAGTATATGACGAAGATTATGATAGATGGAATATTTGGCTTATAATGACTATGCCTACTAATAACAAGGTGTATGAAAAAGTAGTTTTGTATTTATGTAATTATATTGCTAAATGGCAAGATGATGATGGTAATATAATTTATCAGCCATTTCACGTTGAAAATGCTTCGCAATATAATACCGGAGAAGAGGGAAATAAAATTCTTACATTGGGTTATAATCAGCTTTTGGTATATACATCTTTAGATAATGAGACAATTTATCTTGACCGTACCAAACGAATGTTTATTGATTATAACAACGTAAATCCGATACCGTATAGAATTACAAGAATTGATACTGTCAGTGAATCTTATGCTGAAAGCCGAGTATTATGTTTGATATTTAGCGAGGATGTTTATAATCCCGATACAGATAATATTGAAGAATGGCTTTGCGATTATAATAAACCTGTTTCGCCAAACAATATTGAAATTACTTATGTTGGCAATCCCAGTATCAGAGTAGGCGGGTCTTATAAAACATTTACTGCAAATATCCTAACGCCTGTTACATGGAATATTGTTGCTACACCTGATGTACAGAGTTGTATTACTTTAACTCCGGTGACTGGTGAAAATAAATGCAAGATAAAATGTTCTCAAAATGAGAATGTTATTGGTAAAAGTTTTGTTCTTAAATGTGATGATGGTACAGGAAATACAGGTGAGATAACGGTTAATATTGTAGGGGGTGTATGATGGGGAAAAATGATAATTTAATAGAGGATTATCGAAATCTTGTGACGAATACTTTGCTTGCCAACCCGACTATTGTAGAAGTTCTTAGTGATGGTGAATATAGTTTGGAAGAAGCAGATGAGTTAATGTGGACACATATTTTCCCTAATCAGTACATACCGGATACAATAACTGAAACAGGGTCGTTTATTTTGTATGATTTATCTGATGCTGTTATATCGAGAGTTAATAAAACCTATATAGAGGTAACTTTATATTTTTGGATATTAACTCATTATAAAATGCCAAAGTATAAAGACAAATTACGAAACGATATTCTTGTAAGAGAATTGAGAAAAGACTTCGGTGAAAAAGATTGTTTTGGTATTGCCAAGTCTCATTATGTTTCTAACAGTATATTTAATTCGGGGACTAATAAATATACTGGCAGACTGGTTACGTTCCGTGTAACGGATTGGTCGGATAGAATAAGATATAAGGATTAAATAATGGCGAAATTTAATCTTCTTAATAAAAAACAGTATAAGTTTAATGATTTAATAACTGTAAACATTCCAATGGTTGGCGATGTTTGGGGCGAAGACAGAGATGTTGCTTTTGAAAAAGGATATCTCCAAACGGCTTCGTTGTTTATTCAAACACCTACTGATTTAATGTTGGAATTAAAAGAGATTGGAATTTACTGGACAGATGTTACAGAATATGAAGTATTTGTGATGTTTTTGTTATCATTATTGTCCGAAATACAACAAGGTAAAGAAAGTGATAAAATTATTCACCGTTGGGGACTAGTATTTCCCACACTTGATTGTTCTGACATATGGGCAAAAAGCAATGACGATAATAAGAATGTAATATTTGTAAATGGTAAAGACCAAGTGATTTTTAATAAAGCTATTTATGAACAGTTATCAGATTTGTTATGCTGTATTTTACACGCTGAAAAAAATCGTGAATATAGAAAAGTCCCTGAAAAAGAAACACGAGATTATATTTTGGATAGGGCTAAGAAAAAGCGTGAACGTGAAAAAGCTCGACTTCAAAATAAACAAGATAGTAAATCGTCATCTGTTTTAGATGGCGTTATTTTATTTCTTGTGAATAACTGTAATTTCAAATATAATTTTGAAACGGTTAAAAATATTACTTTATATGATTTATATGCTTCATACAAGCAGATAAATAAAAACGCTGAAATTGACAATATCATGTCCGGATATTATTTTGGTACAGTAGATTTGAAGAAAATAGGCGATAGTAAATTACAAAGAATTATTATATGAAAGGATTGAATAATTATGGCTAATGCTGCAATTGCAATGCTTGAGGGCTGGACGATTACATCCGTAGAGACAATCGAGAATTATTCTCGTACTGATGATACCTGCCTTAATATTCTTGATGAAATTAAGAATATTACTCTTTCTAACTCTGAGGATAGTGCTGATGTAACTGGTAAGAATGATACTGTACTGTTCACTATCAAGAAGAATAAGGCTGTTGAAGGCTCTGGCTCTTCTGGTTATATTTCTGGCTCTCTGCTTTCTCTCCAGACTGGTTCTGACCCTGTATCTGGTAAGATTAAGTTCAGAAAGAGAGAGGTTATTTCTTTTGAGGACAACGCTACTGAAGTAGTTACTGCTGAAACTGCTGTTGGTACTGCCGGTTCTGAACTTCTTAATGTACTTATCACTATTGATGGCACAACTACTAAGTATGAACAGGCTTCTTCTGAGGATGCATCTCATGTTGCATACACTCCCGGCACTAAGAAGATTGCGCTTCCTACTGGCATTGCTAATGCTGGTACTATCGAGGTAGTTTATGAGTATGAGAAGGACGGTGCTTCCGTAGGCAACTCTGCTGATACATATGGTAAGACCACTCATACCTTTATTAATTGCCTTGGCAAGAACACCTGTGATGAGACTTACTTCATTCAGATTGAAATTTATCGTTGTGACTGGAATGCTAACTTTGATTTTGATATGGGTGGCGATGGTGTTGAGCATCCCTTCCAGTTCAAGAGCCTTGTTGACAAGTGTGGAGTGGGCAATTCCAAGTTCTGGGACTTCAAGGTTTACAAGACCGCTTGATAAAGGATTAAATAAATATGGAAATAATCAGGCATTGTTTGGTCTGCGGGAAAGAATTTAAGGCTTGCAATACCTGCCAGCAAAATACACCCGAAACCTTGCAATGGCGTAGGGTAGTTTGCTGTCCAGCTCATTTTGCATATCATATACCTATTATTATGTATCATAATGGCGAGTACAGTAAAGACAAGGCTAGAACAGAATTACAGAATGCAATAGATACACATGGTGACATTAAATATTGTGATAATGTTAAGGCTATTGTTGATGAAATATTGGCTGATGATATAAAATTTGAATCTGAAACTGATGTAGACAACATTAAAGTTTCAGAAACTAATATTGTCAATGATAATGTAAATGAGATTATTCAAGACAAGCCTAATTCAAAGACCAAAAAGAATAGAACAAAGTTTATAAAAGAATAAAATTATAGGGAGATGACCATTAAGGCAACCGTCAAATGTGGTTGTCTCCCTATTTTTTATAATCTGATAAAGGATAGTTAAATGAAGAAATCAAAATATAATGTTGATTTATCTGAAAAGGGAAAGAAAAAACGTACATATAAAGGTATAACTTTTGATAGTGAAACGGAAATGAAATTCCTTATTGAATGGATTGAGCCTAAAATTGATATAGGCGAAATCGTTTCATATGAAATGCAAGTTCCTTATATTTTGCAAGAGGGGTTTGTGAATTTTGAAGGTAAAAAGATATTATCTATAAAATATGTAGCTGATTATGTTATTTCTTTCGCAGATAATAGACGGATTGTTGTAGATGTCAAGGGATTACCCGACACAACTGCAAAATTGAAGAGAAAATTATTTGAATATAAGTTTAGAGATATCCCATTTTATTGGTATTGTCGCAGTATTAAATATGGCAATGGAAATGGTGATAATTGGATTACATACGATGAACTTGAAAAGAGGCGTAAGTCAGATAAGAAACAAAATAAAGTTTGAAAGGAAAAAGAATATGAGAGATACTATTGAACTGATTGAGATGAGTAAGTTAGTAAATACCGTTGTTGGCAGTGTGTTTTTCACCAATGAAAATACAAATGAGATAGAATATAAGCCTGAATATACTCCTGTAGTTTCGGCTTTTTATAAGATGAAGTATTACTGCCCTGATGAACTTCCCAATGATGATATTCAGAATTTTTATATTGATTGGATTAATGGTTATTATACAGATTTTCTTAATAAAATTAATCCTCATCAGAATGTTATGATTGATAATGCTATTTCTGAAAAAATTGAATATATAAAGAAGCAGGTTGGTAATCCTCTTAATAATGCTCTTGCTAGCCTTATCAATATTGTTCAGGATGCCATTGACAGATTTTCTACATCTTTTGGCGAGTTTAATGCAGATGATATGAAGAAAGTTATGACACAAGCTACTGATTTTGCAAAGAATATGGATAAAAATTCTAAGAGTATTGTCAAGGCGGTGACAGAAAATGTTGTCGAAAAGACTGAAAATGATGATAACGGAACTAAGGTTAAGACTGTATCGACTAAGAAGAAGTCTAATAAGACAAATACATCGAATAAGAGCAAAGCTGTTGCAATATCTACAAATAATGTTGTTGGGGGAGATAATGCCGATGGAAAGCAGTAAGTTTACTATGGTACTCCCTATATCTTTATCTGGCAGGATGGTTAATAAAATCGTATCAGAAACAAATGCACTCAAAAGTATGGTTTATCTTGATTTAGGTAATCGTACAGTAGATATGAAATCTATTCTTGGAATATTAAGTGCAGATTGTAAAGCAGGAATGGAAATCACGGTAATTTGCCTTGCTCATGATAAGAGTGTTGCAGAACATGATAGTAAAGTAATGGAGAGATTATTAAAGTCTGGTGATTTTTAATGGCTAAAGTTTGCAAAAGCCTTAAAGAACTTGAAAAAGCATTACAAGAAAAGGTTGACATTGCTTTATTGACCGATGTTGCTCAAACAGTAACAGAAGTAATGCAAAACCATATTGCACAAGATGTTTATGATGTATATAACCCTAGTAGGTATGCTAGAAGAATGAATGAAAACGGATTATTAGATAATAGAAATATTAATAGTTCTATTGATGGGAATACACTTATTGTGGAAAATAACACTTTAGGCTCTCCGTATTATTATGACCCAAGTGATAAAAAAACAAAAAAATCTGCAAATGCTGGTGAAGAAATTGTGGGGGTAATTGAAAGTGGCAGAGGATATGATATTTCTAATTGGGAATATGATGGTGTCCCTCGCCCTTTTATTGAGAATACAAGAGACGAGTTAAAAGATTATGAATGGCATAAAAAGGCGTTAAAACAAGGGTTACAAAAACAAGGATTAGAGGTGAAGTGAAATGGCAGAAGATTTACAAATTAGGATACCCGTCACTTTAGGAATGGAGAATATTCCTGAAGAAGTTAAGAAAATTCAGCAACAATTAAGCAATAACAAAAATACAAATATAAAAATAAATGCAATATTATCTGATGATTCAATTAATAATATTAAGAATCAATTACAGTCATTATTTAATAATAAGCAAGCAATAAATCTTAATGTCAATTCAAATGTCCAGTCACAGTTAAGTCAAGTTAATCAGACTGTTACTACCCAGATTAATGCAATTAATAAAAAAGCAGTAGTTGCTCCAAAGGTGGATATTTCTCAGATTGATTTGGAAAATCTTAAAGCAATGTCAAATGCTTTTATAAAGGCGTTTGACATAAAGTCATTAACGTCTGAAACTAAAACTGAACTTCAATCTCTGATGAGAGAATTCCAAGTTACAACTCAAAAGCAGGATTTTTCTGCAATAGCTAAGGCTCAACAAGCGTTGCAACAATTTGCTCAAGATTATGGGAAACAATTTAAAAATCAAGAAACGATAACAGCGTTTAATAATTTTAAAGCATTATATCATGATATTGCTAATGCAGTTGGTGAATGCGATGTAGCTACTAGGCAATATTTAGGAACAAATAAACAATTCAAGCAAATATTTGGGGATACTTGGAATAATTTAAGAAATAAAGATGTTGTTGGTGTCCCTGATGATAGTGCATTATGGAAATTAGGTAGTACTCTTGATGATATACTTATAAATTATAGGCAACAGATTTTAAATTTTCTGTCCGAAATTAATAAATCTTTTACTACCATTTCTCAACTTGACCAACTTGATATTAACAAATTATTTTCTAGCATAGCTAATATTTCTGGTTCATCTGGATTAATTAATACGGCGCAACAAATTCAGAATATTATTTCGGGATTTACAAATTTAGATGGTAAACTCCAAATAACGCAAGATTTATTTAACCAATTTACTGCCAACGGAACTAATACAAGTTCTTTGAATAGTACGCTTGAAAAAATTGGTTTAAGTTATACAGTCGTTGATAACAACGCCCAAAATGCTATCGGTACAATGGCACAATTTAGTAGTGTCTATAATGAGGTTGCCAATGTTCAAAAGGCATATGCTGAAAATATAAAGCAATCTATTGATGTTGAAAATCAGAATACAACTGTCACTAAAAATTCTACTGAATTAGCTCAAAAGAAGTTAAGAGCCATTGAAGAAGTCACCAAGGCACAAGAAAAACAAAATAAGGTTTTAAAATCTTCAAGTAATTTTAGAGATTATATTGATTCATCTTTGATGACATTCAGCGGGAGTGAAAATGGTATTAATGAAGCAATTCAAGCTTTTAAGAAGTTTGGAGAAGTATCATCTTCATCAATAAAATACCCGACTATGAATGCAAGAGGTGGGTCTTCTGATCTTATAAAGTATTTTACTATTGAGGTTAAGTCTGCAACTGGTGAATTACAGAAGTTTGCATATACTTGGAAAAATATTGGCGATGAAGATAATCCTAATTTTGTATATATGCTTTCCAATGTTAGGGAAGCCGATGCGGGCATCCAAAAATTAATCGCTTCTCAGCAAAAATATAATGATAAAATCAAAGCTCTGCAAACATCGTTCACATCTGATTTACAAAAAATACGTTCTTCTTGGGAGGATGTAAATGGTGGCAAATCTGTAAAGTCTGATGAAAATATTAATAATCTTAATCAGCAGTATATAAAAGTAGAGCAATCAATAGAGGCGTTAAAAAATGCTGATGAAGTCACAATGGCTTCAATGAAAGCAAATGTAGTAACTCAAATTGATAAACTTAATCAGATGGTTACTCAGTACCATAATGCTGAAAAGGTTGCTACTCAACTCCGAGCAAAAGGTTTTGAAACTGTTAAGATTGATACGGGAAATAATATTGATAAATTTATAAATAGTATCAATAATTCTAAAGTCCCGGTTCAAGCAATGAAAACAGAGATTGATAATCTTACTTCTTCTTTTTCTAATCTTAATAATATTGAAGACCAAGCAGGTAAATCTTCGGCTTTAACTAGTATTCTTAATATATTGGATAATGCTAAGACTAAATTTCAAGCATTGCAAGAATTATTCAAAGGTTCTGGAAATTCAAATTGGCTTACTATAAATTCTGACCAGATAAACAAGATTGATGATATGGCAACTAAAACTGCTATATATAAGAATTATCTTAGTAATATTGCAAATGAATGGAAAGGGCAACAATTATTAGTTGGTAATGTTGCTAAAGAAATGGCATCGTTACAACGTGGTATTACAAGTATTAAAAATCCTGCTGTCTTAGATAAATATGTGGCAAGGATACAAGAACTTGTGACGAATTATCAAAGGCTTAAAATCAATCTTGATAGTCAGGTTGAAAGCCAGAATAAGATTTATCAGATACAAACTCAGATTTCTAAACTTAGTTCTACTGATGTAAGCAATAAAACTTATTTAGAGCAAAAGTTACATGATGAAGAAAAAACTTTGCAAAATTTGCAAATGCAAAGTGGGACTTTAAAAAATATTGTTTCTCTTGAAGAGCAAGAAGCCTATGTTACACAACAGGTGAAAAAAGCAAGAGAAGATGCTACTATTGCTCAAAATCATCAAACCGATGCCCAAATGGCTAAAAACATTAAACAAGTTAGTGATTATGCTACAGCCATTGAAAAATCAATTGTCAATCTGAACAGATTGAAAAACAGTAAGATTTTTGCTGATAATTCTAATAAATCTAGTGTGCAAGCTCAGATTGCACAATTAGATCAGTTTATTACTAAACTTACTCAAATGCGAGAAACTGTTGGTACAATGGTTACTGTTGGTAATACAACTGGCAAGGTTGACACTACTGCTTTTGCTACCTTGGTCAATGATATGACTAATCTTAATAACCAGATTAAAACGGTTGAAACTTCTGCCAAGGATTTACAAACTCAATTAAAACAGACTAATGGCGTTGATGTTCAGAAAGGTAAGATAAAAGTTCTTGTTGCTCAACTTGAAGCTTTTGCTATGGCTAATGGTAAAGCAATGAAATCTAATAAGACTCTTACATCTGGCATGACTGTTTCACAAGAATGGAATGCTATGATGAGTAAGTTAAAATCTGGGGCTGATAATGGCGATATTCAGAAGATAACTTCTCAATTCAAGGCTATGAGGTCTGAAGTTAAGGCGTTAGGGCTTGAGGGTGGAACGGTATTTCAGAAGCTTTGGGCAGATGCTCAGAAGTTCGCTAGATGGATGGGTTTGACAATGGTAACAGCCTCTATTGCAAGAGAAATCAGAGGCATGTTTAAAACTGTTGCTGAACTTGACACTGAGTTGATTGATTTAAGAAAGACTTTCAAGGGTACTAGTGAAGATTTAGAGGATTTTTATTATTCTGCTAATGATGTTGCTAAACAGTTAGGTGTTACTACTAAGGAAGTAATTTCTCAGGCGTCCAGTTGGTCTAGATTGGGTTTCTCGACAAAAGAAGCTGCAACAGAAATGTCTAAACTTTCATCAATGTTTGCAAGCATTTCTCCGGGCATGGACGTTGATACGGCGACAACTGGACTTGTAAGTGTTATGAAGGCATTTAAAATTGATGTTGATGACGTTAAAGAAGGAATAATGTCACCAATTAATGAGATAGGCAACCGTTTTGCAACGGACAATAATGATATCATATCTGGCTTGTCTCGTTCTTCGGCGGCAATGGCAGCAATGAACTCAACTCTATCTGAAACTATTGCGTTGTTTACAGCAGGTCAGGAAGTTTTACAAGATAGTGAAAAAATGGGTAACGCTTTAAAGAGCGTTGCTATGAGGGTAAGAGGGTATGACGAAAGCACCGAAGAATTATCTGATGATCTTGTAGACATTACAGGTAAAGTAATTGATTTGACTAAGGCTGCAAGCAATGATTATAAAGGTGTATCGTTATTTACAGATGAAACACAGGAACATTATAAATCAATTTATGACTACCTTGTTCAGATTGCTGACGTATATGATGAGTTAAGCGAAAAAAATCAGCAAGAACTTCTTGAAAAACTTTTTGGCAAATATCAAGCTCAGGCTGGTGCAGCAATACTTAGCAACATTCAAGCAGCGAAAGATGTTATGAATGTTATCGAAAATGAATCTGCTGGTTCTGCTGACCGTGAGATGGGAGTAATCAAAGATTCCGTTGATTACGCTAAAAATGAATTGACAGAAACCCTTACTGGTATAGCACAGTCTTCTATCACTCGTGATTTTGAGAAAACTATTCTTCAAAGTTTAACTAGAGTTTTAGATGTTTTGGGCGACGCTTCATCACCGTTGAATGGAGTATTAACAACTGTATCTAGTATTTTTGAAGTAGTATCTAAACTTGTTGAGAAAATAGGATTAATACCTACTATTATAGCAGGAATATCAGCAAAAAAACTTTTCCAAAATATTGGGGCATTTAGTATAAAGAGTTGGGTAACTGATTTAAAACAAGCTACAATGGCGGCTGAGTCTTTTAAAACTATTACAATGTCATTTAAGGGAACTGGTATAAGTGCGGTACTTGATGATGTTACTATTGCAAAATATGCAGCATCAATTAATGGGCTGACCTTAGAACAGGCAAAATTAGCGTTATCCACAACTCAACTTTCTGCTTCGGAGAAAGAACTTATTCTTACAAAAGCGGGGCTTATTACTTCGTCAGAAGCATTGACAGCGCAAGAAACTGTTTCTTTGGTTCAGCAGGAATTATGCAATAAAGCAGATGCAAAATCAATTCTTTTATCAGCAGGACTAGTTACCCAAAAACAACTTGAAGAAAACGCAACGATAAGACTTACCGCAGAACAAATTAATGAAGCTATGTCAAAAGGCTTTTTATCTGCCGAAAACGCCAAGTTGATATCAACCGCATTAGGTGTGCAGGGTGCTAATTATGGTGAAGCCGTATCGTTCCAAGTATTAACCAAAGCAATTGGCGGTACAGTCAAAGCTATTGGAAAATTTTTAATTAGTAATCCTGTTGGATGGTTCATTTTATTAGCAGGAGCAATTGCCACCACTGTAGCAATTACAGATGCTTTAACTGTTTCATTTGAAGAGTCAAAAGAAGAACTTGAAAATATTAAGTCTGAATGTAAAAAAACGGAAGATGAATTAAAATCATTAAATGATGAATTGCAGACGACTGTTGAGAAGATAAATGAATTAAAAGGGAAGGATTCTCTTACTTTTACTGAAAAAGAAGAATATGATAATCTTGTAAACACTAATAATGAATTACAAAGAAAGATTGATTTACTTGAACTTGAACAAAGAATTAATAATCAAAAGAAAAATAAAACTTTTGTTCAAACTATGGTAAAAGATACCGAAGATCCTTTTGAACATGAAGTTAATCCTGACGGCAAAAAGCCTGTAAGCCAATATTCAATTAGTGATGAATATTTAACTAATGAAACTGGGTATATAAAAGCACAGTTTGAAATTAGGAAAAATCTTCTTGATGATTTATCAAGTGCCGAAACAGACGAAGAAAGAGAACGTATTCAAAAGCGTTTAGACGACATTGAGGAGTACTTAACATCTAAGAATGATGAGTGGTCTGAAATAGCAAATGATATTTCTTATATAAGAGAGCCTACAACTGAAGATGATAAAGCTGTAAATGAATGGCTTGATTATATAAATGATTTTCAGGATAAATATGCAATTGCATTAGGTGGTACTAATGCCAAAGCAAACGCTTTTAATCGTGTCGTTGATAATTGGCAATTTAATGATGTTGTTCAAGATTTACAAGATTTAGGAAAGCAAGGCAAAGTTACGGCTAAAATGCTTGATGATTCTAAATATGATAAGTTTATAGATAAACTTGTTGAAATAGGAGTTGTAGATAGTGCAGATAATCTTGATTTAATTGCCCTTGCATTTAATGGTATGTCTGATGTCTTGGATGGTACAGTTACACCCACCAATAATGCTGTAACTGAAGTAACCTCTCTCAATGAGGCATTAACCAAACTTCAAGAACTGCTCAAAGATATTATTAGTGGTTCTAACACATACCAGTCCGCAATGCAAAAAATAACTGCTGGTACAGGATTGACTGCTAAAGAGGTTAATGAACTTCTTGAATTAGACCCGTCTTTGTTTGATAAGTTTGTTAAACAGAAAGATGGGACTTGGACTATTGATTTAGAAGCTCTCAGGCTAAGCTATGATACCATCATTGTTGATGGTGGTAAAGATGCTATTGCTGAAGAGAAGAAATCGTATCAGGAACAATTTAATGCTGTTTCTAAAGAGATTGAAAATCTTTATGTTCAACGTGCTGAAAAACTTAAACATATCAATGGTAAAGCAGATTTAGATGAATTAAACGCCCTTGACAAGCAAATTGAAGAAAGAAAGAAAGCACTCCAAGGAGCGCAAGATGATTTGAATGTTGCTTCTTTCCAAGAATCTTTACTCAATTATTCTGATGCTGATAGAATAAGAGATTCTTTTGATGAAGTCACAAAACAAGTTGATAGCTATAATGATAGTATTTCAACGTTAAAGAAAGCACAAGAAACTCTTAACGAAGGCAATTCTCTTTCTTATGATGATATGACTAAATTAATAATGTTATATCCTCAATTAAAAAATAGCGTTATTGAAACTTCTGATGGTTATACTTTTGAACAGTCTGCTCTTGAAAGTGTAAGCAAACAAGCGTATCAGACTAGAGATGATTATATTGATAGTCAGATTGATATGACGAAATCTGCAATTGAACAAGCCAAGCTTCGTATGGAAGAATATGCCCATGAAATTTCACTGATATCTTCGGCTTATGCTTATAAACATGCTGTCGAAACGGGTTTGTTCAAAGATTATGCATCTGTAAAAGATAGCATAACCGCTATGGAAGAACTTATAAATATTCTTAATGGTTATAAGAATAATGTAAAAGAACCCAATAGTAGTTCTTCTAAATCAGCAGATAAATCAATTTCCGATGCTCTTCAAAATCAGATAGATTATTATACAACTCTTTTAGATGCTATTGAGGCGGTAACTGATAAACAGATAGACGCTCTTGAAAAAGAAAAAAATGCTATTGATAGTAAAATAGACGCTCTCAATGATGAAAAAGACGCTCTCAAAGGAAAAAATGACGAGCAACAGAGAGAACTTGACCTGATTGAAGCCCAGAATAATCTTGAAAAAGCAAAGAAACAGAAAGTTTTTGTTTATAAAGAGGGCGAGGGACTTGTACAGATCCAGGATGAAAAAGCTGTTAAGGACGCTCAAAAGGAACTTGATGATGTTAAAAGAGAAATAAAAGAAACTGATATTGATAAACAAATCGAGGTTTATGAAAAGCAACAAGAAGCTATTGATAAACAAATTGATAGTGCTAATGCTTATAAAGATACTTTCTCTGACATGGAAAGCAATGCCAAAGACCAGTTAGCTATTGAACAGGCTAAAAAGGCACTGGGTGTTGATGAGAATGGGCTTCTTCATATTGATGAAAATACAGCAAAAAATATTCGTAATGGTTTGGCAGAAGACATTTATAATAAAGATGTTAATGACAACAAGGACAATGATAAATATGTAACTGTAAGTCTTGCTGATTATTTAAGTGGTTTGGGCGCTACTGTTACACCACAACAGTTCCAAGCTATTGCTAATACTGCCACTGGGAATACTCCGATAACTGCTCCTGTTACAAATAGTACAGTTAATAACGCACAAAGTATTGTTAATAATAAGTCTATAACATTGAATAACACGTTTAATGTTTATGATTCAAAGGATAGCAATACTGTTATTGAGCAGATTAAGAGTTATATGAATAAGACACTTCGGACAGCAATCAATAGTATTAAATAATTGCTTTATAATTTATATCAGCTCATCTGAAATATGGTGGGCTGATTTTATATAAACAGAAACAAAAAATGAAAGGAGGAATAAATAATGTTATGTTCACCCACAAATGCTTATCCTAATAATAATTGTATAGACGGTTCTAATTTTAGTATGAAAATTACTTTTAATGGTGACTTTTGTATGGGAGCTGATTTTTATGTGTATGATTATCAGACTGGTGATAGAGTAGGAAATATTTATTATGAACGTGGTAAAAGCACTGATGGGTTTAGAAATGGCGAAGAAATAGATATTGTAAATACAAGTGATATTCCTCAAAATACCGAATATCTTTGGAGAGCAAAATTTTATGAGCCTGTTGATATAGATAATGGTTATTATCCAGATGTATACTCATCTAAAGGTAAAATACAAAAAAATCCGTTAACAAAAGTTACAGTACAATCAACTGATGAAGATATAACAAATAATATTTATATTCCTATCGAAAAAGGATTAGATATTAATTTACCTTGCTATTGTTATTGGAGTGGGAATGGTAGGAAAACTGTTGTAGGTTATAACAAGAGTAAGGGAATACTTAAATTATCTGAGGCATTTGATGATAAAAATGCTATCCCTGTTAGTACAGAACTTTATCTTAGTACTGTTAAAGTTGTAAATATGGACACTGTATTATCAGAAACAGGGTTAATTCCTATTGAACAAGGACTTAATCTTGATACTGGCAAACATAGAAAAACCAGAGCAGATAGTGATACAATCCCTAATACATATATTAAAGTTAATGGTAGTTATTATGGTATTACAAAATACTATAATAAAACTGGATTTGTGGGCATAGAGGGAACTGTTCCAGAAATAGATGAAAATACGCCATATGAAATTTATCAATGCTTTGTTATTTCTCCTTATTATTATTTCAATACTAAGGCTATTCCTGTTATAACTCCTAAGATGACTTTTGTCAATGAGGTTATAAAGTGTGAAGCTAGCATAACAACACAAGGCAATTATCCAATTAAGTATTATTATTGGACTATATATGATAAAGATGATAATATAATAAATCAGAGTGAGAAAATATGGTCTAGCAGAATGGAATATCTTTTTAGAGAGGTATTACCAGATGCTACTTTCAAAGGGGAAATTACAATAGTGACACAAGATGATGTTGAGGTCACAAGTCCTGTTGTTAATTGCACTATTCCTAAAGGTGCAGTCGGGATTACTGATTTGAAAGCAACTGTAGATACAGTAAAAAATACTGTAAAATTAACTTGGAAAAATGCTACTGGAGTTGCTCCAACAAGTTATATTATTCAAAGAATAAATTCTGATGGTACTCAACAATATCTTGAAACTGTTCAGCAAACTTCTGCTTCAAGTTATATTGATTATACTTGTGGTGGTGATATGATTTATCAATATATTGTTATCCCGGTTGCGACAACCACAGTATATCAACAGGCTAAAGTGCCTATAGCAACTAGTTTTGACGATTATGAGATTTATTTTTTAACCGAAGTTCCCTATGAAAGACCGTCTAAATTTATCACAGATGTAAGAATTTATTATAATTATATGTATGGTGATAAGCAATTTAAAGTGACATCTTCTTGGAAGGTACAATTAAATCCTGACATTGGTGATGTTGACCATAATATAAAAAGAGATATAAGTGATACCGAAAGAGGGAAACCTGTTATCACTTATGGGAATATGGATTATGATTCATTCTCTTTGAGTTTTTTACTTGGGCATATTTCTTGCCCTGATTATGGATTGACAGGTGGAGATTATAAAACGTTTCAGAAATGGAAATCTGATGTTAATAGCAAACAGCCTGTGTTAATAAAAGATACTATGGGTAATGTGTGGTTTGGAGCAATTACATCTCATACATATACGCCTGATGATAGTGGAAATTATAAAACATACACTATTAAGATTGATTTTGTTCAGACAAGAGATATGTATGCTGATAATCAGACCAGAACAAGAATAATAACAGATTGAGGTGATAGGTATGGAACATTATGATATCTATGACCAAAATTATGTTAGACTTGCACAGAATGAAGGGAAAATTGTTCTTGCCAAAATTGAAGTGTTAGACCACTTAGAATATACTATCTACGAGATTACTGATGATATTATTATTGATAGTGAGAATTATTCTAAAACTTATGGGCAAGGTGTTCAGGGGAAATTAAGTTTTCAGATTTATAATCGTGACCATAAATATGATACTAATGAAAATAGTCCATTCTGGTTTGATAAAAAAATCCGGTATTATAAAGGATTAAAGGACAGATACACAGGCGACATATATTGGTTTAGCAAAGGCATATTTACTACAACAGGAATATCACAAGAAAATGATATTATTAGTGTTGACTGTGTAGACAAATTTGGATTACTTACGTCCGAAACAGGTGGCGCTTGTCTTGAAAATGCTACTAAAATTGAGCTTGGCGATAAAGTCGGTCAAATGTTTGTAGATATGCTTTCACAAGAAAAAGGCAACGGTAGACCTACCGACCCGATAAATCCTTTGATAGATTTTGATACAAGAGATATTGAACTTGGCGAAGATATTGAACTAAGCACAGGTTCATATTTTGGAGATATATTTACAGAGTTGGCTAACAGTCTTAAATGCAGAATGTATTATGATAATGTAGGACATTTGGTTCTCACAAGAGGCTCTAGTGACTTTGAGTTTAAAAACAAAGCCCCTATGTGGGTGTTTGATGATAAGGCAACTGCTGAATATATTTCTTCTAGTTTGACTTATAACTTTTCCGATGTAAAGAATAGAGTGACTGTCTGGGGAGAAAATTTTGATGGTGCTAGTTTCGTTGGCGTTGCCGAAAATGATAATCCTAAATCCCCAGTAAGAATTAGTCTTGTTGGATATCGTGTGGCTAAAACAATGGAAGATATGTTTGGCTATGAGCAGGCTAACGTAGATGCTTATGCTGAAATGTATCTTAAAATGAAAAGCATTATTGGCATGAGCGTTAAATTGGATTGTACAATGCTCCCTCATTTAGATGTGGAGGATGTTATATTAGTCAGAAATGAAGAATTAGGATTGGATAATGTGAGATTTTTAATAAGCGAAATTTCAATAAATGGAAATGAAATGTCGATTTCATTATGCAATGTTGATAATCTTCCGGAGTTCAGTGAATTTGAATGACTTGCAATGTGTGTAATAATAAGGTGGTGAGAGAGTGACTAATAAAAAAGATGAAAATTCTGAATTGCTTACAAAATTAATTTCTACTGTTCAAAAGAAAAATGACAAAGAAAAAGTAAATGATAGTGTTAAAAGCAAACAGGCTAGAGTAATTGGTGTTGATGATGAAACGCATAAAGTGTTTGTTTATTTTCTTGATGATATAGAAGAAAAAGAGTATAAATTTTTGAATAAAACAGGGGAAGTCATTGGTGTTGGTGATACTGTTAAAGTATTTTATACTAGCAATTCTGCAAAGGGTTGGATAGGCGAACGCTGTGGTGAGCCAAGATATGATGGCGGTTATTCTCTTGAACCAATTACGTCAATTACTATAAATTCCAATATAGATTATTCTGTGCATACAAACGCTGGCATTGAAAGATATGTTGGGATTTTTGAGGGCGAATAAATATGATACCTGATTTGAAATTTTATAAAGATGAAAAAGGTCGTATTATAGAAGCAACAAGAGGAGATAAATATGCAACCATTGAGTGGGCAAACGAAGATGTAGATATAGATTTTTGCAATTTTGTCATCACAATAGCCATAACAGCGAGAGGAGTAGGGAAAGATGTCTGATGTAGACGAGAAAAAAATAGAATTTGTCAGTGACACAGATGTTAGCATACCTGTACGCTGGAAAACAGCCGCAACAGACTTGAGATGGAATAATGCTATTGCTATGGCTGTAACCATTGCAAGAAAAATTGACACTTCTAATTTATGGGACGGATATTTGCATTTCAGAGAAAAAACTGGGGATTTTAAAATTAATCCCTTTGTGTTAAAAACCATGGATATCGAAGATGGGTTTATATGTGATATTCAAACCCCCATAGATATTTCTTTTACAGAGAATGTGGCTTATCACTATATTAATTCTTTTGTTTTAACAACCTCAAGGATAACAGATAACATGCCTTGTGTTACTGGGAGTGTGTATAGCACTGATAGCACCACTATATATATTGAAATGACAAACCCAATCACAAGTATTTCTGCAAACGAAAATATAAAAGCTTTTGAAATAACTGCTACATTTGGTGGAGTTAGATATACGTTTAACCCTGTAAAAGTAGAAATATCAGATGTGTCTAGGATTAAACTTACTGTTACTGATATGGGTCAAGTATCTGGTGAGGTAAATATTTTGTATAAGAGCGAATTAGGAAATATTAAAGAAAGTGCTTATGATGCTTATATTGAGAGCTTTAATAGGGCTTTTACTTATACTATGAATTATTTGGAGGGAGAATGATATGAAAATCAAAGGGCATACAAAAATAGAATTATTTAACGCGGAAACCGGAGAGTTAGAACAAGTAGTAGAAGAAAATAATATGGTTACAAGTGCCGTACAGAAGCTTTTAAATCTTCCGGTTGAATTTGTGTCGTGTAATACAAGTATAAAAACGATTCTCGACAACACTTTACCTATATCTACTAACGCCATGGGTGGAGTGCTTCTTTTTAGTAATAAAAAAGAAGAAAACTCAAATTTGATATATGCAAATGGTGAGGGTGCAGTTGGACATGCTGGAAGAGTATATTCTGGAACTAACCCATGTACTGGGACGTTGAATGAGACAGAGTGTAGAACTCTTAGCAACGGATATCGGTTGGTGTGGGATTTTGCTACAGACCGTGCAAACGGGACAATTGCTTGCGTTTGTTTAACAAGTCGCACAGGTGGATATATAGGACTTAATGAATATTGGGATCCGACAGCAGACAATTATAATCCTAAGATAACTAATTTTTATAATTTTGATAACAACCTGTCAAGACCTTTATACAATCTCCCAAAAGATATCCCAACAAGCAAATTTGGTGGAATTAGAGGAATAGTAGCTAAAGACACCATTGTTTCTTTGTCAAATCCGTCTACAACAACATTTAGACTTTCTTATTATAAAATACTTAACACAGAAAAGATAGAATTAAATTGGGGTGATTGTGGTAGCTCTGCAAGTTCGCCATATAAGACACAGGACATATCTATTACAAACCCAGGAGATTATACTAGTTATACAGATTCAGATGGTTTTATACGTTGCATTGGATATGGTTATCAAGAACAAGAAGATAAGATACACTACGACATTTGGTTTAATTGTAATAGAATTAATGCTTTAACAGGAACTGTTGACCTTGATAAAAAAATACTTATTAATGTTCAAAGTTTTCCTGATGATTTTTATATCAAAAGGTTCGCCAATGCGGGCATCGGGAGCAGTAATTTTTATCACAAATATAACGGTTATAAACCATTTTGTTTGATGAATAATTTTATTATAGCATGGTTTCAACTTGGTACGAGTTCCTATTGCTTAGCTACTGTGGATTTTAACGGAAATTTCATAAAAAAAATTGATTTGACCAGTGGTTATAACGATTATAACGATAGGAAGTGGGAAAGGCTTTATGATTTGAAACGTAAAGCACATTTCTTACAGAACAACCAATGTATAACCGAAGATGGGGATATTATTAGGCTAGGATATTGGCAAGATAACATTTTGGATATGGATAATATGCAAATTTATACATATACAGATATATACCCATATTTTATATCTCGTTATAACTATAATGCGCCAAAACTGTATCTTAATAAAGACTTCACTTATTTGGCTACTATTAATAATCTAGCCACTCCAGTAACAAAAACTAGTGCCCAGACGATGAAGATAACTTACGATTTAATTGAATCATAGGATAGTTAAAAGGGTGAAATATATGACAATTACTCCTGATAAAATAATCACAATAGCAGGAATACAAATTAAACAAAAAATTATTCCAGATGGTCTCAGATGGAAAGACCCTACTAAAGCTAGAAACGCAAAATTTTCTCCTAATGCATTGTATAAAGCAAATGTAAAAATGCCTAAAGTGAATACAATTACAATTCATAATACTGCTGACTTAGATAATATTCAAGATGATGCTGAAAGATATACTCTTGCTACATATAATGAAAATATGGGTTCAGTTAGACCACACTTGTATGTAGACGAAAGTTCTGTATGGCAGTTACTCAGATTTGATGAAGTGGGATGGTGTAATGCAAGAGGTACTTATAATGTAGGGGCAATAGATGATATTGCTATTGAGTGTATTATGAACGAAAATAAACAATCGGATGCTATAGCAGAAGACAAAACTGCTAGATTAGCGGCATATTTTCTCCACGAAAACGACTTAGATATCTCTGCATTAAGAACACATACTTATTGGATTAACAAAAATTTAGGACTTAGTGGTAGTGTAGACTATCTTAATACTCATATTGAAAAAGGAGTAACGAAAGTTTGTCCTCTTTATATTATGCCACATTGGAGTAAATTCAAAGCAATAGTTAAAAAATATTTATCAGAATATGAAAAATCAGTAGAAAATATACCCTATAAAATCAGAAGAAGCAAAGATAATGTTGAGAGCCAAATAGGTGCTTATAACAATCTGGAAACAGCAAAAAATATCGCTGATTATAATAGAGGATATAAAGTTTTTGACAATTTAGGAAATTTAGTATACAAACCTAGTGTTTATTATTCTAAATATATTACCACTAAAGATAGAACACCTATTAAATATGTGCCAGAACGCAATGCTAAAACTATATCAAGATTGCCTAAAAATACAGAAATTACAGTTTACTTAGGCAGTAATGTTACGGCAGAAAACGGTACAATATGGGTTAAATTTACTAGTCCGGAATGTGAGAAATTTCCAAATAAGTTTGCTTATATTCCGTTTCAATATATAAAAAAGAAATAAATAATAAGTATAATAAAGAAAGGAAGTAAATTTATGACAGACATACTTAACACAGTATTGGCAAATTTACTTATGGTTGGCGTTTTTCTTATTCCTTTAGTACTTATGCGAATGGCAGATATTATTCTTGGTGTAGCTATTGCAAAGAAGAATAGTATCTCTTGGCATTGGAATAAATTTCTTTGGGGATTGTTTTACACAGCTTGTTTTATTGTTGGAATAGGTTTATTTACTACAAGTATCAGTATGATAGAACCTATAATCAGGCAATTTGGTATTGTAGCTGACGAAGCTACTTTAACGGCTCTTAATGGGATAAGTATAGTAGCTGTATGTCTTATAATCTTAGCAATTACTGTGACTTCTTACGGCAAGGATTGTTTTGAGAAAATCAAGACATTAGCAGGGAAGAGCGAAAAATCTGACACTACAAATTCTGTTATTGCTACCTCTGAAAAGTGAGGTACAATATGAATATAGAATTTAATGAAAATTATCTTACTGAAATAACGCAAATTGATGAAAGAAGCAAAAGCAATTCGCATAGGCTAGATGAAGTTGAGGAAGACATTAAAGACCTTAAAGAAAAGAACACCACGCTGATAGAGATGTCAGCAAGTATAAAAAATCTCTCTGAAGGCATTGTAGATATTAAAACCGATGTTAAAGATATCAAACTAGACCAGAGTACTTTAAAAAATGAGGTTTCTGAATTGAAAAATTCACCGGATAAATCCAAAGCCAAAGCGTTTGATGCCATGTGGAAATTTGTTGTAACTGCTCTTGGTGGCGCATTTGTTGGTTGGTTAATTACGACTCTTATTCCTCAATTTGCAACATGAGTTTAGAATATTATTTGCAAAACTGTTGTACAAAATAGTACGGCAGTCTTAATTTTATAGAAAGGAATGATAATATGGCTGGTGTACTTTTGAAGTACGGAAATGATTATAATACGCCCGTTGCAGAGTTCGCTGTCACACAAGAGAGTGACCTGCAAGATTTGCCCACATCTACTACATCTGGAAAGGGTATATTTGAGGGCATGAATGCTGTGCCGATAGGGAGTGTATGTTCTTTCGGTGATACCACTGTTGGATATGTAAGAACATTTATGCTCTTTGATACATGGATGGAAATTTGATATGGAATATAAACTTATAAAAGAAAGGGTGAATTACAAATGGATATAGCAACCCTAGCAGCAGCCAAACGATATACAAACGAAACTGTAATTGGAATGGGGGCATTAAAAGGCGCTCCATGTACGGTTAAATCTGTTACTCCTGTTACTGGTGGTAATGAAGTAATTCTTTCTTGGACAGCAACAGACGGGAGCATAATAGAGAATAGCTTTGTTGTAAAAGATGGTGTTTCGGTTGTTGGAGTTTCTATTGATACTACGACAAATAGTCTTATTGTTGAGCTATCTGATGGCTCTACCAAAAATGCTGGAGTTTTGCCTAAGGGTGAAAAAGGCGACAAAGGTTTCTCTCCTACTATTACAGAAAATCCCGATAACACAAATAAGATATACAAACTTGACGTAACAAACGAAAACGGTACATTCACTACGCCAAATCTTAAAGGCACTGGTGGAGGACTTGACCCTGATAAGTATTACGACAAGGCACAGATTAATGCACTCATTGAACCTCTTGATGAAGCAAAGCATACTCATGATAACAAAGACACAGTTCTTGATAAGCTTACTACAAACGATACAGGCAATACTCTCCTGTTTAATGGCAATGCTATTAAAGGCTCTGCCGAAATAGATGATACTACAATTACAGCAGCTGATAAGGTTTGGTCTGCAAAGAAAACTAACGACACGTTTGAGGAAGTTAAACAGTCTATTACTAACACAAACGCCAAATTTGCTAATTATGATACTTCTACCGAAGTTGATAGTAAGATAGCAACCGCTCTTACTGGTTACGAAAAAACCGAAGACGTAGATAATAAGCTTGCCGAATATGACAAGTCAACTGTTGTCGATAAAAAGATTACCGATGCTTTGACTAACTATGATACTTCGGAAGACGTTGATAATAAGCTGAAAGATTATGCAAAAACAACGGAAGTTGATACAAAATTAAGCAGTTACTATAAGAAAACAGAGACTTATAGCAACACCGAAGTTGATACTAAAATAACAGACTTAACCACAGAGTTGAAAACATGGGTTAATGGTGATGAAAGTCTTGGTATTAAAACAGTTTTATATGCAAACAACATTTTAATGTTTTATAAAAAACCCAATGCAACAATAACAGATGTAGCTGATTTTACAATAAATCTTCCTGTGGAGCAGTTTTTAGACCAAGCTAACACTACATTTGTGAATAGTTTTATTTGGAGTGAAGAGATTTATCCAAACTCAATTAACCCTAATCTTGATGGGCAACCAGTTTTAGTTCTTGCTGTTAAGGGAGACACAGAGATATCTTATAGTTTTGTGTCTATGAATGAACTCGTCAAAATTTACAAGGCAAGCACAGTGGTAAGCACAGTTACCCTTACTATTAATGATGCTACTAATACAATTTCAGGCGAAGTTAATATCTCTGCTGACGAGGGTAACTTGCTTGAAGTTGGCACAGATGGTGGTCTTTATGCAAAGGCTACTGATATCACTAGTAAAGCTGATAAGCTGACTGATACTGACATTAAAGAGAACCAGATACTTCTTGATGATGGCACTGGAAATATCAAAGCAAGTGGCAAGGATATATCTGAATATATACCCGCTTGGAGTGGTACAAAGGCACAGTGGGATGCGCTCGACAAAACTACTCTTGCAGATGGGACGATTATCAACATAACTGATGACTTTGCAGAGAATCCTGAATACATTTCTGTTTGGAGCGGGACTAAGGCACAGTGGAATACACTTGATAAAACCACTCTTGCAGATGGAGCAGTTATTAATATAACCGATGACTTCGTAGAGAACCCTGTACAGGTCAAAGTTATGCCTGACACTGCTACCGAGGGTGATGTCGTTCAGTATATAGGAGAAAATTCATCGGACTATCAGCGCGGTTATTTCTATGAATATGCGGTTAATGAAACTGGAATTTTATCGTGGAAACACCTCCCTGTTGATGCGGTTTACAAGCCCTCAAATGAGGAAGTTCTTAATAAATTTTCTGAAAATGACGAGGGTAAGGTTCTGTATGACAATAAGCCTCTATCAAGTGACAACCTCTGGCACGGCACTCAGGCAGAATATGATGCTCTTGGTGAATATGATGAGAATAAGACTTATATTATTACTGATAGTAACGAAGAAGCTGATTTAAGCGAGGTTGTAATTGACGATACATCGACTACAGCAATCAATAAGACTTGGAGTGCAAAGAAGATAAACGAAAGTATCCCTAATTCTGACGATTTCGTTCAGAATTTAAAAATGTGGTCTACTGGAGATATAGAAACACTTGCGTTGGAATCTGTTTCGGGTTTAGTGACTATATCTTCTGCCGTAACAGGTATGCCTATTGATAGTGCAGCTTGGATAGGTACTGTTAATGCGACATCCACTCACCGTCAAATTTCAGTACAGCCTTTTGGTAATTCCAGTTTGCTTTATAGTAAAATTTATAATGCTTCAACTCAGACTTGGAGTGCTTGGACTAAGATTGATGCAGGAAGTATTGAGGGTAAGAAGGTAAATGATTTACTTCAGAATTTAGGAACTTTAACTTCTGGTAGCTTGTTAGATTATATATTAACACTTCCTGCTTCGGGTTTTATCTACTGTAATGGTAATGTTACCGATACTCCTGTTGTTGGAACTTATTTTATTGTTGATGTCCGCAAAATGGGAACTACATATGGTGTTACGGCTATTAAGTTTAACTCAGGTGAAATATATACCAACAGATATAATTCCACTTCAAAGACTTGGTATGGTTGGAAACAGATGGCAACAATTAATGATAAATCTACTACATCTGAAACGGAAACTTATTCTGTAAAAAAGATAAACGATACGTTATCTATGTTCCCTTTTAAGTGGAAGCTAATAGGAACTTCTACTCCAGAAACAGGAGCTACATCAAATAATACCTTCAAACAAACAATGTCAAGCGGTAATCCTTTCTGTGTGTATCACAGTTCTGGAATATTCTGCTTTGGTAACGGTACTCCTACTAACAGAGGCAAACTTTATGGAATGACTTCTGGAGTAGTTGCTTCTGTTACATATACTACAGCTGGGTTGCTCACTGTTCAAGTTGATTCTGGTACAGCGTACATTTATGAAATGGAAGGAATAGTTTAAGAGGTGATTAAATGTCGGTAAATATTTTTCAGAAGTCAACAGGCGAATTAAAACAGATTGCTGGTAATGCGCCTGTTGGTGGTAGCGGTGGAAATACAACATCACAAGTTATATTTTCTAAAAAGGCTGAATTCCCTACACAGGGTCTTGCTGACAAAATATATATAGATACTGATACAAGTAAGTCCTATATTTATAAAGATAGCGGCTATGTATTAGTTGGTGACGGTATGGCTACTGTTGATTGGGATACCATTGGTTAAAGTTAATAATGGCTCGTCCATTATATATAAATTGTTTTTTATTTGAGAAAGGAAAATTATTATGGCTAATGTAAAGTTTTTAACAGGTACTTATGCGCAGTATAAGGGTCTTGCTACTAAGGATGCTAACACCCTTTATTTTATTGAGGGACAGCTTTTTAAGGGCGAAACATCTTATACAAATCAGATTGAGGTTGTTGACACTCTCCCCGTAACTATGGTTGCAGGAAAGGTTTATGTGAATACAACTGACAAGTCTGTAACTTATTATGACGGTACTGCTTCTACAGTTGTAGTTCCTGAAACCGTAGCTGCAATTGGTGATTCTACTGCTGACACCGCTCTTGCTTCTGTAAAGGCAATTAAGGATTTTGTAGCTGCTGAACTTGCTAAAATTCCTGCGGCTGTAGATTATACAGTAACTATTACTGATGAAACTGCTGGTACAGGAGAGAAGTCTAAGCAGACTATCAAGCAGGGCAAGGCAGGAGAGGAGACTACTATTGGTACAATCACTGTTCCTAACCTTGTAATGACAGTAAAGGAAACTCCTACCGAGGGATATCTTAAAACTTATCAGTTTACTTATGGAACTGGTACTCCTTTTGAAGTAGATATTCCCAAGGATTTAGTTGTAACTGCTGGTGAAATTATCGTTGTCAGTGATGATGCTCCCGTTACAGGTCTTACCAATGGTACATATCTTAAACTGACTATCGCTAATCAGACAGCACCCGTATATATTGATGTGAAAGACTTAGCTGATGTTTATACTGGTAAGGCTGAAACTACTGGCGTAAGTGTTGCTATTTCTGCAAGCAATGAGATTTCTGCTACTCTTGTTGGCAAGGCTGTTGCAGAGGAGAACCTTGCTGATACTCTTGCTACAAAAGTTAATGGTGCAGACGAGGCTCTTACTTGGGGTGCTATTTCTTAATTACTAAAAGGTAAAATGTTAATAAGGGTAATAATGTTAAATTATTACCCTTATTAAATTATGAATGTGAAAGGAGAAATGTTAAATGGCTGATAATAAAGTTAAATTTCTTCGTGGTACTGCCGCAGAATATGAAGCAAGTACTAAAGACAACGATGTTTTTTATTATGTAACTGATACTAAAAAATTATATTTAGGAGCTAATGAAGTTACTGGTGTCGGTAAAGCTGGTACAGGGGCGAGTGCTGAAATCTTTAACGATTATACTCAAAATAAAGCAAATGGTAATTATTCTCATGCGGAGGGATTATACACGAAAGCTGATGGCTCGGCAAGCCATTCGGAAGGTGCGTATACCGACGCTACCGGGGATTATTCTCATACTGAAGGTTATAGTACAACAGCATCAAAGTTTTTTGCTCATGCCGGGGGAGACTCATCGAGTGCTTTAAAAAGAGGAGCTTTTGTGCATGGTAACAATGTCATAGCCGACAAAAATGATTACGAGACAGCTTTTGGAACGTTTAACAAGAGTAATGCTGATACTCTTTTTTCCGTTGGTAATGGTATATCTACTGAAGACAGAAGTAACGCTTTTGAGATAACTAAAACTACAGGTAAATTATTTGATAAAGAAATTGCTACTAAAGAAGATATACCAACAACGCTCCCCGCGAACGGAGGCAACGCTGACACTCTTGACGGAAAGCACGCAAATGAGATAGCAAACAATCCAAACATGCTCATCAATCCGGATTTCCGGGTAAATCAGCGAGGACAGAACGAGTATTCCACCGGCTACACCGTGGACAGGTGGTACATCTCCACTGATAAGTGCAAAGCTGCTCCGGAAACCAATGGAATCCGCCTGACTGCTACAGCAACGCTGACTTCAAATACCCATGCGTTCTGGCAGAACAACGAATTCCCGCTTGCTCCCGGGAAATACACACTCTCTCTGAACGTCCTGGAAGTATCAGGGGTCTGGTCGGCAAGAATCCGCACTGTGAATGCTTCTGGAGATTACGTCAACAGCTATTACACTTCCGTGCTTCACAATGGGATAAATAAAGTATCGGTTGACCTTTCCGAGGGCGAGTACATTTCCGCAGTCTCCATCGGGTTCAACAAGGGCACCGAAGCCGGGAACTCCCTGAAGCTCGCATGGGCGAAGTTGGAGGGCGGTTCACTGGCGACGCCGTTCGTCCCGCCCGACCCGGCAACGGAGCTTGCGAAGTGCCAGCGCTACTACCAGGTGCGCACCACAAACGACATCGACCCGCTGGACATGCGCCCCAGCATGAGAACCATAACGGACATCAAACAGGTAGAAGGAGGATACGCATATGTCGCAGAATTATGATGAAATCATCGAACCGCGCGAGACCGATGAGGAGCGTGCCGCGCGTGAACGCAGGCTCAGAGCCGCAGAGATAGCACGGGAATTTGCGGCGATAGACCGTGAGCGCGTACGCCCGCTTGCGGCAATAGTTTCCGGAAGTGCCACCGATGAGGACAGAAACAGGCTTGCTGGACTGGAAGCTAGGGCGACCGCACTCCGCAAGGAACTTGCGGGACTGGGGGTTTAAATGGACAGCAGTGTAATCGCGGCGGTGATTTTGCTGGTGGGAACGCTGATAAAATAAACAATTTTTATATGATAAAATTAAAACCTATTGACAAATAATGCTAGATAAGATATAATCTTAACAAGAAGTTGAATAATGCAATTAAGGGTTTGTAGTTAGCATATGAAAGAGTATATAGTGTGTGATTTGTTGTCTAAGAAAAAATATTTGTTTCTAGGAAATAGTATTTATTCCACAATCGAATATAGCGGAAATTATATATCTGCTATAATGAAAGGTAAGAGAATAATTGATTGGGAAATAACGCAATTTGATAATAAAATGTATCGTTTTGATGTAAAATATTGTTTTAAAACTTGTAATAAAAAAATTACAAGTTTTTTAATACAAACATTTATTATAAAAGAACGTGAATTAACTAAGTTGAAATTTTAAATTAATATAAAAAATAAGGGATGCTAGAGCAAAATCTGGTATCCCTTATTTTTACGTTTTTATTTAAGTTTTTTTATTTGTACTATAATATATCTTGACATAACTTTTATTTTGGTGTATAATATTCTACTATCTTATAAATAATGGGAGTGAATAGGAGGAGATAGTTATGCCTAAAATAATGTATCGTAAAAGAAATGGTGGTTGGGAGTATCGTTTTGAAATAGCGAGATTGAATGGTAAACGACAGCATCTTTCTAAAAGTGGATTTAAAACTAAAAAAGAAGCTGAATTAGCGGGAAATAAAGCTTATTTAGACTATAATACAACTGGATTGAATTTCATTCCGACTGAAATGAGTGTGTCTGATTATTTTGATTTTTGGCTTAAAGAGTACTGTAAGGTAAATTTAAAACCTGATACTGTAATAGGATACACTAAAAAGATAAATAATCATATTAAACCTAACGTTGGGTATTATGCCTTGAAAGCAATTAATTCGGCAACACTTCAAAAACTTATTAATAATCTATTTAATTTGGGCTATAGCAGAAACACGTTGCTTTCTATTAAAGGAATATTAACTTCAGCTTTCAATTATGCTGTTGAACCATTAGGTTTTATTGCTAATAATCCTGCATTAGCAATAAAACTCCCACTAAAAAACGCTCAACCTGATACCCCCACTAGGATAGGAGAAAGGCACATAATTTCAAAAGAGGATATGGCAAAAATTTTAGAACGGTTTCCAGAGGGAAGTACTGCATATATCCCGTTGCTTTTTGGATATAGATGTGGCATGAGAATGGGCGAAGCCTTTGCTGTCACATGGGATTGTGTTGATTTTGAAAAAAAGACAATTATAATCAATAAACAAGTGCAATGGCAAGAAAAAGACAAAAATAACACTTTGTCAGAAAGCTATTGGTATATTACTGCTCCAAAATATGGGTCTGTAAGGATTATCGATGTTGATATTGAAACTATAAATGTTTTGAAACGAGAGAAGGAACGACAAATAATAGACAAACAAAAGTATGGTAATTTATATATCCATAACTATTGTACGAATGATAACATAAAAAGAATCAATACTGAATCGGGCGAATTAATTGATTTTGTCACAGTAAGAGAGAATGGTGAATTTATTCAGCCTAGAATTATGCAACATACAACTGCCATAATTACAAAGAAATTAGGTATTAAATTTAATTTTCATTCATTAAGACATACTCATTGTACAATGCTTGCTGAGAATAACGCGCCTATTAAATATGTTCAACAAAGGCTTGGGCATAAGAACGTAACAGTAACATTACAAATCTATCAGCACGTTTCTGAAAAAATGTCTGAAGAAGGCAGAATTGCTTTAAATAATATATATGACATTAACGAGAATGTTAAGGGCAATAAAATCACCTAATATTTCAAAACGCGTCCACATTACGTCCACCTTTTTTAAGTTTTTGTGAGCGATTAGAAATGATAACAAATGAAAATAGATGACGTACCATCAGGGTTTATTGTTTACAAATGGCTTTATTAAGGGAAATATGGAGATTACAAAATATGATAAATGATGATGGGGTTTTTGCTGATGCGTTGGGCAACAACCCCATGGTTGGCGCTACCGTTGCTTGTGCAGTTCTCGTAGAAGAGGCTCTCAAGGCTTGATTTAAAGCCAAATGCAGAGATTTTGATTAATTGAATAGCTTTACAGAATAACATTCAATAAAAGAAAAATCTCTTAGCCGTCCACATCCCGTCCACATTTGAAAAAGTTGTGGACGGGATTTTTATTGCTTGTGGACGTGTAAGAGATAAAATTATATTGTTAAACTATAGCCCTTTATATCTGAAGTTATAAAGGCTTTATATCGTAGGGGTCAGTCAAATCATTGTCCTCATTAATTGTAAGAAACTCTACTAACGCAGAATGCCTAATTTTATATGAGCCTAATTTTAAGGCGGGTAATTTTTTCGCTTTGATTAATTCGTACACATAAGTTGTGTTTGTCTGAAGAATTTTCGATACTTCTTTTACTGTATATAAGCGTATATCTTCTGAATTATTTTTATTATCTTCCAAAGTAATTAATCCTCGTTATTTGCAAGTTGTGCTTCCAAACCCACCATTTCTTATGCCATTAGTTTCATCATCTATTGTAACAAAATATTGTGCAATTATTCCTTGTGCAAAAGCTTCGCCTTTGTTAATATGTATTGTCTTGCCTTCACGCCCGTCATTTGTTATCTTTATAAAGATGTGTCCTTCGTTGTCCGACCCAAAATAATCGCTGTCCACAATGCCCACTGTGTTATCTAGTTGCATACGATGCTTAAATCCAAGACCACTACGAGGATAAATAGCGAGGAACTTGTCTTTATCAAGTAACACTCTAATTCCAGTAGGGATTTTTATTGTTTTGTTGGGTGCTAATTCAAAATCAAACGGTGAAAAGAAATCATATCCTGCTGAACCTGTGGTTGCTCGTTTAGGGAGCTTAATATCATTGTATTCTGTGCGTAAATCTACATCACCACCAATAGAATTTACATACTGGTCAAAACTAACCTTTTCAAACTTATTCATTATACATAACCTCTAACTTTTTTTACATTATTCATAATTCTTTCAATTGTATAATTTACATCTTCATTAGTAAGTGTATCGTCCCAACTTAATCTGATACTGTTGTAGATATATTCTTCTGGGCAGTTGATAGCTTTTAATACATGACTAGGTTCTAATGAGCCACTATTACAAGCTGAACCTGCTGATACACAGATACCGTCCATATCAAGTAGCAACATGAGAGATTCAGCTTCAACGCCCTTAAACCCAACATTTAGAGTTGACGATATGGAGTGTTCTATATCTGTATTAAAATGTACATCTGTCATTTGTAAGAAAGCATTATAGAATTTATTTTGGATTTCTCTACAACGCTTATCTCTTTGGGGTGAGTAGTTGTAAAGTTCTGAGGCTTTGCCCATTCCAACTATACTAGCTACGTTTTCAGTCCCCGGTCTAAGTTTCTTTTCCTGTGCGCCACCGTAGAGGAAAGGTTTAAACTTATCGGGTTCTTTTATGTAGAGTATGCCTACGCCCTTCGAAGAGTGAAATTTATGACCACTAAGAGACAAAAAATCAACGCCTAAATTAACCACATTTATTGGTACGTGTGAAAAAGCCTGTGTTCCGTCAGTATGAAAAAGGACATTATGTTTATGACAAATTTCAGCCATAGTCTTAATATCATAAATTTCGCCAATCTCATTATTTACAAACATATGGGAGTATAAGTCGGGCATTTGCTCATATAACTCACCCTCTAATGATATAAATGGGCTTTTCTTTAATGCACGAGGATTGTTAAGTATAGAATGGTGTTCAAAGGGAGAACACATTACTCTATTGAAATTTGAGCAAATCCAGTTATTAGTTTCAGTTGCACCTGATGTGAATATAATTTGCTTTGGCTTCGCATTTATAGCCTTGGCTATTTGTTCCCTAGCATTTTCTATCCCTGCTTTTGTCTTAGTTCCTAGAGAGTATAGTGATGATGGATTGCCATAATTTTCTGTTAAGTAAGGGAACATAGCTTCGAGAATGGATTTTGTTATTGGAGTTGTAGCTGCCATATCTAAATAAATTGTTTTATTCATATTAACCTTCTTTCATTTCACATTAAACAAATAAATATAATTGCTGTAATAGCTATTTGCGAAAGATGTATTGATTGGTCGGTAATCAGATTTATTTTTAACTTATTTGCTTTGAGATTATCTACAAACCCATGAATAATGGCGTTACAAATAAAGACTATTAAAAACGTAACAGGAATATTAAACGACATTGATATTGCTATTGGTAACATTATCATAAATGACCAACTCATAGAGTGCATTACAAGTGCCATTATGTAATCGTATTTATATAGCTTTTGTGGAGCATTTTTTTGCCACCATTTCTTTTGTTTCATTGAGGCTAAACAACTTTGTAAGTAATAGTCATCTACAATATGACAAAATACCATAGCTAAAATTATAAAAAGATTATTCATTATTTACTTTCCTTTTCATTTATTTATCATTGGACAAACAGCCATACCCCTATCTTTCATATAAGATATAAAGTCATCAGGATTAACTTGTTCCATCATTTTACTCATATTGTGGATATGCCTTGTTATAAGTTGTTTTAATAGTTACAAGAGCATTGTCTTTAATTTTGCAGACTTTCCCATTTTTATACCAAATATCTCCGTTGAATTTATTCTTAACCATATTATAAACGTCATTATTGTAATAAGGACTTTGTTTGTCTATAAGATTTTTAATCATTTCTGTTTCGATTTTATCAGGTTGGCGAAACTCATATATAGGCACATATTGATAACGTTGAAATGGAATATCATCAATATATATTGTAACTGTACGTCTCCAGAAATCTTTTAATTCGTTTGGTTGATTCATTTATTATCTCCTTTTTATAAACTTACGATGAAAGAAAGGTTTTATTGTAGTTTTTGATTTTTCTATCCCTTGTTTTACCGAGGGCAGAGAGGGGTTGAATTTTAGCAAATCTTATGATTATTTGATTATTTTATACAAACTAAAATTTCAACATCAGTATTAGCAAAAGTTGCTTTAATGATTTTCTTAACCTTAGCCCATTCAAGTCTATCTAATCCACAACCTATTCTCGGCATCGCAAGTTTCATAGTACAACCATACGATTCCATGGCACCGCACAATTTTGAAGCTTCATTAAGGGCAGTTTGTAACGATTTATATGTGGGCTTTTGCCAGTATTTTTGTTTTGTAATAAGGTTAAATACTGCTTTCCATTCTGTCTTGAAAGTTGTGTAACATACACCTACTCTTTCACTTTCGCAAGTGTTAAGAGCAAATTCACTCGTTTGTAAATATTTTTTTACACCACGTTTTGCAAATTCTCTTGCTATGCCAGCACCCATAGTAAAATCTGCACTTATACAATGAACAAGGACATAATCTGTGGGGACTGTAAATAAATCTCGATATTCTTCTCTGATTGTCATTTTTATTCACCTCGATATTTTAAATCCAATAATTCATTCAAAACCTTATTTATTAGTGGCTTAGAGATTGGAGTTTTTATATGTAAATAATTTTTCAGTAACTTTAAACTGATTATTTTTGTTTCTATCTAAAGTTCTTGTGAAAGGCTTCTCCCAAATACATTCAAAGTCATCAGGTGCATTTTGTTCTGAAATAAAAACCTTGTTATCCTTACTTATTTCACGCATATAATTCCAAAATTCATTCGTATCAAATTTCTGTCCTTGATATGTAGTCGTATTTGCATAAGGTGGGTCAGCATATACTACAGAGCCTTTGGGAATTTCTACATCTTTATAATCAAGGCAAGTAAACTCAACATTCATTAGATATTTCATATCACGTTCTAATGCTCTTTTTGTTTCTTCTGAATGCCATCGTATTTCTCCATTAGGCTTTTTGCTTTTGCCATAACCTCCAAACCATTTGCCACCAAATGAACTACCGAAACCTATAAAACCGACATATTCAGGTAATTCATTGTTAATATTAGAACGGGCTCTTTTATATTCCTCTTCAGTAATATAAGCGGGAGGATTATAGCCATTTTGTAAAGCTTTATATAAAGCAATTAAATATTTGTGATTATCATTACATACAACCTTATTAAATGAATTAGCGAGTTTAACTTCGACCGCACAACTTCCACAAAACAAGCTTACAAAAGTGTTGCTATTATTACTAATCTCTGCGAAGTTATGATATCTGCTATTTGTTGTGATATTCTGCTCTTTCCACCTTGATACCTCATTTATTATTACCTCCGATATATTTTTAGCTATTCTTGATTTACCACCTTGATATTGCAAATTTTATCACTTTCCTTTATCTATGTATTCAACATACTTACCGTTCTTATATGTAAATAACTTTTCTATAGATTTACTACGACTTGCATTATCAAGTGTTATCTTAACTTCACCAGACCAAATTTCTATAAAATCATCAGGAGCTTGGTACTCACTGCATAGCACAAAGTTATTTATACTGACTTTTCTAACCCAATCCCAATATTTCTTGTGGTCAAACTTATCTTTGAAACCAGTAGTATTTTCGTATGGAGGATCGCAATAAATCATTGCGTTGGTAACATCAATAGAAGTAAAATCTCCACAGATAAAATTCACATCTTTTAAATTTGGAATTTGCTTTAGTACATTATTTATACTTTCCTTATAGTAGTTTCTGACTACTACGTTCTTATCTGAAGGTGCTTTTGCAATATGAGTTTTAGCATATCCAGCAAACCATTTTGAATTATAACTTGCTAAAATTCCTGCAATAGCAACCATATACTTAGGATATTTTTCTTTATTATCACGAATATCTATATATGTATCTTTATCCATTGAAATAGAATTGAGGTTAAGACCATTTTGCATAGCATTCCAAAAATCAATAAGATATTCGTTGCTATCGTTGCCAATACGGGTCTTACACTTAATTTTGTCTATCACATTAGCCCCTCCTACACAACTTTCTATATAGGTTTCAAGGCAATTATCATCTATACATTTCTGAATTATAGGGACTATTTCTTTAGATATTCGGGACTTGCTTCCCATAAATTTCAACTCTTAACATCTCCTTAGTTATTAGTTATAAAATACAATAAAAGTGGATTTTCATTGTATTATTTCATTAAAACATTTTGCCTTTATAATTAAACATTGGCATAGTAATAAAATCGTAAGTTTTCAATTCATCTAATCCATTAAGATTCGTCCAACACCCTTCATGAATCATTAAATTAGAATTATCGCCGAGATGAACAACTACACAGGGAATACCTTTTGCATAAGCATACCCACATTCCCACGCTGTTCCAGAGTCGGAATAACCACCGTGATAAAGCATTACCATTACATCAGATTTATCAATCTCAGTACTATCCATTTCAAATATTGATTTTGACCATTCTTTTGTACCTACATCAAAAGTTCGATTTTCATGTTCTCTGGGTGAAAATACGTCATAACCTTTTTCTCTTAAAATTTGTTCTGCTGTAGCGACAGCGTTAATTTCATTCTTGTTGAAAAATGGAGAAGCTAAATAAATTTTCATCATTAGTCATCCTTTCAATTATCACCTTTTATAGCAATTACTTTCTTCCAGTAAGGTTCATACTTATTTAGTTCCTTGATTAATAAGGTTTGAAATTCTTCGTCAGATAGATTTTCGTATTCTTCACAGTCTGCTAAGTAATCTGATAGAGCATCTTCAAAATCATCTCGATCGTTATATACATAGTCATCTCCAAACGGTAAAGTACAATCAAGGATTTCTTCAATGCTAAAATGTATGTCCGAGCAATATGTATACCCATAATCATCTGAAACTGCATACCGACCTACAAGAACCACTATAGGCAAGTCAGGATTTTCTGCGATAAGTTGTTTTAGTTCGTCTGAACTTTTTGATAAATTAAGTGGCTTATTCATATACATTTGAATTTCAACCCTCTCTACAAAATATCACTTAAACATTTTCTGCATTTCTGATTTAACCAATTTAGAAATAATTTTCTGTAAACCTGATTCAATTTCTTTATCTGTGGCAATATCAAACTCGTCTTTAAGTTCTTTATACTGTTTGGTTCTAATATACTTATTAAAAACATCAGTTTTAACACGTTCTGTAATTTCGTTTTTCATATCATCATCAAGAGCATTACCAATCATCTTAATAACGGTTTCTGTAAGCTTGTCTTTAAAGCTCCTGCCATAATGGTCTTGATTACGCATTACTTCATTTAACATTTGAACTGCTGCTTCGTGAATAATTTGATTTTGAATATCTTCAATATCAGCATAATCATCAACAGATATATTTACTTTTAGGTTCATTTAATCGCTTCCTTTCAATTTACAATAAAACGAGTCTTTAATTTCTGATTTTACATTTACTCATTTTAAAAGTATATCATCTATGAGTTTTGTCAAATGTATTTTATCTGGAAAAGTAATTAAATTACTTAAACTAATTGCATTTCTAAGCGATATACATTCATTAATATAATCTTCATTCCCTAAGTTCTTTCGGTTTAAAATTATCCATAATTGTTGCAACGCCGAAAGATAATTCATTTGGCTACACATATTTTTGTTTATGTTTCTACGAATTTTTCTTATAACTGACATATTTTAAACCTCGATTAATTTAAAACAAAATACTGTTTTTATTGTAGAATTTTGACTACATATAGTATCTTAAATTTCATCAACCACTTCAAATTGAACTGAACTATCAACATAATCATCTGCTTCAAGAACAATATCACTATCGTAATACTTATCCTTTACCTTTTGAATTGCCTCCTCTGAAGTTTCAGCTTCAATTTCAAGTCTACTTGCAAGTAGCTCTGATACTTGTATTATGTATTTCATATTTTTCACCTTAATTGAACCATTTGATTTTTGGTGTCCCCGTAAATCCTTTTCTCCATATATACCAACCATAAGCAACTGCTGTTCCTGTACCTGATTTATATGTCTCAAAATCTCCGTTTTTTGCACACTGAAGCCTTGACGAAGAAACATATAATGTTTCAAATGGTGTTTTATCAAACAATTCTCTACGAGATTTACTTTCTAAAAATGTAAGTTTCAAAAACATTGCAACCCTACATCCATTTGGTATTATTTCGAGGGCTTTCTCAACAAACGCTTTTGAAAATTTATATGGGGGGTTAGTAATTATATCTCCATCCCAATTACCATTAAAATTAAGAAAGTCAATTGTTTCAATTTTGCCATTATGTAATCTATCAACAATATCGGAGTTTCTTACAGTATATCCTCTATCTTCAAGAACCTTGCTCAGATGTAGTTCACCACAAGCACACTCCCAAACATTATTTGAAAATGATTCTTTGTCGAGTAAAAGTTCTAATGCTGAAGGTTCTGTGGCATAATAATCCATTATTTCACGCTCACCATCAGAATGATTGCTCGCTCCGTTGCAGGTAAACACTGCTTTATTATTTCCTGTCCAATCTTTATTATTATCCAAATTTAACATCTCCTTTTATATCATGAAATTTTTGTTTTATCGTAAGATTTAACATATAGCGTAAGTCAAAATGAGTTATAATGGCATACACTATATGTTATTTGTCTTACTTCACTTTGAAATTGGTATGATTATTCACAATAAAGAACTACTTTGCCTTGGTTCAGGCTTTCTTGAACGCTGATAACCCTCTGATTTGACGACCCCTGCCAAGCAAGGGAAATATCTCTTTTATCATCTTCATATCTGCCATCAACAAGAACATCACAATACTTAATAACGTCTAATGTGGAAACCCTATTTACTTCATAGTCTTCATATTCTTTATCCTTGTCAAGAATTTCTTCCCATGTATATCCGGTATAAAGCCAGATTGTTTTGCTAGGGAATTTTTCTTTGACTGTTTTAACAATCTTATAGACAGTTTCAAGATTTTGATATTCAAGAGGATGACCGCCCGATAAAGTAAAATGAGATATGTAGGGTTTAGCCAATTCTGACAGGATTTCTTGCATTGTATCTTTAGTAAATGGCTGTCCAGCATTAAAATCCCAAGTGGAGGGATTATGGCAACCGTGGCAATGGCAGTTGCACCCCGATACCCAGAGTACAACTCCTATGCCTATACCATTGGCAGTATCATATTTACTGATTTTTATGTAATTCATAATTCCAACTATCGCCTCGAATAATATATCCTATCATACTGCTATCAAGATTATACATAGTTCCTAACCGTTGGTATGTTATCTTTTCATTATGATATTTGTTTCTTATTTCATTTGCTTGTTCTAAAGTGATTTTTGCACTGGATAGATTATTAATTACTGCGTGTCTTCGATTGTATTTATTGTTGCACCACTCTAAATTATAAACAGTGTTATTATTTTTATCACCATCAATATGGTTTACTTGTGGATAATTATTAGGATTCGGTATAAAAGCTTCAGCAACAAGTCTATGCACAGAATACATATGTTTCCCAAGATGAACTCTATAATAGCCTTTAGTGTTTTGATTATTAGGTTTTAAGACTCCTTTTTTGCCAATAATCGTTCCATCTGTTCCAACCTGAATATACCCATAATTTTCAATCCACAAAGATTTAAAATTTTCAGATATAATCATTAATTGTCTCCTATATGTATAACTCTTTCTTTTATTTCTTGAGTTCGCCCTGCGTTCCAAAAATTACTTCCTATATAACCACAAGTACGGCGTGCAACATTAAGTTTCTTTTCGTCTCTATTATGACAATTAGGGCATTCCCATACAAGCTTGCCTGTTTTCTTATCTTCAATAATCTGTATTTCGCCATCAAATCCGCACACCTGACAATAATCAGATTTTGTATTGAGTTCAGCATACATTATATGATCATAAATAAACTTGATTACTTCAAGCACAGCTTCAATATTATTATTTAAATTAGGAACTTCTACATAGCTAATTGCTCCTCCGGTTGAAAGAGACTGAAACTCAGATTCGATTGAAAGCTTAGTGAAAGCATCAATAGGTTCTGTGACGTGTATATGATAACTATTGGTTATGTAATTCTTATCGGTTACACCCTTTATAATACCGAAACGTTTCTGTAAACACTTGGCAAACTTATATGTTGTCGATTCAAGAGGTGTACCGTAAATTGAAAATCCGAGATTAAGGTCTTTATTCCAATCGTCACACTTATCGTTCATATGCTGCATTATTTTCTTGCCGATATCCCGACCTGTTTTTTCAGTAAGTTTATAACCAGTTAAAGCATAAACACATTCCCACAGACCTGCATAGCCAAGAGAAATACTCGAATAACCACCTGTAAGGTATTTATCAATTACTTCACCCTTTTTAAGTCTTGTCAATGCTCCATATTGCCAAAGAATAGGTGCAACATCTGACGGTGTACCCTTGAGTCTTTCATATCTACAAATCAAAGCTCTATGACAAAGTTCCAGACGTTCATCAAATATCTTCCAAAATTCTGTCATTATATCATTTGAGTTATTCTTCTTTGCTGTGAGTGCAACATCAACAAGATTAATTGTTACGACACCTTTATTAAATCTGCCATAGAATTTATAACTTCCGTTTTCATCTTTCCAAGGAGAAAGAAAGCTTCTGCACCCCATACTTGTAAAGCAATGACCATCTTTAAGCTGCTTCATTACCTTTTCACTTATATAATCTGGAACAAGTCTCTTAGCGGTGCACTTTGCTGCAAGTTCCGTAAGATACCAATAAGGCGAATTCTCATGGATATTATCTTCTTCAAGGACATAAATAAGTTTTGGGAAAGCGGGCGTAATCCAAACACCTACTTCATTCTTAACTCCCTGATAGCGTTGTTTAAGTACCTCCTCGATAATAAGTGCAAGGTCATGCTTTGTTTGCTCATTCTGCACTTCGTTAAGATACATAAAAATAGTTACAAATGGTGATTGTCCATTCGTTGTCATAAGTGTAACTATTTGATATTGAATAGTTTGAACACCGCGCTTAATTTCTTCTTGCACTCTTTCTTCTACAATATCGTCAATAGTAGGCAAATCACCATCTTTTATTTCCCAATTGAAAGATTTGAAAAAATATTCAACATCTTTACGAATTTTTTTTCGTGAAATATCAACAAATGGTGCAAGTGCTGACAAAGTTATACTCTGACCACCATATTGATTACTAGCTACCTGTGCGATAATTTGTGTAGCAATGGTACATGCAGTGGCAAAACTATGTGGCTTTTCAATCATTGTGCCACTGATGACTGTCCCATTTTGTAACATATCATTGAGATCGATTAAATCGCAGTTGTGCATATGTTGAGCAAAATAATCTGCATCATGGAAATGAATAATTCCTTCGTTATGTGCTTTAATAATATCTTCTGGGAGAAGAACTCTATTTGTTAAATCCTTTGAAACTGTACCTGCCATGTAATCTCTTTGAGTAGGAAGCAATGTTGGATTTTTATTTGAATTTTCTTCTTTTATAGATTCATTCTCACAATCAATAAGAGATAGCATTTCATTATCAGTATTGTGTAATCCTCTTACCATCTCTCTCTTGTATCGATATCTTATGTACGCTTGAGCAACACTCTTATCATTGTCCATAAGTTCACGTTCAACTATATTTTGAATTTCTTCTACCGAAATTTGGTTCTTATAGAGATTGTAAATCTTTAGAACAACATTATCTGTAACTCTATGCGCTATACCCATGTTGTATTCTGCAATACCTGAATATGTTTCTACGAACGCTTTTGATACAGCATTGTAAATCTTGTCTTTATTGAAATCTACAATATCACCATTGCGTTTAATAACTTTGATTTGATTTTCTTTTATCATCTCATATCACTTATTCCTTCTTTATTGTTTTTATTATTGTCGTTTCTTGTTTTATTCCTATTTAACTTTATGCTTTCATTCTCTTTAACTTGGTTATTCAACACATCAATTTTATCAATTTCATCAGTGTGTTTAGACATAAACACCATTGAAGCAGTCAGATAACCAAGTCCGAAGAGGATGAAACCTATTGTTATACCTAAGATAATTGTTACTATCATCATTGTTTTATCTATGTATGAATCGGGGGAGCTTGTTCTGTAAAGTAGGATTAGACATATAATCATATGTGATTTGTAATTGTCTGTCTATATCTTCCCAATTATAGGCTCTATGGCTAAGAAATCTGTAATTGAAAGGAGAATCAGGAACGCGGTATTCATCTTGATTCCATGGATAATCAAATACTATAGAATGATATTTGCCATTATCTAAATTATCAATACAATCATCAATAAGTACATCAATATTCCCACTAAGCATTTGTTTCTTCTGCATACAGATGAGGTTCTTTCTTACGTCCATAAAAGGGAACGTGCGTTGTAACCATTCTGCTTTCTTGTGCATATTTTCTGTATTTGTAGCAGTTACAAAATATATCTCATGCCCGTTATCATACCACTTCTTTAAGACTTCAATACAGCCGGGCATTACTGATACACCTTTCCAAACTCTCTTGTCAAGGAACAGGGAAGGGAAGTCTTTCTTAAATTCAGGCTTAACATACTCTTCAATACCATAAGATTTAATATTTTCTATTTTGAGATTATCATTATGGTCTGCATTGTAAACCTTTAACACGCTTTCGGTCAGATTATTTAAGACGTTATCCACGTCACAAGCTATAATCATGTATCAACCTCTGTCTCATTTTCGCACTTAACAATATATTCATGTATCTTCTTAGCTATATCGTTGAGTTTTGTATTGTCTCCATTGTCGATATTAAAATCACCGAGGAAATTTCTGAAATCAATATCAATAAGAAGTCTTTCCATTATCTTACTAAACTCATCTCCACGCTGTTCCATACGGCTAATACGAGTGTGAACAGGGGAGGTGATTGTAATGACCTTAACTGGCTTACTAGTATAATGACTTTTTAAAAATTCGATTCCCTGTGGATTTATTATATAAAGGTCAGAATTGTCAGCTTGTTCTGCGGTCGCCCCATAGCGATAATCTCCATACGAAGTATAACCTATAAAGTTAGCTAGTTGGTCAAAGAAAGCATCGTTTACAAAGGTATGCCCTGTTTCATTTTCAGTACGCATGGGTCTTGTTGTGTAAGACTGCAACTGCTTATAACCATACTTTTCTTCGAGAACATTTGCTACGGTTGTCTTGCCAGAACCTGAAGCCCCAACAATAAGATATAGATTTTTCAAAGTTTAATATCCTTTCTATAATTTTACTTATTAGTATTTGCAATAATCAATTCTGACCATGGTAGTGTTTCAATCCACTTGCAAAACGCTTTCCATTCAGGGAGAGCATGATTTTTACGTTGTCTATAAATTGTCTTTAACTGTCGATAATTTGTAGTCATTCTTGCTGTAAGTTGCAATCCGACAGGGCAATTATAAAGCAAAGCAAGTCTTGTATCTTCACAAGGATTGTTATTATATTCTGTTAAAAGTCTTTTCATCTCATTCTTTGTGTTTTCAGTTACATAAGAACAAAATACTTTATCATAATCCATTTTTGTAAGTCTGTGCATTGAACTCATGCTACTTACGAAATCTAGAAAATGATAACGTTCCGCTTCTGTCCATGCTTTAACGGTAAACTTCAAGTCAAACTGAATAATAACACCATTGAGAAAATTATCATGCCCTTCACCAATATTTGTAGAAGCTAGATTCACAGCCCTTTTTGTGTTATTGTTTTCTACTGTGGTTTCGCCTATAAGGTCAACACTATCAATTTCGTCAATCTGCTCACAAAAATCTTTTGAAGTATATGGGTTTATAAGCATTGGATAACCACTTGCAACCATACTTTCATACAAACCATATATTTTTACATTTGAGATTATTTCGTTAAAATCCAATTATCTTTTTCTCCTTTTATTCTTCTTGATATACCCATTCCAAAAATATCTTGGGTCATCAATCGTCAAATATTCATTTCTGAATAATCTGTGAAACTCCTCATCAGTCAGAGGAACGTATGTATTTTTGTCTTCCTTTTGCTCTATACTTTGTTCAATCTTATTATTTATCTGATTATCTAAAATTTTATTTTCAATTTCTGCCATAATGTTACCTCATGTAGCAATGCTAGCAATGCCTCTCGTTACACAGAAATTGAAAAGTGTATTGTAATCATCTTCGTTTGCGGTAGTAATCTTGGCAGGTTGAGATAAATCAAGCCCAAATACTCCCATTAAAGATTTAGCATCACAGATGTAATTATTATGGCTGATAATAGCGATCTTACTGGGCAACTTCTCAGCTTGTATTACAAAATCCTTAACATCTGTAATCTTTTCAAAATGTACTGTAAATTCCTTCGTCGTATTATTGTTCTTAATTATATTGTAATTATTATCCCAATCACGACATTGACTTCCTACTATACCCATGCAACCCATATTGTTTTTATTCCTTTCTTAAAATTAATTAATTTCCCAAATCTCAACAACTTCATAACCCACCGTGAGTTCGTCTGTGTCATCTTCATCAATAATATCGTCCCATTCTTGATTGAGGGCTTTACACTTTGCTTCTTCTGGTGTATCAGCATCCACATATCCTTTCATAATCTTATATCCGTGTGCTAAGAGAAATCCGTAACTCTTCATATTGTTTTATTCCTTTCTAAATTTTATCTTTAAAAAATCTTGTTGTGTAAGTAGTACCCCAGTTGTCTTCACTATATTCAAAAACGTATTCTACGTCTCCACTATATTCAAACCATATAAGGCTATCATATTCACTTGACTCTGGGTTGTAGTGATATGTTGCTGAATGCGAAGTACCTTCGGCACTAAATACTTCCTTAACTACCTCTTTGGTTTCTTCATCAGGAGTTATCCCTGAATATAACCAGTTTGATATTCCTTGAAATTGATTTTTTTGGAATAAGACTTCTGTAACTGTATCAGGGAAATCTTCCGAAGCAAGCCTATTTTTTATTAGCTCTGCAACATAAGTCTTATATTCCTTGGAAAAATTACCAACTTCATGCTGAATAGTAATTTCAATCATCATTATTTCATTTTCAGATAAGGTGTCATAAAGTGTAACTAGTTCTATTGTAGTATAATTTTTGTTTTCAGAGGTATTCTGTATGATTATTGAATTTGTTGGTTCTGGTAATTCAGCCAGTTTATTAAGATATGTACTTCTAGTAGCAGTTATGTTCCCGACATTAATGTCGGAGACATCTAAATCAAATGAGCTTCTGATTTGAGTGTAATCATTATTAAGAGAGTTACTAATTTGTGTTTGCTGTTGTTCCTGCTTTTCTTCAGTACATTTCTTATAAATCATTGCTCCATCAGCTATACTCAAAAGAATTATTAATGCTACACGAAAAATAATATCTTTGTTGTCTCTAAATCGAATAAAATCACCTACTTTCTGCGGGAGTGCATTTACGTTTGTCATTTTTATGTCCTTCCTGAAATGAATAAGTTTAATCCTCTGTGTATGTGTCTAATTCATCAATAAAATCATTTATAAAATTATCGTCATTTTCTACTTCATTCGGATAATCTCTCTTTATTTGGTCATAAACACAATCATAACAGAGCTCTTCATTATCATATATGTATAGGCAATCATCATTATTGTTTTCACATCTATCGCAGACGTGAATGGGTATTGGGTTGCGATATTGACAACCTCCACGACATATCTCTGGGGGGCAGCCTACACACATATCTTCATATACAATCATCTTACATCACCTCATTCCTTAATATTATTGTTGCTATATATAATTTGATACACCAAACAGAATTTAATACCACATGGAATGATATTGTCTAACGAATTTGGTGTATCTATATTATATACCATATATTTGATTTTGTCAAGTGGTTTAGATAGGTAAAATCAAGGGTTTGTAAAAATGTGAGAAAATATTTAATAAATTAAAATATCAAAATAATTAAAAAATAATTATTTTGATACTGACAATTTTGCATTTTATTTATTATTCATTATCTATATTTTCATCACCTTTACTTTCTGTATTATTTTCTTGGTTTTCTATATTGTCTGGTACTGAAACTGATTTATCGCAAAGCTCCCATTGATCTTTCGGCAAAATAATATATAAACCATTGGGCAGTCCCACTTGGTAACTGCCCTTGATTTCTTTTAGTATTTTACCGACACATTTACGACCTTTCTCTGGAACGATGAGCTGTACTGTATCGCCACGGTTCATTAAGTTGTATCCTTTCTTTCATTTTCTTCTACCTCAATATCAAAAGTATTATATAATTCCTGTTTTGCTTCAGCAAGGACTTTATCTATATAACATTTTCTTCTGTCTGATACTGCATCAGGAGTAAACCACTTTTTCTTGAAATTTCTTTTTGCTTCAAGGTAATCATCTCTGCCGTTATCACCAGATTTATACCAATCATATTCATGGAGCAAGGTTAGTACGTCCCAGACTAGCTCAGAGATTTCTCTATCTTCAAGAATGTTCTTGTATTGGTCAGTCCAACCGAAAAGAGAATATTTCAATTCTTCATCTTTATATTCAAAATAACCGCCACTCATTAATTATCACTTCCTTTACAATCCCATACATACTCAACAAACTTATCCCAATTCAGCATAACCTGTGAATAAATATCTATCTTGATAGTCTCTTTATCTCCTCCACCACACCATGGGGCAAGAACTATTTCGTATTCAGCTTTGAAACCAAAATAGTAAAATAAATCAGATTTTAGTCTTTCAATAAATTCATCTTTTGTTTTACACTTCTTAAAAGCCTTTTGAATGTCCTCTCTGAACCTACTATGATTAAAAATATTGAAAGGAACTATTTTATGAGAGTTCATATTATAATAGTAAACGTTCCATTCCATTATGTACCTCCTTGCACATTTGGTTCTTTTAATTCGGCGTTCAGAATGTCGCAGACTTGCCGAGCGTGTTCTTCTGTATCAAAATAAATCGTACCCATCTCTTTAGCAATACGATTCCAAGAAGTAATATACTTCATCTCCACTAATGAATAAAGCACATAATAGTTACATTTATCCTGCTTAAACTGATATCCCTCACACAGCACATCGTGAAATTGCCTTATTCTATTACGAATTTTTAATTCATTCATATCTCGAATGGCGTTGCTCTTTGAACAATAATAATTGCCATATTGATATCTAAGTGTATCAGGTATATGATAATCATCAAAATTGTCATAGATAATTCCGTCAGAATTGATATAGTAATAAGCAAATCCTTCATTAACCCTATGAGGCTTTAATTCTTTCTTTTCATTCACTTCTTTCAGCTTCCTGATTTCCTCTTGCAGACTTGCTATCTGCTTTTCAAGTTCTTCTATTTTCCCAAGTTCTTCTACAGTCATAATTTCTCCTTATCAAAATCAAATTTGTGTTTTATTATAATTTTTTAATTTTCTTTTATTCTGTCAAAACCAATAAAATCGGCAATTCCACAGGCGAAGAATGTTTTATATCTTTGTGCTTCAAAGTTTTTATCTATACAATCATGAACAAAAGATGTTGGGATTTCAGGAAAGCCAAGTGGCTTTGGAGTGTCGGGAAATATAGTATAATAAATTGATTTAATTGCTTTATTCTTATCCTTTATTTCTTGTATTTGATTGGAGTAAAATTTTCCCCCACAATTTCTGCATTTGTATATTGCTTTGTAAATTTCAGACATAATAAATTCCTTTCCCTATCTCTATAACAAACCGTTTGCTAGGGACACCACAATCAAGCTTGCTGTTTATTACAACCTTAATTCTTATTCCATTGTTCTAATAAATCTTCATAATATGAAATCTGATCTTCTAAATAAGACTCATACTTATATTCAAATTCTTCTTTTGCTTCTTCAACAGAATCAAAATGTTCATAATCGCCCTCGGTGACATTAAGGTCATTTGACACATACCAAAAACAAGTATCATCGTCCTCAGCTTGAACAAATTTTAATATCACTTCATCTCGACCAAATTTCTCAAAATGAAGTTCATATACACCGTCAGTTTCTACCCAATGTCGATTAATCATTTATATTTCTCCTTTCATAGATGTATCATTTTTCTTTCTTCTATCGTTCCAATTATTTACTAATATACTCAATGATTGCAGCCGGGCTTCTGCAACGTTATCAGACTGTAAGTAATAGCCATTACCTTTCATTGATAATTTGCAATAATCACATTTTATTGTAGAGTATGCGTGTTTTTCATCTTCGTCTACAAAAGAAATTCTTACATTTCCTTCACAAATAGGGCAGGGGAGAGGAATTGGTATATTATCTGTATTATTTAACTTTTCTAATGAAAATACAATAGCTTGACAATAACTATATATTGTATCATTCATTTCGTTAATATCGAAACAAGCATGAGGAATATCTGTTTCATATGTCCATGAATATTTACTATAATCATTGTGCCAAATTATCTTTATTGGCTTACCATACACTGTAATTTTACCGCCATCAAAACAATCGTGTTCTTCTACAATAGCTCCACGGAGTTCACAAAGGTCATCTGAATAACCATATACAATGACGAGGTTATTTTTATCAGCGTCATTTACTATTATTTCGGGCAATTCGCCAAATGGCATTTCATTGCTATTAATTACAATATTATTTAGATTATGCTTTTTTATAAATTCTTCTGGTGTTAAGCTCATGCTCTTACCCTCACTTTCTTAATTTTACCACACTTTTCACAACATTGTACAATTATAATGCTTACGGGATTTGCTGTACAAGTACCATCATCAAAACAATCATAAACATCTATTGTTTTTACATGATTATATTTGTGTTTGCAAAATAACATAAATTATTATTTCCTTTCTCACATATTAAATCACGTTCCCGTCTTCATCACATTCATCAATATCAATACGGGCTATATCTACCTCGTTAAAAGGAAGTTCATTCTTTGCATTTTCTATTGCCTCTTGTTCGGTATTACCAATCGCACAACAATCTCCACTATAATAAACAGTAGCTAAATATTTCATTATCACGTCTCCTTGAAATAAAATCTCTCCGTATGACTTCCTACATCAACAGCAGTAGTCTTATCATCAGTTTTCCACGTTCTCACATAATAAGACTTATAATTGTGCTCATCGAGGAACTTATTTATTACTTCATATGCTTCTTTTAATGTAATTGCTTCGCCGATAGTTCTTGTTTTACCATTTGAATTTTCAAATAATACTTGAATCATTTTAATCATCTCCTTACAAGCCTAATATCTTTATCAGAAATTTATACTGACGTTCCGTACAATACCCATTCACATAAAACCGTCTCAATTTAACAAAATAATATCTCTTAATGTCTCTGGGTTTATATATAAATATTACCTTGAATAAGAAATATGGAACGAAAATCAATCTTTCAAATTTACGTCTAAATTTATTCATTTTTTATTTTATACCTCTTTTATTTTATTCCTCCCAATTACGAGTTATAGGCTTGAGCTGTTCTGGTTTCTTGTCAAGACGAATCTTTATCAGTCTGAGGAGTTCCTTATCAGCTTTGTCACCGTATGTTTCGGTGTAGTAATATGTATCATCATGCAAACCGACTTCAACCTTTTCTGTCTTGGAATAACCAAAAGCGCTTTGAATAAGTTTATATAATTCAGCATTATCAAGGCTTATCTTTTCAGGCTTTGTTGTTATTGTCGCTTCAACAGCTCCATTTGAAATAAATATTTCCATAGTTCATTCTCCTTTTACGAAATGAAATGTAATATCGTAACCATCTTCAGTTTCTATCTTATCATAAGCATGACCTTGATTGAGGGAGTGATTATCGTCAATATCAATTGTGACATTATCACTTAGATAATCAGTAGTAGCATTATAAAAAATATATGGGGATTTCTTTTCTGAAAGGGTTTCTGTAATTCCACAAATAAAAATACCAATAGATATTCCTATAACTGTTCCCGTGATTAGACCACAAATATAACTGTTTGCTTCTTTACTCATTTCTTTTCTTGCCATTATATTGTCCTCTCTTTTATATTATGAAATGAAACTTTCATTGTATTTTTAATATTCGCAACCCCTAGAAAATAAGAGGTTTGTGAATATTAGTTTTAAAAATTAAATCATAATCTTTGGTTCTGTGTTTCCCCCGCAACCTATACCATGTAGGGTAGGGGAAACACCATTGATAGAATAAACTCTACGTCTACTTTCTCTCCATTCAGGTTTATCAATTTCAGCAACTTGAATTAATTTATTTCCACAGTCAAGTTCATCTGTGGTTATATAAAATTTTCATCAGTACACTTATATGTATTATCATATTGTGCCTTATATAGATGTTCTGCAAGCAACTCTACACAGTTAGTAACTATTCCGTTTCCGGACTGCTTGTAAAGCTGGCTATCAGCAATACCGATATTTTTAGCGTTAGCACAATCTTCTTCTGTAAAGCCCATAAGCTTCATACATTCACAAGGTGTTAGCTTACGGACACGAAAATTTTCTACAACACCTGCCTCATTCTGTTCAAGAACTCTCGGTTGTCTATCTCCACCTTGCATTGTATTTAATGTGGGAGAACAACCCTCTTTTGAATAAACCCTATTCATTTCATCATAATTATAATGATTTAAGTCCCCTACTTGAATACAACTATTGGTTTCAACTATTTGCTTTGGCTGTTTATAATCTGTTGCCACTAAAGCACCCATTATTGAATCTTGCTGATAAACTAAATCACGCTGCCCAATAGTCCTAAAGTCTGGCTTTGTAGTGTCAACTATATTCTTAGTAAATGTGCTGTCTGTAATATGAAAACGTTCTTGAATATCTTTACTCAAATAATACTTTTCATCAACATTTTTATCAAGAACATCTTTAAGTCTAATGCCTGTATCAAAAGGCTTCGGAAAATCATATGTACCATTATCAATATCTTTACGAATACTGATTACAAACACACGCTCACGATTCTGGGGAACTCCACAGTCCTTTGCGTTGAGAACTTTCCAATAGGAATTAAAACCGAGTTCATCAAGGACTTCAAGCAGATTATTAAAGTCATCAATAAATTTCTTACTTACAAGATTCTTAACATTTTCAAACATAAGATACTTCGGAAGCGTTCCATCATCTTTTGCCTTTTTGAGAAGTCTTATGTTTTCCCAAAGCAGAGAACTTCTTGTACCACTATCTGGCTTTAAACCTCTCATTTTACCCGCTACACTGATGTCCTGGCAACAAAACGAGATTGTCCACAAATCAGCATATGATAAAAACTCAATTTTATTTATATCTCCGAGGTTATGAGTTAATTTATTAGCAAGCCAATACTTATTGATATCGCTAGATTTACGCCGAGAAAGTTTATACCAGTCATAAGATTTATTCTTCTCTGGGTCATACCCTAAATTAACTTCTGTGAGCTGTCTTGCCATTTCTTCTCTCGAAGGATAATCAGTATATGTATCGATCATTTCTGGTGTTAAACCACAGTGTATAGCTGCGTAACTAAGCACTGCTTCCTTGTTGATTTCTGAAATATTTACTACATCAACATCAAATAAAATTGAGTTTTCAAAACCTCTTTCTTGACAACCAATTCCGGCGAAAAGAGTATTCATTATTAGCTTTACTTTATCCATATTTATCTCCTTTTAATTTATTATTAACTCATCATAAATGTTTTCTTTAACACTCCGATAAAACATTCGTTTTATTGTAAAATAGTTGGCTTAACAGAGCCATTTGTGAGCATCGAAATTTGCAAATTCTTATATTACAATCCTGCATATCCATTATCATGTAATCTCTTACAAATTTCTGGCACTTCAACAGTTGCACATTCATTAAGAATTATTATATCTGCTTCTCTGCATGAAGCTATATATCTTAACTGCTCACTTATCATGGTGTAGAAAGAAACTCCTACAATGATAAATTTATCTCCGTCTCTAAGTTCATTAACTTTGTCTATTGCTATTTCATATTCAGGAGCATTGTCGCCATAAAGAACAGGCAATCCGGTTAATTCATTAAAATTGTTGGCGTACAACTCATGAGGTTCGGGTAATCTGCCATGTATGGGAATTACATTTCTTGACCCAGCTCTTTGATGCAATCCATCTATATTCATTGTAATAACAGGGAAGCCATATTTTGCAATAGCAAGATGAGCATCATTAGGCTTTGCCTTGTTGACTACATCACACATTTGTTTTATAGTTTCTCTGTATTCTTCTTTGTGATTTAATGCGAAAGAACGTGTCAACTTATCTCTAAGTCCGTCTTGTTCACTAAAAGTCGGTATACCTGATTCGGCACTTATTCCTGCACCCGTAAAAAATAAAACCTTTTTCATTTGATTGTATCCTTATTTATAATAATTATTGTCCTTCCAAGTTTCTTTTCTATATACGCATTGTCCTTTGCACGTACTTAAAAAATTCTGTAATGTTTGAATAAGAAATTCTATTTCGCACGTATCATTAAAATCAATCTTTAATGTATTATCATCAAATGGCTCAGCCCTCAACGATCTGGAACTGTCATGCCAATATAAGCAAAGGTTAGCCTCTTTCATAACAGCCATATCCAACTCATAATGAGTTAGATGTATTCTTGAAATTTCAGATGTCTTTTCATTTTTGTTGGTAATACTAGATTTCATTATTTACCCTCCTTAAAATCCTTAATAAAAATCTCTAGTAAATGAAACACACCCGCATTTCGGGCAACCTAAAAGTAAAATTTTTTCATAAACAGGAGAACCCCAATCAACTTTCCTTTCTATATCAGTTCTAAAAGCATAAGTATCAGGCTCACAGCTTTTAATAATTATGAATGATTCATCACCTTGAATAGTCGCTGTTTCAAATTCACCCTTATCATTCTTCCTCCAACAGTCAAATTCTGTTGTATATCCACAGCAAGGGCATTTATGATTTATTGTATTATCACTTGTATTGTTCATTTTTATACCTCCTTTTTAATTACTATTATTGCAATTATATCTCCATCAAAGGACAATTATGCGGTTTTATATAACACTAATTATTCTTTTCCTTTACATATCCATATGGTATTTTTTTATTTGTAAAAATACACTTTTTCACACGATATGTAAAATTTCCATGTGAAACTTTTGTATAACCACAACCATAAGCAAATTTATAGTTTGTACAGGTTTTAGGGTATTTCTTCATATTTGTTTGAGCTACAATCAAAATTACATCTCCTCTTACGATAAAAAATCTATTTTATTGTAATTCCTTGTTTTATAAATGGCTCTACAAAGCCATTTATAGAGCCATTCAATAAATGCTAAATTGCTATTTAGAATAAATTACACCCTTGATTCTTAAAATCTTCTACCTTTTTGCTCCATTCTTCTTTGCTCATATCTAATTCATTCATCAAACATTTCTTACACTTAACCTCAGTCACATTTCTGCCATGATATTTCATATTCATAGCAAGTACATCATTCTGTCTTACATTTTTGCCACATTCAGAACAGGTTTTATTGAAATACTGTTTGGCTACATTATAATCAGTTATACCTTTATAATTCATCATTTCTCTGATTACTTCATCGGTTGGTTCAGGACGAAGAAGTCCACCATTCCAACACGAATGATATTCTGATAAAGTACAATTAACCTTTTGCCACCTCTGATTCTCCAGAAAGACTTTCTGGAGAATCATGTGCCACCGATTATAAAGTGTAGGATACCAATATTTATCTAGTACCCAAGTGGATTTTGTATAGTACGGGCAACATATGGCACACCCGACCCTTGAATATCCATTTCTGTACTTAGAGTTAATTTCAAGGTTGTTATGTAGAATATATAACCACACATCTAAATCAGACCATTTACGAATAGGATACAAAGCAAACCAATTTGGATTAGACCATTTTGTATTATGCTTTATGAAATCATAACCTGAACGTGTATTGCTTTCATCATTTCGTATTCCCATAATTTGAATAAGTTTATCTACATTGTGATTATTGAAATATTCTACTGAAGCTCCCTCTTTATAAATTGAACAACATCCTCTTGAAAATCTTGTGGGTATATAATTCATTCTCTTAAAGAAATTATATATACCCTCTTTCGGATTAGTCACAATCCAATCTGAGTGAGTTTTTACAATCTTATATGTATCGGCTACGTCACAACTTGTATTATTGAACATGACCTTTATATCAGGCTTAACTTGCTGAACTAAATTTAGCGTAACGGTACTATCTTTACCTGTGCTTGTAGTACACCAAAATTCATAATCAGAATACTTTTTAACTGCATCTCTGATTACATCAAGGCTTTCGTCAATCTTAATTTGCAAATCTGATGCTAATCTCTGATACGCTTCTTCCCAAGTTTCAAAAATATCCTCTCTAAAACTTGATTTTATTGTGCTTTTGAAATCTTTGTGTTCTGTAATGTTTACTGTAAGATCGTCACAAACCCTGTATTTATAGAGTTTATGGAGTTCGCCATCATGAGTAAAACCTTTTATAATTCCATTGTCTAACCAAAATCGTCCTTCTGAAATTGGAATATTAAATCCAAAATCAGACCACATCTTTATTTGTTCCTTAAATATAGGTTGCAAAATGATATCCTTTCTAAATCTCAAAACTTAATATCACAATAAAATCAAGTTTCTATTCTAATGTTATTTTTATCAAAATTCTGACGAAATAAGATCAGAAAGTTCCGGTTTAAAACTGGGCATTAACTGAAGCTTAAATAAATTCTTTGCGTGCATAATATCCATTTTATTCTCCGATTATATCAATCTGACATATCTTCATGACCTCAATTGCAGACTTATGAGTTTCTGGTGTTACACCTGCACAGCACGACGCGTCTACTGTAATTTTACTATTAGGAAACATGGCTTTAAGAATTAAAGCATTAGAAATTACACAAATATCTGTACAAAGTCCAATAATTTCAATTGTATCGTCCCGTTGAGATACAAGCTTTGACCAATAAAGATTTCCAAATGTGCTTTTATAAACTATAATGTCTTCATCATTAGATAATTCATCAACAATTTTCCATCCATCTGTTCCTGCAATACAATGTGGAACGGGTAAGTGTTTACCTTCGTTTGTTTCAAGATAATTTGAGTCATGTGTATCTTGTGTAAAAATTATCTTATCATTTCGTTCACGATATTCAGCAATCTTCTTTCTGACATTTGGAATAATTGCTTGTGCTTCAAGAGTCCCCAAAGAACCTGTAACAAAATCATTCTGCACGTCTATAACTATGAGTGTTTTCATAATAATCTCCTTCAAATTGTTAAGTTTATTATAAGTTCTTCAAGTTCATATTCCGCATATTTTTCACAATAGTCTTTACAATACGGAAAATTATAACACGTAAAATATAAACAATATTCACATGGGGATATACCCATTTTTAATCACCTCCACTTTTTGACACCCTGATTTTATTTCATATTGATATAGATACATCGTCTGTACTACTTAAAGTTATAAAATTGCCCTTACTAAGTTCATCAAAATCCAAACTGCCCGATAGCAAACGCCCATCATCGAATCTAATCGTGCAGTCAAGAATGATTTTTGTATCAGTAGTAAACATTTCTCTCCATTGATGACGTATTAGATTAAATTCATCATAAATATCATTATGGCTTATTTTTACAGGCTTTTCAATAGAGAATGAAATATAATCATCACCTATTCTTTTTTTAAATTTAACCTTTTTAGCATCTTCAATATACATTATTCATTCCTTTCATTATTACGAATTATATTGAACATTTCATCTACTGAACCAAGCAAGTCATATCTTTTATCCATCGGAGCGGTTGAACTTTTGGCAAACTTCTGTTCAACCATATCCACATAGAATGTTGATGTTCCATCATCACCCATATAGAATTGTTCCCATTCCTCATCAGACGTTAATCTCTTAACATCTAACTGCTCAATAGCAAGGTTATCAAAACTGATAGTGTTAAATCTATCAATTATTTCGGGGAGGACTCCCTTTAGCCAACGCTTACGATTATTCACAATAATGTGGTTTTTGTTAAGATAATCATTGCCCCTACGAAGTTCCTTATATCCAAGAATGAGAATTTTCAAATTATTATTCTGTAAATTCATTAAATCATCTACGGAAAAGACTCCATTGATAACATGAATAACTGCATTCGGATATTTCTTAATGGTTTCGATGAATTTTTGAGTAGGAGAGACCAGACTAACACCCAAACCATAAATCAGATTTTCTTCAACTAATTTTTTGATTAAGTCTTGATTTGTTTCAAAATGTATCTGATTAACAGTCATATTTGCAATGATTTTCTTTTCTTTGAGTTTTTGAAGAAATGGAATTAAATCCGGGTGGCTAAGAGCGTTCCCTCCACCGATAGCAAGTTCCTGATAAGGATGCAAACTATCAATGAACTTCTGATTCATTATATCACCATGTTTACCACTTGTAGAGCTACCTTCATGGCAGTATGGACAATTCATATCACAATAATTTGAAATCTTTACGTCCATATTTTCAGCATATGCTGGGACAAATTCATCGTCATTTGTTTTACGAATTTTTGTACCGTCTGTCATCAGATAAGTCGTGTAATTGCCGTTCTTATATGCTCCAAGTAATTCCATTTCTTCTTCTCCTTATGTATTACCCATCATAGCCACAATAACCAAAAGCAACAACATCTTCGCCCTTTGGGGTAGTATAATATTCAACAAATGTTTCAAAGTCACTTTTATTAAAGCATCTATCAAATGTAAATATTTCGTTATCTGCAAACAAATCAGCAACAAAATCCTCGTTATTCCAATCTTTATTCAAATATGCCATTTCTGACTTCAGTAGTTCGATTATTTCCTCTTTCGTTCCTACAACATCGGGCTTATTATAGCGATGATACATATAAAAATCTGAATTATTTTTCCCATTTTTCAAAATCATCTTTTGAACACATCGTAATAGAGTGGACAGATGATGAATTGGTCTCGAATACATTTCTTCTAATTTGAATTTTCATATTATTCTCCTTATGCTCTTTACAATATGCCACACATTGTCCCATAATCAGGATAATTAGAATATTCTTTTTCAATATTGTCTGTGTTAATCATACCACATCTTTTCATGGATTTATAAATGCAATGCTCATCACCGTCAACAATGACAATATACTTTTTGTTAGAGAGAAATTCCTTCAGAGTGATATTCTCTTTTGCAAGAAAATCACTCAAAATATCCTCTTCTACATAACCATAATAAGTTGTATTACTATCATCTTCATATGAATATTCTGTAGGCAATACAATATCTGTGCAAGCAGGACAAATTTCATGTACTAACTTGACAATATTGTCAAACGTCTCTTTTGCATTGTCATTATACCCACACAAAGAAGCAATGGCGTATTTTACCTTTTTACTGAAATCGCCTAAGCATTGAAAGGGTTCTCTCCCAAAATGCAAATCGTCATCGCTCCAAATTTTCCATACACCATTATCATCAAGATACATTCTTCCAGTCATTTCTTCCTGAGTATAATATTCATTTTCTTTCTTAACGACTAAACTATGCATACTTGACGAATTGGTTTCAAAAACACCTTTGCGAATTTTAATCCTCATAACTGCTTAACTCCTTACAAATTTCATCAATTTTATCAGAAGAAATATGTAATGCTTTAAAAATATCTTCTACTGTACTTTTGTATTCTCCAATTATACTGCCACCACCCCACGGTTTATTTCCTGCAACTCGGCGATTGTTAATAACAACACAATTTCCTTCAACACCATGAAGTATTTCAATTTCTACTCTATCTTCTCTATTCATAATATGCTCCTTCATTCAATCATTCTTATATGTAAATTCCATCGGAATGCCATACTTTTCATTAGCAAGCTTAGCAGCATCATAAGCTTCCTTACGTCTGATTGCTTCCATTCTTACTCTCTTCTTTTCTCTACGCTTCTTATCACGCTCTTCAATCTTCTTTTCTTCAGCAAGACGTTCCTTTTCAAGTTTCTTTGGCAGAGTTTCAATCCAATATTCAGCTTCATCATTTATCTTATTCCCACCGGCAATGTGCTTAGCATAACAAGCGTAAAAACCATAATACTTATCAGCCTTATCAACAGGGCAGAGAACTGAAGTTTCAGTGTTATCTCTGAACGAGAGAGTTGTCTTCATATATGTGGTCTTGTTGCCCCTATCATCGTACTTATCAACAGGAGTGTATGTATAATCCACAATATCCATGTGGGGGTTAGCATTATTCATCTTATTATCCTTTCTGTTAAGAATTGACTTTAATGATTCTGAATTATAATTCTTGATACCGTTGATTTCTGCTATAAGATCAGCCACATCTTTAGTTAGTTCTCTTGTTGCGGTCAGGGTTACTGTAGGAGAAACACCGGGAGAAAAATCAACTGATACATCATTTCTATCACCTGTGTTGTGACTACCTGTGTTCCAGAAATCAAATAAAAAATCGTTCATAAAAATTTATCCTTTCAAAAATTATATTCCATTATACTATATACTTTATACAGCATAATGATTATTATTATCACAGAAAATCAGGGTGATAACACCCATCATAATTGTCCCAACTGCTACTAACATAATTACCATCCTTTCTTTTCATTGATTTGGAAATTGCCGATTATATCAGCAATAATTCCGTTGGAAATTCCAGACTATGCCCTTATGTACCATTTTGCCTTTGGGGATTGTAAATGTGTCCCCATTGTCATTTGCCCAGATTTCATGAGAGCCTTTTCCATCTCGGAGACGCTTAAAACCATGCACCTTGACTAACGCTAAGAACTTTTTATAATTCGTAAATATCACCTCATTTCTAGTAATTCGATATTGTCTAAAGAATTTACTATCCATAGTATAACACTTACAAATGCGTTTGTCAAGGGGTTAAGTAAATTATTTATTGAAAAATATTTAATTTTTATTATTTTTCAAATATTTATTTTATAATTGCGTTTTATTTATATGTTTGGCTCTGATTTATCAAATCTGACTGCTTGGAAGACAGGGAACTGCAAAGAATAGCTACCGTCCTTATTTTGAGTTTCTTCCTTATACTTAACTGTAACTATCTTACCAATAATTTCATTAGGATTATTCCAATAATAATTTCTCATTTCATCGGTAAAGCCAGAGCCGACCTTTACGAAATTATTTTTATACTCACAAAGGATTGAACCAAGAGTATTTGCGTTCTTGCCTGTGCCTTGCTCAATATCAACACACTTTATATCACAATCATAAAAACACTTTACTTTGATTAATTCTTTTGTTCTCTTGCATTTGTATGTAGTGTTTAAGTTCAGAATAACGCCTTCCTTGTCTGTTTCTTCTGCATAATCAAGCCATTTCTGTATCTTCGAATGGTCTGTACCCTCGTACCACATTGGCACAATTCTAAGATTCTTAATATTATTATCTTTAATCTTCTTTGCAATTATATCAGTAAGATACTTCTTGCGCCAACCGTATTTGAATAAACTCTCACCAGCCATAAACTCATTCTTTGGGAGACAATCAAAAATTATATATTCAAGACAAGTTTTGTCTGTATCTTTACTATTAGCAATTCCCGTACCGATTTGAAAATTTTCACTGTCTGATTTACCGTCTGTATTCTTACGGATAAGCTCTCCGTCAAACACAAGGTCAGGAAGATTAAACTTTTGAATGTCGGTAATTATATGGTCAAGACCTGTATATTCTTTCCCGGAACGTGTAAAAAGTTTATTATTAAAGCTGACACAACGACAACCATTTAGCTTCTGACTTATGTAAATATATTCATTGCCTTTGAGTTTAACCTTGTCAAGAGGTGTTCCAAGCTGTACATCAAAAACAGGTACAAATCCTTTGCCATAAACCGAATTTACAGTTTTAGCATCTATGCCAAGTTTCAGCGATTTTGTTATAAGCTGTCTGTAATATTCTCTGTATTCTTCAGGCTGATTTACCAAAAATGCTTGAGCATATGCTATATCTTTATCCGTACCAGTATTATGATTTTCAAGATAAGATTTAATAGTAGTCCATGAGAAACGTTCTGGGTCAAAGTCGTCTGTAACAACCATTGGCGAAACTTTCTTGTCTATCTTTTTAGAACTTATTCCTGTTATCACAAACGGATTTAAGAGCCATTTAAGAGTATCTTGAAATAGAATATTTCTTTCATTGTCCTTCAAAATTTTAACTTTTTCAGTCTTTTTGCTTGTTGATTGCAATTCCTTAAAAATTGCAAAAACTTCTGTCATATCACTCATTATTGTTTACCTTGTCTTCATTGTCTAAAATATCAAGCAAAGAACGCAACATTGTTTTTCTGTCATCAAAAAGAATTTTACGTTCTGTAAGCCTTATGATTTCCTCACGAGCTTTTCTTATCTCTGCATCACAAATAAATATTTCTTTAGAAATTTCTTCTTTAATGTTATTCATATTAGCCTTACTTAATTCCTCCATCAAGCTCGTCCATCTCATGGTCATATACATCAAAATCGAAAATAAGATGCTTTCTGCTTGCAATATAATCACACAAATGAACACACTTTTGAATATCAGTCTTAGGACGGGGAAGCACAGTATCAGAATACTTCGATGTAGTCCACTTGCCCATATGAGAAGCTACTGCACCAGCAATAGTACGGATATTTTCACCAAAAATCAAATCGGTAATATTATTAATATTTTCAAGATGATTTATCTTGATATATTCTTCGTACATTTCATAAATGAAATTTTCCATAAGAAGAGGGTGGTCAAAAGCAGTATGGTCTTCGTACATACCACGCTTCAGACCGTCATGCAGAATAAGAGCCGAGGTTACTATATCTCTATCGTTCTGGATAAAGTCATATATTTCTGCCGTAAAGAGGTCTTGAGCTATTGCGACGGCAAACTTGGTGTGTCTCATTAGCCCTCCTTCACCAAGACACTGCTTACTATGATACTTTTCTGATGAACTTGCACCAATGTGTCTGAAGTAATCAGGCAACTTATCAAGAACATAACCTGTAAAGTTCCTAAGTCTTTCATTCTTGATATAATTAAGTTCTCTTGCAAAAGTTACGGAATTTGCTACATTAGTTGTGTTTGTTGTGTTAGTCATAATTATTATTCTCCTTTAATAAATCTTTAAGCCATGTTTGTCTTGTAAAATTTTCTTTCTTCTTTATTGCCCTGCTAAAAGTCAAAATATCACTTATTATATAGCATTTTTCTTTTGCTCTTGTAACAGCAACATAAAGAAGATTAGAATTAAGCATAAAAGTATGAGTATTTGGTACGAATGCGATAACATATTTTGCTTGTCCACCTTGAGATTTGTGTATGGAAATAGCATAAGCCAATTTGATATTGATAAATTTTTCTCTGGGGATATAAATTCTAAAATCATCAAAATCAACTACCATGCCATTGTTCATTATCTTTGAAACAATACCGATATCACCATTAGAAATAAATGCCACTTTATCATCACTCATTTCTTCTTCATCTGAATAAATTTGTGAATTATAGTCATTTGTGCATTGAATAACCGGATCTCCAATTCTATATTCCGTATCTCCACTTATTATCTTTTGTTCAGCATTTGGATTTATTGCCTTTTGGATTTGATTATTAATGATTTGTGTTCCATATTTACCCTTATTTTGAGCAACCACAAACATGATATCTTTCAAAGGAACGCCATTATTTAATAACTTTTGATATGCTTTAATAATATAATCTACAGCTCTTTCAGGTGGCATTTGTGCAAAAACACAACCATTATCATCACCTATTGCTTGAACATTGGTTTTATTTTCAAAAGTCATTTTACCTTGCCTTATATCCGTTGCAACTGTACTTAATCCGCCTTCACCATATCGGAATACCCTTGTAAGATAAACTGTCGGTATTACGTTACTATTTAAAAGGTCATGCAATACATTGCCACACGATACAGACGGTATCTGAGCATTATCACCGATTATCAACAATTTTGTCCTATTAAAGTCTATTGCATCAAGTAAATGCTTGAATAAATAAACATCAACCATTGAGGACTCATCGAGAATAACAATATCATAAGGTAATTTATTCTTTTCATCAAATCCCCATTCATTATGAGGTATAAAATGCAGTCCACGATGAATTGTACTAGCTGGGTGATTGGTATATTTTTGTAACACCTTTGAAGCTCTGCCTGTAGGAGCAAGAAGTAAAGCTGATTTTTTCAAATCATTTAACAGATTGATTAAAGCCAGCACAGACATTGATTTACCTGTCCCGGCGAAACCCTGTAAAATAGTGATAGGATTTTTACAAACGTTATATATTGTTTGCATTTGTTCATCTGTCAAAGAAGTATCTCCATTTATTTGGCGATATTTTTCTATATCTGAATGAGAAATATTCCATTTATTATTTACTTTTAAGCCATTTTTTAATATCTCGGCAATTTCGTTTTCAACACTATAAGTTTTAGTCTTTGAAACACGAGAGTGTTTAACATCACAAAAGATATCATTACTTAAATCAAAAGCAAAGGACTTTTTCATAATTTCTTTTAAGTGATGTTTTGCTTCGGGGACGTATTCACTACAAGTCTTGATAAATTCCTTGCTATCCATATATGTATTGCCACTGGTTTCATTCTCATCAAGAATATATAAGGCACAGGCTTCCATACGCTGATAAGATGATACCAGGTCAAAACCAAAATCAATAATTGGTTTCTCGCCATTTTTGATACGTTCCTTTGATACTGCATCGACTTTCAATAGCAATTCATCAGCAGTCTTGAAACCAATTCCACCTAACTTACACAAGCATTTATATGGCTGTTTATGCAGATTTTCTCTGATTTTTTCGATAGATGGATATGCTTGATAAAGTTTCTTAATAACTGAAAAACTGAATACACCAGAAAATTCTTCTACCAATTCAGCTAATTTGAAATTTTCAATTACTTTTATCTTAATTTTTGCAAATGTGGTTTCTTTAATTCCCTTTGTCTTGTTTAAATCTACATCTTGAAGCCTGTTGTTGATTATTCTATCAATGATATCTGGATAAACTGACAACAAAGTTGTAGCCTGCTGATATGTAAGAATTTCATTAAGAAAAGCACGGCTGCTTTCTATTGAAGCAGGTTTTTCACTTTTGATATTTATGATTTTATAACTTATTCCATATTTATCCTGTGTTTCTTCGGCTTTAACCCAATATTCACAATCAAGATTTAATTCTTGAATATCACCTTTAATTGTGGCATTATTGAAAGAATTTATTTTAACATTGGGATATTTGAAGCTGTTAACCGTGCAACCATAAATCTTGAAATTTTCAGAATTAAACAAGCATCTCACAGGAGTAGCTTTGAACTCAATTATTTTGGCTAATTCTTTACTATTTCCCAATGGGACATCACCTTCTCTTTCTCATTTGTTTTTACCCATTTGCCATTTACAAGTTTACTCTTGCATTTATCATCAAGCCAAATGTTCAATATACTATTTTCTTTGAATGGAGATATTGCATATTCATCGCCTTTATACACCTTTGATTTAATTATTTTGCCTGTTTTCAATTGATATAACGTAACATATGGTTTACATTTATCCTTATAAATTTTCATCTCTGAAACGTAATACAAACTATCCGGGGCTTTAGGATTAATGTAACTGATATAACCGAGGTATTCTTTTTGATATTGAATAGTTTTTATGAGAGAACTTTTTAGGTTAGCCAAAGAATCCCAACACTCATATAATGCTGTATCATAATCAAATTCTCTATATTGCTTTTCCGTTTCCTTGGAATGATTTCTTATTATTTCAGTTATTTCAGGGGAGACACAATTTTTATCAAACTGTGTTCTTTCATATAAATTATCAGTCATTTCAATAAACTTGAGTATTTTTTCATTGTTGCCAAAATCAGAGAAATAATTGATTTTTGCCAAGATTTCAATATGACCTTTATTTATAACAGATGATTTTTTTAATGCTTTCCATATATCATAGAAATTATTAAATTTCATCTGACTTATTGTATATAGTTCATCTGCTACCTTTTGGCTCAATCCTTTAATTGATAACAATGAGGGATAGATACAATGACTGTTCTGATCTGCTTTAAATCGTCTATTATCCTCTCCAAACTTATATTTCCCCTCTTCAATCTTAAATCCTTCACGCATTTCTTGTTTCAGCAACATTACTTTATCTTTATTTCCTTTATCGGAATAATGTTGCAAAAGAACTTCATAAAATTCATAAGGATAATGTGCTTTAAGATAAGCACAATAAAGAGAATCTAATGCCATACAATAAGCATGAGCCGAATTAAATCCATATCCGCAAGAATCTGAAATGATTTGCCATACTTTATTGCTCATTTCCATAGCAGTAATTTCATCAACTTTATCATCTGCAATAATTCTTGCCTTAAATCCATCTATAAACCTGCTTTTTAAAGGCTTAACCTTTTCAGGATGCTTTTTTGCGATAGCTTTGATAATTCCATAACATTCATCAAGAGGAAATCCTGCATAGTTTAATGTATTCATTGTCTGTTCCTGATAAAGAATAAACGATTGTGGAAATTCAGGTGTCTGCAAAATATTATCAAATGCTTTAATTCCATATTCAAAATGCTCTCTTGTTTCAAATTTTGAATACATTGATTTAAAAGCTGGACGTATCGCTGCAATAAAAGCTGCTAACTCAGATATATTCTGGGGCTTGAATTTCATTGCTTTTTTAGTAGTAGATTGTTTTTCACACTGATTTATTCCAATCGTCAAGCCCGATGAATAAATATTCCATACCTTTTCATCATTTTTTACAAGCTCGGTAAGTTCATTCACAGTATGATGTTTAATACCTATTCTTTTGTAAAGATTATTTATTAATAAAACTACATCTACTTTAAGCAGGTCATTTTTGAGAAATTTATATTTTTCAGCTATTGCACCATCAATTACAGTGGTTATATATTCTTTCTTTGTAGTATCACTTTTACACTTTATAAGTCCTACTTCAGAACGAATATCTCCTTGATATAATAAATATGCGCAAGGTGCTTTCTTTTTATCTGAAATAATTCCCCAATATTTTTTGCTTTGGTCAAGATAATTATGATAATTTTTATCTACATAATCATAAATATCAATCATATCCTTATCTTCATCGTCAGCATTTTTGTATGCTTCCTCATAATCTCCAATTTGCTTGGAAATGTTATTTGCTAATTCAGCTTCCATATTCATTGCTCTTGAATACATCTTAAAAGCAGCTTTCTTTTTCAAAGTTCCAAAAGCAATCATAGGGTATGCGTGACCTTTACCGAGAATTTCTTCTTGCGCTTCCGCAAATATTTCAGGATTGCCACAATTTAGGTCAAGATCGGGAAGTGATCTCGTTTCAAGAATACGGCTTTCAGAAATAAATCTTTCAGGATAAAGTTTTATAGGGGACTTAAATCTATCTACTTTACTAAATCCACAAAGAGTATTTGTAAAATAGCCAACTCCAGAACCTCTTCCTGTATCTGTAATAAGCCCACCTTTTTCAATAGCTCTTTTTACTATCTGATAATCTATCAAAGGATAGTCCACCATTTTTGTTTTTTTATAAACATCAACTTCTTGCTGAACGCTTGTGATATACTTTTTCTTTTCTTCAACTGAAAAATCTTTTATATATTCTTTAAGTTTTGAAGCAATAAGTTTTGTATAAAGTTTGTTGCGTTCTTCCTGTGTTTTATCTGGATATATTGTAGGCAATTTTATATCATCAGTCAAAATTATATCATCAAAAGTTAGACAAATATCGGTATTATCCATAGCAGTTTGAATCTCTTCTTTTGTAAAAACACCTTGTCCAAGAAATCTCTGCATTATTGTATTGTCATCAGGATAATCCATATACCAGCCTTCTTCATCCTCATAAAAGACTTTATTAGCTTCAAGCAGATTTTGTCTATCTCCCGACTGTTCAGGATAGATATAATGGCTATCAAGTCCCACAATCATTTGAATATCATTATTATAAGCAATTTTCTTTATCTTTTTATTTAAGGCAATTTGTTGCGGTGTATTGTGATACTGGATTTCAAGCATTAAATTATTCTGAAAGTGTTCTTTTAATTTTAATACAATTTCTTCAATGTCATCATACTTCCAAAAGGCTATACAAGCTGTTGTGACAAATACATCTTTAGGCGGTAAAGACAGAAGTAAGTCTAAATCAAGGCGAGGTCTAAAATAATATCCTGTTTCGTTAGCTTCAGATAGGACTTCGTTAATTGCTCTTCTGCCATTTTCGTTTTTGGCAAGAATAATTATATGGCAATTTGTCTTATCTTTTTCAGTCCGATCTTTTACCCAATACGCTTCTGCACCAAATACAAACTTTAAATTGTATTTTTTTGCAAGTTCAAATGTCTGATAATAATATCCCTGCCAACCGTGTTCAACACTTGATATTATTTTATGACCTACTTCTACTGCTCTTTTTGCATAATCTTCATTCATTACTGCACTATCTGCAATATAAATATTGCTATAAGAAGAATGTCTATGATAGTTCTGCATTTATATCACCTTATATCAATCCCAAATCTTTTAATTCCTGTGTTAATTCATCTTCGTCATCTTTATTCTGAAACATTTCCTTGTTTTCAAGATATTCGTTGTAGGGCTTATGTAATGCTCTTGAATACCCGGAAAGAACAGCATAATAATACTCATTCTTTTCACTGATATCGCTCCAGAATATATGGTCATCATTCGTTTCCTTATATTCTTGTGTTTTAGAATTTATTTCATTGATAGTATCAATAATATCAGATTTTAGATTATCAATATTTTCTTGTGTCAAAGGAAGATAAACATAACAATCACTTATTATCATTTTATCCTTTACATCATCAGGAAGATTATCAATAGAATTAAGCATGAGCATTTCATCAAGATAATTGTCTTTTATAAATTCTCCATCGCCATATCCGAGCTTACCCAACCACATTTTTGCTGTAGTATATAACTTACTGCCTATCTGATTTCTTTCTATCTGACGTTCCTTCCAAGTGCCGTTTGCTTGTAAACACTTTACATTAACATACTTCAAAAAAAGATACCTGATTGAAATATGGTCTAATGGAAGATTAGTCCTCTGTCTTATGCCCTCTGCATACAGATATAACTGTCCGCTTTCTTTTTCAAGTTTTTCACCTTTATAAATTGTAGATGTCTTGTAATCGGTTATTACGATTCTTTTCTCGCCATTCTCATCTTTATACATTCCACAATTATCTATGTATCCCTGAAAAATAATATCGTCCGTTACTTTGATAACGCAGAACATTTCAAGTAACATTTTAAGATTATCCGGCTTGATATGATTCCTGAAGAAATGCTTAATGCAACTTTCATACTTTTCAGCAATAGCAGAGTTTTTATCTTCATCACTACGATCGTATTTATATTCTGCTAAATTCATTGTGAAAAGGCTGTCCTCATATTCATTTATCATATCAGACTGCTGAATTTCTCCATTATAATATTTTTCAAGGATATCATGGCAATACCCACCTGATACGCAATAAATAGAGTCTCGTCTATCTTCCTTTTCTCCCTTGATATACTTTAGAAAGTATGAATAAGGGTCTGTCTTAAATATGTTATATCTTGACCATGACCATAATATGTTCGTATGAAATTTTTTACATATTTCATTTATTTCTTTAGGAGTTTTTCTCATTTCGTTAATTCTCCATTTCTATTTGATAATTATACAATGCGAGATATAATTTTTTTGGTATTACGTTTTTATACAAATCTGCAACTTGTTTTATATATTCTTCTTTAAATTTTTTATATTTTTCAAAAGCTTCAATTTCTGTATTAAAATGTCCCAAATATATACTTCCATTCAATGTCATACATCTTGCTCTAAATTTTTTATTATGAAAATCTACACCAATAGGATATTTACCTCTAACTTTATCGTTTTTAATAAGCAAACTATTTATCCTTCTTGGAACAAAGACACAAGTATCTGGACTATAGATTTTATTATTTTTAACAAGTATATCTTTATCTATTTCCATTCTTTCTTGAGCAATTTCATAATAATTTTTGCAAAACCATTCAGCAAAATTTTGATAATTATGCCATTCTTCGCATACACTACGTTTTTCATAAGTGCTATATTTTGTTTTATATTCTTTTGAATAGCCACGACAAATAATATTATCCCATGTTGTATAACATTTTTTATTATCTTTTTGTCTGTATTTCCCAATTCCAATATAACCAACATTATATAGAGATTTATCTAACGGAGATATTATATGTCCTTTTACTAAATTTCCCACACCAACATTTTTAAGTATTATGTTATGTGTAATGTCTAAACAATCCACATTTTGATAATTTGTGTATGAAACAATCTTGAATAAAGTTCCATATTTATTTTCATAAATCTTTCCTATATATTCTTTTTCTGTTTTTCTTCTACCCATTTTATCAACTCCTTATGTTCATTTTCGTCATACTTGATTTTATATTTAAGCATGAACTCATATTGTTTATTAGGTCTGTCGGCAGGGCTTTCTTTTTCTCCGAGGATATCCCATTTATCATAAATATAATAAATATTCCTTATGCCATAGAATTTTTCACACTCTTTTCTTACTTCATTCTGACTTACATCTTTGTCAAGGGCTATAACAATATCTACATTCAGACCAATAAGAATTTTAACTTGTTCATCTGATAGAGTATGTGAGCCTATTGACACTCCCGTTCCGTCTTTTCGGCTATATCGTTTTAAGGTTGATTTCTCACTTTCAAATAAGACTGCATAACCTTTTTCTTGAATTGTTTTATAATTTTCATAAAGTCCATAAACGTCCATGCCTTTTGCAAAAGGCTTAATTCCAAAATATTTTGGGATATCAAAGTCTTGATAATTTGGGACTGTAGTCCTGCCGACTATTCCTACATACTGATTATCACTTCCACACCAGTATCTCCACGGAATAATAATCCTTTTTTTATCGTAAGAATATCCAATATTAAACCTCTTGCAGGCAAAAGGCATTATACCCTCTCTTACCCATGAAATATAGGGCAGGGGAGTGTATTCTTTTAAGATATTGTCATCATAGATTTCAACGTCTTTATTTACAATACACGATGTTCTTTTAATTTTCTTAAACACATCAAGAACATCAGGAGTGTTGGTTTCTTTTTTATTTGCCTTAAACGAGTAATTTAACCCAAGATATTCATGGACTAATTTATTTGCTTTACCGAAAGTTATTTTGTTCAGTTCCATTACTAAAACAAAAATATCTCCAGTAAAGTTCAAATCAGAAGAATTAACTGCTGTAAAAAGATTTTCCTTTTTTACTGTTACAGCAGTCGGATTCTTCTTTTCTGGGAGGGCTGCTCGGTATTCAGATTTATATTCCTTAATACTATGACAGCCCACTTTTTCTAAGATGAGCGAAATTTTGTTATTATTGATTATGTATTCCTTTAATTCATTTGCATTCACAAAATCTCACCCCTTATCAGAAATCTTGTGTTACATAAGTAATACCGACTTCTTTCATAATATTTCTTGACATATCATGCTCAACAACGATCTGAAATTGATTTGCTGAACCCTCACGGTTTTTTACAATAAAAATTATCTGATAATGTTTATCCGGACTTAACTGAACGGAAATTTTACTCTTACCATTCTTTCCTTCAAGGCGAAAGACCTTTAGTGTATTTTTACCACCGGCTTTTTCATCGTCAAATAAATCTCTTATCATAATATTTGTGCTTGCAACATCGGTTATATTCTTTGCTATACCTGTATTATCCTGCGTGTAATATCGCTGTTTTGCCGACCCCTTTGCCAACTGAAAAGTAATCAATATATGAACATCTTTATTTGCTTCCTTGACTGTATCCTGAATATCAACCATTGCCTGTGACATCGCCATTGCATTAGCCGAGCTTTCAAAGACTTTACTTCCAGCATCAGCCTTAAAGGTATCAAGCATAAAATACTTAACGCCCATTCCGGCATATTTCTTGATTATCTTGATTGCTGAATCAGTCTTGTATCTCTGGAACGGGATTATCGTAATCGTATGATTTTGGGATATTTCTTTTATCCATGCTGAACACTTTTTTAGTAATACCCATACATCATCAGTATATTTGCCGTTTCTTAAAACAAACTTCTGCAAATCTTCCTTAAAGATATTGTTGGCACACCAGACAATCATTTCTCTCTGCCATTTGCTCAATCCGTCCTCATTGACCATAATGACGATTTTTTCTTTATTTTCAATGATACTAGGGAGAGTAGAGCTTCTTGCAAAGGTTGATTTTCCTACATTGGAAAGACCACCTACAAGAGTGATATTTCCATGCAACTGACCGCCTGTTTCAGCAGTAAGCATTGGCATATTATAATAGGGAAGACCTATTGCCTGACCTTCATTCAGATTTTCTAACAATTCATCTATTTTATAGTCAAGAGAGTATGTACTGATATCACCATCAATATTTATAAAAGTGTGATTAAGAAGTGTTTCAAGTTCGGAATATATCTCATCAGCGGACATATCCGAATAATCAGATAATTTATCCGCAACAGGGAAGCCATACTTAATTAGTTTTAAGACTACGTTCCACTTATTCAAATCCTTAACATACCCTGATATATTATTAGGATTGACATAGGCAGTAGCATCAATTATCTTTTGCCAACCACCATATTCATCATATTTTTCTTTGAGTTTGCTGTGCTTTTCAAGATAAAATCCTACTGTTAATTCATCAAGTGACGGCTTTCTTTCCTTTACGACTACGTCATGTGCAATTTGGAAATATACTCGCCAAGCGTTCTCTGAAATATCTTCCAGTTTTAACTCATAATCAAATAATAAATCAGGCTGTTTATAAAATATTGAAACAACGTTAGCTTCGCAGGATAATTTATATTCCTTTACCTTTTTTGCTACCTTTAACTGTTCTTCCTGAAAAGGTGTCAGCTTTGTCTTATCAGATTTTCCTCTATTCACCATAACTCATCAAATTTATCCTTTGCACTCGTTGTTCCTGTTTTATAATCAGCCTTATCTTCTGTATGATTTTCAAATGACATTCTTGAAATTTCTGTATCAATCTGTTCTTTTTGCTGTATTTTTAACACGACATCATTTATTTCCTGTTCAAGGAATTTCATTATAAGATTGATTTTATGGGTCTCTCCATTTATTTTCGCAAAATTTTTTGAAAAATAATTCTTGATCTTGGGCTTGCATACTTTACAAGTAATTAAAATCTGTTCATATGTATAAGAAGCATTTGGTTTGATATATTTATTCGCCATAAAATTTCCTTGCGCTAAACCTTTAAGCCTGAGCGCCAAAGTTTGTGGGATTTTCATTTCTGGCGAGTATTCAAGAATTTCATATTTGATATAATCACATAAATCATACCAATCATGCTTTTCTTTTTCAGTCATTTTTATCATGTATCCACCACCTTAATATCCTTAATACCATAAAAGGGCAGAACATATTTATTCTGCCTTTATTACTACATTGATATCTTGATTATGAAAGTGACTTTGTAAGGTCAAGAAGTTCAGCGAGTATTTCCGGACTTTCTGCTGTCATATTCTTAATATTAAGACCCTTTTCCTTTATAAATGCGTTTATCTGCTTTACAGCCGAGGTGTTGCCATTATCTGTGATTGACTTCATTAAAGGCTTCCATTCTGCTACAATGGCTTCAGCCTTATCATCCTTATCAATCATATCTTCGGTTGACTTATCAAGATCATTACGATAAGAAGTCTCAAGGGTATCGAGTCCAGAAATGCCATCAAAGAAATCCTTCCATATATCATAACAAGGATTTTCAATAACACTGCCAACCTTAGTTACACCTGTTCTGTCCTTAATTACTTCTGCATAATAAGTACAACCATCACCATCCTTATTCTTCTTCTTGAAGAAACGGAGTACAACATCATAATCAAAACCTACGCTCTTATGCATATCAGGCTTATATCCAATAACCTTTTCGCCTTTATCGTCCTTAACTTCTACCTGCTGTGCGATAGAAACAATGTGCATTCCTTTTGAAGAAAGATCAATCTTAGCCTGCTGGAACTTCATATTGATAAGCTTAATTCTGCCCCACTGCTTAACGGAAATACCAGCATCATCAATATCTCCACCCTTACGCCTTGCTCTGCGTTCCTCTACTTCAAGAGCTGAAATCTGCATGGTAGAATAAAACTTCGTTTCAGAGTCAATTGAGAGTGTGTTAATCTTGCCTTCATATTCTCCGTCAAGGAATGCATCAAGGTCTTCTTCAAGTGTGTCAAGGTCTGATGTGTTATCAACCAGTTTCAGATTATTATATGTCTTACCATTATTAAGAGTAATAGGCTTATTCTCATAAAATCCGATACCAGCCTCACTATCAATACAAGCTACATTCGGGAAAGTTAGCTGAAACCATGACTTTCCCGAACCTGTTTCTCCATATGCAAGAAACTTACCGCCTATCTTTGTAGCCTTTGCTGTTCTGAATGCCATATTTAATTACCTCTCTTTCTTATTACAGGTCTTCAAGCATCTTCATGAACTCATCTTCATCATTGCCAGAAGAATCTACTTCATTATCTGCGCTATCATCAGTATTATCACTAGAGTTATCAAGGTCGAGTGTTGCAAGATAAGCACTAAAGAACTGGAGGTCGGTAGGCTTATACTTCTTATCATCACGAGATACAGTAGGCTTTCTATCATCACCTTCACCAATATAGGTAATAGAAGGCTTTGTGATGACCATTCTTTTTTCTTTACTTGTGTTCCCAACTGCACACTTAGCAAGAGCCTCTTCCTCGGTATAAAGACCCAGCTCAATAAGTTCCTTAATATCATCGGGGATATCGTCAGCAGTAATATTAACGATTGAACCACCCTCAACAAGATTACCGTCTACAGTCATTTCAATGATTTCATTCTTCTTAGCCTTGAAGAACTTTGCCAACTGCTTAGATACAAGTTCAGGATTATCACCGATATTAAACTCCATATTTACAGGGATTGCAAAATTCTGCTTAACCTCAATCTTCTGCCCATTAATCTTAGGCTTGCCTACATAGTCAACTACATATACAGACATAGGAATCGTATTCTTCTCCTTATCAGGCTTACCGATACTGCCGTCATCGAGAAGAATAGTCTGTGTGAATGTTGCCTTAAACTTATCCGATTCTGCCTTGGAAAGTGCAATATTAGTTATCTTCTTCTTCTTATAAACCTTTTCGCCATCAGTCTCATATGTAATATTACCCTTAACATTGATAACTGTTTCATCTATAAGATGTTCACTAAGGTACTCAACAGCATCATACTCTGTCAGAAAATCCTTGTAGAATGTATTGCCCTTTTCGTCCTTTTCAATGCCTACGGTCACAAAACAACCCTTACCGATGGTTTCAAGAATAGCCGGGTCGTTACGGTCATCCCAATCAATAGTGAATGTATTATCCCAATCATCTACTGTTTTGTCGTTTTCATCCTGCTTTACGCCGTGAACATAAATTTTATTATCCTTCTTATATTCTTCAGGGAAATATCCCCCAGACATTTCGGCATAAACAACATTACCGTCTCCACAGTCAACACCAATGTTCATGATGTTAGAAGTCCAGCCACTGTCATACTTATGGTCAATATCAAACGTATAATCATTGACCTTTGCCTTACCTACAAGATTAAAAGTTGCCTTACCCTTCTTCAGCGGAATTGCTTCATTCTTATCCTTTGCCATACATTATTCCTTTCAAAAATATTTATTCTTTTTTCTGTTTTTAATCATACATTGTATTAATCCCGTAATCAGCAGCACACATCTGCTCAATTCTACAACCTCTGGCTGTGTCCCAACCGTCACAGAAATAAACAATATCTGCTGTAGCTAAAAGCTTAATGCTTTCGCCAAGATACCAGAGTGGGGAAGTGTCTGTTGGAACGTCCTTAAAGAATGAATCTATAACTTCAACATCATCTCCGAGTATCTTCTTTACTCGACTGATAGCGTAATTTCTCTCATCAAGAATCTGTTCATCAGTCTTTCCTCTCATTGGCTGAGAAATAAATAATCTCATCAAATTATGTAACATCCTTTCTATTTAACTAACAAAATAATAAAATTCTTCTCCACGATTGCAAAAAGCCTTAACCATTGCTCGTACTAGGTTGAATGACATCCCAGAATGACCCTGATTTTCGATAATCATCTTTGCAAAATCCATAGTACAATTATTGTTTAATTCTTCTATAATATCTAAGCAACACCCAAGCTCCATACCACCATAAATATCATTTACTCGAATGGGAACACACCTATCCCAATCATTCCAATACTTTTCGTCTAAAATTTTATGTCCGTCAGATATGTATTTGGCAATTTTCTGATTTTCATCGCTCATAATAACAAAGTCCTCCTTTCCACGAAAAACATTCAACTCATGCCTCGACAAATGGCTCTATTAAGCCATTTGTCGAGGCAATTTTTACAATAAAATCCAAATTTCATCGTAAATTGAATTTTTCGTTATTTTTGACCTTTATCATGTACTTTTTATGTAAATGCCAAGTGGTTATTGCAATTTATACAACAACCACTCAACAGGGAATAGGGTAAAATCTATATAAACAGCTTTTACTGCTGATTGCTTATATGTTCTCTTAAAGGACGATACACCATTTCTTTCATTGTAATATCCCTTTCTGCTAAATATTTTAGCGAATATTAGTGTGTTTTATGTAAGTGTCTGTGCGCCATTCTGGAAAATATCAATTATCTTTGCAATGATATTATTTTTCCCTGCAATAGCATACACATTCCCGGTATAGCCCTTGTTTGAGTTTGTATATCGAAGCGTAAACTTTGCTCCATTCTTATTCAAGGGAGAAACTTTTAAAGTGGCAGATATATTAGGATTAAATGCTTTATGTATTTCTGCTACATACCCTTGAACTTGTCCACACAATTCTCGATTATTCATCATGTGCTTATCAGAGAAGTAGCTATCCTCGGTATCTGCTAAAGGTGGAATTGTAGTCAAGCTATAATAGAGCATTGAAAGTTCTTGAGAGTTCATGCTAAACCTCCTATACATTGCTAACGATTTGTTTATTCCCAAAAATCTGTCTCAACTTTTCGATGAAATAAATCTGTCCCTTGCCAGTGACATAAGTTTTTAATCCTGCTTGTTCACCATAAGGCGTTGTATATGTATATTCTCTTAGCTTGAATAGCCCTTGTTCTATGTACTTCTGATAAGGTTGATTCTTATGTCCGGTTGAACTCATCAGATAATCATTATCCCTCAGCCACTCAAACAATCGTGTTCTGCCAATGTTGACATTTTCTTTCTTTGCTAACTTCGCAAGCTCACCAATATCAAGCAGATTAGTTGTATTTGACACATGGTCTGCAAACTCTACGAGAGGTTTGTCTTGTTCAATCTTTTCAGACTGCTTCTGAATTAGTTCATTCTGTTGTCTTACCGTTTCAAGAGTTAATCTGAAAAGTGACTTTGTATTTTCATCTGCAAAGGGAAGATATGTTTCTATGAAATTATTTTCATTTGCAACATAACCACCTGTCTTGCGTATTGTGGGGAGAACTTCCGATGTTATCCAATGCTTGAACTGTTTTGCTGTCGGAAGTTTACTAGAAAGGATAAGACTATAAAGACCAGATTCGTTGATAAGTGCTGTTTTTGTCTGTCCTATAGGCACATTCCCATTTTGGGAATCTGCTATATTCAGCATTTCAAAACGTTTATCTTCCTCATCAACATGAGCACAAACCGCCTTGCTTGCGTTAGAATATCCAAGTTTATCAGCCATATCTTTGCCAACAAACCATGGTTCTCCATCAATTTTTAATGTTCTGATTTCTCCGAAATCTTTATTGCTAAAGATTTGAATACTTGTATTTGCTTCTGACATTTTAACCACCTTTCACTGTGATATTTTACATTCACATTTTACCAATTTGTTTTATCTGAAAATTATTCCTTTGGCGATTTCAAGGTTTTTCTTCACAATGAAAATTCAGACCAAAGGAACACAGTATTAACAGATTTTGTTTTACAGAACCACTACCCAACTGCAAAACCGTCATACCCGATGTATGACTTCCAAGCATATGAAAGGAGCGAAACGGAGGTATATGAATGGCAAGATTCATATATTCGATATGTAGTCAGCAAATACTCTATGCTCACTTGAACATTTGCTTTTATTTGGTGATGGGTAGGGAAATCGAATCCCTGTCTTCGCCGTGAAAGGGCGATGTCTTAACCTCTTGACCAACCCACCGTACATAGCAGGGAATAGGTATTTCACCTATTCGAGATGTCCCTCTATAGCTGTACAACCATATCAGATAAACGGGATTTCTCACCCTAATTGACCATCTTTTTAATATTGTTTGACACCCTTATAGTGGGCTCAGCTTTTCCGGTCGCTTAGTCTTACAATATTCCTTTTGATTGGATACCTGCTATTTGGTGCTGATGACGAGATTTGAACTCGTATGCTTAAAGCGAAGGATTTTAAATCCTTTGTGTATACCAATTCCACCACATCAGCATTTTTGTTTCCCTTAAACCTGACTAAAATCTAAGGGAAACAAAGGAATATAAATGATAAATATTTGCCCTTTCGGGCTGGTGTCACAGGTGAGATTTGAACTCACACGCATTTCTACAACAGTTTTTGAGACTGTCTCGTATACCAATTCCGACACTGTGACATATATAAAATCACCATTATACTAGCCTTGAGGTTCATTCAGTGCCACATTACATACGCACAAACCTTTTATCAAGGATTTTATACTAGATAAGCATTATTGATGATACTGAATATTCTTTGAACAAGATACTGTTTAACGATTATTCGTTATTGTTTACTGACTAAGCGTTACTATTTCCATCAAATAAAATTTAACCAATTCTAAATTCTAAGATTTCAAGTCTTAAAATTAGCATTATAATCATCTTTAACATTTGACGATAATATGTAATTTGCTTCTCAGCATCTTTTTTTATACTATTACTCTGTATAAGAGAGATGTAATTTTTAGAATTTTCAGTATAATGGCGATTTATTTTATTTTAAAAGACCTTCAAGTTTTAATACTCAATTTCGATGAGCGTATTTGCGTTTGAAACTGCAAGAACGCTATCTACTTCCGAAGTAAACGCTGAAATCATTTCTTCAAGCTCCTTGATTTTATCAGAAAGTTTAAGAGGGTCAACAATTTCAGTCTTGTGGCTGTCGTAATAAGACTTGCGAAGATTTTCCATTTCCTTTAACGCTTCTGCTGTCAGGGTGGTCTTATCAGAATTAGTACCATTCTTAGCGTAATCGGTAGCAGCCATATCAGCCTTTGCATTTTCAGTTTCCATCTTGTTTACTGCATTTGCATACTGGCTACGAAGATTTCTAAGCAAATCCTTATAGTAATCCATTCCCCAGTTCTTCATTTCAATGGCTTCAGCAACGACATAATCCTTACCGTTGATTGTAACTGAAGTAGAGGAATTAGACTTGCTTACTGCTCTCTTGATGGCATTTCTGCGATTGATAAGTGTATTGACACTATCATAATCACTCTGAACATTAGTCTTAAACTCATCAACAGTCTTTCCGAGAATCGTCTTACTGCCAGACTTCATTGTTCCACAAAAAGTGCAATTAGAAATCTTGTCTGAAATTCTATCATTGAGAATTTTCAGTTCTGATAACGCCTTATGTAAATTCATTGTTTCCTTAATCATATAACTGCCTTTCTACTATGTAATAATTATTGTGTCCTTTGTTCCAATCAGCTATCTGTGTTTTACTTCACATCAGATATTCCCAGCAAACACCACAAGGAGGTTTGAAACTTGTTTGCCACTTTCCTCGCCACTATCTCCCGACAGGAGCGAGGTTTACACCATAAACACTAAACAGAAAGGAGTGCGCTAACTAGCACTTATGGAATGGTTATTGGATTGGGTGACTGGATTTGAACCAGTGGAATGAGGGAGTCAAAGTCCCTTGCCTTACCGCTTGGCGACACCCAAATATATAAAGAGCTTAACGCACTCTTTGTGTTGAAGTTATCTCTGCGTTGTTCTTAGTAATCTTTTATTCCAAACAAAAAGGTACGCACCGAGGGTGTTAGTACGAGCCAGTACTTGTACAAGTTTGAAAGCAGTATCTTTACTAGCAGACAACTGAGGAACACTAAGAACCACTGGAGCAGACTGTACGAATCGAACATACAACATCAATCTACGATTGTGTAACCCTTTGTCTGCATATTAGCTAGGTGTGGAGTGCCAAGTTACCTTGTAGCTCACCTAGCTTTTGGTGTACCCGGTGGAACTCGAATCCACGACACCGTGATTAAAGGTCACGTGCTCTACCAACTGAGCTACGGGTACATATCTTGCTTTATCATTCGTTAATATTTTGATTTTGTACTGTTTTTATATTGTGTAACGAACGATAAAATCTTAAAATTCAAACGGTCGAAACCGTCCGAATTTTTTGTGTAGGCTCATTCCAAAGCTGTTTGATTGATTTCGGAATTAACCTTGTGTATATATAATACACTATTTTTTAGAATTTGTCAATAGGGTTTTTCAAATTATTTTATTTTTTTGTTTTTCTTAATTTTCTTCCACCATTGACATTGCCATTATTCAAAAAATCTTCCTGCTGTAAACAATAACGTTCCCAATCATATTTTAAGGTCAAAGCCTGCAATAAAGTTGTAACAGCATAAGAACTACCAAAATCGAAAAATAACCCTATGCTTTCGTAATTATTCCAATCCAATGCCTTAGAACCTAAAACATTAAACCTTTCCCAAGCATTATATAGTTTGCCTGACCGCCATAAATGGGCAATAGAAAAACCAGCGTTATTTATCAATCGGATAAGAGACTCTTCCTTATAAGAACCTCTCCTTTGACACAAAAACACATTGCCCTCTCGATTGTATTCTACCCATTGCAGATGGTCTGAACGTCCATTCTCCCACCAATAACCAGAGGCATCATAATATTTCTCAAAATATTCTTTGACCACTTCAGGAATTTTAGCAGTCTTATCATTAAATAAAACAATTCCTTTAGAAATATTAATATCAGACCGTTTAATCTGTATAATTTCTGATGGATTAAACCCCATCCAGATTAAATATACGCCCAATTCGACAGGAGTTAAGACATCGTATCCATAAAGAGTGAGTATGGAAGTTCCTATTTTAGATTTTCGATAATCATTAAATGCGTTTCTGACTTGCTCAACATTAAGGAAATAATTAGTCCCCCCACATTGTTTAGCGTTTTCCAGATTATGAACAACGTTTTCTGGGTAATTATTGCCTAATAAAAACTGCTTAATTCTTCTTTTAACAGGAGAGATATTATTTGTAGCAACATTCATCTTTTGGAAACAAGACTCCCAATCAGGGACTGTATATCGGCACAAAGGCAAATCAAAATCCATTAAATAATCTTCAAAGGGATATAAAAAGGATTCAAGGGATTTGTTTGCTTCAATCCATGATTTATAATTGCTTATGTCTTGCTCATGAGAATATTCACTTAATAGCACGGAGATACCTCCTTATCACAACCACCTTTGAACATATCAAGGATTTTGCCCAGTCCGATAGAAACAGCCAAGGCTATATCTACTTTATGCATTTCAGCTTCAGTAGTACTAGTAACATATTCCTTTAATCGACTTTTGTCAATCGTTGTCTGCTGTTCGCAAAGGCAAACACTTTTGGTTCTCGCTGTGATTACAGTATGAGTGGGGAGAGGCTTCTTTTCTTTTGTAGTTAAAGGAGCTACTATTACAGTAGGACTATATTTGTTCCCAATATCATTCTGGATTACAAGAACCGGACGAATGCCACCCTGAACGTGACCGTCATCATAAGGCAGGTCTGCATAATAAATGTCACCTCTCTTGATTTCACGAGTAAAAGTATCACACTTCTTAAACATATAAATTCCTCCTTGCTTGTGTGTTACCTTAGTTTGCAACGCAATATTGTATAACGAATTTCTAATTTTGATTATAACACACTACAGTTATTTTGTCAAGAGGGGAGACACTATTTTTTTTAAATTTATTTTCTATCCGGTAAAGGACACCCCTCTTCAATGTCCCATACTCCGACCTCATACTCTCCCGGATTGTCAGTCTTGCGAATAAACATAGTCTTTGTGATTTCTGAATACTTGTCCATACGCAAAGCATATCTGATTGTATCAATCAATCCCGATTTATGTTTCTTGGCTCTGAAAAAATCTATAACGAAATATTCTTTACCATCAATATTTTTTGACCATATCTCGTCTATAAATTCTTTCCGACCATATCCAAGAATATCTTTAGGAACGATATCCACAGTTTGAAAAGTTTTTGCTCTGTGTTCATTCCACAACCCTTTTATGTAGATTTCGCCATCTTCCCGGATTATCTTTACTACATCTGGTTCAGGATATTCTAGGTCTTTTAAGACATGCACCGTCCCACCAGGTATTCGGTTATGAGTTAATGACGGATATTCTGTAAAAAAGTCACGGTATATCCGCACATTATCGCCTGAATCAAGAACCTTTCCTATACACAAATCCTCGTATTCATCATCACTGTCATTGAACTTGGTCACGATATCATAGCCGTTATACTGCTTGAGAAAATTGCTTAGTTCTAACGTCATGTCATGCATATCCCACATCTTGATTTGCTCCGGAGACAAATTCGTTCCGTAAATCTTGGTAAACCTTGGGTCATTCAACCTCTCTGCGATTTTGCTTTGAAACCTTTTAACCATTGGAATCGTCCTTTCTGTTGATATAATTACCTATTGTGTCATGACCGTTATGGTATATTCCAATCCGATGACCACAATATATAGTGCTTGAAATTCCTTGTGTTCATAGTATATCACTTATTAGAACGTTTGTCAAGAGGCAAATTCATAAAAATAATATTTATGAACAAATCTATATATTGTGTATCACTTTTGGAGCAGATTTCTACCTCCGATAATGTAATGCTTCTAAAAGCTGTATCTCATCAGCGATAGAGTTATTACTTGCAACAAAGCAGTTAATTAATGTATCTTTCGGCATTCTATTCTTAAAAGAAGCGATTATTTTAGCTCCGTCAATAACATAATATCGATCATTCCTATGCGAAAGAACAATAGTCTGACCCAGATACTTATTGGATATCTTACAATAGGGGAATGCAGATTTATTGGGTATTCTATGTTTGTATTCAGGAATTTCGATTTCTCCCAGAGGAATATCTCTATCTCGGAATACAGTATAATCAATAATTTCCTGGGCTTTGCTTTTAACCATTTCCATAGTTGTATTTCACACCTTTCTGTACTACTTAGATAACTTAGATAACTTCCGAATAAACTTGACTGTAATAACTACCATAACGCATAGAACAGCGTTCAGCAAATCCATTCCGTTGATGGAGTAGTCATATCCCTTGCAAGTCATAATAACTGTCCTGAATGTAATTCCGATATAGATAGCTACAATGTAGGGAAGTACTCTAATTAAGGTAATCCATAAATCGTTTATGATCGGGTGAGCAGTTGCAAAGTTTGCCTCCTTTCTATCGGTTCTCTGAATATTGTGCCTTGCCTGAGTCTGTACTATAGTCATTTTATTATCCTTTCTGCCTTTGCATTGTATTTCGTCTTGTATTATGAATTAGTCTTTATCACCGTAAACGGCAACATAGTTATTCCAAGCTCCTTTGCAACCAGATAGCGTATGTATCCGTCTGTAATCTTCACAACGCCGTTTTTATCAATCTTGATACTAACAGGGCTGTCAATGGTATGCCCTCCAAGGAGATTGCACTGTTTCTTAACCCATTCTATCTTTACAGGATTAGGCTTTGTACAACGCTCTGACGGTGGAGTAATAACGTTAAAGTCAATCACTCCAACAGGCTTCTTGCTAAGATAATAATTGAACTTACTGCGAGTATATGGCACTACAATAGCTTTGATTTCTGAAATGCCCTTGTTTTTGGCTATCATGTATGTTTTCCAACCAGTTACAAGCGTATATTCTGCGCCATCTTCTCTTGGAACAGTCAAATGCTTTACCAGAATAATAGAGTTATCGTCAATTTCTCCAGTGATAGTTTTACCTTTTTCAATGTCCTTGACATGAACGTTTGATGTGAGAGCAATCTTGTTCATAGAAATAGTTATAGCTGTGCTACGGTTGAGATTTATGAATGTGTCAAGTTTCATTATGCGTCCTCCGTCAAATTAGAAATTAAACTTATATTCCAGCGGTGTTGCACCCTTACCCTTATTATAATAGTTATTCACCATGATACGGGCAATTTTAGCTTCCGTCTTTGCTGTTGTAATACGGTCAGACTTAGCCATTCTGATAAGGTCAGCGGGATCTACCTTGGATAACTTCTTGATGAACTTATTATCGTCAAGTTCTCTGCTGTACAGATTAAGAATATATCCAACTGCCTTAATCATTTCTTGTCTAAACGCTGAATATGCGCCGTCCCATGTATCATTAAGAAGTCTGATAAGACGGTCAGTCTTATCTTCCCCGATCTTATTGTATGTAATCACAAGAGCCTTAATAGCGGTTATTCTGCTGTCGGCAGTTGCTCTCTTATCTTCGGTAATGCCAAGTTCAACGCCATTCTTCTTGCACAGATTAGCAAGAGTTGTCATGGTTTCATCTTCTGCGTAGAAAAGCCCCTTTGCTTTGTCAGCATACTGTAACGGAATTGAGCTGTCATTCAGCTTGACAAAGTACATGGATTCTTCCTGCTGAGTAAGCCCTCTGATGACCTGACACTCCATAAGGTAATTGTCCCCAAAACGTTTCTTCGCACCGTAAAGTCTATGCTGACCATCAATAACATACCACTTACCATCACGGTATGATACCACAATAGGCTGAAACAAGTTCTTGTCAAAATTAGAAGCTATATTCTCCGCTAACCTTCTGTTCCTTAATGTCCTCTGCGATGTGTATGTAGTGTTCAACTTATATATCGGAATAGATATAATTTCAGTCTTCTCACCACTTACATTAGCTGTCTGCCCGGTTTCTGCCATCTTCCTCTTGTTTTCAAGATAAAGCATTGCCTGTGTTTTGTTGGTTTCCTTTGACATTGCGTTCATAGTGTTCATAATATTTTCTCCTGTCGTTGTATTTTTGTCAAATCAAAGATGAAATGACATTATGGATTTGGTCGAGCCTTTCAAGGCAGTCAGCTATTTTATGTTTAGATTTTTCGTCCTCTTCATCAAAGGTATCGATATATTCCGGAGATAGTATGCGTTGCATAACCTCCTCAATATAATCCACACCTCTATTAAAAAGGTCGGCTGTATTATTAAGATGTGTTTCGTGAGAAGAATTAATATCTTTTATTTCAGCGTATATTTCCTCAAAGGATTGGGGGACGTTTTGTAAGACTTCTACTCGTGAGATAAACTGATTATTGCTTATTTTCCCTTCGATAAGGGCATTGATAGTTTCCATATCGGCGGTTTTGGAAACTCTGACAGTATCACGATATCGTCTGATACTTAATGATGTATGGTTGATATACTCAACCATTTTATCAAAGACATCATTCTTCCCCATCTCCAAAAGACTGTTCAAATGATTCGAGGTCGTCACTGTCGCTTCGATATCCGCTACACTGACTATTTTCTCCACATTCAGTGACCGCAGGAGCTTCAGATAATACGCATTCGGGGTTCTCGCTTTCGCTCTCTCCGTCTGATCGGTAGCTTTCTGTGCTATCTCCAGTATCGTCTGAACTGTCAATGGTTTCAACTTCTTCATCGGTATTCACCTCAACCTTTGTGATATTATAATCTGCTATGTAATCCGTCATAGCATTAAGGATAACGCCACGCCGGTCACTTACGCTTCCATAGGAATACTGCTTTGCTCCAGAGCCGGACTTTGTGGCAGCATACTCGTTATATTCTATCCTTGCACTTGAATGCAGGAAATGTAAAAGGAAGTCTGTGAACTGCTCATCTGTCCCTTCCCATTGGTCAAGAGCATCAATGATATGAGGAATATTGCAGGCATTAAAGAACTCAATATCTTCCTCAACAAACTTTGAACTGCCTGTGATGTCGTTCAGACGGTCAAATAACTGACCAATCCTCTTAACGCTATACTCGTTTGCCTTGATATCAAATTCTTCTGCAAAATTGTTCATTTCAGTTGCGGAAAGGTCACAGTCACAACCCATCATAATCATCATGGTTCTGGTAATGCAACCGAGGATACTATCATTCTTAGCATTACAGCCGTCTATATTATCCCAAATAGCATTCTCGCAGATAGGCTGGAGATACTTCATTGTGTTTGTTCCGAATGCAAGTCTTAACTTCTGATTGGGCTTGAAAGATACTCCGTTGTTAATATTATAGATAATACCATCAAGCTCATCATCAGTGAAGCCCACATACTCGTAAAGGGTAATATCATAGTCGAGAATTTTTCTCTGGAG
>CDYQ01006256.1_pt1 | contig 127026 bp, 114 predicted proteins | sample 557451 | NCBI WGS metagenome assembly CDYQ01 (sample SAMEA3182059, study PRJEB8094) | gut metagenome | biome: human; feature: gut; material: Stool; isolation source: human stools | place: Canada | collected 2012-11-26
GAGACCAGCTATGAAAAGTCAATAGACAAAAGCGCCAAAAATTAAGCGACAAGTTTGGCAGGATTGAAAGGTGTATCAGAAGTCAAGAGCTTAAAAATAACTCTGGTGAGCTTATGAGCGACATGACCAAGAGCGCCGTAATGGTTAAGCCCCTGAGAGCGTTTAAGGTCGTAGTAGGCTTTGAAAGTAGTGTCGTTAAGGGTGAGCTGCCAGGCAGAATTGATAAGTGCAAATCGAAGCAAGGCAGAACCACGCTTGGACATACGGGTAGATTTAGCGGTAAACTGCCCGGATTGGCGAACAGTCGGGTCAAGACCGGCATAGGCGAGAAGCTTGCAGGGCTTTGAGAAGCGCTTAATATCACCGATTTCACCAAGAATGCAGGCGGCATTGACCGCACCGATACCGGGAACTGTCATAAGGACGGAATTTATGGATTCCATTGCTTCCTCAATGGCAGAATTCAGGTCTTTAATTTGCTGTTCCAATAGCTCAATCTGTGCAATGGTTTGGGCTATTTGAATGGATATATAAGGGTTCTTCACCCCGACTGAGGAGAGAGCCAGACTTTTTAGAGCTTCGGCTGTATCTTTTCCAAAGCGCCCATGCGAGGCTTTTGAGAGAAGAGTGCACAAAGTTGATGTGCGTAAGGCGGCGATCTCCTTGGGTGAAGAATACTTCTTAAGCAAAGCGTAGGAAGCAGCGATATGTATTCCTGATTTGAAAAACTTACCGAATTCCGGGAACACAAGATTGACATATCCTGCGAGCTGAATTTTCAGCCGGGCCTTGGACTTCTTGAGGTTTTGACGAAAACGGCAAAGCGTTCTCAGTTTCAAGGAATCAGCGTCACGCTGAGAATACAGTCGATAAGAATTGACCATGAGCGATTTGATAATCAGCATGGTATCGACCTTGTCTGTTTTGGTTTTGCGAATTGCAGTTTTGCGCAGAGTTGCTGTCTGAATAGGATTGATGACAGCGAGCCTGAAACCGGATTCGTAAAGAAAGCAGATGAGGTTTTCGGAATAAATTCCGGTTGATTCCAGACCGATGAGCAGTTTGCTGCGGTCAAATTCCGACAGCTTTTTCAGCAGAAGGCAGAAGCCCTCGGCATTGTTCTGAAACGCAAACGGCTTTACCAGAACCGCTCCGGAATCGTCCGAAACGGCAGCATAATGCGTGTCTTTAGCAACATCAATTCCAACAAAAATCATAGTGATCACCTCGAAAAAAAGTAGCACCGCTTGTCCACCTGATTTTATCCGCGTATCCTTGCGTGAAATGAAAAGTCACCTGAACGGGCTTTATCCAGCTATAAACATCTTGAATAAAATCGTGGCAATAAACTCCTAAAAACCGTCATGCGGCAGGACAAAATAAAAAGTCCACGGTGTTCAAGCTTATTATATAACATTTCGGCGCGGTTCGCCGAAAATTTGAACAGTTCCTCTCGCTACGCTCGCTCCACTGTTCAAATTTTCCCTTGCTTCGGAGATGAGCGTAAATCTTATGAAAGGATATGATATGGGGCTTAACTATATCATACAAGGACAATATGGAGATCACAAAATCGCTGATCAGTGCTGCGACTGCCATTATTATGCTGCTGACCGGCTGCGCTACTAAGCCGGAACAGTCCGGCTCACCCGCAGAGGGCGGCGACACCAACATCACGGAGGAAACCACCATGGAACTTACACAGAAAACTTTCGCAGCGGACGAGCAGCATGTAAAGCTCATCGGAAGAACAGGCGAGGCGGAGGGTATCCGCTGGCTGGCGCTTTCCGCGAGCGGAGTTGAGTTCACGTTCACCGGAACCAGCGCGGCGTTCACGATAGTCGGCGACAACATGATAACTAACGCCGAGAAGCAGCCGAGATACGCGGTTTACATCAACGGCGAACAGACCATGGATAACCTCGTAGATTCCGCAGAGGCTACGGTCACGGTTTTCACCGCCGACGAGGCGCAGGAGACCACCGTAAAGCTGCTGAAGCTCTCCGAGGCTCAGGAATCTACCATGGGTATCAAGGATATCAGCGTCACCTCCGTTGGCGAGGTTAAGCCCACCGCTGAGAAGAAGCTGAAGATCGAGTTCATCGGCGACTCCATCACCTGCGGCTACGGCGTTGACGACGAGGACCGCGACCATCACTTCAAGTGTTCCACCGAGGACGCTACGAAGGCGTACGCGTTCAAGACCGCCCAGGCGCTGGACGCTGACTACAGCCTGGTATCCTACAGCGGCAACGGAATAATTTCCGGCTACACTAACGACGGCAAGAAGGTAGAGAGCCAGCAGGTTCCGCCGGTCTACACCAAGTTCGCGAAGAGCTGGGGCAACTACAACGGCATATTCAACGTTTCAGACCTCGACTGGGATTTCAGCAAGTTCCAGCCGGATTTCGTGGTTATAAACCTCGGAACCAACGACGCAAGCTACACCAAGGGCGACAAGGAGAAGGTGCTCGAGTACGCCGACGCATACGCGGAGTTCCTCAAGGTTGTACGCGAGAAGAACCCGAACGCGCACATCATCTGTTCCCTCGGCGTGATGGGCGCTGACCTGATGGTAGGCGTGAAGAAGGCGGCTGAGAAGTACACCGAGGAGACCGGCGACACCAACATCTCCACCTTCCAGTTCAAGACCCAGGACGGCAACGCCAACGGCTACGCCGCAGACTGGCACCCCACCGCAAAGACCCACGACATCGCAGCGGCTGAACTGACCGAATACATCAAGTCGCTGATGTAAATTAAGAATTAGGAATTATGATGTCCCGCTGCGCGGGACGAGATTAAAATAGCAGATTCAAAACAAAAGGCAAAGCAGACTTAAAACTGCTTTGCCTTTTTCGTTCATTTGAAATCACCGCGCGAAGCGCGCTCATTAATTCCGAATTCCGAATTCATAATTACGAATTAAAAATATCAGGCGCCCCTGGGGAGCGCCTGACATTTAAAATCAATTCTTGCTCTTGATGTACTCGTCCATAGCCTTAGCCGCAGTCTTGCCTGCGCCCATTGCCAGGATTACGGTAGCAGCGCCTGTTACAGCGTCGCCGCCTGCGAATACGCCCTCGCGGGAGGTCTGACCGTTCTCGTCTGCGATGAAGCAGCCGTGCTTGTTGGTGTCCAGTCCCTTGGTGGTGTTTCTGATGAGCGGGTTCGGGGAAGTACCGATGGACATTACAACGCAGTCAACATCGAGTACGAACTCGCTGTCCGGCTTCTCGACAGGTCTGCGGCGGCCGGAAGCGTCAGGCTCGCCAAGCTCCATCTCAACGCACTTCATGCCGGTTACGAACTTGTGCTCGTTGCCCAGTATCTCAACGGGGTTGTTGAGGGTCTTGAAGATGATGCCCTCCTCCATTGCGTGCTCTACTTCTTCCTTACGTGCGGGCATTTCTTCCAGACCGCGGCGGTATACTATGTATACGTTCTCGGCGCCCAGACGCTTAGCGCAGCGCGCCGCGTCCATTGCAACGTTGCCGCCGCCGACAACTGCAACGCTTGTGTTCTTCTTGATAGGAGTGTCGCTCTCGGGCTTGTATGCCTTCATGAGGTTAACTCTGGTGAGGAACTCGTTAGCGGAGTAAACGCCCTTGAAGTTCTCGCCGGGGATATTCATGAATCTCGGCAGACCTGCGCCGGAACCGATGAATATAGCCTCGAAGCCCTGCTCAAACAGCTCGTCGACTTCGATGGTGCGTCCTACAACGACGTTGGTGTTTACCTTAACGCCCATAGCTACGAGGTTGTCAACCTCGTGCTGAACGATGGACTTCGGCAGTCTGAACTCAGGGATACCGTAAACGAGAACGCCGCCTGCGAGGTGGAGCGCTTCGAAAACAGTAACGTCATAGCCGAGCTTAGCGAGGTCGCCCGCGCATGTCAGGCCGGAAGGACCTGCGCCGATGATAGCTACCTTGTGTCCGTTCGGAGCGGGAACAGCGGGAGCCTCTGTTGCGTGCGCATTGTGCCAGTCGGCAACGAATCTCTCAAGACGGCCGATAGCTACCGGCTCGCCCTTGATGCCGCGTACGCACTTGCTCTCGCACTGAGTCTCCTGGGGACATACGCGTCCGCAGACAGCCGGCAGGGAGCTGGACTGGTGGATAACCTGATAAGCGCCCTCAAAATCGCGCTCCTTGATCTTTGCGATGAATTCCGGAATGTTGATGGAAACCGGGCAGCCGCTCTGGCAGGGCTTCTTGGGGCAGTGCAGGCAGCGGTTTGCCTCGTCGACAGCCTGCTCCTCGGTGTAGCCGAGAGCTACTTCCTTGAAGTTCTTGTTGCGGACGTTCGGGTCCTGAACGGGCATTTCGTTCTTCTTAAGGCTCATGTTAGGCATCTTACTTTACCTCCTTTTTGTAGAGGTTGCAGACCTCTTCGCGCTTTCTGGTCTCGAATTCCTTGTACATCGTACCGCGCTCCATAGCCTCGTCGAAGTCAACAAGGTGGCCGTCGAAGTCGGGGCCGTCAACACAGGCGAACTTAGTCTCGCCGCCTACGGTCAGACGACATCCGCCGCACATGCCGGTGCCGTCGATCATTATGGGGTTCATGGAAACTACGGTCTTTATGCCGTACTCCTTGGTGAGCTTACATACGAACTTCATCATTACCAGCGGGCCGATAGCGATTACTTCGTCGTACTGGTTTCCTGCCTTGATGAGCTCCTCAAGCGCGTTGGTAACGAGACCCTTCTCGCCGTGGCTGCCGTCGTCGGTCATCAGCTTCATTACGTCGGAAGCCGCCTTGAATTCGTCCTCGAGGATAACGAGATCCTTGTTTCTGAAGCCTACGATGCTGTGGACCTCAGCGCCCAGGTGGTGGAGCTTCTTTGCGATGGGGTATGCGATAGCGCAGCCCACGCCGCCGCCTACTACAGCGACCTTCTTCAGACCTTCAGTGTGGCTCGGAACGCCGAGAGGTCCTACGAAGTCGTGAATGAACTCGCCCTCTTCGAGGTGGTTCAGCTTTTCAGTCGTAGCGCCCACGATCTGGAAGATGATCGTGATAGTGCCCTTTTCTCTGTCAAAGTCCGCGATAGTCAGCGGGATTCTCTCTCCCTCTGCGTCAACTCTGAGGATTATGAACTGTCCCGGTTCAGCCTTCTTGGCGATCATCGGAGCGTCAACTTCCATAAGAGTAACTGTGGGGTTGAGGATTTTCTTGGTAAGAATCTTGTACATTCTCCTGTGTCCTCCTGAATAATTTGGCGGCTGCGCCCGGAAGTGGGCATGTCCGTCTATACGATATCATTATACCATGTTTAAGGTGTGTTTTGCAAGGGTTAATTATGTTAAGTGAGGGGATTTGTGCATTATCACGATTTAGTTTGTGCATTTCGACAAATATCTGAATAATTCGCCGCACTTTTGAAATAACTCCGCGAAGCGGACGCCAAAATTCCGAATTCTGAATTCCGAATTAAATTCAGTATCGCGGGCTGAATCCGTTCCTGTGGCAATATGGCTTCCCCGGAAACACTTAATATGCCAGCATTTGAAATAAGTCCGCGAAGCGGACACCAAAATTCCGAATTCCGAATTCTGAATTCCGAATTAAACTCAGTATTGCCGGCTGAATTTTGTCTTGTAGTAATATATCCCCCAGAACAGCCCGAACAGACCGCCCATGATATGCCCGAACTGTGAAACGGAGTCCGGTGTGAAGGCGCTGACTATCTCGCGGCCGAGGTAGATAGCGGCGACAAGCAGCAGCGAGAGCGGTATCTCGCCCTTCTTTACGTTGGTGAAGGCGCTGAGAATTATCATCATGAATACGATGCCGCTTGCGCCGATTACGCCGGTGTCGAAGAATATGCAGTTGATGATACCGCTGGCGATACCGGTCACGAGTATCATGAACGCGAGGTTCCCGCTGCCGTACTTTTCCTCGACCACGGGGCCTACCAGGAGCATGAGCAGCATGTTGCTCGCGTAGTGCTCCCAGCCGGAGTGCCCGAAGAAGTATGTAATGCAGCGCACGTAGGTCATGGGGTCGAGCAGGGAAGGGTGCCCGTAGCACACCATGACGTACTTGTTGAGCCAGCCTCCGGTGAGCGCGTTCACCGCCACCAGCACGAGGCATACCGCCGCGTAGGTCAGCACCACGGGGCAGTTGTAGGATATCTTGAACTTAGGTTTATTTGCAGGCATTTTGACCTCCTGGATAATTTACGGAAACTGTGTCAAAAACGGCGCAGCTTTTCTGAATGAACGTGCTATAATAAGGTCAGAAAGGGGCGATGAAATCATGGCGCTGCTGTATATACTTTTCATGCCGATACTGATCCTTCTTGACTGCGCCAAAAAAATGAAATAAGGGAACCTCTAAAAACCGGTTTGAAAAGGGAAAATGGGTAGAGTGCGCCGAATGCGATGAAAGCCGACGAAGTAAGGCTGTATGCCTTACGAGGAGGTTTGAAGAAGCAGTCGGTGTGCTATACACATTTTCACTCAAACAAGGTTTTTAGAGGTGACCATAACAGTACCCCTGCGGCTCACGGGCATGCAGGGGTGCTTTGTTTTATCTGCGCCTTCCGCCGCCTCCGCCGCTGCGGTGACCTCCGCCTCCGCTGTGGCGGCTTCCGCCGGAGGAGCTGCTGCTTATCCGGTGGGACGTCGTGTATTCGCGCACGAATACGTCGCCGCGCTGAGTGAACCGCGTCAAGCTGCCGTCCATGTATCTTCGCGCGGACACCGGGGCGCGCTTTTTGTACTTTGCCGCCTGGGAATTCGCTACGCATACCGCGATTATCAGCGCGACGATCACGCCGCCGACGTGCCCGATGTTGATGTCCACCTTCGGCGGGACGGAATCGTGCGACCGCAGGTACGCGCAGTAGTTCGTGACCGCCGCGTAGTAGTTGTCGCCGCCGGAGCTGTCCAGACCGTCGTATACCGCGTCGAATATGCTGTCTATCCTGGGCTGGTACATGTCGTAGGCGCGGTCGGTGCAGTATATCTGGTCGACCTTTCCGCTTCCCGCCTGCACCAGCATGAGCACGATGGAATCGCTGTACTCGCCGAAGCTGCGGTTGTGGAACTCCTTGGCGTAGGAGCGCTCCGAAAGCCCGTCAAGGCTGGCGTTTCCGAGGATAACCCCGACATTCGCGTGTATCTCCCGGGCGGTGCTGTCCAGGATATCAAGAAGCTCCTGCGCCTGTTCGCCGCTGAGGGCGTCCTGGTGATCCTCAAGCGCGCCGAAATAGCCGTAGTCCTCCTCGGCGGAGCACTCCGCGCCGAGCGCCCCGGACATGACGAAGATCACAGCGCAGACGAGCACGGGGAGCATTCTTTTGATAAGCTTAAGCAAAAAGCACACCCCCTAACAGACCCAGCAGCGCGCCGAGCACGATGAACAGCCCCGCGCCGAACAGGAATTTTTTCAGCCCGCTCACCGGGAGTATCCCGAAATTGCAGCCGGTCTGACCGTTCATCACGAACGGGTAATCCCTGCCCTTGTATGTATAGTTGAGGAACCACACCGGAAGCAGTCCGTAAACCGTCTGCTGCTTTGTGAAGCTGATATTCCGGCGCTTCTCCGCGATGGCGCTGTAGCCGTTCATATCCGAGCGGAGGAGATCGGCCGCAGCGTCCGAAATGCGCTTGTCGATGACCGGCGCGGCCTCCTGGACGGTGACGTCGTACTTTTCAGCTCCGCAGCCGGAGAGGTAGCTCATCGAAAACGGCTTGATACCCGTGTAGTCGAACGGCTCTATGCTTTCCATCAGGCTGTCGTCGATACGCTTCGAGCCGTCGCAGGGGACTCTTACGAACGTCATTTCCGCGCGGCGGGTGACATTGAATATCTTGGTGTTGGTGAACCGCGTGTCGCCTGCCCGCCAGGAATGCACCTTGTGACCCTCGGCTTCCATGAATGCGTCCAACGTGCCGCTTTTCAGCCAGTAGGGGACGTACAGCGGGGTGATGTTCTGTATCTGGGCTTCGCTGGCGAATCCCTTCGGAAGCAGGAACTTCCCCTTGCAGTACTCTTTGAACGCTGTCTCCGCCTGCTCGCGGGTCCTGGCGAAGGGGATTATCAGGTTAGGTCTGAACTCGCCGGAGAGCCGCCCGGTCAGTATGACCGGAGTGTGGCAGAAGTGGCAGCGAGTCGAGGCAGTCAGGCTGTCGCAGATGACTCCCGCGCCGCAATTCGGGCAGGTGTAGAGCGCGGAGGCTCCCGCGAACTCCTCCGCCTGCCGGTTGGCTTCGTCCTGAGCGGCTTCCTGCTCGGCTTCGAGGTTCTCCTGCGAAAGCTCGAAGCCCTCGTTCTCGGCGAACCGCTTCTTGATGTCCTCCTCGGTGAATTCGCTGTCGCAGAACAGGCACTTGAACTTCCCGAGGGCGTTGTTGTATTCCAGCGCCGCGCTGCAGTTCGGGCACTGGTAGGTGACGGTCTTTATCTCCATGTATGCTCCTTATGAGTTTACTGTTATCGAGCCGAGGGTCTCGCCGATGCTGCCGTTTATCACGATGTCGGCTTCGTCGTCCGCGGAGGTCGGCGACTTGTTTATCACCGCCAGCCGCCTGCCGTTGAAGAACCTTATCAGCCCCGCCGCAGGCTGCACCGCGAGGGAGGTCCCGCCGATAATCAGCAAGTCGGCGTCGGATATCGCGTTTATCGCCGCGTTTATGTCGGATTCGTTGAGCGGCTCCTCGTAGAGCACTACGTCGGGCTTGACTATCCCGCCGCAGGAGCAGCGCGGAACCCTGTCGGCGGAGGTGATGAACTCCAGCCCGTAGGACTTCCCGCACTTCATGCAGTGATTCCGGCGAACCGAACCGTGCAGTTCGATGACGTTTTTGCTGCCCGCGTCTGAATGCAGTCCATCGATGTTCTGGGTCACAACTGCGGATAGCTTCCCGGCGCGCTCCAGCTCCGCGAGCTTGAGGTGCGCCGCATTCGGCTTCGCGGCGGGGTATATCATGCGGTCGCGGTAGAACCGGAAGAACTCCTCCGGGTCAGCCATGAAAAAGCTGTGGGAGATTATCTGCTCCGGCGGGTACTTGTATTTCATGTTGTATAGCCCGTCCTGCGAGCGGAAGTCCGGTATGCCGCTTTCGGTGGAAACTCCGGCGCCGCCGAAGAACACTATTTTTTCGCTCTCGTCGATTATTGACTGTAAGTCCATGATGTTACCTCCTGAGTGCTTGAATGATAAAGCGGGCTGTTTCCCCAGGCGCTTCGGAGTTTATCTCATGTCCGGCGCCTCTTATGACCGTTAGCCGTGCCTGCGGGAGGATACTTTCCAGTTCCCGCGCGGCGCTGATGTTGGCTTTGTCGCGCTCTCCGCAGGCTATTGACACGGGACATTCTATCCTGCCGAGCGACGGCGTGAAGTCCAGACGCGCCATGTCTCCGGTGAGGGATATCATCTGCTTTTTGGTAAGCCCGGAGCCTGCGAACGACTTCTCCGGCATGAGCCGGAAAACCGCGCCCTGGAATCTGAGCAGAGCCTTCGGCATACGGAACTGAGGAGCCGCAAGCGCCAGTCCCCGCACCGAGCCGGGACGGTCGATGGCGTAATTCAGCGCCAGAACCGCGCCCAGCGACAGCCCGCACAGGAACAGCGGCTGACCCAGTTCGTCCAGATATCGGCTGAATCCGGAGTATAGTTCGCCGTAGCTTCCGCCGCCGATGAATGCGGACAGCTCCGGGCACAGCACGTCTTCCTGCGGGAGAAGTTCTGCGGTTTTGTTCCACGCTCCGGCGGTCTGTCCCAGGCCGTGTATCAGGATAGTTTTCACTGTGCCTCCCTCCTTGTAATTTATCCTGATTCAAAGTATATCACAAATTGCACAATATTTCAATATATGCGGGTTATTAAATTTAACTCCGCCGGAGGAAAAATCCTATTGACAAATCAGGCGAAGTAGTATATAATAACTAGTAACGAATAATCAGCGAAATTCTATGGCTTTTAAGGCGGCACCGTGATGCCGGCAAGGTTGTTTGAGTTCGTATGGGGAGTGCTGCACCGAAAAGGGGGCAGTGCATTTTGTACACACATCACAGCCTGCCGTATATCCGGCGGGCTTTTTCATTCTGGCAGAAAGGTAGTGATATCCGTGTGTACCGTAGACGGGCTTGTGCAGAAAGCTGAAATAATGGACGAAAGCTCGATGGCGAGGGCAGTCACCCGTATTTCGTTTGAGATGATCGAACGCAATAAGGGCACTGACAGTCTTTGCCTTATCGGGCTTTTTTCGCGCGGGGCGGTCCTCGCGAAGCGCATAGCCGCGCGTATCGCCGAGATAGACGGCGGCGAGATACCGGTGGGTCTGCTGGATATCACTCCGTTCCGGGACGACAAGCCCCGGGGAGGCTGCCCGGACAACAGCGAGATACCGTTCGACATCACCGACAAGCGCGTTGTGATAGTCGACGACGTTATCTTCACCGGGCGCACCGCGAGAGCCGCGATAGACGGCATAATGTCCCGGGGACGTCCGATGCTGATACAGCTCGCGGCGCTGGTGGACAGGGGACACAGGGAGCTTCCGATACGCGCTGACTACATCGGGAAGAACCTGCCGACCTCCCGGGAAGAAACGGTCAAGGTGCTCGTAAGGGAGCTCGACGGCTGCGATAAAGTCGTGATCTACACTCAATGTCCCGCGGAATAACGGGAATCCGAATCATAAAGAAAACATAAGGAGGGCAGAATGGACTTATTACTGAAAAACGGCTATGTGGTTGACAGCGCCAGCGGCTTCGAGGGAAAGGCGGATATCCTTATCCACGATAACCGGATACGCGAGGTCGGGGAGGACATCTCCGCGCCGGAGGCTCAGACGGTGGACTGCGCCGGGCTGACGGTTATCCCGGGAATATGCGATATGCACGTGCATTTCCGCGACCCCGGACAGACCCACAAGGAAGATATCATCACCGGCGGAAATGCGGCGGCGGCTGGCGGTGTGACTGCGGTAGCGTGCATGCCGAACACCAACCCCACTATAGACAATGCAGAAACGGTGCACTACATTCTTGAAAAGGCGAAGGAAGCGAAGACCCGCGTCTATCCGGTCGGGAGCATTACCAAGGGGCTGGGCGGCGCTGAAATGTGCGACTTTGAGGAACTTCACAAGGCGGGCTGCGTGGCGGTCTCCGACGACGGCAGACCTGTAAAGAACGCCCGCATAATGGCTGAGGCGATGGTGAAGGCTCACTACGCAGGAATGAAGGTCATCTCCCACTGCGAGGATCTCGACATCGTGAACGGCGGCATAATGAACTACGGCGAGGTATCGAAGGAACTCGGCGTGAAGGGTATCCACCGCCTGAGCGAGGATATAATAACAGAGCGCGAGATAACGCTTGCCGCCGATCTGGAAGTGCCGATACACATTGCGCACGTTTCCACCGCGCAGAGCATGCAGAACATACGCACCGCGGCGAGATTCGGCACGATGGTGACCTGCGAGACGGCTCCGCATTATTTCATGCTGACCGACGAGCTGCTCCGCAGCCGCGACGCGGACTACAGAATGAACCCTCCGCTGCGCACGGCGGCTGACGTCCAGGCGATAACCGAGGGCGTTATAGACGGCACCATCGACTGCATAATCACCGACCACGCGCCCCACGCGCCGGAGGAAAAGGCGGATTTTGAGAAGGCTCCGAACGGCGTTGTCGGTCTGGAGACCTCCCTTGCGGCAACGCTCACCGCGCTGTACCACACCGGGAAGATATCGCTTCAGCGCTTAGTTACGCTGATGTGCGTGAACCCGAGGCGGATACTCTCGATACCCGGCGGCTCACTGAGACCCGGCGATATCGCGGATATATGTATTTTCGACCCGAACGAGGAGTGGGTAGTCGACCCGGCGAAGCTTCACTCGAAGTCGAAGAACACCTGCTTCAAGGGAATGACCCTCAAGGGCAGGGTTAAGTACACCATATTAGATGGAAAAATAGTTTATACCGACGGCATAGACTGAGATAGAAAGGAAGAAACACATGTCACTCGACAGACTCATCGAAAAGATCGAAAAGACCCAGAACCCCTCCGTTGCAGGGCTTGACCCCAAGCTCGCATATGTTCCGGAGTACATCAAGGAGAAGTGCTTCGAGAAGTACGGCGAGACCCTCAAGGGCGCTGCGAAGGCTCTGCTGGAATTCAACAAGGGGCTTATCGACGCGCTGTACGATATCGTCCCCGCAGTGAAGCCGCAGGCGGCTTATTATGAGATGTACGGTCCGGCGGGCGTCAAGGCTCTCTACAAGACCCAGGAGTACGCGCGCAGCAAGGGTATGTACGTCATCACCGACGGCAAGCGCAACGACATCGGCACCACGATGGAGGCATACGCGGCGGCTCATCTGGGCAAAGTACAGGTAGGCAGCCAGACCTACGAGCCGTTCCTCGGCGACGCGCTGACTGTAAACGGCTACCTCGGCAGCGACGGCATAAAGCCGCTTCTCGCTACCTGCCGCGACAACGACAAGGGTATTTTCGTGCTTGTAAAGACCTCCAACCCCAGCTCCGGCGAGCTTCAGGACAAGAAGATAGACGGCATGACCATCTATGAAACCATGGGTCACATGTGCGAGAAGTGGGGCGAGGATCTCCCCGGCGTTTACGGATACTCCGGCGTAGGCGCGGTAGTCGGCGCTACATACCCCGAGCAGCTCAGATACCTCCGCGACGTGCTTCCCACCACATTCTTCCTTATCCCGGGCTACGGCGCTCAGGGCGCAGGCGCGAAGGACATCGCAGGCGCATTCGATAAGAACGGCCTCGGCGGTATCGTCAACAGCTCCAGAGGCATCATGTGCGCCTACCAGAAGGAAAAGTGCGACGAGCACGACTACGCAGAGGCTGCACGCCGCGAAGCTATCCGCATGAGAAACGAGATCATGGGGATAGTGGGGAAGATCGTAATTAATAAGTGATCCGGAAGGTTAGCTGAAACAGCAGTTACAATTCGGAATTCGGAATTATGAATTCGGAATTATGGTGTCCTGCTTCGCAGGACGGTATTAAAATTTGATACAATCGGATAACCGCCGCGGCAGCGGCGACCGAAATTCCGAATTCCGCATTCCGAATTCCGAATTTAAATTCATCGTCCCGTGAAACAATCAGATATATAAATCAATTACATGTACGCGCATGCGCATGGAGGAGAAGAAATGATATTCGAGAACAAAAAGAAAGCGACGCTAATTCTCGCGGACGGCACTGAGTTCGAGGGCAGGGCGTTCGGCGCGGACGGCTCCGTTGTGGGCGAGATAGTATTCACCACCGCGATGGTGGGCTATCAGGAGACCCTCACCGACCCGAGCTACTGCGGACAGATAGTCACCCAGACTTTCCCGCTCATCGGCAACTACGGCGTTAACTCCGTAGACCCCGAGTCCAACGGGAGCGTTGTCAGCGGCTACATCGTGAGAGAGCAGTGCGAGGATCCGTCGAACTTCCGCTGCGAGGGCGACCTTGACAGCTACCTGAAGAAGTACAACATCATCGGTATCTACGACATCGACACCCGCCACCTCACAAAGATCATCCGCGAGAGCGGCGTAATGAACGGCGCGATCGTCCACGGCGACTTCGACAAGGAAGCGCTTCTCGCGCAGATCCGCGCGTATGATGTCGGAAAGGTAGTTCCGAAGGTAAGCGTAAAGGCGAAGGAGTACTACCCGGCTGAGAACGCGAAGTTCAACGTTGTGCTGATGGACTACGGCTACAAGTTCAATATCCGCCGTGAGCTGGTAAGGCGCGGCTGTAACGTCACCGTAATGCCGTGGAACTCCACCGCGGACGAGATAAAGGCGCTGAACCCCGACGGCATAATGCTTTCCAACGGCCCCGGCGACCCCGCCGACAACACCGAAGCTATCCAGACCCTCCGCGAGCTTATCCCGGCTCAGATACCCACGTTCGGCATCTGCCTGGGACATCAGCTCCTTGCGCTGGCAAACGGCGCCAAGACCGAGAAGCTGAAGTACGGTCACCGCGGCGGCAACCAGCCTGTAAAGGATCTCGCGCTTGACAGAACATTCATCACCTCCCAGAACCACGGCTATGCGGTCGTAAGCGGCAGCGTTCCCGCCGAGGCAGGCGAGGTAAGCCACGTTAACGGCAACGACGGCACCTGCGAGGGCGTTCGTTATCATAACGCGCCTGCGTTCACGGTGCAGTTCCACCCGGAGGCATGCGGCGGCCCGAAGGACACCGCGTACCTGTTCGACGAGTTTATTGAGCTGATGGAGGGTAAAAAGTCATGCCGTTAAGAAGTGATATCAAGAAAGTACTGGTTATAGGCTCCGGCCCTATCGTTATCGGTCAGGCTGCGGAGTTCGACTACGCAGGCACACAGGCGTGCCGCGCGCTCAAGCAGGAGGGTCTGGAGGTAGTTCTGATAAACTCCAACCCGGCTACCATCATGACGGACAAGCACATGGCGGACAAGATCTACATCGAGCCGCTGACCCTTGACGTCGTAAAGAGAGTCATCGAGATCGAGAAGCCGGACAGCGTGCTCTCGAACCTCGGCGGTCAGACCGGTCTGACCCTCTCAATGGAGCTTGCGGAGTGCGGATTCCTGGCTGAGCATAACGTAAAGCTGCTCGGCTCCAACCCTGAAACTATCCACAAGGCGGAGGACAGGCAGGCGTTCAAGGACACCATGGAGAAGATAGGTCAGCCCTGCATTCCTTCAAAGGTCGTTGAGACCGTCGAGGACGCTATGGACTTCGCCGAGGTCATTCACTATCCGGTAATCGTCAGACCTGCGTTCACGCTGGGCGGCACCGGCGGCGGTATCGCGCAGACCCCTGAGGAGCTCCACGAGATAGCCACCAACGGACTTCGCCTTTCGCCTATCACACAGATTCTGGTCGAGAAGTGCATCTCCGGCTGGAAGGAGATCGAATTCGAGGTAATGCGCGACAGCAAGGGCAACGTTATCACCGTCTGCTCCATGGAGAACTTCGACCCGGTTGGCGTTCACACCGGCGACTCCATCGTTGTCGCTCCCTGCGTAACGCTCGCCGATAAGGAATATCAGATGCTGCGTACTGCGGCTATCAACATCATTCAGGAACTGAAAGTCGAGGGCGGCTGCAACTGTCAGTTCGCGCTCAAGCCCGACAGCTTCGACTACGCCGTAATCGAGGTAAACCCGAGAGTTTCCCGTTCCTCCGCGCTGGCTTCCAAGGCTACCGGATATCCTATCGCGAAGGTCGCTGCGCGTATCGCCGTAGGCTACACGCTGGACGAGATAGTAAATCAGGTCACAGGCAAGACCTACGCGTGCTTTGAGCCTGCGCTCGACTACCTGGTAGTAAAGTTCCCGAAGTGGCCGTTCGACAAGTTCGTTTACGCGAAAAAGACCCTCGGCACCCAGATGAAGGCGACCGGCGAGATAATGGCTATCGCGCCCAGCTTCGAGGCCGGCATGATGAAGGCGGTGCGTTCCATCGAGCTTGGCATGGACACCATGACCAAGGAGGATTTCGTAAAGCTCACCGACGAGGAAGTGCTCAAGAAGCTGGAGGACATCGACGTCGACCGTTCGTTCTGCGTATTCGAGGCGCTCAAGCGCGGCATTTCCGTTGACGTTATCCACGACATCACGAAGATAGACAAGTGGTTCATCAGCAAGCTGAACAACCTCGTTCAGCTCGAGAAGTGGCTGGCTGAGGGCGAGCTGACCCAGGAAAAGTACGACATGGCGAAGAAATACTGCTACCTCGACAGCACCATCGAGCGCATTTCCGGTCAGAAGATAAAGGAGCGCCGCCTTGCAGTCTACAAGATGGTAGATACCTGCGCGGCTGAGTTCTCCGCAAGCACTCCGTACTTCTACAACACCTTCGACCGCGAGAATGAAGCGGCTGAGTTCATCGAGCAGCACCCCACCGACAAGAAGAAGGTAATCGTATTCGGTTCCGGTCCTATCAGAATCGGTCAGGGCATCGAGTTCGACTACTGCTCGGTACACTGCGTATGGACGCTGAAGGAAGAGGGCTGCGAGGCAATAATCTGCAACAATAACCCCGAGACCGTTTCCACCGACTTCGACACCGGCGACAGACTGTACTTCGACCCGCTGACCAAGGAGGACGTTGAAGCCCTCATCGCCACCGAGAAGCCCTACGGCGTGGTAGTTCAGTTCGGAGGTCAGACCGCCATCAAGCTTATAAAGCACCTCACCGCCCTCGGCGTGCGCATTCTGGGAACCTCCGCGGCCGACGTTGACGCGGCGGAGGACAGAGAGCTGTTCGACGAGCTGCTCGAGAAGTGCAGCATTCCGCGCCCGAAGGGAAGCACCGTGTTCACCACCGAGGAAGCGCTCAAGACTGCGAACGAACTCGGCTATCCGGTACTGCTCCGTCCGTCCTACGTTCTCGGCGGTCAGAACATGATAATCGCGCACTGTGACAGCGATGTTACCGAGTACATGACGATAATCACCAGCCACAAGCTGGAGAACCCCGTGCTCATCGACAAGTACATGATGGGCACCGAGGTCGAGGTAGACGCCATCTGCGACGGCGAGGACTTCCTCATACCGGGAATCATGGAGCACATCGAGCGCGCAGGTATCCACTCCGGCGACTCCATTTCAATCTACCCCGCGCAGACCCTCACCGAGCACATCAAGCGGGTCATCATCGACTACACCGAGAAGCTCGCTAAGGCGCTGCACGTTGTAGGCCTGGTAAATATCCAGTACGTCGTTTATAACCACGAAGTATTCGTTATCGAGGTCAACCCGCGTTCCTCCAGAACCGTGCCGTACATCAGCAAGGTAACGGGCGTTAACATGGTGGACATCGCGACCAAGATAATCCTCGGCGCGAAGCTGAAGGACATGGGCTACAAGAGCGGTCTGTACCCCGCCGGCGACTATATCGCTGTCAAGGTGCCGGTATTCAGCTTTGAGAAGCTGAACGACGTTGACAACCAGCTCGGCCCGGAGATGAAGTCCACCGGCGAGTGCCTCGGAATCGCAAAGACCTTCAGCGAGGCTCTGCTCAAGGGACTTATCGCGGCGGGCTATAAGCTCCACCACGAGGGCGGCGTGCTCATTTCCGTAAAGGACGGCGACAAGAACGAGATAATCGAGATCGCAAGCCGGTTCGAGCAGCTCGGATTCAAGATCTACGCCACCAGCGGAACCGCTTCCGTGCTGAACCGCAACATGATTGCTGCGAGCCACGCCTACAGAATAGGCAAGGGCGACCCGGACGTTATCCAGCTTCTGGAGAGCGGCAAGATACAGTACGTTATCTCCACCTCCGAGACCGGCAGACAGCCCTCCCGCGACAGCGTAAAGATGCGCCGCAAGGCTGTTGAGCGCTCCATCGCGTGCCTTACTGCGATAGACACCGCAAACGCGCTCCTCGACTGCCTTGAAATGCACAAGACAGTCAACGACGTGGAGCTTGTGGATATCACCAAAATCTGAGAATACTAACGGCAATATCGCTCCGTTACAAGCGTCTGGCTCCGGGGCGGTATTGCCTGAGTTTCATTCTGAGCTGAATTAAATTCCCCCGGCGAAAGGAACCATATATGAAAATAGGCAAGTACCCCGTAAAGCACTCCTACAAGATACCCCGCATAATCGCCGATGTTTTCTCCGTCGGACTGGCGGTGTTCATCTGCTCCGTTGAGATAATGTTCATGACGGTGTACGACGATACGCTGAAAACCTATATCGGCGGGGAAGCGCTGGAAAAGCTGATGCAGGCGGACAGCTCCCTCGGCTGGAAGCACTGGCTGACGCTGATATTCCCGGCGGCGGTGCTCGCGGTGTTTGCCGTTTATATCGTCCTCGTGCTGAAAAGCCACAGGCTGAAGGGCTTCAACGTCACCAAGCGAAACGCCCAGAAGCTCTACGACATGTACGCGCTCTGCGCTTCGCTGTGCAAGATACCCGCGCTCATGTTCATCAGCGAAATGATGATGATAACCCACAACAACATGCTGATGGCTGACGAGGGCTGGTTCACATTACAGCTTGTGCTTGACCTGCTGATAATCGCGATACTGATATGCCTTTTCCGCCATCTTATGCAGAAAATGACCGAACCGGAGGTACATGAGGAAAGCACGGCAGTCCGCATGACCGCGGTCGTGAAGGAGGAACCCGCGGTTCCTTCCGAAGCGCCGGAAACCAACGACACCACCGAAAGGAGCTAACATGAGCTACTACTGCGACAAGTACCCGATAATCGAGAAAAAAAGCATCTCGCGGGATACCTTCTCCATCACCATCTACGCCCCGGAAGCCGCGAAAGCCGCGCACGCCGGTCAGTTTGCCAACATCTCCGCGCCGGGATTCACCCTGCGCCGCCCCATATCCATCTGCGAGTTCAGCCGTTCCAGGGGAACGCTGAGATTCGTTTTCGAGGTACGCGGCAAGGGCACCGAGGCTATCTCCCGCCTGAACGTCGGCGATAATCTCGACGTACTCGGCCCGCTCGGAAACGGCTTCGCGATACCGGACAGCGCCCGCAGGGCAGTTCTGGTCGGCGGCGGTATCGGAGTACCTCCCATGCTGGGGCTTGCAAAGAAGCTCGGCGACCGCGCTACCGCTATCCTGGGTTTCCGCGACTACAGCCGCATTATCCTCGCCGATGAGTTCGAGAAGTACGGCGCGGCTACCGCGATATGCACCGACGACGGCTCCGTAGGCTACAACGGCATGGTGACGGGTCCGCTGGAGAGCACCCTGAAAAACACCGGCGCGGACATCGTATGCGCATGCGGCCCCATGCCTATGCTCAACGCCATCGCGAAGATATGCGCGCAGTATGAAGTCCCCTGCAAGGTGTCCCTGGAACAGAGAATGGGCTGCGGCGTGGGCGCGTGCGTGGTCTGCTCCTGCCTGACCGTCCGCAACGGTCAGGAGCATTACGCAAGGGTCTGCAAGGACGGTCCCGTATTTGACGCAAAGGAGGTAAAGTTCAATGGCTGATCTTTCCGTAAAAATCGCGGGGGTAGAGTTCCCGAACCCGGTGATCGCCGCTTCCGGAACCTACGGCAACGGCGAGTGCTTCACCGACCTGTACCCGCTGTCCAGGCTCGGCGGTATCTCCTGCAAGGGAATGACCATCGTGCCGAAGATGGGAAACGTTCCTCCGAGAATAGCTGAGACTCCCTCCGGCATACTGAATTCCGTGGGACTTCAGAACATCGGCGTTCACGGCTTCATCGAGTATTACCTCCCGACCCTCAAGGAGGAGGGCAACGTCATCATCGCGAACGTTGCGGGCGCCACAATCGACGACTACATCGCGGCTGCGGAGGCGCTTGATGTAACGAACGTCGACATGATAGAGCTTAACATCTCCTGCCCGAACGTCAAGGCGGGCGGCGCGACATGGGGCGTCACCTGCGAGGGAGCGGCGTCCGTCACGAAGGCGGTCAGGGCCGCAACGAGCAAGCCGCTTATCGTGAAGCTGACCCCGAACGTAACGAACATCACCGAGATAGCGAAGGCGGTCGAGGCGGAGGGCGCGGACAGCATCTCGATGATAAACACGCTCCTCGGAATGCGCATAGATATCCGCACAAAGCGCCCGATACTCCACAACAATGTCGGCGGACTTTCCGGCCCGGCGATATTCCCGGTAGCAGTCCGCATGGTATGGCAGTGCTACAACGCGGTGAAGATCCCGATAATCGGCATGGGCGGCATCTCCACCTGGGAGGACGCAGTCGAGATGATGATGGCAGGCGCGTCCGCGATACAGATGGGCACGGCGATATTCACCGACCCGTGGTCGCCGATCAAGGTCATCGAGGGTCTGAACGACTACATGGACAAGAACGGCATAAAGGATCTTTCCGAGATAGTCGGTCAGGTCAAGCCATGGGACTGATTTTAAATTCGGAATTCGGAATGCGGAATTCGGAATTAATGTGTCCGCTTCGCGGACGATTTCAAATCAGCGGCAATTGAATTCTGTTTCAACAAATGCTATAATCTAATTTTTCAATCCGTCCCGCGAAGCGGGACACCGAAATTCCGAATTCTTAATTCCGAATTCCGAATTTTCTTCCCCCCTCCCTTCTTGATTAGGAGAACGATGTATGAAAATAATGGCAGTAGACTACGGCGACAGCCGTACCGGGCTTGCGATGTGCGACAAGGGCGAGGTGCTCGCCTCTCCGCTGTACACAATCAACATGAAGGACTTCGACAGGTGCCTTGAAATGACCGCCGAGGCGGCGCGTGAAAACAAGGCGGAGCTTATCGTAGTCGGCAACCCGATAAACATGAACGGCACGGAAGGTCCGCGCTCCGAGAAGTGCAGGCTGTTCGCTGACCGCTTAAAGGAGCTTGTCGGCGTGGACGTGCGCATGTGGGACGAGCGTTCCTCCACCGTTACGGCGATAGGCTTCATGAACGACGTCAACAAGCGCGGAAAGAAGCGCAAAGAGGTGCTGGATTCCGCGGCGGCTGCGGTCATTCTCGAGAGCTACCTCGCCTGGAGGAAAAATCACCCCGGCGAGGTCTGAGATATGTGTGTATTCCGTGAAAATGCTTGACATTCCGGCGCATTAGAGGTAAAATATAATAGGGTGCAGTATGTATTCCTGCACCCTATTATATTTTTTACATTAATTCGGAATTAAGAATTCGGAATTCGGAATTTCGGTGCTGCTTCGCAGCTATTTAATATTTGATATTTTTTACTCTGAAAGGACTAACATACAATGACGAATTTCCAGACAGCGCAGATATTCGGCGACAACATGGTGCTCCAGTTCCAGAAGCCCGTAAGCGTATTCGGCACAGGCACTGACGGCACAAAGATAACCGTAAGCATTTCCGGCATGGAGGCGGCGACCAACAGCACGGTCGTCCACAACGGGAGATGGCTGGTAATGCTCCCGCCGCAGCCCGCGCAGGACAGCGTGGAGCTGACGGTCTCCGACGGCTCCGAGAGCCGCACGTTCACAAACGTGGCGGTAGGCGCGGTGTGGCTCGCGGGAGGTCAGAGCAACATGGAGCTGGAGCTCCGCAACTGCTCCACCGGAAAGGACAGCCTTGAAAACGACGATACCCCCAACGTCCGTTTCTACTACACGATGAAGAAGACCATCGCGGACGACAGCTTCTTCGAGAGCGAGAAGCAGATGGTCTGGAACGATTTCTCCAACAAGGAGAGCACGCAGTACTGGAGCGCAGTGGGCTACTACTTCGCAAAGGAGCTTTCCGAGAGGCTCGGCATGACGGTAGGAATTATCGGCTGCAACTGGGGCGGTTCCTCCGCGAGCGCATGGATGAAGCGCGAGTACGCCGACGGCGAGACCGCGGTGTACTTCGAGGACTACGACAGCGCCACCGCCGGGAAGTCCGAGCAGCAGCTCAAGCAGGATTACCTCGATTATCAGGCGTACCACAATGAATGGGAGCGCAAGAGCGCGGAATACTACGGTAACACCCCGAACCCAACCTGGGACGGCTGCCTTGCCTACTGCGGCGAGAACAAGTACCCCGGTCCGGCTTCGCCGCTGAACCCGATGTCCCCGGGAGTGCTCCACAAGAGCATGATAGAGCGTATCGCGCCCTACACGATGACCGGCGTTATCTGGTACCAGGGCGAGAGCGACGACCATCGTCCGGGAATGTACTACAAGCTGCTCAACCAGATGATACGCAACTGGCGCGACGACTGGAACGACGACGAGCTGTTCTTCGTTATCGGGCAGCTTCCCATGCACCGCTGGGAGGCCGACCCGGATTTCAAGAACTGGTGCACTATCCGCGAGGCACAGGCTAAGACCGCACGCACCACCGCGGGAACAGCCCTTGCAGTCCTGACCGACTGCGGCGAGTTCAGCGAGATACACCCCAAGGACAAAAAGACCCCGGCTCACAGATTCTGCCTTGCGGCGCTCAACGGCTGCTATCAGGTGCAGTTCGTTGACGGCGAGGAGGGGCAGGATGGCGGATTCTCCACCTTCAACCCCGAGGCTTACGAGGTATGCTGGAACTCCGGCAGCGTGGACGTGTTCGTTTCCACTGGGCTTTGCCTTGAGGTGAAGGACGACGCCGAGGAGATAAGCGGCTTCGAGCTGATGTCCGCCGACGGCGAGTGGCACGCGGCAAAGGCTGTCCTCTCCGATAAGGAGCTGTGGAACGCCGGCGAGGGCACTGAAATAATCAGCGTCACCGGAACTGCCGACCCCTGCGGAGTGCGCTACCTCTGGACAAACTACACCGACGATATCCCGCTGAGGGACGGCGAAAACGGAGTTCCGCTGCCGCCGTTCATCTTCACAAAGCCCGCATACCAGGGCTGATACAGGAGCTGATACTATGGAAAAGGAAAAGATAGACAGAATAAACCACCTCGCGCGCAAGCACCGCGCGGAGGGTCTCACCGAGGAGGAAAAGGCGGAGCAGCAGGCGCTCCGCGACGAGTACCGCGAGGGCTTCAAGAAGGGACTCGCGCAGCACCTCGACCGCGTGTACTACAAAATGCCGGACGGCAGCCTTGTCAAGGCAGTGCAGGGCGAGGTAAAAATGCCCGAAAAGAAAACGGAGGACAAGAAATGATAGCGTTAGTTACAGGCGCAAGCTCCGGGATAGGCAGGGACATCGCACGTTCCCTTGCCAAGCACGGAATAAACGTAATAATCACGGCGCGCCGCCGCGACCGCCTCGAGGAGCTGAAAAAGGAGCTCACCGAGACCTACGGCGTGAAGGTGCACATAATCGCGGCTGATATCTCCGACATGGCTCAGTGCCGGGAGCTGCACCGCCGCGTGAAGAAGTACAGCATCGACATTTTCGTAAACAACGCGGGCTTCGGCGTTTTCGGCGACTTTACCGACACCGACCTCGACCGCGAATTAGCCGAGCTTGACGTGAACGTTAAGGCGTTCCACACGCTGTTCAAGCTGTTCCTCCAGGATTTCAGGAAGCGCGATTACGGCTATATTCTGAACACCGCCAGCAGCGCGGGATTCTTCCCGGGGCCGCATTTTTCGTCCTACTACGCGAGCAAGGCGTACGTTGTCCGCATGACTCAGGCGGTTCACGAGGAGCTACGCGCGGCGCGCAGCCATGTTTCGGTCTCCATGCTCTGCCCGGGGCCGGTCAACACCGAGTTCATGGACAAGGCGCGGGTCGATTTCACAGTGCCGCCGCAGTCCAGCGAGTTCGTTGCGGAGTACGCCGTAAGGCAGATGTTCGCGGGGCAGCTGACTATAGTTCCGTCGCCGGTGATAAAGGCGGGGATAATCCTCGGCAGGCTGGTTCCGGACTGTATTCTTGCTCATTTCGCAGGGCTTATCCAGAGCCGCCGGGAAAGGCTCTGATATGCCGTCAGTAACAGAAATAACCGTACGCTACGCCGAAACAGACTGCATGGGAGTCACCCACCACGCGGTGTACCCCGTGTGGTTCGAGGTAGCCCGCACCGACTACATCAAAAACGCCGCCGTGAGCTACGCCGAGATGGAGCGCCGCGGCGTGATGATACCCGTGACCGGGATATCCTGCAAGTACCGCCAGCCGTCGCGCTACGACGATACGCTGGAGATAACCACCTACGTCACGAGGTTCAGCCCGGCAAGGGTGGAGTTCCGCTATGAGTGCCGCCGCAAGGGCAGCCCGGAGATACTCACCGAGGGCACCAGCGCGCACGCATTCGTGGACGCCGAGACGTTCCGGCCGCTGAACTTCAGGAAGGCTCTGCCGGATATCTACGAAAAGCTTGAAAAGGAAGCGGAGAAGGATCTCGCGCTCTGCGCGACGTAATTCAGGAGGAAGCCATGTTCAGACAGCTAATTGCGGGAGCCGCGGCGGCGGTCATCGCGCTTACCGGCGTGAAGTCCGGTCAGCACCGCCCCGATGAATTCTTCCATGCCGAGGGCGGCGCAATAGTCAGCCCCGCGGGTGAGACCGCCGTGCTCCGGGGAATGGGGTTCGGCAACAATGTGTGGGTGAGTTCCCAGGCGGATATCGGGTTTCATCATAACGAGGACAGCTTCCGGGAGATGTCGGAGCTGGGGTTCAATTCGGTGAGGTTCCTGCTGAACTACCGCTGGTTCGAGGACGACGAAAACCCGTATGTCTACAAGCAGGAGGGCTTTGATTACATCAATCGGAGCATTGCCTGGGCGAAGAAATACAACATCGGTCTGGTGCTGAACATGCACTATCCGCAGGGCGGCTACCAGTCCCAGGGGAACGGCACGGCGCTCTGGACAGACCCGGAGAATCAGCGCAGACTTGTGAAGCTCTGGGGCGAGATAGCGCGAAGATACGCCGACGAGCCGACGATACAGGGCTATGGCATAGTGAACGAGCCGATAGTCCCGGAGCTGTCAGACATAAAGCAGACCGTAGGGCAGTGCCGGAATCTGGTTCAGCGCTGCACCGACGAGATACGCAGGTACGACCGCAGTCACATCATATTTGCAGAGCGGGTAGCGGCGGTGCAGGATCTCTCCACCGGTGAAAACCTCTGGAGCAAGTATTCCACTGACGACTTGTGGTACTTGATAGACGACGGCAATGTCGTTTACGAAACGCACTATTATCAACCGCATTCGTTCACGCACCAGTCCGCAGGGGATAACGTATCCTATCCGGAACCGCTCTACATCACAGATTATGAGAGCTACTGGGCGGGCTGCCTTTCCGCGAAGTCAGCGGGCGGCGGCTATTTTGAAAGCGAGCTGTTCACAGCCTGCGATGATTACAATCTGTATGCCCCGGTGCTGCATTCCAACAGGCTTGGCGCGGCAAGGGCAGATTTCTTCGACGTTACGGTGACTGAATATTCCCCGGACGGCGCCAGCCGGGTGGTATGGCATAACGACTTTAACAGCGGCTGCGAGCTTCCTGAAAACGAGTGGAGCAGCGACGGCACCGGAAGCTATTCCGTGGGCGGCGGCTGCCTTTCCATCACCGGAGGTCAGGACGACTACGTACTCACCTTCGGCAAGCTGGAGCTTACGGACGGCTGTGAATATAAGATAAGCGGTCACATGCAGACCACCGGGAATACACAGGGCTTCGCTGATATCCGTGCGGATTTCAACCTCGCGAAGAATATCTATCACAGCGGCAGGGAGTACATATTCGCTAACCTGACCGCCGCTGTAAAGTTCGGCAGTGAAAACAACGTTCCGATATACCTCGGGGAGTTCGGAGCGGACGCTGAGAGCTTTAAAAACGGACTCGGCGGCGAGCGCTGGGTCGCGGACGTGATGGACTTCTGCAATGAGAACGGAATCTCCTACAGCTACCACGCCTATCACGAGCCGATGTTCGGATTCTACCCCGAGGACACCGGAAAGTACCCGCAGCGCCGTAACGAAGCGCTCGCGAAGGTATTCGCAGACAAAAACAGAAACGGATAATTACTTATGAAGCGATTTATCATACTCGGCGGAGTTGTTCTGCTGGGAGCAGTATCGGCGCTGATGTACACGCTGTTTCCTCCGGTGGAGACGCAGCTCAATGCCGACATGGCAGAAGACGGGGAGGTCTCCGTCACCGAAACGGAGCGGAACGCCGTCCAGAGCGGCAGTGTGAGATTCTCGCTGCCCTCCGGATTCTATTCCGAGAACATCTCGCTGGAGCTTTCAGCGGACAGCGGCACGGTGTATTTCACCACCGACGGCTCCGACCCGGTGCCCGGGGAGTCCGAGTTTTACACGCAGCCCATCGAGATAAACGCCACGCCGGAGGTCAGGGCAACCACGGTGAAGGCGCTGTCGGTGCTGTCCGACGGGACGAAGGGCGACATCTGCACGGTGAGCTACGTTGTCGGGCAGGACGTCGCGGAGCGGTTCGACGGCAATACGCTGGTGTTCGTGCTGAGCACCGACCCGTATAACCTCTACGACTACGAATACGGCATAGCGGTGCCTGGAAAGATCTACGACGACTACGTAAAGGAGCACCCCGGCGAGGAGATACCCTACAACGCACCGGGCAACTACTACATGTCCGGCAGGGAGGCGGAGCGCCCCATCTACGTCGAGGTGTTCGAAAGCGACGGCACCAAGGTGATAGACCAGGCGGCGGGGGTAAGGCTCTCCGGAGGCTATTCCAGGGTTCCCGACCAGAAGTCGCTGAGGCTCATCGCCCGCAAGAGCTACGACCCGGACAACGGCAAGTTCAAATATGCGTTCTTTGAGGGCGCGCAGACCGCCGACGGAGTTCCGGTGTCGGAGTTCGACCGCATAGTGCTCCGCAACGGCGCCAACGACCGCGAGTTCGCAGGCGTCCGGGACGAGCTTTCCCAGAAGCTGGCGCAGGATTACGGCTACCCGGTGACGCAGCACTGCACTCCGGCGGCGGTGTTCCTAAACGGCGAGTACTACGGGTACTCCTGGGTGCACGAGAACTACAACGAGGACTACCTCGCGACGTATTTCGGCGGGAACAAGGATAACTACGAGATAGTAAGCAACATCGAGGACGCGGACGAGGGCAGCGAGCGCGCACTGGAGGATTACGGAAAGCTCTACGCCTACTACGACCGCGACCTGACCGACGACAGCACCTTCGCGGAGTTCTGCGGGCTTGTCGACATCGACAACCTCATGCAGTACTATTGCATGCAGGTGTTCATCGCAAACAAGGACTGGCCTGGGAACAACTACAAGGCGTTCCGGTACTACCCGTCGGAGGGCGAGGAGATAACCTCGGAGTTCCAGGACGGGCGCTGGCGGTTCATGTTCTTTGACGCGGAGTACGCATGGAGCCTCTACGGCGAACGTCCGAACGCCGACACCCTCCGCGATCTGCTGAGTGGGACCCACATGAGCGGCGAGAGCAAGGCTCTGATAGCGCTTCTGGCGCGGGAGGACATGCGCGAGAAGTTCGCGGCTGCGATGTCCGACCTTACGGCGAACGCCTTTGAAAAGAACCACATACTGGAGACCCTGGACGAACTGTGCGCGATAAGCGACAGCGAGCAGTTATACGCGCTGGACAAAGGAATAACCTCCGAATGGGCGAACCGCGAGACCTTCGCGAACAGCCGCCAGCAGATACGCGACTTCGCGGATATCAGGGAGTACGTGGTGTTCCGTAATATGTACAAGCTGTTCGAGTGGGAAAAAAACACCTACACCGTATCCGTCACGGGGGCGGGCGGGGCGGTCACGACGCTGAACACCCAGAAAAGGAACGGCCGCGGGATACTCAGCGCGGAGTACAACTGCAAATGCACAGTCCCGCTGAAGGCGGAGATCGCCGACGGCTGGGAGTTCGTGAGCTGGGAGATAAACGGCGTGACCTACGATACGCCGGAGGTGGAGCTAAACGCCCGGATGGCGGGCGCCGACGGCAGGATAATCGCGAAGCTGAACACGAAGCTAAGCGAGACCACGGACGCGCCATTGCAGATAAAGGAGATAAGCACCGCGAAGAAGGCGGGTTACATAGTGCTGTACAATCCTAACAGCACGGAGGTCTCCACGGCGGGGCTGTACCTCACCGACAAGCCGGAGAAATTAGACCGCTGGGAGATACCCGCGCGGAGCGTCCCGGCGTACGGCGAGCTGCTGATAGTCACGGACAACAACAAGACCGAATCGGCACTGCACCAGTTACAGGCGAATTTCAGCCTGAAAAAGGGCGAGACCCTGATACTGTCCGATAAGGGCGGGAATATTCTGGCGGAGGTCCCGGTACCCGATATCCCGGAGGGCAGCGTATATGCGTTCCAGGATTACGGTCAGTACCGCGCCGTGCCGTCGGCGGATTAATGCGGAGGTATTGAAATGGACGAGAAAAAGCGCAGGCGTCTTATGAGGGTATTCCGGGTGATCGCAGTCATACTTGCGGCGGCGATGATACTCGGCATAATCTTTCAGTACGCGATATGAAAAACGGCGGTGAATCCGCTGAAATAAACAGCAGGAAAGGATCATCATGGGTTTATTCTACAACAACAACGAAGCAGGCTCCGGCGTAGCCAAGCGAGGCAGGCAGAAAAAGCCGTTCTTCCGGTTCTGGGAGATGTTCGCGAACAAGTTCTGGACGTTCTTCAAGATCAATCTGATCTACGTTCTGTTCTGCCTTCCGATAGTCACCTTCGGTCCGGCGACCGCGGCGATGACCGCGCTCATGCGCAATATCTACCTTGAGAGGCCGCAGTTCGTGTTCCACGATTTCTGGCAGGCGTTCAAGAAGAATTTCAAGCAGTCCTTCGTGATAGGGCTGATGGACATCTGGTTCATCGTTATGGCGGTGTTCAGCTTCTTCTTCTTCACCTCCAACATGAACGACACCGACAAGCCCTACTGGCTCTATTACGCGATGGTCATGGCTGTGGAGATCATCATTCTGCTGATGAATTTCTACATATTCCCGCAGATAGTCGCGCTGAATCTCAGGCTTCCGCAGATACTCAAGAACTCGTTTATCCTGGCTTTCCTGAATATCAAGGGCAACCTGATAACCCTTGCGGCGTTCCTTGTTTACATCGCTCTCCTGGGCATGTTCTTCTTCCCGCTGGTATTCCTGATACCGCTGCTGCCGATAGCGTGGCTGTCGTTCCTTGCGATGTTCACAAGCTACCCGGCTATCCAGAAGTTCATCATCAACCCGTTCTACGAACAGCAGGGTCTCAAGAACCCCGAGCTGCCCGACTACGACGATGACGACGAGGAAGTGCTCTTCGAGGACCGCGGCGGCGAGGAGGCTCCCATGAAGATAAAGAAGCAGGATCGCGGCGGAAAGGTCATCAAGTAATATGAGTAACAAGAAGAAAAAATCGAACGGCAGGCAGGACGGCGGCTTCATGTTCTTCGTGCCCGACCAGGGCGAGGGCGCGGCTAAGGTCATCGTTATATTGCTGAAGGTCCTCATGCTCATCGGCACGACGATACTCTGCCTCTGCTTCGGAATTCTCGGTCCCATCTGCATCTGGATAGGCGAGTACGACCCGGCTGTGACCGGGAATCCCGCAATTGTTACCTGGCTAGTGACGTCGGTAGTTTACATTATCGGAACCTTCGTTATAATGCTGGGACACTCCCGCATTGCCTCGATAATCGACTGCGTGGCTTCCGTCGGCTCTCTCGTGACCTACTACCTGTTCGTGACCCGCGCGCAGGACCCGGAGCTGAGCGTAGGCCCGACCATGCTTTATATGCCGGCGATAATCCTGACGGTGCTTGCATTAGCTATCGCAATGCTCATCAATATCCCGAAGTGGGCGGAGAAGCAGGCGATAAAGGCGCGGGAGAAGGCTCCGTCGATACTCTCCGACGAGGACGACGACAACTGACCACAACCAACTGAAAGGAGCATATCATGGAAAGCATAGTTTCCGGAGACGTTTGTTTCCACCTGAAAACAAGAAAAGGGGACATCGGCAGATACGTGATACTTCCGGGCGACCCGGGGCGCGTTCCGAAAATAGCCGGGAAGCTCGACGGGGCGAAGCTGATAGCCAGCAACCGCGAGTACACGGTGTACACCGGGTACCTTGACGGCGAGAAGGTGAGCGTATGCTCCACTGGTATCGGAGGCCCCTCTGCGGCAATCGCGGTGGAGGAGCTTGTGATGTGCGGCGCGGACACGTTTATCCGCGTAGGTACGAGCGGCGGCATAGACCTGAAGGTCTCCGGCGGCGACCTGCTCATTGCAAGCGCGGCTATACGCAGCGAGGGAACCAGCCACGAGTACATTCCCGACGACTACCCGGCGGTGGCGAATTTCGACGTGGTATGCGCTCTGAAGGCGTCCGCGGACGAGCTTTCCGCCGACGAGGACGGAAACCGCGCGCACGTGGGCGTGGTGCACTCCAAGGATAATTTCTATGGCGAGATAGACCCGAGGAACACGGCGGTTCCCGAGAAGCTCACCAACGCCTGGGCGGGGTATCTCAAGTGCGGCTGCCTGACCTCCGAGATGGAAGCGGCGGCGATATTCTCCGTGGCTCTGCTGCGCGGAGTGCGCGCGGGCGCGGTGCTGACCGCCCTGTGGAATGTTGAGCGCACCAACGCGGGGCTTCCGGACAAGCGCTGCGAATCCAGCGAGCGCGCGATAAACTGCGCGGTTGGAGCGATACGCAGGCTGATAGAAAACGACAAAAAGGAACACAGATAAATGGCATTCAGTACAGTACTACTCGACCTTGACGGCACGATAACGAATCCGTACATGGGCATTACGAACGGCGTTATGTACGCCTATGAGCATTTAGGGCTTGAAGTCCCGCCTCGGGAGAGCCTGCGCAGCTTCATTGGGCCACCGCTCATCGTGGAGTTCACCCGGCGGGGCATGCCGGAGGAGCAGGCGCAGGAGGCGGTGCGGCTCTACCGCGAGTACTACGGCGAGACGGGGCTATTTGAAAACGAGCTGATACCGGGCACGGTGGAGTTCCTGGCGGAGCTGAAGCGCCGTGGGAAGCGGGTATGCCTTGCGACATCCAAGCCAGAGAAATTCAGCGTGAGGATACTCGAGAAATTCGGGGTAGACAAGTATTTCGACTTTATCGGGGCGGCTAGCTTCGACAGTTCCCGCTCCAGCAAGCTGGCGGTGATACAGTACGTCCTGGAGAACACCGGCGCGAAGCCGGAGGAGTGCCTGATGGTCGGCGACAGAATGCACGATATCGTGGGCGCTCATGACGCGGGGATAAAGTGCGCGGCGGTGCTGGTGGGATTCGGCAGCCGCGGGGAGTTCGCGGAGTACGGCGCGGATTACGTCTGTGAAACGCTGGACGATGTTCTGAAGCTGGTCTGAATGTAAATTTTTCCTGCTGAATATAGCGAAAACGAATGCAGATAATATAACTGCGGCGGACGGAAGTCACAGAAGCTCCGGAAGCCGCAGTTATTTTGTATTCTGAAAGGAAGCGTTAAAATGGGAACTGAATTTGCAAACAAGCATATCGGCTGTACTATCCACAACTGCGAGCATCACTGCTGCTGCGAGGATTACTGCTCTCTCGACAAGATCGAAGTCGGCACACACGAGGCTGACCCTACAGTATGTCAGTGCACTGACTGCCTCTCCTTCAAGATGAAGAAGTCCTGATGAACTGTCTTACCGGGCTTAGCGGGCGAATCTTCAGAGATGAGGAGTCGCTCACGCCGGAAGCACTCGCGGCTGACCGTGCCGCAGCGGAATATCCTCTTAACAAACGATCGGCGGTAAGTCTGACCGATCTGCCTCCTGACATCTTTGCAATGATTTCTGTCATAAACCGTTTTCACGGCAGTCTGACATGAAGCAGGAAAAGCGTCGGGGCTTTACCTGCAAAAGCGCCGCAGAGCATTCTGCGGCGCTTTAATCATAGAAAAAGTCATAATGAATAAATTGTAAAAACTGTGGGGGAAAACTCTTGCGTTTCTCAGACAAACTTCGTTTGGCTCCCCGACCCACACTTCTTTAGCGCTTTTTGGCGTTTAACCGTTCTTCCGCAGGGAGTTTCTGCGCGCCGGCGCGCAGAGTTACCGCACTTCGTGCGGAGGTTTCGCCTGGCGGCGACAAAGGCTCCGCCCTTGACCTGCAAGGGGGACTAGGTCTGGCGTTAGTTTGGCACAAAATACAACATCGTGCTTATAACTGGCGGTGATATGTTGTGCCAAACTATCCCCTCCGGCGCTTCGCGCCACCTCCCCCACTGGGGGAGACACCCCCTTGCCTCCCAATTAGAGGCGGCTCCACATTCGGAACCGCCCCGCACATTTAAATAAAAAATCACACCGATGTCTCCGGACTTAACTGTTTCTCGTCATGCCGCTGGAACTGGCGCTTCATCTTCCTATAGCACCAGAAGAACAGCGGGAACAGGAAGCAATCCGCGAAGATCCACGCCGCAGGATTTGCGAAGCACACCGCGTTGAATCCGAACACCGGAACCAGCGCCAGCGCCACAAGTCCGCGCGCGACCATCTCGAAAACTCCCGCGAAAATCGCGATCTGGGAGAATCCCATGCCCTGTATCAGGAACCTCACGATATTCACGAACGCGAGCGGAATGTAGAACGCTCCGTTGCATACCAGGAACTGCTGCGCCAGGTCGAGTATTTCAGTGACGCTGCCGCCGTTGGTGTCGTTTACGAACAGCATGGAGATATTCCTGCCAAGCACAAGAATGATCAGGAACCCGATGACGGCATAAACCGCGCCCAGCAACGAGCATGCCGCAAGCCCCTTCTTGACGCGCTCTATCTTCCCCGCGCCGATGTTCTGACCGCCGTAGGTAGCCATGGTGCTTCCCATTGCGTCGAACGGGCAGCACAGCAGCTGGCTCACCTTGCTTGCAGCGGTGACTGCCGCAACATATGTGGAGCCGAGTCCGTTGACCGCGGTCTGGATAAGGATAGAGCCGATCGCAGTGATGGAGTACTGAAGTCCCATCGGGATACCCACGCCGCAGAGCCTTCCGATGTAGTACTTATCGAACCGCAGCTCGTCCCTGCTGAGGTGCATTATATCAAACTTCTTTATCATGTAGATAAGGCAGAGCACTCCGGAAACGAGCTGAGAAATAACAGTAGCCCAGCTTGCGCCCATTACGCCCATGTTCAGCACCAGTATCATGAAAAGGTCAAGGCCGATGTTGAGCAGGCTCGACAGTATCAGGAAATACAGAGGGGTCTTGGAATCGCCGACGGAACGTATGATTCCCGACAGAATGTTGTAAAGGAACGTTACCGGAATTCCCAGGAATATCACGAATATGTAGTCGTACGCCTCCTGGAAGCAGTCCGAGGGGGTGTCCATCCAGGTCAGGATATTCGTGCAGAGCAGGCAGGTCGAGGCAGTCAGCACCACGGCGAATATCACGGAGATCCAGATGGTGTTTCCCACGTATTTTCTCATCGAGTGGAGATCCTTCGCGCCGAACATCTGCGCCACCGGAATCGCGAATCCGGTGCACACGCCCTGGACGAATCCCAGCACCAGGAAGTTTATCGAGCCGGTCGAGCCTACGCCTGCAAGCGCGTTTATTCCGAGGAACTGCCCGACTATAGCGGTGTCCACCATGTTATAGAACTGCTGGAACAGCATTCCGAGGAGCAGCGGCAGCATGAATCCGAGTATAAGCTTCATCGGGGAGCCTGTGGTGAGGTCTTTTGTTGAACTTTTTGCCATGATGTTGTTTCCTTTCTGTCAGTCTTTCTATGGTCAGCCGCGGGCGTTTCCGGCTCCGGCTTTTTCTCAAAAACAATAGTAATTATACAGTAACAGGGACGTTTATTCAAGTGGTGAAATGCCCAATTCTTTTATCCGGCGCATACTTTTTATATAGAATATTGCACAAAAAATATATTTGCGTTTTGGATGATTTCAACAGCCAGAACAATTGACGGTTTTGAAATTCATCTCGTGTTTTTTGTGAATTTTTTACAACTTATAAGTTAAAACATTTCGTACAAATCGCCTATGACAGCGCGAGAGAAAATCTGCTATAATATCATACAGTGAAGGCGCTGTGCAGTAACGGTGCCTTTTTTATTTTCTTTTCTGTTACAGGAGGACAACAAAATGCCAAGAACTAAATTCCAGAACGTAGTATTCACCGCCATCATGGCTTTTTTCATGGTGTTCGGAATGACCGTCTACAGTATCACGGTGCAGACCGGGGAGCTCACCTATGGAACGCTCATCGCGGCAATAACCGAAATGTGGATAGAATACGTTATCGTGTTCCTTATCGTGCTGCTGTTTATGTCGAAGCTCGCGGCAAAAATCGCGTTCCGCTTCATGGATCCTCACACCGATAAGCCGATGTTCATTACCCTCGCCATTCAGACCTGCATGGTCATGCTGATGGTTCCTATCATGACGCTCATCGTCAACTTTATCCACAACGGATTCACCGCGGACTGGCTCCCGAGATGGCTCACCCAGTGGGCGCTCTGCCTGCCTATGGCGTTCTTCTGGCAGATACTCTATGCAGGTCCGGTAGTTAGTCTGATATTCCGCACCATTTTCAGAAAGCAGCTCAAGACTGCGTCAGCGGAACATTAACCCCCCCGGCGGTTGACAAATCAGTTCCATTGTGCTACAATATCAACGGACGATTTTATAGCACAAAAGAGGTATTTATATGAACAGGGACGATGAATCAAACTATACAGTCAGACCGCTGACGATTGACGATATCGACCAGTACAACGCACTGCTGAGATACGCATTCCAGGTCACGGAGCAGGAGCTTTCCGAGACCGGCTGGAAGAACGACGAGATAAAGCGCTCGAAGTTCCCGGTGCTCCAGCGCGCGGACGTGCTCGGCTGCTTCAGCGGCGACGATCTTGTGTCGCAGTTCGCCGTTTACCCGCTGGAAATGAACATCTACAACGTGAAGTACCCGGTTGGATTCGTGACCAGCGTTTGCACATACCCGGAGCACACTGGTCACGGCATTATGAAGCGCCTTATGATACAGAGCCTCACCCGCATGCGTGAGAACCACCGCCCGTTTGCGCTGCTGTATCCCTACTCGATACCGCTCTACAGGCGGCTCGGCTGGGAGATAATCTCCAACAAGATGACCTACATCGTAAAGGACACGCAGATACCGCGCAAGATCCAGGAGCCGGGTTACGTGCGCCGGGTCGAGTGGAACGACAGGCAGTTCATGGATCTTCACACGAAATTCGCGCAAAAGACCCACGGCTGTCTCTACCGGAACAACCTTGCCTGGGAGGAATACTGGCGCTGGGACGAGGACGACACGAAGGTAGCGATATACTACTCCAGCTCGGACGAGCCGTACGGCTACATGGTGTACCTTATCAATAACGACATCATGCACGTCAAGGAGATGATATCGCTGAATCACGAGGCTCAGCGCGGTCTGTGGGAGTTCATACACGCGCACGACTCCATGATAGACGAGGTGCGCGGTAACAACTACTACAGCGAGTCCATAGCGTTTGAGCTTGACGACAGCGACATCAAGGAAACTATCCGCCCCTACTCGATGGGCAGGATAATCGACGTCGCGGAGTTCTTTAAAAGCTACGCCTGCGACCCGGACGAGCCTGCGGCGGTATTCCGGTTCGACGTGACGGACGAACTGCTGCCCTGGAACAACAGGAGCTTCACGGTGCGGTTCGAGCGCGGAAAATGCCGCATTACCGACGAACCGGCGGAGTACGAAATGGGGCTGAGCATAGCTACGCTCACGACGCTGCTGCTGGGCTATAAGACCGCCGAGAAGCTGTATGTAATGGACAGGATAAAAGCGGAGCATTCCGCCGTGGAGATACTGGACGATATACTGTTCCATACTATCCCATACGTTTCGGATTACATTTAAATCCGTACATGAAACTCAAGGTCCCCTCTAAAAATTATCGCGCAGCGTATTGGTTTTCGCTTCCTTTTGCTTACAAAAGGAAGCGGGAGTGTGAGGTGTCTCCCCATGTGGGGGAGGTGGCGCGAAGCGCCAGAGGGGCTGGTTTGGCACAACATATCACCGCCTGCTATAAGCATGATGTTATGTTTTGCGCCGAACTAACGACAGAGCAGAGCCATCATTACTCTGCGCGCTGGTGCGCAGTTATACGTTTAAAAAGCATTAAAGTGGTGTGGGGGAAAACGAGAGTTTTCCCCCACATGCGGCATATTACCTCGGTTGAATTATCCTCCCAAACAGTCCAGTGGACTGTTTGGGAAAAAGGCGCTTGAGTGTTTAACATGCTGCTGGCAGCGGAAACTCTTACATTTCTCAGACACACTTCGTTTGTCTCCCCGGCACACACTTTGCAGCCATTCGCATATATTATATTGGTAACCTCTAAAAACCGGGACACGAGCAGATTTCGTACATGACTTATATCAGATGCTAGGCGTCAAACCGCAGGAATACTTGATGTATTTCAAGGTTTGACAACGAAGCAGATGATATAAGTCATAGAAATCTGCCGTGAAGGAGGTTTTTAGAGGTTACCATATTGCAGGAATAATATTCCTGCGGCCGGAAACGGCAAAAACTGCAAGGAGATGTTCCGATGAAATATTTCATTATAAATACACGTTCGATGACCCAGGCAGAGAAAATACGGCTCTACCTGGCGGGAAACGGAATAAAGAGTACAGTTGAGCGGGTGACCGGGCGGGGCGGCTGCACGTTCGTGCTGAAGATCTTCGGCGACCGGGAGACGGTCTGCCCGCTGCTGCTGAAGATCGGCGTAAGCTGTGGTATACCTCGATAACGCCGCCACCACATTTCCCAAACCCCGCAGCGTATACCAGGCGTGGGGAAATGCGATGACAAGATACGGCGCGAATCCCGGCAGGGCGGGGCACGCGCTTTCCGCCGCGACCTCGCAGGCGGTTTTCACCAGCCGCAATAAGTGCGCGGAGTTCTTCGGCGCAGAGCCAGAGAACACCGTGTTCACCCTGAACTGCACCCATGCGCTCAACCAGGCGATAAAGGGACTTTTCCGCCCGGGAGCGCACTACGTCCTGAGCGACATCGAGCACAACGCGGTAATAAGACCGGTGCACGCGCTGACCGCCCGGGGCGGGAGCTACACCCTGTTCGAGACCTCGCAGGACGCAGCGGCTACGCTCCGCAGCGCTTCGGAGGCGATACGTCCGGAGACTGCTGCGCTCATCTGCACCGCGGCGGGTAACGTGACCGGTCAGCGGCTCCCGGTGCGGGAACTCGCGGCGCTCTGCCGCCGGAAGAAAGTCTGCTTCATAGTGGACGCGGCTCAGGGAGCGGGGCTTCTCCCGCTGAGCCTGAAGGACGGAATAAACATCATCTGCACCGCCGGACACAAGGGTCTGTACGGACCGATGGGGACGGGGCTTATGCTCACGGACGGAAAATATCCGCTGAACACCTTCATGGAAGGCGGGACCGGCAGCGCCAGCGAAAGCGTCGAGCAGCCGGATTTCCTCCCGGACAGATTCGAGAGCGGGACCATAAACACGCCGGGGGCAATAGCGCTCGGCGCTGGTGTGGATTTCGTGACCCGGAGAACTCCGGAGAGGATACTTTCGCATGAAACCGCGCTCTGCAGGAGCTTCTGCTCCCAGCTCCGGAGGATACCCGGGATAATCGTGTACTCCACCATCGACGACCAGCCAGAGCTTTACGCGCCGGTGGTGTCGTTCGCGGTGGAGGGCGTGCCGTCCGCGGAGGCCTCCGCGGAGCTGAGCCGCATGGGATTCTGCATGCGCGGCGGTCTTCACTGCGCTCCGCTGGCGCATAAAAAGCTTGGGACTCTCGAGGAAGGCACGGTGCGGTTTGCTCCGTCGGCGTTCAATACGCAGGACGAGGTGAACGCGCTGACCCGGGCGCTCCGCATGAAAAAGTGGAACTACGGAAAATAGCTTGAGAAAATGAAATCGGCAGGCGCCCTGGACGTCTGCCGATTTTGTTATCGTTCTTCTCTGAAATAGGGGTCGCCGAGCGCCTTTGGCGGCTGATTCTCGCGCTTCTTTCTGAGCGTGATGAACACCAGCACCACTATCGTCGCGATGTAGGGGAGCATCTCCAGTATCTGCGAGGGGACCGAGAATCCCCAGCCCTGCATTTTGAAGTTCAGACCCTTCAGCATGCCGAACAGATACGCCGCGAATATCGCCTTGAGCGGGTTCCAGGTGCTGAAAATTACCAGTGCTACGGCTATCCAGCCAGCGCCCGCAGTAACGTTGTCCTGCCAGGTTGTGAGGAACACTGTCGAGAGGTACGCGCCGCCGACTCCGCACAGGAAGCCGCCTGCCAGCACGTGGACGTACTTGTAGAGCGTGACGTTGATTCCGGAGGCGTCAGCCGCAGCGGGATTCTCGCCCACCGCGCGCATGTTCAGACCGAATTTTGTTTTCTTGATGTAGAGGTACGCCAGTATCGCAACGACTATCGCCGCCTGGACGTAACCGCTCTGTGAGAACAGCGCCTTTCCGATTATCGGGATATCGCACAGCACGGGAATGTCGTACGGCTTGAACGCGTCCACGACCTCAGCGGGGACGGTGTTTCCCGAAACGGATTTTCCGATGAATCCCGCAACGCCGGTGCCGAATATAGTTAGTACCAGTCCGGTAACGACCTGGTTACCGCGCAGCGTGACCGTGATGAACGCGTAGATAAGCGCGCCGACCAGTCCGGCAAGTCCGGCGGAAAGCACCGCCAGGAACGGGTTCGCAGTCGCGCAGGCGACCTGGAATCCCACGGCGGCTCCCATCAGCATCATGCCTTCGATGCCGAGGTTCATGTTGCCGACCTTCTCGCAGATAATGCCGCCGACGATGGCGAACAGAATGTGCGTACCCATCTGCACGGAAGTCTGGAGGAACAGTGAGATCTCATTTAAAATATCCATATCAGCCCTCCTTATCAGCCTTGCGGAACGAAATCTTGTAGTTGATGAAGAACTCGCTTCCGAGAACGAAGAAGATTATAACGCCCTGAAGCACCTCGGTTATCGAGGATGGGATACCCATTACCTGGAGCGCCTTTCCGCTCTGGAGCAGCATTGAGAACGCGAAGGAGACCACGACGATGACCGGAGGCTTCAGCTTTGCGAGCCACGCGGTGATTACCGCCGTGAATCCAAGCCCGCCGGACATCTGGTCGGTGATGGATTTCTCGACTGCGGACGCCTGCATGAATCCGGCGACTCCGCACAGACCGCCGGAGAGCAGTACGGCGATTATCATGATCTTCAGCGTGTTCATTCCGGCGTACCTCGCGGTGGTCTCGCTCTCGCCGAGTACGTCGATCTGGTAGCCGAGCTTCGTGTATTTCAGCAGGATAGTCATAACGACCACGAGCGCCAGCATGATTATCCAGCCTGCATGAATGCCGAAAACCTTCGGGAGTATCGCGTTGTCGGAGAATCTCGCGATCTTCGCAGCGCCGAGGGACTCGGGGTCCTTCCAGGGGCCGTACTGCAGATAGGAGATGAACGATATCGCGATGTAGTTCATCATCAGCGTGACCAGCGTCTCAGATGTTGTGAACTTCGCCTTGATGAGCGCCGGGATAAGCGCCCAGATGCCGCCGAAAACGAAGGCGCAAAGCCCCATCAGCGGAAGCAGCAGCCATGCCGGCAGGTCGGGGAATCCGAACGCGATGAGCGCCGCGCCGAAAGCTCCCATGTAGAACTGACCTTCCGCGCCGATGTTCCAGAACTTCATTCTGAACGCCACTGAGATACCCAGCGACAGCATGGTCAGCAGTATAGTTTTGTTCATCGTTTCGCCGAATCTGCTGTAGGTGGACAGCGACGAGGTGATTATCTTGCCGAATATCTCCAGCGGGTGGTAGCCCATGAACAGCATTACCAGTCCGGAAGCCGCCAGCGCCACGACTATGGCAGCCAGCCGGGAAGCGAGCTGCGCGCCCCCTGAAGCTCCGGTGCGCTTTGTTATGTGTACTCTGTTTGCAATGCTCATACCGCTTCGCCTCCCTCTGTGCCTGGCTTGTGACCCAGCATCATCATGCCGATGTCCTCTTTCGTCACCTTTTCGGGGTCGACGATATCCACGACTTCGCCGCCGTGAATTACCATCAGGCGGTCGGAAATGCTCTTGAGCACGTCAAGGTCCTCGCCGATGAACAGCACGGCTACACCCTTTTTCTTCTGCTCGTTGAGCACGCGGTAGATGTTGTAGGAAGCTCCGATATCCAGTCCGCGGACGGGATACGCGGTTATAAGCACCTTCGGCGCAAGCCATATCTCACGTCCGAGGAGCACCTTCTGAATGTTGCCGCCGGACAGCTTCTTTACCTCGTGTGTGACCGACGGGGTGGAGATGTCGAAATCATGCACTATCTGCTCCGCGAGCGTCCTTGCGAACTTCCTGTCGAGGAACGGTCCGGGATTTCGGTTGTAGCTCTTGAGAATAACGTTGTTCATGACGCTCATTCCCGCCACAAGACCCATGCCGAGTCTGTCCTCCGGAATGAAGCTCATGCTTATCCCGCGCCGGAGTATCGCCCGGGGGGAAAGCCCGAGTATCTCCTCGCCGCTGAATTTCACGGAGCCGCTGTCCGCCTTCATAAGTCCGGCGATTATCTCACACAGCTCCTTCTGACCGCTTCCCGCGATACCTGCAACGCCGAGTATCTCGCCGCCGTAGAGGTCGAAGCTCAAATCCCGGAGCAGGTCGACGCCCTCGAACGACTTCTTGGACAGGCGGTCGACGGACAGCACGGGCTGTTCGCTGAGCTTCTCCTTCGGGCGGTCTATCTCAAGGGATACCGCGCTGCCTACCATCATTTCGGTAAGCTCCTGCGGGGTGGAGTCCTTCGTGACTGCGGTGGTGATTGATTCGCCCTTGCGGAGAACCGTCACGCGGTCGGAGATCTCCATTACCTCCGCGAGCTTGTGGGTGATGATGATAATGCAGCAGCCGCGCTCCTTCATTCCGCGGAGGATATCGAACAGCGCGCGTATCTCCTGCGGGGTGAGCACTGCGGTCGGCTCGTCCAGGATAAGAACGTCCGCGCCGCGGTAGAGTATCTTCATGATCTCCACCGACTGCTTCTCACTGACGGACATGTTGTAGACCTTCTTGTCCGGGTCGATGGAAATTCCGTACTTCTGGCTGAGTTCGTTAATGCGGGCGTTCATCTTCTTTTTGCTGAGCACCACGCTGTTTTCCTGGCCGATGACGATATTCTCGGCGGCGGTCAGCACGTCTATCAGCTTGAAGTGCTGGTGTATCATGCCGATTCCGGCGTTGATGGCGTCCTTCGGGGAGCGGAACACTACGTTTTTCCCGCCTATCTCGATCTCGCCGCTGTCAGGGGTGTAGATACCGCTGAGCATGTTTACCAGCGTGCTCTTACCGGAGCCGTTCTCACCGAGCAGCGCGAGTATCTCGCCCTTGCTGACGTCGATGGAAACGTTCTTGTTCGCCTGCACCGTGCCGAAGCTCTTGCAGATGTTTTTTAACCTGATATATGGTTCGGACATTAGTACCTCCCGTAAATTAAATTCGGAATTCGGAATTCTTAATTCGGAATTAATGTATCCGGCTCCGCCGGATAATGAGACCGTCGAAAAAGTCCCGTTGGGACTTTTCCGACGAACATCCGCGCCGCGCGCACGGTTTGTCGGCTTTGCCGACAAACCGCACACTTGCGCGGATAGAAGTATTTTTTGACCCGGCAAAGCTGGGTCAAAAAATGGATTTCAAATGCCCGCTTCGCGGGCAAAAGACACTTTTTCGACAAGCTGTGTATCCGGCTCCGCCGGATAATTTTGATCCTGTCTGCTTTCACAAACGGTACGCCGCGGCATACCGCTCGTGAAAACAAGCAGGGCAGGCTGTGTTATGCAGCCTGCGTCTGCCGATGTTCAGTTGTGATTATGCGGGGATAGAGCCAACAACGCCCTGAACGAACCAGTTCATGTTCCAGATCTCGTCGTCGGTCATTTTGACGCCGTCCTCTACCTTGAGCTCGCCGTTCTGATCGTAGAGCGGACCGGTGAACGGGTCGAAGGAACCGTCGATGATGGAATCCCTTGCAGCGTCTACCTTCTCCTGAGTTCCCTCTGCGCAGAGCGCGGTGAGGTCGTCGAGGTAAGTCATGTTAGCTGCGAGGCCTTCCCAGTAAGCGCGGCTTGTCCATGTGCCGTCGAGCGCTCTCTGGCAGTCGTCGGTGTAGAATGTTGACCAGTTGAAGCAAGCTGCGGTCAGGTAAGCGTCGGGAGCGGCGTCAGCGGTCGGGAAGTTGTAGCCGATGCAGTATGCGCCCTTCTCCTGTGCAGCTACCTGCGGAGCGGTGGTATCCTGGTGCTGTGCGATAACGTCAACGCCCTTGTTCAGAAGCTCCAGAGCTGCCTGCTTTTCAACGGAGGGGTCGTACCATGTGTCGGTGAATACGACCTCGACCTTAGCGTCGGGGTTTACGGACTGTACGCCGAGGGTGAACGCGTTGATACCGCGGATAACCTCAGGAATGCCCTTTGCAGCAACGTAGCCGATGTAGTTCTTCTCGGTCTTCATGCCTGCAACGATGCCTGCGAGGTAACGAGCCTGGTAAACCTTGCCGAAGTAGGTGGAAAGGTTGTCGCTTCTCTGGTAGCCGGAGCAGTGAGCGAACTTAACGTTCGGGTACTCCTTAGCCATTTCAACGGTGCCTTCCATGAAGCCGAAGGAGTTGGTGTAGATAAGGTTGCAGCCCTCGTCAATGAGGGTGCGGATAGCTTCGCAGGTATCGGAAACGGTCTCTGCTACGTCCTCAACGTAAGCGGTCTCAACGCCCATCTTCTCGATGGCGAGTCTGCCCTGGTCGTGAGCCTGGGTGTAGCCGCCGTCGTCGATCTTGCCGATATAGACGAAGCCTGCCTTGACGCTTGCTGCGTTGTCTGCTGTGCTGCTAGCGTCGTTTGCTGCGGAGCTGCCGGAAGATGTGTTTCCGGAGCAGCCTGTGAGCAGCATTGCTGCCGCCATGAAAGCGGCGAGTAACTTTTTCTTCATTGGTTGGTTCCTCCCTAGTGTGTCTGCGGTTTTACCGCGTTCTGTTATATTTCTTCGGCGGAATGCCGTTGAAATCAGTCGTCGTCCCGGAACTTACAGCCCTTCACGGGATCCATTTCGTCGATTATCGCGAGGGACTCCACGCGGATACCCTGGCTGCGGACGAGCTCGCCGCCCTTCTGGCAGCCCTTCTCGATGACGATACCGGCTCCGGCTATCTTGGCGCCGGCGTGCTTTACGATGTCGATAAGCCCGAGCAGCGCGCAGCCGTTTGCGAGGAAGTCGTCGATGATGAGGATATTATCCTCCGGGGACAGGAACGCCTTCTTCACGATAACGTCGTATGTACGGCCGTGGGTGAAGCTCTTTATCTTGGTAGAGTACACCTCGCCGTCGATGTTTATGCTCTGTGTCTTTTTGGCGAAAACCACGGGGCAGTTGAAGTACTGCGCGGTGATGCACGCGATGCCTATGCCGGAGGCCTCGATGGTGAGTATCTTGTTGATGCTCTCATCGGGGAAGCGCCTGCGGAATTCCTTGCCCATCTCGTTGATGAGCGCAATGTCCATCTGGTGGTTGAGGAAGCTGTCCACCTTGAGGACGTTTCCATCCTTGATAACGCCGTCTTTTCTGATTCTGTCCTTAAGAAGCTGCATTTTTCTTTACCTCTCAGATAAGTTCTCTGCCCATGAGCACGCCCATCACGGACGCCATCATAAGACCTCTTGTCCAGCCGCTGGAGTCACCCAGGCAGTGCAGTCCGTGAATGTTAGTATTGAAATGCTCGTCCATCTTTATGCGGTTGCTGTAGAACTTCAGCTCCGGCGAGTACAGAAGGGTCTCGCGGCTTGCGAAGCCTGGTACTACGCAGTCCACCGCCTTGATGAAGTTGATGATGTTCGTCATCGTGCGGTAGGGCATTGCGGCGGTGATGTCGCCGGCAACGGCGTCGGGAAGGGTGGGCTTTACGTTTGAGAACGACAGTTCCTTCGGCCAGGTGCGCTTTCCGTCGAGGATATCGCCGTAGCGCTGAACCATGATGTGGCCGTTTCCGAGCATGTTAGTCAGCTCGCCGACCTTCTGCGCGTACTCGATCGGCTGGTTGAACGGAACGCTGAAATTGTGCGAGCAGAGTATCGCGAGGTTGGTGTTGTTGGACTTGAGATCCTTGTAGGAGTGTCCGTTAACTACCGCGAGATTGTTGTCGTAGTTCTCCTGGCTGACGAAGCCGCCGGGATTCTGGCAGAATGTCCTTACCTTATTCTTGAACGGCAGCGGGTAGCCGATGAGCTTCGACTCATAGAGAACGGCGTTGACCTCCTCCATGACCTCGTTGCGTACCTCGACGCGCACGCCGATGTCAACGGTTCCGGGCTGGTGAGCTATGCTGTGGCTTTCGCAGGTGCGCTCGAGCCAGTCCGCGCCCTTTCTGCCGGTGGCTATGACGATGTTGTCCGCCCTGAGCTCGCGGCGGTCGCTGCCCTTGTTGTCGGTGACGATAACTCCGGTGCAGACGTCGCCCTCAATGATGATGTCCTCGCAGCGGGTCTCGAACATGATGTCCACGCCGTGCTCAAGCAGGTGCTTTTCAATTCTCAGGTAGAGCTGATGAGCCATTTCGGTGCCGAGGTGGCGGATAGGGCAGTCAACCAGCTTGAGATTGGCGTTGATCGCCTTCTTGCGTATCTCGCGGATCTTGTCCGGGTCGCTTACGCCTTCTACGTGTGGGTCTGCGCCGAATTCAAGGTAGATCTTGTCGGTGTAGTCGATCGTGGCCTGAGCCAGCTCCTCGCCGATGAGCTCCGGGAGGTTTCCGCCGACTTCGCAGGAGAGCGACAGTTTGCCGTCCGAGAACGCGCCAGCGCCGGAGAATCCCGTGGTGATGTGGCAGTAGGGCTTGCAGTTCATGCAGACCTTCGTCTTAGCCTTCGGACAGGCTCTTTTCTCAACGGAAACGCCCTTCTCCACGATGAGCACTTTCTTCTTCGAGCCTTTGCGGAGCATTTCCAGTGCGGTAAAAATACCGGCGGGGCCTGCGCCTACGATTATAACGTCATAATTTGCCATTTTTAACAACCTTTCAACATTAGAAAATCCAACAGAGCATGATTATGATTTTCCATATACGTTATTAATTTATCATAATTTCGACACAATGTCAACATTTTTGCGCCGTTTTTTTCACTGAATGTGGAATTTCAGCACCTTGCCGAAAAAACGGGGCTTTTCGCATTTTATAGTATGCCCTTTTTATGATAATTCACATATGGAGAACATGTAAAATTTAAATCGCGTGCTCCGGCACGAAATAAAACAGCCCGGGTCACAGCCATTTCCTGTGCCTGAACCATATGATGAGCGCCGCGACGATGAGCACTGCGGCTCCTATCACGGCGGGGTAGCCGTAGGTCCATTGAAGCTCGGGCATGTTTGAGAAGTTCATGCCGTACCACCCGGCGATGAGCGACAGCGGCATGAATATCGTGGTAACTATAGTCAGCAGCTTCATGACGCGGTTCTGCACGATGTCGACCTGCGCCTGGTACTCGCTGCATATCTGGGTCGCGTATTCCCGGAGCATCTGGGTCTCGGAGCGGAGGTGCTCCGCACGGCGCAGGAAATAGCTGAGCCGCTTGCTGCTGCTTATGTCGAAAAGCTCGGAGGCGTCCTCCTGGAGGGATTCCGCGAACTCGCTGAGCTGGGCGTACATGCGGTTGTTGCGGTTCAGTTCCTTCCTGACTACGCTCATTCTTCTGATGAACTTTGAGGTCTCGCCGTCAAGCACCGACTTCTCCAGCTCGTCCAGCCGGGATTCCAGGTGCTGTATATACCCTGGGTCGCCCTGGATAAGGTCGATGAGCAGCTCCGCGAGGAAGTCGTTGGCGCCGTCGGCGAATTTCGGAACCAGCGCAGTCATGCGCTCGATGAATCCGCTGACGAATCCGCCGTCGTCCAGCAGCAGGAGGTTTTCCCCCGACCAGGCGAACGTGAAACGTATCGCCCTGCGCTGGTGCCGCGCGGGGATATGTATGCTGCCGGTCATACGCTTCTGCTGCATTTTCAGCACGCAGAACTGCGTCTGGTTCACCATCGGCGGCATTTCCGGAGGGACAAGCTCCGGAGGCAGAGGTATCTCCTCGGCTTCCCGGGAGGTCAGCACCGCGAGGGCGTTTTCCCATTTTTCCGGCGGGGTATCACCGGAGCTTTTCAGGCTGCCGTCAAATCTGTAGAACTGCATGTTCAGGCTCCCTTCATTGTGTAATTCAGCGCGGCTCCCGCAAAACAGGCGGGCAGACAAAACCGCCTGCCCGCCTGGGATAAAGTCCCTCAGCCGGAGCGGAATTACTCGGCGCCCCGGAAGTACAGACCGCGGGTAAGCGGCCCGGAGGGCTTCCCGTTATTCTGGTACATATCGAGAATGGGCTTCAGCTCCTTTTCGTCGGTGAATTTCAGCACCGCGAAATCGAACGGCTCCAGGGCGGAGCTGCGGTCGCTCATTATGAGCAGGTCGGGGTTTAGTATCTCGACGCTGTTCCCGCCGCAGAGCACCGGCATTTTATTGCCCCGGCGGTCGGCTATGCACTCGCCGCAGGGAGTTCCGCCGTCGTCGAACAGGCGCACCCTTCCGCAGGGCTTCCCGCCGCTGACCGGACATCGCCGCATTATCATCAGCGGGAGCCTTCCGTATGCCACGACCCCGCGTGGTATCGGGGAGCGTATCTCTGCGAGCTGAGCCGCAGTACCCTCGAAAGAAAGCGTGATATCCTCGAAGTCGAAGTCTCCGCACACTCCCGCGGCGTAGCTGTTGATGATGTTCATGCGGTGTCCGCCGTGGAGTATGAACCCCTCCTCACGGAGGAGCAGCGCGTGACCGAGGGTCTGCGCCATGCCCCTTGTGAAGCCTGCCGCGCGGAGTTCCCTGAGCCTTTCGCGAACTTCGTCCTCGCAGTCGGAAAGCACGAACGGCGGTATGACCGCGATCCTGTCCTTGTCCGGCGTGGAGAGACCCAGAAGCCGCATCGGGGCGTATATCAGCTCAAACGGAAGCTCCAGGGCCTGCCTTAGCTGCTCTGCGGAATACACCTCGCAGCGCCATTTCAGCGGAGCCGCCGGGTGCTCCCCGAAAAGCGGCGGCGTGAGTTCCCGCAGGCTGTAGTCCGGGGTGTTCTTCGCGAGGACTGCGGCTGAAAGCTGCTCCACAAGCTCCCTGCGCAGGGAGTTAAGCGCGGACGCCGGGAGGTTCAGCCCATCGCCGACCTCGGCGGTGACTTCCCCGGCGTAGAACTGCGTTCCGCCGAGCTTCGACATGCGGCTGCAAACGCCCTCGGAGGTCAGCGGAGCATTCAGCGCGGGCTGCGGGACTTCGCCCTGCACAGCCGCCGAAATATCCCCGCAGGAAGCGGCCGCGAACGCAGGCTCTCCGGGTTTCAGAATCGTGCGGATATCCGCGCGTATACGCGGGAATTCCGCCTTGTAGAGCGCCTTTATGCCGTTGAGCGCCTTCGCGGAGTTCTCGACATCCTCGCGGCTGCGTGTGCCCTGCATGTCCTGCATGGAGCCGGTGAAATATCCGTCGGTCAGACCGCCCCTTGAGAATATCCCGGAGAGCCGCTCAAAGTCGTATTTGCCGCCGTCCATGGACTTCCGGCAGGCGTCGGCGGCGCAGGCGATGTACTCCGGGCGCTTCATTCTGCCCTCGATTTTCAGCGAGGCGATACCGATGTCGTCAAGCTCCCGCAGGTGCGGAACGAGCGAGCTGTCCTTCAGGGATATCACGCTGTGCCTGTCCCCGCAGGTGAAATCCAGGCGACAGGGCTGCGCGCAGAGACCTCTGCTGCCGCTCCTCCCGCCGAAAATGCTGCTCATGTAGCACTGTCCGCTGATACAGACGCACAGCGCACCGTGCACGAAAACCTCGAGTTCAATTCCGGTGTTTTCGGCGATGCGCTTTATCTGTTCGAAGGACAGCTCCCGCCCGATGACCGCCCGGCAGAATCCGAGCTGCTGAGCCGCGTTGACTCCGGCGGCGCTGTTCAGCGTCATCTGCGTGGAGGCATGGCGCGGAAGCTTCGGGCAGACCCGCTTCGCTATTTCAGCCGCGCCGAGATCCTGGATTATAAGTCCGTCCACGCCGCATTCCACAGCGCTTTTCACGCACTCCGCGAATTTTTCGACCTCGCTGTCGTACACCAGCGTGTTCAGCGCGGCGTAGACTTTCACCCCGCGCTTGTGGCATTCGGTGCAGGCTGTTTTAAGCTCCTCAACAGAAAAATTTTCGGCATTTTTGCGTGCCGAAAATTCCGATAAACCAAGATATACCGCGTCGGCGCCGGTGTTCAGCGCCGCTGGCAGATCTGAAAGACCCCCGAGGGGTGCAAGAATTTCACTCATAATGTAAGCTGACCGTCCTCAAGCATTTCGTTAAGCTGCCGGTTAAGGGAAGCGTTTATCTTTCTCAGCTCCTTGACCTCGGCGAGCGCGTCGGAGAGCTGTTTCTTCAGCTCCTCCATCTGCGCGGGGGCGGCGCCTTCGGAGGCGTCGGAGCCTGCGCCCGCCCTGAGAGCCGCGTTCTCGTTTTCGATCTGCGAGAATTTCACGGTGAGCTCCTCGTACATTCCCGCCTTCTCGCGCAGCGCGGAAAGCTCCTCGTTTTCGGACTTGAGCGCGGCGATGTCCTTTTCAAGCACGGATACGCTGTTCTGCGCGTCGTCTGCCGCCTTGCGGGAGGCGTCCAGGCGGCGCTCAAGGTCGGCGGTTTTTCCCTGTTCGGCTTCAAGAGCCTTCTTCACGCCGGAAAGCTCCTCGGAGCTCTTTTCAGCGGCGGCGAGTTTCTTCTCCAGGTCGGAATTCCTGCCCTTTTCAGCGGCGAGGGACTGCTTCGCTTCGGAAAGCTCCGCGGCGCTCTTTTCGGCGGCGGCGAGTTTCTTCTCCAGGTCGGCGGTTTTGCCCTGTTCGACTTCAAGAGCCTTCTTCACGCCGGAAAGCTCTGCGGCGCTCTTTTCGGCGGCGGCAAGTTTCTTCTCAAGGTCGGAGTTCCTGCCCTTTTCAGCGGCGAGGGACTGCTTCGCTTCGGAAAGCTCTGCGGCGCTCTTTTCGGCGGCGGCGAGCTTCTTCTCAAGGTCGGAGGTTTTGCCCTGCTCGTCTGCGAGGGACTTTTTCAGCGTGTTAAGTTCCGCGTTTGCCGCGTCGAGTTTTCCGCATTCCTTCTCAAGGTAGGACACGCGATCTTCGCTGCGGCGGAGCGCTTCCTCGGTGTTCGCAGCCTTGTCCAGCCTTTCGGTGAGCTTCTTGTTCTCATCGGTGACTGTCACCAGCTTCGCCGCCTGCTTTTTCAGGTCGGAGTTCTGCCGCTCAAGTTCCGCGATGTCCTTCTTCTGCGCTTCGGACTTCTCCTCGGCGGACTTCAGCGAGCCGGTGAGCTGCGCGTTTTTCTCCTCAAGGGACTTCACGGTCTGCTGGGACTTTTCAAGCTCCGTCTTTGCGCTGGCGTTCTGCGCGGCACGCTCGTTGGCTTCGCTGAGCGTTTCGGTGAGCTGGGCGTTTTTGCCTTCAAGCTCGGTGTGCTCCCGGCGGAGCTCCGCGAGGGCGGCGCTGTCCTTTGCGAGCAGCTCGTTTTCGGAGGCGAGCAGCTTGTTTTCCTCGAGAGCCTTCGCGCCCTTCTCCGCAGTGCTGACCAGCGCGGCGTTCTTCTTGGCGTAGGAATCCCGCTGGGCGTTCGCGTAGTCGAGATCCCCCAGGAGATCCAGCACGGTGAAAACGCATGCGTCGTCCTTTGAGAGCGACATTTCACGGCAGTATTCAGTAATGCGGCGGTCGGCCTCCTCACCCTGGCGTATCAGGGAGGAAGCATTGTCCGTGCGGAGATTATACGCTTTTCCGCATATTGTAACGGTCACTTTTTCGTTGAGCATGTCGGCGGTTTTCCTTTCATTGATGTGATCTATAAAGTCAGAAAAAGTCTGGAATGGTCTGTATATTAATATTATATCTTAAAATATCAGTTATTGCAAGTGCTTTTTCAAAAATAATCTCCCGCCGGGTCTATAAATTCAGCGCCTGGGAAAAATACCGAAAAATAGCCAAAAAAAAGTCCGAGAAAGCCGAAATTTTATGCTAATAATGCATTGCGTACAGAGCACAATAATGATATAATTATAATTGTACAATTATGTATAAGGGGTATGTGCGAGGAAATGACCGCATACTGTAAAATATCACAGAATATAACGGAGGAAGCACAATGTTTGGAATGACCAAGGACATCGGTATCGACTTAGGAACGGCGAACACGCTTGTATATATGAGGGGCAAGGGTATCATTATCCGCGAGCCTTCGGTGGTTGCAGTGGACAAGAAGCTCCAGTGCGTGCGCTACGTAGGCCAGGAAGCCAAGGACGTCATCGGACGCACCCCCGGCTCCATCGTGGCTGTACGTCCGCTCAAGGACGGCGTTATCGCCGACTTCGACATGACATCCAGCATGCTGGAGCAGTTCATCAAGAAGGCTCTGCGCGGCAGGGGCAAGGCGCGCGTCATCATCTGCATTCCGTCCGGAGTTACCGAGGTAGAGCGCCGCGCCGTTAAGGAAGCGGCTCAGAACGCGGGCGCAAAGCGCGTTTCCATCATCGAGGAGCCTATGGCTGCCGCTATCGGCGCGGGTCTCCCGGTTGCCGAGCCTGTCGGCAGCATGATCGTGGATATCGGCGGCGGCACCAGCGAGGTCGCCATAATCTCCCTGGGCGGCATCGTTACCGCGCGTTCCGTAAGGGTAGCCGGCGATGAGTTCGATTCCGCGATAATCAACTACATCAAGAAGAAGTACAACCTGCTCATCGGCGAGAGGACCGCCGAGAACATCAAGATGGGCATAGGCTCCGCATACAAGACCGGCGACACCGAGCCGGTAATGGACATCAAGGGCCGCAACCTGCTCAACGGTCTGCCAGAGAACATCACAGTTACCAGCGAGGAGATCCGCGAGGCTATTTCCGAGCCGCTCTCCCACGTTATCGACGCCATCAAGACCACCCTTGAAAAGACTCCCCCTGAGCTTGCGGCCGATATCATCGAGTCCGGCATAATGCTGGCTGGCGGCGGCGCGCTGCTGAGAGGGCTCGATCAGCTTATCCACGAGGAAACCGGCATGCCCGTCAAGATCGCGGAGCGCCCCCTCGACTGCGTTGCTGACGGCACCGGCAAGGTACTTGAGAACATCGACAAGCTCGAGGACGTTCTCAGCGAGGACGAGAACATCTACTGATGGTCACTTCTAAAAACCTTGTTTGAGTGAAAATGTGTATAGCACACCGACTGCTTCTTCAAACCTCCTTGTAAGGCATACAGCCTTACTTCGTCGGCTTTCATCGCATTCGGCGCACTCTACCCATTTTCCCTTTTCAAACCGGTTTTTAGAGGTTCCCTGATAAACTGCGTCCGGCTGCGCCGGAAGAAATGAACTGAACAACATCTATGAGAGAATTCTTCCACAGCGTCAAATTCAAAATCATACTCTGTATCGCGGCGCTGCTGCTGGGACTTATGACCTACGTTGCCGTCGCCGCGGGCACCCAGACACTGCCCGAGCAGGTCATCAGCACGGTAACATACCCGTTCGTCACCGCGGCGAACGCCATTTCAAACGGAGTTAACGGATTCATCGACAAGTGGGTCAACGCCGATACCTACAAGGCGCAGAACGACGAGCTGCGCGAGCTTGTCACGCAGATGTACGAGCGCTCCGCGGACTACGAGGCGCTCCAGAAGGAAAACGAGCAGCTCCGGGAAATGCTTCAGCTCAGCAAGGAGCACAAGGACCTCGTTTTTTCTGAGCCGTGCGGCATAATCGCCCGCAACGCCAACGACATGTACGGCGGATTCACGATAAACCAGGGAAGCAGCACCGGGTTATCACTCAACGACCCGGTGATAACCTCCGTGGGTCTCATCGGCAGGGTAACAGACATCGCGCCGAATTACGCGAAGGTGTCTACGATACTCTCCCCGCAGGTGAACGTCGGGGTATACACTATGCGGACCAAGGCGACCGGAGTTATTGAGAATTCCACCTCCACCGCCGAACAGGGGCTGTGCCTCATGAGCCAGATACTCAAGGACGCGGACGTTGAGCCGGGGGACGTGATAGTCACCGCCGGTCAGAGCGGACTGTTCCCTGAGGGTATCATCGTCGGCACGGTAAAGGAGGTCTACGACGACCCCAACGGGCTTTCCAAGCACGCCCTGATAGAGCCGGCTGAGGACTGCTTCGCTATCACCACCGTCTACGCGGTCGTGGATTTCGACGGCAAGGGGCTTTCGTTCGGCGATATCGCACAATAATTAAGAACGGTGCAGCTTAACTGCGCCGTGATACCGTCGAAAAAGTCACTAATGTGACTTTTCCGCCGAACATCCGCACCGCGCGCACGTTTTGGCGTCTATGCCGCCAAAACGCACACTTGTGCGGATAGAAGTATTTTATGCCCCGGCAGAGCTGGGGCATAAAATGGATTTCAAAAGCCCGCTTCGCGGGCAGATTGAGGTCAATCGACAGAATGGAACGGTGCAGCTTAACTGCGCCGTTTCTCCGGATTTAAGGATAATTCATATGGCAAAATATATCTCAAAAAGCAAGGTGGGATTCCGGGCGCGCTCCCGGAAAGCACGGCTGCGCTGCTTTTTCCGATGGTTCCTCTATTCAGCCGTGCTGCTGATGTTCTACCTGTGGGAGGTCGCTCCGCTTATACGCGGGTGGTGTCCGCTGCTGATTATCCCGCTTGCCACCGCCGTTGCCATGTTCGAGGGCGAACTCGCCGCCGGAGTGTTCGGCGTTTTCTGCGGGCTGATGCTGGATATGGCGAGCGGCACGCTGCTCGGGTTCTCGTCGTTGTGGCTGCTGATATCCTGCCCGCTCATCTCGCTGCTGTCGAGGTTCTGGCTGAAATCGAACTGGCTCTCCCACCTTGTGATGAACACCGCCGTGTGCGTCATTATGTGCGGGCTGGACTTCCTGTTCCTGCACTGGGTGTGGGAGCGCGAATACTCCGGGATATCGTTCCTGCATTCGCTGCTGCCCGCCTACGCCTGGGCTGTCGCGTTCTCGGTGCCGGTGTATTTTCTGGTGCGGCTCATATCCAACAGGCTCCGCCCGAAGGAGGAGCGCCGCCTGGAGGAGGCCGCCGGAAACGCCGCAGCGGAGGAAGAGATAACCAAGGGCGCCGAGGAATAAACCGCCCAGTCCCAACGCATAACTGGAGGAATAAATGTCAAAATTTCAGAACCTGCTGAGGTCTGCCGTGCTTGCGGCAATAGTGATAGGCGCGGCGTTCCTGTGCGGACTGCGGCTTCTTGAAATACAGATAGCCGACGGAAGCAAGTACCTCGCCATGACCCAGAGCACTCACACCGCGACCCAGGACATCGAGGCGGCGCGCGGAAAGATAGCCGACAGCACCGGAAAAATACTCAACACCAACGAGCTGAACTGCAGCGTGAAGCTCCAGAAAGCCTCGCTGGAAAGCGGAACGGAAAACGAGGTCATCTACCGCATTCTTACCATACTGATGAAGCACGGCGACGAGTGGAACGAAACCCTGCCCATTACCAGAACGCAGCCCTACCAGTTCGAAAAGGACCGCGACAACGCCGTGGATTCGCTGAAATCCCGCATGAAGCTGGGCGTTTACGCCACGGTAGAGAACTGCATGAACGCCCTCTACGAGAACTACAAGATATCCGACCAGTACGAGGAGCCGATGCGCCGCTGCATCGCGGGAGTCCGCTACGAAATGGAGCTGAAGGGATTCAATAACAACAATCCCTACGAGCTTGCCTCCGGGATATCCAGCGACACGGTGCTGGAGCTGAAGGAGCTTTCTGCGCTCATGCCCGGCATGGAGATCTCCGAGGGCTGGAACCGCGTCTATCTAGACGGCACCACCGCGCCGCATATCAGGGGAACGGTCGGGGCGATATCCGCGGATAAGTACGCCGAGCTGAAGAGCGCCGGCTACAAGCTGGACGACATCATCGGCACATCGGGTATCGAGCTTGCGCTGGAATCCACGCTACGCGGTGAGCGCGGCACCCGCGAGATAACGCGTAACTCCGACGGCATGATGATCTCCGACGAGATAACCAGGGAGCCGCAGGCGGGGAAGTCCGTAATGCTGACGATAGACTCGAACTTCCAGAACATGGTGGAGCGAATCGTGCAGTACCACATGGATTTCCTGCACTCCCCGTACTACACAACGGCGATGGACGCGAACCTCCGAGGCAAGGATACCGAGGTAGGCTCCGCAGTCGTGCTGGACGTCAGGGACGGCTCGGTGCTGGCGATGGCGACGCTCCCGAGCTACGATATAAACCAGCTCGTCGAGGACTACGCGTCCGTTCTGAACGCTGAGAACTCCCCGCTGCTGAACCGCGCGATAAACGGCGAGTACCGTCCCGGCTCCACATTCAAGACCATCACCGCGACGGCGGGTCTTGCGGAGGGTGTTATCGATGCCTCCAGCACTATCAACTGCACGGGGCGGTATATGTACTACGCGCCGAGCTACACCCCGGGCTGTACCGGAGTTCACGGCTCCATCACGGTGCAGTTCGGACTTAAGCACTCCTGCAACATTTTCTTCTATGAGACCGCGCGCCGCATGGGAATAGACCGGCTGGCGTACTGGGCGAATAAATTCGGCGTAGGCACCGACCTCGGCTTTGAGCTGCCGATGTCCACCGGCAGAATGACCTCCCCGGAGCTGTTCGACAAGCTCGGCATCGAGTGGAACGCGTCGGATACGATCCAGGCGGGTATCGGTCAGTCGGAGACCCTGCTGACTCCGCTGCACCTGGCGACCCAGGCAATGACCATCGCGAACAAGGGCGTAAGGTACCGTCCGCACATCGTGAAGGCTGTCTACAACTACGACTACACCAAGCTCATCGAGGAGATAAAGCCCGAGGTGATGGCGGATTTCTCCGAGGGCATGGAGGACGTATTCGCGGAGGTGCACGCCGGAATGAAGCGCGTAAGTGAAAACGCGAACTTCCTGATGGAGGGCGGCTGGTACAACATCTACGACTTCAAGGGTATCGGCAAGGAGAACGTCTGCACGAAAACAGGCACGCCAGAGGTCATCGCAATGACGAAGTTCAACTCCACCATCGTGGGATTTTATCCCGCCGACAACCCTGAGATAGCGTTCGGAGTGTGCATGGAAAACAGCGAGTACAGCCGTCACGTAGCCTGCAATATCATTTCAGCTTACATCACGGGCGAATTCAACCCCGTTTACGACGAGGACGGAAACGCAGTTTACCCCCTCGGCGAGAAGCGCAAAACAGCGGACGCAGAGCAGCACTAAAATTTAATTCGGAATTCGGAATGCGGAATTCGGAATTATTGTGTCCGCTTCGCGGACTGATTTAATGGCGCGCGCCTTATCGGCAGGCGTTCAGCCTGCTATTTGTGCTGCAATACTTCTCGTTTTCGGCGCGGTTCCAAAGTGCGGAAATCCAGAATACGACGGCTTCCTGACACCCTGATAATACAATAATCCCCCGGAGGCGATCCGGGGGATTTTCGTGTGATTAAACCCTGAGCTTGCCGACCTGCTCCTGAAGCAGTCTTGACTGAGCGGAAAGCTCCTCGCAGGAGGCGGCGGATTCCTCGGCGGTCGCGGAGTTCGTTGCAATTACCTGGGAGATCTGCTCGATACCCGCAGTTACCTGCTGAACTGCCTTTGCCTGCTCATCTGCCGCGGAGGATATCTCCGCAACCAGCTTCGCGCTCTCCTGGGAAAGCCCGGTGACCTGCTGGAGGGTCTCGGCGGTCTGCTTTGCAATGCCGGAGCCGTTCTGTACCGCGTTGATCGTGGAGGATATCAGTTCGCGTGTGCTGTTCGCGGATTCAGCCGACTTGGAAGCAAGGTTGCGTACCTCGTCCGCGACTACCGCGAAGCCCTTTCCGGCTTCTCCTGCGCGGGCAGCTTCTATCGCGGCGTTCAGCGCGAGTATGTTCGTCTGGAACGCGATGTCCTCGATGGACTTTATGACCTCGGATATCGCTTCGGACTGCTTTTCGATCTGATCCATTGCTTCGAGCATGCGCTCCATCTCGCTGCCCTGGCGTATCATCTGCTCGGCGCAGTCGTTGGAGATATCGCTTGCCTTGTTGGAGTTCTCGGCGGTCTTGTTGATGTTGCCGGAGATCTCCGCAATTGTGGAGGACAGCTCGTCGACTGCGGTAGCCTGGCGGGTCGTGCCTTCCGCGAGGAGCTGTGAGCCGTCAGCCATCTGCTGCGCGCCCGCCATTACATCGTTCGCGGAGGAATTCATGTTGCCAATTATGCCGCTGAGGGTATCCTTTATGCTGCGGAACGAGCGGTTGATCTCCTCGAAGCTGCCAATGTATTTCACGGAGGGCTGCGATGAGAAATCGCCGGTTCCCATGCCGGAAAGCACGTGGGAGATGTCGTCAACGTAGGTGTGCAGGGTATGCTTTGCTTCGGTGATCTTCTCGGCGATGTCGCCCATTTCGTCGGCGTTGAAGCTGAATTCGGAGTCAGGCGCATTCAGCTCGCCGGCGCTGAGCTGGCCGCATATCTTCACGACCTCCGAAACTGGCTTACGTACAAGCCTGTTCATCACCGCGAACAGCAGGAATCCCGCGCCCACGCATACCGCGATGAGAACTGCCGCAGAAATAATAATGGCTTTGAAAAGCTCCGCGTCAGCCACCGCAGTGGAGTAACCCGCGAAGTACGCGCCGACCACCTGACCGTTAAAATCAGTCATGGGAGTGTAGTTAACGTAGTAGTTCTGACCGTTTATCGCCGTTTTACCGATATATGTGCCGTTGTTCTGAACCATGTTCCAGATGCCGCCGTCCATCTTGGTGCCTGTGTTGCGTACTCCGGAGCTGTTCATAATAGTGGTGTTGTAACGGGTGTCGCCGCAGAATATGGTAAGCTCAGCACTGGTTTTTTCCTTTACGTCGTCAACGTAAGTGGGGTCGTTGAGGTCGGTGCCGACTACCAGAGCGCCGTTCTCCACCGGGCGGCAGTATACGGAGTACAGCTTGTCGCCGTCCGCCATTACGCCCTTCATCCCGCCTGCCTTTACCCGTGCGATTGCGTCGTCGCTGAGCGGGAAGTTTTCGGTGCTCCAGACTGCCTGATCACCGTTTATGTACGCTGCGAAGCTTGCTTCAGAGGGCTTGTTGGACGCCCAAGTACTGTCGTAGTCCGAATTGTTTATCTGTCCCCATGAACTTGCGATGAGAAGTTCGGCTACGTCGCCCATTTCTTCGATATCGCTCCTGATTTCAGAAGAGAGCACGTTTACGCCGGTATTTGTCTCTTCTTCCTGGAGCGTTCCCACGAACGACATAAACACTACAGTCGTCACAACAGCCAGCATTATTGCCGCAATTACGGCAACCAGGCAAGAAATAACAGTGATCTTTGTTCCGATCCTCATTGACCTTTTCACTTTTGATGATACCTTCCTTTCAACGCATCACATCTCTGTGAATTCCTGGAATTGTACAATATACATTTCCAGTTTATTATATGTATTATCGACAGAGTTTAACTAATCTTTAGCTTTTTTTAAAATTATTTTACTTAAATCACGCGAATATTAAAAATGTGGTATACTGCACAACGGTGAAAAAACAGCGCACATAACCCAGAGTCTCTCCGCATAGTATTTACAGAAGAACAGGACATGCAGGAGGGAACGCATATGGGACTTAAAGAGGCGCTGACAGCGCTCGGGGAGGCTCCGTACCAGCACACGACGGTGACTCTGCGGGACTGCGCGGAACTTATCGCGGAGAACTGCGCCGGAGTGATAAGCTGCACAGACAGCCGGGAGGTCTCCGGCGAGATCGTGCTGAAAATTCGCTGCGCCGGCGAGGAACGCCTGATGAGGGTTCAGGGCACCGGGCTGACCCTCGAGAGCGGCGGAGCCTACGGAGTACGCGTCACCGGGAGTATCGAAGCGGTGAGCTTCCTCAGTCTGTGAGGTGGGAACATGGAGGAAAAACAGAGGGGATTGCGGTTCGGCAGCGTGGAATTCAGCGGGTACGGGGCGTTCCCGGAGCAGTTCGCGACCGAGCTTATCAGCCGCGGCGTGGAGCTGCGCCGGGTAAGATTCGGCGACGGGACGATAAGCGGCTCGGTCTCCCCGGCGGACTACTGGGAGACCGCCCGGACAGCGCGCCGCTGCGGTCTGCGTATCCGTGCAGGGAAGCGCCGTGGGCTGTACTTCACGGCGCTGAGGTACAGCCGCCGGGCGGGGCTGTACGTTGGGTTCCTGGCGTTCGTGATGCTGACGGCGCTCAGCGGGAGCCGCATTCAGGATATCGAGATAGTGAGCTCCGGGACGGTGACGGCGGCTCAGCGCTCGCACATAATGTCGATACTCGGGGAGTGCGGACTGACCGAGGGAAGCTCCGCGCGCCGCCTGGAGAACAGCACCACCGCCGCAGAGCGCCGGATACTCCTTGAGATACCCGAGGCAGCCTGGGTGGACGTCACCTGCGTTGGTTTCCGGCTTGAGGCGGCGGTGGAGATGGGAACTCCCGCGCCGGAAATGCTTGACTCGGACGCTCCGTGCAATCTGGTGGCTTCCCGGGCGGCGGCGGTGGTGTCGCACGTCGTGCGGGACGGAGTGCTCGTCGCCGATATCGGAAGCGGCGTCCCCGAGGGAGGTCTGCTGGTCAGCGGGACAGTCGCCGACGCCGCCGGAAACGTTATCCTCAAGCACGCCAGCGCCGAGATCATAGGGGAGTACACCGAGACCCGGGAGTTTTTCGTGCCTTACAAGGAAACGCTGCGGCTTCCTGAGGGGGAGACGGCGGAGTACAGGTGGCTGGTCTATGGCGACGACGAGTACCCGCTGTTTTTCGGCGGGGCGGCGATGGAGGATTCGGTGTACTCCGAGGAGACCGAGGCCGTAAGGCTGTTCGGGAAGGAGACTCCTCTGAAGATCAGAACCGGACGGTTCACCGGGTACGTCAGCAGGAACGTTACGCGCTCCGCCGACGACTGCCTGGCGGAGCTGTCGAGGCAGCAGGCGGCGTTCGAGGAGAACTTCTATGCAGGTCAGGAGGTGTATTCCTGCGAAAAGACCGCCGTTCCGGAGCAGGACGGGATACGGCTCAGGTGCGTTTACACCCTGCGCGGGAACATCGCGAAGGAGCAGGAGATACTGCTTTCTTAGCCGGGAAGCCAGGGCGCTGAGTAAAAATCACGAATCGGAGTTCACGATGTGGGCTCCGATTTTTTGTGCAATAACAACAAATTCTTTTTTGGAAAACTGTTCACAGAGGACAAAACCTATAAAATATATAAGAATTCATCAAAACCTATTGACAAAGTGGGCATTGTCTGATATAATCATCACATAAAGCCTATCGGAAGGATAGGCAAAAGAGGAGGCGGAAATCATGAACGCTATATTTACAAAGCTGCTCCGCAGGAATTTCCGCTTCGGACGAATGCGTACGGCGGCACCGCAGGACTAAGGAAGTGCTGATTAAATCTGGTGCGCAGATTGCGCCGCAGATTTTCCGTCAGATTGTACAATGAGGACGACGCAAGGCTGTCGCCTTGCTAGGACGAATTGTGCAATATAACGGAAAAGATGCAAGCAAAATGCGTGCCAAGCCGTCAGGCGTGATTTAATCAGTGCTTCCCTAAATTGAACGGTCATGCAGTGCTGCCTTCCCCCGAAACAACAGGGAGAACTAAAAACGTCACAATGAGGTGAGAGCAAAGCATGATACGTCTGGAGCACATTACCAAGACCTACGTCAACGCCGGCAAAAAATTCAACGCCGCGGACGATGTGAGCCTTGAGATAAAAAAAGGCGAGATATTCGGCATAATCGGCTTCTCCGGCGCGGGAAAATCCACGCTGGTGCGCTGTATCAACCTGCTTGAGCGCCCGGACAGCGGAAGGGTCTTTATAAACGACAAGGACATTACCGCCCTGCGCGGCGCGGAACTCCGCAGGCAGCGCAAGAAAATAGGAATGATATTCCAGCACTTTAACCTTTTCGCATCGCGGACAGTGCTGCAGAACGTTATATTCCCGATACGCTACAACGGGCTTTCCGCAGCGGAGCGCAGGAAAAAGGCGCTGGAGCTGCTCAAGCTGGTAGGTATCGCGGATAAGGCGGGCGCGTACCCCTCGGAGCTTTCCGGTGGTCAGAAGCAGCGCGCGGCTATCGCAAGGGCGCTCGCAAGCGACCCGGAGATACTCCTGTGCGACGAGGCAACGTCGGCTCTCGACCCGCAGACCACCGAGGCGATACTGAAGCTGCTGAAGTCCCTCAACGCAAAGCTGGGGCTTACCATCGTGCTGATCACTCACCAGATGAACGTAGTCAAGGAGATATGCGACCGCACCGCCGTAATGGAAAACGGCAGGGTAGTCGAGCAGGGCGACGTGTTCGAGATATTCGCGAACCCGCAGCAGCCCGTGACGCGCTCCTTCGTGGACACGACCTCCTGCCTGAGCGGCATAAACACCCTCATCGAGGAGAAATCCCCGCTGGTGCAGCTCAAGCCGGGTCAGAAGATACTCCGGTTCAAGTACCTCGAGAGAAGCGCCTGCGAAGCGCTCGTGTCCACCATCTCCCGCAAGTTCAATATTGACCTGAACATCGTGTTCGGAAGCATAGAGATCATCGGCGACAACCCGATAGGCGGGCTTGTAGTCATCGCCGACGGAAACGAGGACGATATCCGCGCCGCAGTCAAGTACCTGTGCGATATCAATGTCGGAGTGGAGGTGATCCTCAGTGCGTGAGTTCTTTGAAAGCATTATGCCGAACGTTATACCGAAGCTTCCCGCCCTGTGGAACGCTACCCTGGAGACTCTCGCGATGACCGGCATTTCCGCGCTGTACATTCTCGTTATCGGAATGGCGCTGGGAATCCTGCTTACCGTGACGAAAAAGGGCGGACTGCTTGAAAACGCAGTGGTCTACCGCGTGCTGGACATCATTATCAACCTTCTGCGCTCGGTTCCGTTCATTATCCTGCTGTTCCTGCTTATCCCGCTGACGCGTATCATCAGCGGTACCTCCATCGGAGTTGCCGGTTCGATTTTCCCGCTCATCGTAGGAACTGTTCCGTTCTTCTCCCGTCAGGCTGAGGCGGCGCTCGCCGGAGTCAGCCCCGGTCTTATCGAAGCGGCGCAGTCGATGGGCTGCTCCAAGCTCGGGATCATTTTCAGAGTGTACATCCGCGAGAGCATTCCGGCTCTTTCCCGCGGTATTACGATCACCCTGATAAACCTCGTCGGACTCACCGCGATGGCTGGCGCAGTCGGCGCTGGCGGCCTCGGAAACTTCGCGTATGTTCAGGGCGTTCAGCGTAACTACTACGACATTATCGTTGCCGCAGTTATCGTTCTGGTGCTCATCGTCCAGGTTATCCAGATAATCGGCAACATCATCGCAAAGAAAACAGAGAAATAAACCGGTAAGACAAATAAGACAACACCGGATAATACAACTAAAGGTCACCTCTAAAAACCTCATGTGAGCGAAAATGTGCAGTGCGTACCATCTTCGTCGTCAAACCTCCTCGTAAGGCATACAGCCTTACTTCGTCGGCTTTCCTAGAAGCTGGCACACCCTGCCCATTTTTGCTTTTCGCACCGGTTTTTAGAGGTTCCCTAAACAAATCAAGTTCAAAGGAGAACAAACACCATGTCTATCAGAAATAAATTCGCATTTTCCCTCGCAGCAGTTCTTGCAGCAGTATCTCTGACCGCTTGCAGCGGCAACACTTCCTCCGGCTCTTCCTCCGCGGCTGACAGCTCCGCTGATTCCTCTGCGGCAGAGAGCGCAGCAACCGCTGAGAACTCCGACAGCGCAGACAGCGCTGCTGACGCAGAGACCGCGTACTCCCCGGAGAACCCCGTGACCGTAAAGATCGGCCTCACCGGCAACGTATACGAGGACATCTGGAACCCCATCAAGGAGAAGCTCGCTCCCGAGGGAATCAACCTTGAGTATGAGCAGTTCACAAGCTTCAACATTCCGAACAACGCGCTCAACAGCGGCGAGATCGATATGAACGCGTTCCAGCACCACGCTTACTTCAACAACGATACAGCCTCCAACGGCTACGACCTGACCGCCATCGGCGACACCTACATCGTAGCAATGAACATCTACACCGCTAAGGATCTCACCATCGAAAGCGCGCTTGCTTCCACCGAGACCCTCAAGATCGCAGTTCCGAACGACGTTACCAACGAAGGCAGAGCGCTGAAGCTCCTTGAGAGCGCAGGCTTCTTCACCATCAACGCTGACGCTGGCGCTTCCCCCGAGATCAGCGACATCACCGACTACGCAGTACCGGTAGAGTTCGTCGAGGTAGACGCAAACCTCGTTTATTCCGTTATCCAGGACGTTGACCTCGCAGTCATCAACGGCAACTACGCCCTCGACAGCGGCCTTACCGCAGACGACGCGATCTACAAGGAGAGCGAGTACGCTGACAACAGCTACTACTGCCTGATCGCCGTACGTTCCGAGGACGCTGAGAACCCCGTTTACAAGCGCATCGTTGAAGCTTACCAGACTCAGGACACCATCGACATCTACAACAACGAGTTCAAGGGATTCTTCGTTCCCGCATGGACTCTCGGCTGATAACAACTGAAAACATAGCACTGGAACCGCGCAGAATATGTGCGGTTCCGTTTTAGAAAGGGAGATAACAATGCAGGACCTTCTGAAAATAATTTCCGACCCTGAGAGAGTAAAACTCGGCAATATTGAGGACAAGTACCTTTCCGACACACTCGGCAGATTAAAGGGGACCGCCGCGGCGCTGGTGTTCCCGAAGTCCACCGAGGAGGTCAGCGCGGTGATGAAGTTCGCGAACGACCGCGGGCTTCCCGTAACTCCCCGCGGCGCGGGAACCAACCTTGTCGGCTCGACCGTTCCCCATGGCGAGGGCATAATCCTTGATTTCTCGCTGATGAACCGCGTCCTTGAAATAGACGAGGACACCTTCACCGCAGTCGTGGAGCCTGGCGTTGTGCTCCAGGATTTTCAGAAGCTGGTTGAATCCAGGGGACTGTTCTATCCCCCCGACCCGGGCGAAAAGACCGCTACCATCGGCGGCAACATATCCACTAACGCCGGCGGCATGAGAGCCGTAAAGTACGGCGTAACCCGCGATTACGTCCGCGGTCTGGAGCTTGTGCTCGCTGACGGCAGAGTAGTCACCGCAGGCACCAAGAACGTCAAGGACGCAAGCGGACTTTCACTCAAGCATATCGTCATCGGCTCGGAGGGCACTCTGGCGGTCATCACGAAGTGCATTCTGAAGCTGGTTCCCAAGCCTGAGAAATCGCTTTCTGTGGTCGTTCCGTTCCCGGATCTTTCCACCGGTATCTCCGGCGTTCTGAGCATTATCCGCGCCAACGCGAACCCCACCGCGATAGAGTTCACCGAGCGCACCGTCGTGGAGCTCGGCGAAAAGTTCACCGGGCTGAAATTTCCGGTTCCTGAGGCTGGCGCGTACATCATACTGACATTCGACGGCACCGGGAATTCAGTGGCCGACAGCGCCGCGAGAGTCCGCGAAGTAGCGCTGAAGGCGGGCGCGCTGGATTACATCACCCTCGACGACCCGGAGACCGCTGCGAACATCTGGAAGGTGCGCGGCTGCCTCGTCAAGGCTGTGGAGGCGGTCAGCGAGCAGGAGCCTGTTGACCTCGTAGTGCCGATAAACCGCACCGCTGACTTTATCAGGTTCGTCCACGAGACCGAGAAGAAGTCCGGCATGCAGATGGTCGCATTCGGGCACGCAGGCGACGGAAACGTACACCTGTGCATGGTTCGCGGAAAGCGCTCCGACGCTGAGTGGGAGCACGACCTCCACAAGAACATGACCACTGTTTACAACTACGCGTACTCCCTGGGAGGGCTCACCTCCGGCGAGCACGGAATCGGCGTTGCGAAGCGCCCGTACTTCCTCGGCGCGACCGCTCCGGAGAACCTCGATCTCATGCGCTCCATCAAGACCGCATTCGACCCGAAGCACATTCTGAACGACCACATTTCTTATCTTAAATAAGGGGAACAACATGACAGATCTTTCATTAAGAACAGCGGGATTCACTGATTCAGTGATTCGCCGCATGACGAGAATATCCAACCAGTACGGCGCGGTGAATCTCTCCCAGGGCTTCCCGGATTTCGAGCCTCCGAAGGAGATACTCGAGCGCCTGGCGCAGGTCACTAAGGAGGATTTCCACCAGTACGCTACGACCTGGGGCTCCCAGAACTTCCGCGACGCGGTAGCCGCAAAGCAGAAGCACTTCATGGGCTATGACATCGACCCGAACTCCGAGATAGTCGTTACCTGCGGCTCCACTGAGGCGATGATGGCGGCTATGCTGTCCGTTACCAACCCGGGCGATAAGGTCATCGTATTCTCGCCGTTCTATGAGAACTACGGCGCGGACGCTATCCTTTCCGGCGCCGAGCCTATTTACGTTCCGCTTGTTCCGCCGGAGTACAGCTTCGACGCAGACGTGCTGGAAGCGGCGTTCAGGCAGCACCCCAAGGCGCTGATACTCTGTAATCCCTCCAACCCCTGCGGCAAGGTGTTCACCCGTGAGGAGCTCCAGATAATCGCAGACCTCGCAGAGAAGTACGATACCTATGTTATCACCGACGAGGTTTACGAGCATATCCTCTATGCGCCGAACAGGCACGTTTATTTCTCGACCCTCCCGGGCATGAGAAAGCGCACGATATGCTGTTCTTCGCTTTCCAAGACCTACTCCATCACCGGCTGGCGCCTGGGTTACGTTATTGCTCCTCCGGAGATCACCGACCGCGTGAAGAAGGTTCACGACTTCCTGACTGTAGGCGCGGCGGCTCCGCTCCAGGAGGCGGCGGTGGTCGGTCTGAAATTCGGCGACGACTACTACAAGTGGCTCCAGGATAAGTACACGCACATGCGCAAGCTGTTCCTTGACGGTCTGGACAGGATAGGGATTCAGCACAACGTTCCGCAGGGCGCGTATTACGTCATGGTGGACGTATCCGAGTTCGGCTACGAAAGCGACCTCAGGCTCTGCGAAGCGCTTGCGGAGCACGTAGGAGTAGGCGCGGTGCCCGGCTCCAGTTTCTTCCGCGAGCCGGAGAACCGCTACATCAGACTGCACTTCGCAAAGCAGGATGCGACGCTCAACGCCGCACTGGAGCGTTTACAGGATATCCGCAAGAAGCTCCCCAAGGCATAAAATTACCGGGCAGGCGATGAACCTGCCCGGTTTTAATTCGGAATTTCGGTGCCGCCTTCGGCGGTTTATTTCAAATGACGGGCAGGGAAGAGGGACTGTCCGTTTTTTTGTTCCCGCAGGATATTCATTATTTTTCAGCCGCATTACTTGACAGAAGGTTCCGGATAATATATAATAAACATATGGAACTATAATAACATATGGAGAAAAGACATGTATATCAGCTTTGAATATTACCGGATATTTTACTACGTGGCGAAATACGGGAGCATATCCCAGGCGGCGGAAGCGCTGATGAACAATCAGCCGAACATCTCCCGCACCATAAAGAACCTCGAGAGCGAGCTGAACTGCACGCTGTTCGTGAGGTCGCGCAAGGGCGTTGAGCTGACCCCGGAGGGCGAGAAGCTGTACTCCCACGTAGCGGCGGCGGTGGAGCAGATACAGTACGGCGAGGAGGAGCTGTGCCTTGAGCGGACGCTGGCGAAGGGCGTGGTAACGATAGGTGCGAGCGAGATCGCGCTTAGGTGCTATCTGCTTCCGGTGCTGAAGAATTTCCGGCAGAAGTACCCGGGCGTGCGCATACGTGTATTCAACCACTCGACTCCGCAGGCGATATCCGCGCTGAAGCACGGGCTTGTAGACCTCGGCGTTGTGACGACTCCCACGGAGGACACCGACCTCATCGTTTCAAAGGAGATATGCGAGATACGGGAGATACCGGTGTGCGGAGCGGCGTTCCCGGAGCTTGCAGGGAGGCAGGTCAGCCTGCCGGAGCTTACGAAGTATCCGATGATATCGCTGTTCAAGCAGACCAAGACGTACGAGATATATTCCGAGTGGTTCCGGAAGAATGGCTGTACGCTCTCGCCGGATATCGAGGCAGCCACAGCGGATCTGATACTTCCGATGGTGCGGAACAATCTCGGGATAGGATTTGTGCCGGCGCAGTTCCTTGAGTGTTACCCCACAGACGGGCTGATACTGCTCGACCTCAAGGAGAGCGTACCGACGCGGAAAATCTGCCTGCTCAAGCGGAAGAGCCAGTCCATGAGCGCCGCAGGCAGAGAGCTGGAACGAATGATACTGAAGTAGCGGAAGTGAAGTTTTCCGCACAAACTAGAATTTAGCTGTGTAGTGTGCTTCCGAAACAGTCCACCGGACTGTTTCGGAGGAAAGGCTTAATAAAGACGACGTGTTGCTTGTGGGGGAAAACTCTTGTTTTCCCCCACACCCCTTTAGCGCTTTTTTGCTTTTAGCCGCGCTTCCGCGCGAAGTTACTGCGCGCCGGCGCGCAGAGTATCCGCACTCCGTGCGGAGTGTTTCGCCTGACGGCGACGAGGGCGCTGCCCTCGACTCGCAAGGGGGACGCGTCCCCCTTGACTCCCGATTTGGGGTTGCAGTAAGCGGAACACTCGCCGCTAAATTATAGTTTATCGCAAAAAAGGGCAGGCTCTCCGCCTGCCCATAACTCGTTTTAACCGCCGAAGCTGCCGCCATGACCCCAAACTGAATTCATGGCTGTTGGTTAACGCTCTTGACCTTCAGCCGGACTGTTGCCCTTGCAAGGGTCATCTGCGCCGCGTGGAACTCGCGTATGCTGCGCTTCTGGAGCATAGCTTCCTTAGCCGCCGCCGCTGCTTCCCGCGCACGGTTGGCGTCGATCTCCTCGGGGCGCTCCGCTGAATCTACCAGCACCAGCACCTCGCCGTCCTCGACCTTCACAAGCCCGCCGGACACCGCCGCTATCTGGTTTTCACCGCCGGGTACTCTGTAGGTCATCTTGCCGGGGACCACCGCGCTGATTATGTCGCAGTGACCAGCAAGTATGCCGTACTGCCCGTCGGCAGTCGGAACTATCAGCGACTCGCACTCGCCCTCGTAGAACGTGTTGGAAGCCGCCAGTATATGCGTCTTGAATGTGTTCATGCCGCACCCCTTACAGCTTTGCAGCCTTTTCTACCACATCGTCGATGGTGCCGACATTGTAGAACGCGGTCTCCGGGTACTTATCCATGTCGCCGGAGATTATCGCCTGGAAGCCCTTTATCGTCTCCGTCAGCGGAACGTAGATTCCCGGGATGCCCGTGAACTTCTCCGCAACGTGCGTCGGCTGTGCCAGGAAACGCTGTATCTTTCTCGCTCTGGTGACTACCTGCTTATCCTCGTCGGAAAGCTCGTCCATACCCAGTATCGCGATGATATCCTGAAGTTCGTTGTACTTCTGGAGTATCTCCTGAACCGTTCTCGCGGTCTCGTAGTGGTCGGCGCCGACTATATCGGCCTCGAGGATTCTGGATGTGGAGGCAAGCGGGTCGACCGCCGGGTAGATACCCTGCTCGGCTATCTTACGGCTCAGTACCGTGGTGGCGTCCAGATGTGTGAACGTCGTCGCCGGAGCCGGGTCGGTAAGGTCGTCCGCCGGAACGTATACCGCCTGTACGGAGGTAACAGAACCGCTCCTTGTGGAGGTGATACGCTCCTGGAGAGCGCCCATTTCCTCGGAAAGGGTCGGCTGATAGCCTACCGCGGAAGGCATTCTGCCCAGCAGCGTGGATACCTCGGAGCCTGCCTGTACGAAACGGAAAATGTTGTCGATGAACAGCAGCACGTCCTTATGCTGCACGTCGCGGAAGTACTCCGCCATCGTAAGCCCCGACAGAGCCACGCGCATACGCACGCCCGGGGACTCGTTCATCTGACCGAATACCAGCGCGGTCTTGTCGGAAACTCCGCTCTCGCGCATTTCGTTCCAGAGGTCGTTACCCTCACGGCTGCGCTCGCCGACGCCGGTGAATACCGAGTAACCGCCGTGCTCCATCGCAACGTTGTGGATAAGCTCCTGAATAAGCACCGTCTTGCCGACGCCCGCGCCGCCGAACAGACCTATCTTACCGCCCTTGGGGTACGGCTCAAGCAGGTCTATTACCTTGATACCGGTCTCGAGCACCTGAGCCACCGGCTGCTGCTCCTCGAATCCCGGAGCCTTGCGGTGTATTTCCCAGCGCTCGCCGTCGGAGAGGTCGCCCTCGCCGTCTATCGTTTCGCCGAGTACGTTGAACATGCGCCCTAAAGTACGGTCGCCGACCGGCACGCTTATCGCCCTTCCGGTGGCTGTGACCTCCATGCCTCTTGCGAGGTTCTCGCTTGCGCCCAGCAGTATGCAGCGGACTCTGTCCTTTCCCGTATGCTGTGCGACTTCCATAACGCGCTGTGCGCCCTTTACGTTGACGGTCAGCGCTTCTTTTATCTTAGGCAGTTCGCCCGGAGCGAACCTGCAGTCTATAACTGGTCCGGATATCTGTGTTATCTTACCTGTGTTCAATGTCCGCACGCCTCCTCACTTTTCTTCTTTGCCAGCTTCCTCTTCTGCGCCTTTGCGCCGGAGGATATCTCGGTTATCTCCTGCGTTATCGCAGCCTGTCTTGAGCGGTTGTACTGCACGGACAGCTCGCCCAGCAGCTTCTCCGCGTTCTGGTTGGCGGAGTTCATCGCGGTCATTCGCGCGTTCTGCTCGGCGCAGAAGCTGTCGACCAGCGCACTGTAGATGTATCCCGAAACGTAGCTCGGAACCAGCGTTTCCAGCACCGCGGTTATCGACGGAGTGAACTCGAACGGTCTTGCTACCGCCTTCTCGGTGGTGTTGTCCGCGAATACCTTTCTGTGGAACGGCAGCAGACGTTCGGTCTTTGCCTCCTCGAACATTCCGTTGCGGATATCCGTGTAGACCACGAATATCTTGCATACCTCGTCGCGCTCGAACATGTCGAGCAGGATATCGGTTATCTCACGGGCGCGGTGCATCGTAGGATTCTGCGCCGTGTAGAGGAAGCTCCGCTCCACCGGTATGCCGTGGTGCGCGAAGTACTGCCGTCCGTACTCGCCGACTACGAAAAGCTTCGTGGCGGGGTGTTCCTTCAGCAGCTTCTCAGCCTCGCGTATAACATTCTGGTTGTACATTCCGGCAAGTCCCTTGTCTGCGGTAACTACCAGGCAGGCGTACGGACCCGTCAGCGCGTGGCCGTCGTCCTCGGGATAGAACCAGCGGCTCTCCGCGTCCTTCTTAGAGGTACGGAAGATACGCTTTATCTCGCCCTTTATCGCCTCGAAGTAGGGGCGGGTGTGATCCAGCTCCGACTTTGCCTTGCGCATTTTCGTGGAGGCTATCAGGTACATCGCGTTGGTTATCTTCTGAGTATCCCGGACGCTTTTTATGCGGTCCTTAATCTCTTTCGTGTTAGCCATAGCGCACCGCCTTAACCGCCGTTACGCTCCAGAAAGCGCTTTGCGAAGCCGAGCAGGGACTCTCTCTCCTCCTCGGAGGTCTCTCCGGTGCGGTCTATCTTCTCGCAGAGGTCGGGGATCTCCGAAGCTGCGGAATCCAGCAGGTCGCGGCTGAACTGCGGAATTTTGTCCACCGGGACGTCCTGGAAGATGTGACCCATAGCGGCGGTCAGCAGGATTACCTGCTCGTGCTGCTTGTAGGGGTTGTACTGCTTCTGGCGGAGCAGTCTCATCAGACCCTGACCGTAGCGGAGCTGCTTCTTGGTAGCCTCGTCCAGGTCGCTGGAGAACTGCATGAAAACTTCCATCTCGCGGTACTGTGCGAGGTCGAGACGGATAGCGCCGGTCGCCTTCTTCATTGCCTTTGTCTGAGCCGCGCCGCCCACACGGGATACCGACAGTCCGACGTTTACAGCCGGGCGCTGACCGGAGTGGAACAGGTCGCTCTCAAGGAATATCTGACCATCTGTGATGGAGATTATATTTGTAGGGATATACGCGGAAACGTCGCCCGCCTGGGTCTCGACTATCGGGAGGGCGGTCATGCTGCCGCCGCCGAGCGCGTCGGAGAGGTGCGCGGAACGCTCCAGCAGACGTGAATGCAGGTAGAATACGTCGCCGGGGTACGCCTCACGTCCCGGGGAGCGCTCCAGCAGGAGACTCAGCGTACGGTAGGCTACCGCGTGCTTGGAAAGGTCGTCGTAAACTATCAGGACGTCCTTGCCGTGGTTCATGAAGAACTCGCCCATTGCGCAGCCGGAGTAGGGTGCGATGTACTGAAGCGTTGCGGAGTCGCTGGCGGTTGCGTTTACGATTATCGTGTAATCCATCGCGCCGTGCTTGCGGAGGTTCTCGGCGAGCTGCGCCACGGAGGACGCCTTCTGACCGATAGCAACGTAAATGCAGACTACTCCCTTGCCCTTCTGGTTGAGGATAGTGTCCAGTGCGATGGCGGTCTTGCCGGTCTGGCGGTCGCCGATTATCAGCTCACGCTGACCTCTGCCTATCGGGAACATGGAGTCTATCGACAGCAGACCGGTCTCCATCGGGCGGTTGACCGGCTGGCGGTCGATGATGCCGGGGGCGGGGTTCTCTATCGGGTAGTAGTCCTCCTGGGTTATCGGACCCTTGCCGTCGACCGGCTCGCCCAGTGCGTTGATGACGCGTCCCATGAACGCCTCGCCGACCGGTATGCCAGCGACCTTCTTGGTGCGGCGCACCATGCTGCCCTCGGTTATCTCGCTCTCGTCGCCGAAGATTACGCAGCCTATCTCGTCCTCCTTGAGGTCGAGAATCATGCCCTTGATACCGCATTCGAACAGCAGTATCTCGCCGTACTCGGCGTCCTCAAGTCCGCTGATGGTCGCGATTCCGTCGCCGACGGTGAGCACCGTGCCGACTTCCTCGTCCTTCGGGACAGGCTCGAAGTCCTCTATCGCCTGGCGAATCATCGGCAGGACGTCCTGCTTGCCGCGGATAGCCTCGGAAATGCTCTGCTTGAGCTGCTTTGCGCGACCCTCGGCGCTCCAGTCGAATATGCGGTCGAGGTTCCACTTGTAGGTGGAGGTGCCTATCTCGATGCGGAAGCCGTCGCGCACGCTGTCGTCCTGCTTCGGAATGACTGCTACTGCGGCGTTGTACTTCTTCTCGAGGAAGTCCTGAACCTTCTTGAGCTGTTCGTCCGTGGGAGTTTCACGGCTGTATACGAACGCTTCGACCTCGACTTTTCTGATCTCGTGTTCTGTCATCAGTCATTACTCCTTTCCGGAATCGTCGGACTCAGCGCTGTCAAAGCTGTCGTATGCGCTTCCGGCAGGTACGAGCAGCTTGTCGACAGCAGCGGATACCATTTCCTCGATCTGCGCGTTTGCTTCCTGAAGTACCTTGTTCTTCTCGGCGAGCGCGGCTCTCTTTGCGTCGGCGAGTATGCGCTGCTTCTCCTGCTCGGCTTCATCAAGGTGAGCCTTCGCAGCGGCGTCGGCGTCCGCCATAGCCTTCTTCTTCAGCTCTGCGGCTTCGTCCTGAGCCTTCCCGATAAGTCCGGAGTACTTCTGCTGCTCGTTTTCAGCGGCTGCGAGCTTCTCGGCGGCAGCCTTGTCCATATCCTTGTAGTAAGCCTCGCGCTTTGCCATGAAGTTCTTCACCGGCTTGTAGAGCAGCAGCCAGAGTCCGCCGAAAAGGATAATGAAGTTGAACAGATGCAGCAGGATCTGCTGCCAGTCTACATTCAGAGGGATTCCCATAAAATTACCCCCTTACAGTACGAAGATGATGAGGATTGCAACTACCAGGGCGTAAATGATCGCGGTCTCAATGAATACCAGACCAAGCATCATGTTGGTACGGATCTTGTCCGCAGCCTCGGGCTGGCGGGAGATACCCTCAGAGGACTTCGCAGTGGTAAGACCCATGCCTATGCCGGCGCCGCATGCTGCGATACCTACGCAGATACCTGCTGCGATAGCCTTGCTGCCGGTGGAATCAGCGGCGCTGTTCGTCTCAGCTTCCTGGGAAACGCTTGTGCCGTCCTGGGGAGCGGGCTCGGGCTTATCTGCGGCAGCGAAAGCCACCAGGCTGCAAAGTGCGCATACCATCAGCGCAATGATTCCGCAAACTACTAATTTCTTAACAGATCTCTTCATGATCGTATCCTCCATTGTTCAGTAAAATTTATTTGTTGGTTGATTTGGAAAGGCGCTTTTTTACCGCCTTGACGGGAGGTTCGGAAACCTCGCCGTAGAACATTGCCGTGAGCATAGTCAGGACGTACGCCTGAATAAGCGCGTGCAGCAGCGTGAACATTATTCCCACGAACACCGGGAGAACGAAGCTCAGGCTGATGTTGTAGTAAACCAGCTCGGTGACGAGCAGACCGCTGAGCAGCGCGCCGAAAAGACGGAAGCTCATTGAGATGGGCAGCGAGAACTCCTTGAGGGTCCTGCCGACGCCCTTGATCTTCGCGCCCGCGATGCCTCCGCTGAGGATCACGAGGTAGGACAGGCAGCCGAGCATGATAGCGGCGTTGATGTCAGACAGCGGAGCCGGAAGGGAAATCGCACCTCCTGCGGTGGTCGCCGCCTGAATGCCGAACAGCTCGAACAGGGTCCCCACGAAGATGTAAACGCCCGCTGCAAACACGTAAGCTCCGAGGAACGAGTTCTTATGGGGGCTGCTGGTCTTTGCGAGGTTGTCAAAGAAGCTGACGAGCTGTTCGAGCAGCATCTGGAACTTCCCAGGAACCATTTTAAACTTAGGTATCACGAATATCCGGATAACAGCCGCGAAAACAAGGAGCGCCCCGCACACTATCAGCGATGAGATATACGCCGGGTTGACGTCCTTGATGCCGAAAAGGCTGACCTTATTCGTTCCGTGCAGCACCGCGTCGCGCATGACCACCTTGATGGACTCGGACTCGCCGCTGCCGCCCACGAGGAGCGCCGCAACAAGCACTATGACCATCAGCGCGACCCATACGACGATGAATACTGCGCGTTTCTTTTTGCTCATAAAGTTTCTCCTTTCTTTATGTGTCTTTATATATTATCCGCATTTCTGCGGTGATCGTTGCGTTAAGAATGAAATGGAAAAAATTTTCTGCAAAGAGCGGATCACTGCTCCTGCTTTTCGTGAATGAACATCAGGAAGAAGCTTACCGAGAGCAGACCGCAGCACACCCAGATTATTCCGTGGCCAATCGTCTGCGAAAGCACGCTGCCGATTCCGGCTCCTGCGGCGAACACACCGATGACCCCGAAGTAGGTCAGCGACTTTACGAGGGTCTCATGGTCGCGGCTGCGGAAGTACGCCACCAGGGATTCCATGCCGCTGCGCATGTTGCCTATGCACATCGTGCTGGCGTAGGGCTGACCGTGTATCTTGTGGAAGGTCTGCACCTGGAGCGCGCACACGAACGACACGAGCGCGTTGGCAAGCGGGTCGAGCGTCACCGGAATGAATCCCACGATGAACAGCAGCAGTATTTCCTCGATGAGGACTATCTGCCGCCAGTGTATCTTCTCCTGTTTGCGGTAGTGTACGTGAACCAGCTCGGCCACCGCTATCCCCAGCAGGAACGACAGCACCGGCACGAGGTATTTGACTACCGCCTCCCAGTCGCCGCGAAACAGCGCCGCGGACATAAGAACGATATTGCCGGTCTGGGCGTTGGCGAAAACTCCGCCGCGGCAGCAATAGGTGTAGGCGTCCTGGAATCCTCCGGAAAGAATTATGAACACCGCCGACCGGAATTTATCCGACATCTGCCCATGGAAGCCATTTCCGCTCATAACTGACCGCCTCCGCAACATATGTAACAATATTTGTGCATGATCTGGCGCATTATGCCGCCTCGCCTATCATATTATAATACGTAGAGGAAAAAAAGTATAATCTGAATTTTGAATGTCTTGTATATCAATTCGATATATGTAAACGTCGGGTACATGAGGATTTGTATATAAAATCAAGAAGCCTAATCACTGATAATCAGAAACGGTTCATAATCGTTCACGGCGGGGAAGTCCGAGAATCCGAGCGGATTTAGAACACGCGTTCAAACATCATTTCGCTGCGCACCTCGTCGGAGCCGCGGTTTTTTCTGCCGGAGCGCTCCTCCGCAAAGCTGAGTCCCAGCTTCTGCATTACTCGCTGTGAAGCGGAATTCTCGCTGTCGCAGTGCGCGATGAAGCGGCGTATACCGGTGGTTTCAAGGCAGTATTCCATCAGGGCGCGCGCCGCCTCGGCGGCATAGCCGCAGCCGTGAGCATCCCGGGAGATTATCCAGCCCAGCTCCCATGCCGTGCCGTTTTCCTCAAGGTATGCGCTGACCGAGCCGATGTGCCTGCCGTCCAGCAGCACCGCCGTCTCGTAGAACTGCGGACGTTCCTTTGCGGCTTCGGCTTCGCACTTTTTGAGGTAGCGTTCCGTTTCCGCTAGGTCGTCGGTGGGCAGGAACACCATCAGCCTGGTAAGCTCCGGGTCGGAGGCGTAGGCGTGGGTGGATACCAGGAATTTCGTTCCGAGAGGTTCAAGGGTCAGGCGTTGGGTTTTTATCTGCATTTTTCCTCCGCAATCACCCCTCTGTTCTGCACAGAGGGGAGCTGTTTATCTGAAATAGGTGTCCGCAAGGCTGCGGAGCTTTTCTGCGCGGGACGCGGTGAGCCTGCCCGGGAGCATTCTCCATTTCCAGTTCCCGCCGACGGTGGAAGGGACGTTCATGCGCGCGTTGGCTCCAAGCCCGAGGATATCCTGCATGGGGATAATCGCGAGGTTCGCCGGGCTGGCGTAAACGACGCGCACGCAGGCGGCGCTGAACCGCTCGAACAGCCGGGGCTTTACGTACCTCCGCGCCATCGCCCGGGACTTCGGATCGGCTTCGCGGTACCACTGCATTATCGTGGAGTTGTCGTGGGTGCCGGTGTAGGCGCAGCAGTTTTTTGGGTAGTTGTGCGGGAGGTGGTCGTTATCGGTGTTATCCGGGTTGAACCCGAACTGGAGCACGCGCATTCCGGGGAATCCGGTGTCACGGAGCAGCTCCTTCACGCTGTCGAAGATATCGCCTAGGTCCTCCGCGATGATGTTGACGTCGCCGAGGTCGTTCTTTATCGCGTTGAACAGCTCCATGCCGGGCCCCTTTTCCCAGGTGCCGTTCTCGGCGGTCTTGTGACCGTAGGGGATAGCGTAGTAGGTGTCGAAGGCGCGGAAGTGGTCGATACGCAGCATGTCGAAGTTCTCCTTCGATTTGCCTATGCGCTTGAGCCACCACTTGTAGCCGGTCTTGTGCATTTCCTCCCAGTTGTAGAGGGGGTTCCCCCATAGCTGACCGGTGGCGGAGAAGTAATCCGGCGGAACTCCCGCAACGCGCTTGGGAACGCGCTTTTCATCAAGCTCGAACAGCTCGGGCTGCGCCCAGACGTCCGCGCAGTCCGGGGAGACGTATATCGGGATATCGCCGATGAGCTGTATGCCGTTCTTGTTGCAGTAGCGGTGGAATCTGTCCCACTGGCGGTAGAAGATATACTGCACGAACTTGTAGAACTTGATGTCGTCCTTGAGTTCCTCGGTCCAGCGCTTGACTGCCTCCGGCTCGCGGAGTTTGATGTCGTCGTCCCAGTCTGACCAGGGTCTGCCGCCGAATTTGTCCTTCAGCGCCATGAAAAGCGCGTAGTCGTCGAGCCAGTCCTGCTCCTCGATGACGAACGAGGTGTAGCCCACGTCGTCGGTGAACCCCGCGAAGGCCTCCCGCAGGAGGGCGGTCTTGTTGCGGTTCACGATGTCGAAGTCAACGTAGGACGGGTCGGCGCCGTAGTCGGAGTTGTCGAGGGATTTCTTCGCGAGGTAGCCGTGCTCCACAAGCTCGTCAAGGTCGATGAGCAGTGGATTCCCCGCGAAGGAGGAAAACGGCTGGTAGGGGGAATCGCCGTATCCGGTGGGGCCTATCGGCAGCACCTGCCAGTACTTCTGACCGGCTTCCTTGAGCCAGTCGGCGAATTTTTCAGCTTCCTCCCCGAATGTTCCTATGCCGTACGGGGACGGCAGGCTGGAAATGTGCATTAGTATTCCGCAGCTTCTCATATAGCCTCCTTTTATTTGTCAGGGGTCATATCGACATGTTCTTCAAGTATTTCGTCCACGAGTTCCTCCTCGGCGATCTCTTCCTTTTCAGCCTCGGGGGTGAGGGATATGAGCTTCTTAGCCCATATCCCGGATTTGTAGAATATAACGGACATCACCGTAGCGACAGCCCAGGCTCCCGGCCAGGAGTACCAGATGCCGGTAACGTCGTTCATTGCATTGGAGAGTATCGCGGCGAGGACAACGCGGAGTATCAGGTCGGTGAAGGTCGCCGCCATGAAGCAGCCCATGCTCTCGCTGCCGCGGAGGACTCCGTCGCAGAGGAGTTTCAGGCACACGATGAAGTAGAACGGAGCGACTATCCTCAGGAAGTTGACGCCGGTATCCATGGCGAGCTGCGAGCCGTCCTCGTTCATGAACAGCGACAGCAGCGGCTGATTGAGCAGGAAGAACAGCAGGAAGAAAACCAGCGCGGTAGCGAGGGAGAAGATAAGCACCGAGCGGAATCCCTGCTTGATACGCTCCGGCTTGTTTGCGCCGATGTTCTGCGCGGTGAAGCTGGACATGCCGTTTCCGATGGTGGTGAAACATGTGATGGCGAAGGTGTTGAGCTTAATTGCCGCGGAGTAACCGGCGACGATGGCTGAGGAGCCGAAGCCGTTGACCATATACTGAATGAACAGGTTGCCGACGGAGATGAAGCTCTGCTGAAGCACGCTGGGGACTGCGACCTTGCATATATCTGCGAGGGCGGCTCCGCTGAACAGCCTGCCGCCGGAAATGTCCATGGACTTCACGCGGCGCAGCAGCAGGAACAGCGCGAGCAGGCATGCGGCTCCCTGAGCGATGAAGGTAGCCCAGGCGGCGCCTGCGACTCCCATCTGGAGCGGAATGATGAAAATGCAGTCGAGTATAACGTTGCCGATGGAGCTTCCTATGAGCAGGTATAGCGGGGTCTTGCTGTCGCCGAGGGAGTTGAAGATACCCGTGACGACGTTGTAGATAAACAGGAACACGAACCCGCCGGTGTATATCATGAGGTACAGGCAGCCGTCGTCGAAGATGTTGTCAGGCGTCTGCACCCACTGCATGAAAACTCCGCTGAAAAGCACGCCGACAACGGTGAGCACCGCGGAAAGCACGGTGCCTGAAATGAGCGCGGTGGAAATGCAGGTCTTGGTCATCGGCATGTTGCCCGCGCCGAAGTGCTTGCTTATGACTACCGAGCAGCCTATCTGGCAGCCGACCGCCACCGCCATGAAAATCATGGTTATGGGGTAGCTGGCTCCGATGGCGGCGAGGGCGTCCTCACCAGCGAACTTGCCCGCGATAACGCTGTCCGCGATGTTGTACATCTGCTGGAACATAACGCTGATGAACAGCGGTATGGTGAACATTATCAGCGCTCTTCCCGGGCTGCCTACTGTTAGATCCTTGTTCATTGATATTGCTTCTTTCTTCTGTGTAGTATTGCAGCGGTCTTTGAGCGCCGCCTGATGAGATTATAACATAAAATACCCACAAAGTAAACTTTATTATAACTCATTCAGCGTTTTTTGGGCAGATTTTGCATGAATGCGACAAAAAAACACTAGACAAATAAAATTTTTTGTGATATCCTATAAACGTAAACATAAGGGGACGCTGTAGTATCCCCGGAATATAAAATGATGAGAGGATAAACCTATGAACAACATTCCTGAAATCAAGCTCGGCATAGTTGCCGTATCCCGCGACTGCTTCCCCATCGCTTTATCAGAAAGCCGCCGCAAGGCCATCGTAAACGCTTACGGCGATGGTATCTACGAATGTCCCGTTACCGTTGAGAACGAGCTTGACATGCTGAAGGCTGTCGAGGACGTAAAGAAGGCGGAGTGCAACGCTTTAGTAGTGTTCCTCGGAAACTTCGGTCCTGAGACCCCCGAGACCCTTATCGCAAAGAACTTTGACGGTCCCTGCATGTTCGTTGCAGCGGCAGAGGGCGACGGCGACATGATCAACGGCAGAGGCGACGCTTACTGCGGCATGCTGAACTGCTCCTACAACCTGGGCATGCGCCACCTCAAGGGCTTTATCCCTGAGTACCCCGTTGGCACCAGCGGCGACATCGTAAAGATGATCAGGGACTTCGTACCCGTAGCGAGAGCCATCGTAGGCGTAAAGAACTTAAAGATCATCACCTTCGGTCCGCGTCCGCAGGACTTCTTCGCATGCAACGCTCCTATCAAGGGCTTATACGAGTTAGGCGTTGAGATCGAGGAGAACTCCGAGCTGGATCTGCTGGTTTCCTTCAAGGAGCACGAGAACGATCCCAGGATCGACGGCGTATGCGCTGATATGGCAAAGGAAATGGGCGAGGGCAACTATTACTCCGACCTCAACAGACGCATGGCTCAGTTCGAGCTGACCCTTTTAGACTGGGCAGAGAAGCACAAGGGCTCCAAGAAGTACGTTGCATTTGCAGACAAGTGCTGGCCTGCGTTCCCGTCCCAGTTCGGCTTTGAGCCCTGCTACGTAAACAGCCGCCTTGTAAGCCGCGGTATCCCGGTATCCTGCGAGGTAGATATCTACGGCGCGCTGAGCGAATACATCGGTCTGTGCATTTCCGCTGACGCAGTTACTCTGCTCGATATCAACAACTCCGTTCCTCAGTACATATACGACGAGGACATCAAGGGCAAGTACGACTACGCCCTCACCGATACGTTCATGGGCTTCCACTGCGGAAACACACCCGAGTGCAAGATGTGTTCCACCCGTGCGGTCAAGTACCAGCTCATTCAGCACCGCCTGCTTGAACCCGCTGGCAGCGATCCTGACTTCACAAGAGGCACCCTCGAGGGCGACATCGCAGCAAGCGATATCACATTCTACCGCTTACAGTGCGACAGCGAGGGAGAGCTTCGTGCATACATCGCAGAGGGCGAGATCCTCGATGTGCCTACTCGTTCCTTTGGCGGCATCGGTATCTTCGCTATTCCTGAGATGGGACGCTTCTACCGTCACGTTTTAGTTGAGAAGCGTTATCCGCACCACGGCGCGGTAGCGTTCGGCCACTACGGAAAGCTCCTGTTCGACCTGTTCCGTTACCTCGGTATCAAGGACATCGGATTCAACCAGCCCAAGGGCATGTTGTATCCGTCCGAGAACCCCTTCGTTAAGTAATAAGTAATATTCGGATAAAATTACAGGGTCGCAGAAATGCGGCCCTGTTTTTGTATTTCATCTGCTGAAAGGGAAGAGGGAGCTTGTTAAATTCGGAATTAGGAATTCGGAATTCGGAATTTCGGTGCCGCCTTCGGCGGGTTATTTCAAATGACGGGCAGACTGAGTGGTCTGCCCGTTTTTGTTGAGATTAAACATTAATTCAATCCTCAGCGACCAGCCGCAAAATCAACAGCCTGTCAACATTTCAACTTCCAACAATTTAAAATCCGCGCGAAGCGCGCACCATAATTCCGAATTCCGAATTCCGAATTAACTCAAGTATCCGCATTCCCGCATGGAGTTCAGCACCTGTTCCGCGCGCTGGTCGGCAAGCTCCTGGGAATTATCCGGGGAGTACACGCTCGGAGCCTGCGGGATACCCGCAAGGGTCGCGCACTGCTGGTCTGTTAGCTCCTGCGGCGGGACTCCGTAATACCCCATGGAAGCCGCGTAGATCCCGTAATAATTGCTTCCGAAGTAGATCGTGTTGACGTACAGCTCGAATATCTGCTCCTTGCTGAGCTTATCCTCCAGCTCGAACGCCGTGAACACCTCCGCCGCCTTGCGCTCGAAGCGCTTATCCTGCGTGTAGTAGATGTTTTTTGCGGTCTGCATGGTGATGGTGCTCCCGCCCTCCGCGAAATCCATCGCGGCGATGTCGTGGAGCAGCGCCCGGACTATCGCGGAAGGGTCGATGCCGCTGTGACCCCAGAAATCGCGGTCCTCGGTGGCGGTGACTGCATTCACATAGAATTCCGGGAGTTCGTCGCAGCTCACGAAATGCTCGTCGGCGGAAGCGTCCGCGTAGACCTGCCGCACAGGCCTTGCCTCGATCGCTTCCGAGTGCATGTTCCACCCGAGCACTGCGAACACTCCTACCGCCGTCAGCGCCAGCGACAGCAGCGATATAAGTACGAGCAGGATCACCCGGATAACTATGTGTTTAGCCTTCATCGTTGCTCCTTTCCGTTTTTCTGAGTATCGCGTCCGTGAGCCGGAACACCGCCCACAGCACCCCGAAGCACGCCCCCGCCGGGACTGCCGCCACCGCCAGCAGTGCGAAGCACAGTCCCCGTACAGCGCGCCTCATCTGTTGTTTCCGCTGACTATCCTGTAGTAGCTGCGGGAGGTCAGCGCGTATACCGCGACATACAGCGCGGCGAACACCGCGAAGCATATCAGCGTAACTATCGCGAGGAATCCGGCGTCCCTCATGCTGAACAGACCGAGTATCTTGGTCAGCAGCGGGAAAGCGAACGCCATGTGTATCCCCGCGGCGATAAGCGGCGCGAAGAACACCGTCAGCACCTGGGAGTTCACCGCGCGGCGTATCTCGCGGTCGTTCATGCCGACCTTGCGGAGAATGTCGAACCGCGCGCGGTCGTTGAAGCCCTCGCTTATCTGCTTGTAGTACATTATAAGCACCGCCGCCAGGATAAATACCCCGCCGAACAGTATTCCGAGGAAAAACAGTCCGCCGTAAAGCCCGAGGAACTCCTCGTGATCGCGGGCGCGGCATTCGGTTTTGAGCCTCTCAAAGTGGAATGGGAACTCCACGTCTCCGTATTCCATTTCGTAGTAGAGGTCGAGCTGGGAATCCTCGCCGCAGTTAAGGTCGAAGCAGTAGTAGTACACAATGTTCGAGCGCATTCCGCCGTACTCGTCGGTAAGGCGGTTCTGATAATCGTTCAGGCTCTCGAGGTCTGACCAGTCCTTCACGAAAAGGTATATCGTGTCGTAGATAGTCGCGGAGTCCGTGCCGGTTATCGTGAACTCGCCGAGCCGCTGCGTTATGCGGTAGCTTCCCCAGTCGTCGAGCTGGATCTCGTCGCAGCCGAAGCCCTTGCCCTTGAAGTACGCCGCCGCCTCGCCGTCCGCGAGCTGTATATCAGTGCCGTAGAGCGCGTTGTAGTCGGCTATCGGCACGACGTACACCGAGCGCAGGTCGAGGGAAACGTCGTCGGAATTCCCCCGCGCCATATCCAGGCGGTTTCCTATCACAGCGCCGGAAAGTTCGGCGTAGGAGTAGGCGAGCACGTTCTCCGGGGAGGCTCCGTGCTTTTCAGCAAGCGCGCCGACGCTTTCGCGGAACGCCGGAATGTCCTCCTCCGGAAGGCCGTACGTCATCGTGACCATATCCCGGGGATAGCGCTGGCGGAGTATCTGCTCCTCGCCCGTGTAAAGGCAGATAGTGGTGGAGAGCGTCACCAGCACCATCGTGCTGAGAATGCATATCGAAGCAAGCCCGGCGCCGTTCTTCCGCATGCGGTAGGACATCTGCGACACGGAGATGAAGTGGTTGGTCTTGTAGTAGTACCCCTTATTCTTCTGGAGCACCCTGCACAGCACCACCGAGCCAGCGACGAACAGCAGGTAGGTCGCGGCGATAACGAGGAGAACAGCCGCCATGAATGCGAGGATGGCGCTGAGCGGCTCCTCTATCGTGACCGCCATGAAGTACGCCAGCCCGAGCATGAGCGCTCCGAGGACGGCTGCGAACCAGTTAGCCTTCGGGGGCTTTTCGCCGGAGTTCTCCGAGCGGAGAAGCTCTACGGGCTTTGAGAAGAACACCTGCCGCAGAACGTTGAGGAAGATCAGCAGGAAGATAACGGCGAACACTATCAGCGAAGCGGCGGCGGCCGGGCCGCTGACGGAGAACTGATAAGCCGCGTCGCCCTGCACGATCTTGACCGCGAGCAGCTCCGCGAGCTTTGAAAAGAGGATACCGGCGCCAAGCCCGAACACCATGGAGATAACGTAGACCATCAGCGTTTCCCAGGTCATGACCCGGGCTATGCCGTTCTTTCCCATGCCGAGAATGTTGTATAGCCCGAATTCGCGCATGCGGCTCTTTATCAGGAACGAGTTGGTGTAAAACAGGAAGATAGCCGCGAACAGAGCCATGACCACCTTGCCTATGACTATCAGCTCATGCATGATGTAGCCGCCGGCCATCGCGCTGAGCATTTCGTCGCCGGAGAGCGCGTCTGTGATGTAGTACATCATCACCATCAGCGAGCAGGTCATGATGTACGGGACGTACAGTCTGGAGTTCCTGCGGATACCGCCGGCGGCAAGTCTGAAATAGAGCTTCATTCCGCGCCCTCCCTCTTTATACGGAGGCTCTGCGGCTCTCCGGAGGAGGACAGCAGCGTGAGCGCGTCGGTTATGCGGCGGTAGAATTCGTCGTCGGAGCAGTTCCCGCGGTAGAGCTGGTGGAACACCGCACCGTCCTTTATGAAAAGCACCCGCTTCGCGCGGCTCGCCGCCTTCGCCGAGTGAGTCACCATCAGTATCGTCTGACCGCGGCGGTTTATCTCTGCGAAAAGCGCGAGCAGCTCGTCGGAGCTTCTGCTGTCGAGAGCGCCCGTCGGCTCGTCCGCGAGGAGCAGCTTCGGCTCGGTTATCATCGCCCGGGCTGCGGCGGTGCGCTGCTTCTGACCGCCGGATATCTCGTAGGGGTACTTGTCGAGCAGCGCGGATATCCCGAGCAGCTCCGCAGTGGAGTTCAGCTTCGGCTGCATGGCAGGGTACTTTTCGCCCCTCAGCACCAGCGGGAGCAGTATGTTGTCCCGCACCGTGAACGTATCCAGCAGGTTGAACTCCTGGAACACGAACCCCAGATTGTCCCGGCGGAAATCCGCGAGCTTCGATTCCTTTATTTTTGCGAGGTCCATTCCGTCGAGGATAACGCTGCCCCCGGTCGGCTTGTCGAGCGCCGCGAGGATATTCAGCAGCGTGGTCTTTCCGGAGCCGCTCTCGCCCATTATCGCGATGTATTCCCCCGGCTCCGCAGTGAAGCTGACGTTCTTCAGCGCTTCCACGCGGTTTCCGCCGAGGCGTGTGGTGTAGGTCTTTCTGAGACCTGTTATCTCTAATATCGGCATTTCGTCCTTCCTTTCCGACAGACCCGGCGCGCGGTGGTTTTCAGGGGAAGGTCATGTTTTGGAGTGCGCGCCGTTTCCGTCTGTATTTATTCTAGCATTTTCCCGGAAGGACCGCAATCGAAACGGCTTACATCTGTCTTACACTTTTGTAATGCCGCAGGGCTCATTCCCGCAGGTCGACCCCGCTGCGCCGCAGGTCGATGAAAACCGACGTGCCGCAGCTGCTTTCCGCCGATATCCTGTGACCCAGCCTGCCGCATATCTGCCTGCAAAGGTACAGCCCCAGCCCGCTCGCCTTCATATCCGACCTGCCGTTGCACCCGGTGTAGCCCTTCTCAAATATCCTCGGGAGATCCTCCGGGGCTATGCCGATACCGCTGTCCTGTATTTTCAGAACGTCGTTTTCGCAGGTTATCGTTATTCCGCCGGCGCGGGTGTACTTCACCGCGTTGGACAGCACCTGCCCTATCACGAACAGCAGCCACTTTTCGTCGGTCAGCACCATGCAGTCAAGCCCGCTCATCTGGAGAGTCAGCTTCTTGCGAATGAACTGCCCGGAGAATCTCCGCACCGCGGATTTTACGATGTCCTCCAGGCGGCATTCCTTTATAACGTAGTCGGTGTCGCTGCTCTCGAGCCTGATGTAGCACAGCACCATCTCAACGTACTGCTCTATCCGCGTCAGCTCCTCGGCGAGGGAGCGGCTCTCCGGGGAGTCCTGCTCCGCCAGCGAGAGCCTCATTGCCGCAATGGGAGTTTTTATCTGGTGCGCCCACATCGTGTAGTAGTCCGTCATGTCGGAAATGCTCTGCTCGTAGTGCTCCTGAAGCTCCGCGCGGCTGCGGAACAGCACCCTGAGAAGCTCCGCGCAGCCCTCCTCGGCGGCGTTCTGCGGCTCCGGGAGGTTATCGACGGATACGGTTATTTCGTCCTGGAGCTTTTTCAGCACGGCGCACCTCTGCCGGAAACTCAGAAAATCGGCGCAGCCGAAAGCAAGCGCCAGAACTCCGCATATAGCCGAGGCGTACCCGACCGCGCCCATCGGGACTCCCCCGAGCCAGAACACCACGCCGAACACCGCCGCGAACAGCAGGAAAGCCGCAATGACCCTCCGCCGCGCGTAGAGATACGCCCTCATGCGACGATGTACCCCATGCCGACCTTGGTCGTGATGAATCCCGGAAGCCCGGCGGATTCCAGCTTTCTGCGCAGCCTTGCGACGTTGACGGTCAGCGTGTTCTCGTCGATGAAGCAGTCGGTCTCCCAGAGCTTGTCCATCAGCTTTTCGCGGCTGACGACCTTTCCCTTGTTCTCCATCAGCGTCTGGAGTATGCGGTACTCGTTGCGGGTCAGCTCAACGCGGTTCTGACCGACATACAGCGCCGCCTCGGAGGTATTGAGCTTTGCGCCGTTGTGCTCGATAACTCCGACCTGCTCCGCGAAATCGTAGGTCCGCCGTAGCAGCGCCTGTATCTTCGCGGTCAGCACCGACATGTCGAAGGGCTTCGCGATGAAATCGTCGCCTCCCATGTTCATCGCCATTACGATGTTCATATTGTCCGCCGCCGAGGATATGAACACCACCGGGACCCTGCTGTTACGGCGAAGTTCGCTGCACCAGTAGAATCCGTTGTAGAAGGGAAGGGTGATGTCGAGCAGAACAAGATGCGGTTCGTATTCCGTGATTTCGTCGGCTATCCGCTTGAAATCCGACGCAGTGCGCACCTCAAAGTCCCACGCGGACAGCCCCCGGGCGATGGCGGCGGCGATGCTTTCGTCGTCCTCTGCTATGTAAATTCGGTACATTGTTGCTCCATTCCGTTTTTTGTAAAATCAGTATATTGAAATTATAGCACATTCACGTCATTTCGTCAACAGATAAAACACCGCGTAAGCAATTGATTTTCGCTTACTTTTGGTACAAAAGGAAGCGGGCGTGTGGTGGAACCCCACACGCCGCGCGGGAGCGCGGCAAGAAAATTCATAATGGTATAAAACTGTGGGGGAAAACTCTTACGTTTCTCAGACAAACTTCGTTTGTCTCCCCGACCCACACCCCTTTAGCGCTTTTGAATCGTTTTACTGCGCGCCAGCGCGCAGAGTGTGAGGGCTTTGTTCTGTCGGTCAACCCCTCTGGCGCTTCGCGCCACCTCCCCCACAGGGGGAGACACCTCACGCTCCCACTTCCTTTTGTAAGCAAAAGGAAGCGAAAACCAGTACGCTGCGCGGAAATTATGAACTTTATCGATAGCCTGAGGGGGAGAAACCCCAAAGTTTCTCCCCCTCGATTATTAACTTAATATCCGTAGTCAGCGGAAAATCAGATCATGCTGTCTTCCCAGCACTCCGGAGCCTCAAGGCCGAACATCTTGATTACTGTCGGAGCGATGTTTGCAAGGCCGTACTTGTCGGACGGCTTGATCTCGAACTTCTGATCCTTGTCGTAGATGATGAACGGAACAGGGTTCAGGGAGTGAGCAGTTCTTACCTGGATCTCGCCCTTCTTGTTCTTCTCAAGCATCTCGTCTGCGTTGCCGTGGTCTGCGGTGATGAGCATTGTAACTCCGCACTCGTCGCAAACTGCCTTCAGTCTTGCAAGACCCAGGTCAACGGATTCAACGCCGATGATCGTAGCGTCCATGCTGCCGGTGTGGCCTACCATGTCGCCGTTCGGGTAGTTGCAGCGAATGAAGTCGTACTTGCCGGACCTGATAGCCTCGATGAGCTTGTCGGTGATCTCAGCGGACTTCATCCAGGGTCTCTGGTCGAAGCTTACGTTGTCGGACGGGATCTCGCAGTAGGTCTCAAGCTCCTCGCTTACCTTGCCGCTGCGGTTGCCGTTCCAGAAGTATGTTACGTGGCCGTATTTCTGGGTCTCGGAGATAGCGTACTCGTTGTAGCCAGCCGCTACCAGCACCTCGGTCATGGTGTTGGTGATCTCGGGCGGGTTAACCAGGAAGCGTGCCGGAAGCTTCAGGTCGCCGTCATACTGCAACATGCCTGCGTAGCATACGTCGGGCTTCGGACCTCTGTTGAAGTGGTCGAACTCTACCATGTCGAACGCCATGGAAAGCTCAATAGCGCGGTCGCCGCGGAAGTTGAACAGGATAACGCTGTCGCCGTCAACGATCTTGCCTACAGGCTCGCCGTTCTCGGCAATTACGAATGCCGGGAGATCCTGATCGCTTGCTACGCCGGTCTCAGCGCGCAGAGTGTTCAGCGCGTCCATCGCGGTCGCGAACTGTCTGCCCTCGCCGCGTACGTGCGCGTTCCAGCCGCGCTCTACCATCGGCCAGTCAGCCTGGTAGCGGTCCATTGTGATCTTCATACGTCCGCCGCCGCTTGCTATCCTGCCCTCGAATGTGCTGTCGTTCAGTTCCTTGAACAGATCCTCGAGCTGCTCGATGTAGATCTGCGCAGTCTGCGGGGGAACGTCACGGCCGTCCAGCAGGGCGTGTACTCTTACCTTGGAGATACCCTCGGACTTAGCCTTCTTTATCATGTTGAACAGGTGCTTGATGTTGGAATGTACGTTGCCGTCGGACAGCAGACCGATGAAATGCATGGTGGAGTTCTTGCTCTTTACGTTAGCAGTCAGTTCCTTCCATGCGTCGGATTCGTACATCTTGCCGCTCTCGATGCTCTCGTTAACGAGCTTTGCGCCCTGAGAGTAGATCTGACCGCAGCCGATCGCGTTGTGACCTACCTCGGAGTTGCCCATGTCGTCGTCGGAGGGCAGACCTACCGCGTCACCGTGCGCCTTGAGGCGGGTGTTGGGGCAGTTAGCCAGCATCCAGTCGAGGGTGGGGGTGTTAGCCTCGCCCACTGCGTCGCCGAGGTGGGTCTTGGAGAAGCCAACGCCGTCCATTACTACTAATAATATCGGTTTCTTTGCCTTCATAGAAATACTCCTCACAAATAAAATTCGGAATTCTTAATTCGGAATTCGGAATTACGGTATCCGCTTCGCGGATATATCTAAAAATCGGCACAAATTGATGAATACCTCAGTCCCTGCGGTATCACAAATGCAGCAAATTTGAAATCCGTCCCGCGAAGCGGGACACATTCATTCCGAATTCCGAATTCCTAATTCCGAATTATCCTATTAGCCGTTTACTGCTGCGTTGATGATGGTTGTGAAGTCAGCAGCCTTCAGGGAAGCGCCGCCGATCAGACCGCCGTCAACGTTGGTCTTGGAGAGCAGCTCAGCAGCGTTCTTTGCGTTCATGGAACCGCCGTACTGAACGGTGATGGTCTCAGCTACGTCAGCGCCGTAGAGCTTAGCGAGGGTAGCGCGGATAAATGCGCAAACTTCCTCAGCCTGGTCAGCGGTAGCGGTCTTGCCGGTGCCGATAGCCCAAACAGGCTCGTAAGCGATAACGCACTTCTTGAGGTCGTCAGCGGAGATACCGAAGAAATCAAGCTTGATCTGGCGTGCGATAACTTCCTCGGTGATGTTGCACTCGCGCTCCCAGAGAAGCTCGCCTACGCAAACGATGGGCTTCAGGCCGGCAGCGAGGGCAGCCTTTGTTCTCTTGTTAACGGTCTCGTCGGTCTCAGCGAAGTACTGACGGCGCTCGGAGTGACCCAGAACTACGTACTCAACGCCCATCTCAGCCAGCATGTCAGCGGAGATCTCGCCGGTGAACGCGCCGCTCTTCTCGAAGTGGCAGTTCTCAGCGCCGATCTTGATGTTGGTGCCTGCTGTTGCAGCGAGTGCGGTCTCCAGGTTGGTGAAGGGTACGCAAGCTACGATCTCAACGTCCTTAACGTCAGCTACCATCGGCTTGAGCTCCTCGAGCAGTGCCTTAGCCTCGGGACGGGTCTTGTTCATCTTCCAGTTGCCGGCGATTATAGCCTTTCTTACATTCTTCTTCATATTGATATTCTCCTTGTAGTTGTTGAGCAGAGCCTCGACTGGAATGCCGTTTATCGTCATTCCGTCAAGCTTGCAGTTCGTGATGTCCATGCCCGAAAGGTCGCACCCGGAAAGCTGCGCGCCGGACAGATCCACCATCGTGATGTCCGCGCCCCTGGCGGTGGATCTCGTCAGGCTCATGCCGTCGAGGTTCACCAGTGAGCCGGAGCAGCCCTGTATGTCGCATTCCGACACGGTTCCGCGGAACCTGCACCGATATATCCCACCAGCGCCGATGTCCTTTTCCGCAATGCTTACTTTCTCGTCCATAAAAACACCTCAGTTAAAACGACAACAGGCGGATACCCGTAGATATCCGCCGCGTTTATCAGAAATTACTTATCCTGAATAGCGTCGATGCCGGGCAGACCCTTGCCTTCGAGGTACTCGAGGGAAGCGCCGCCGCCGGTGGAGATGTGGCTCATCTTGTCGGCGTAGCCCAGGTTGATAGCCGCGGTAGCGGAGTCGCCGCCGCCGATGATCGTGGTAGCGTCAGCAGCTGCGAGAGCCTCGCACACAGCAACGGTGCCCTTCTTGAGAACAGGGTTCTCAAATACGCCCATCGGACCGTTCCAAACAACGGTCTTAGCGGTCTTTGCAGCCTCAGCGAACAGCTCCATGGTCTTGGGGCCGATATCCAGGCCCATCATGTCAGCCGGGATCTTGTCGGAATCAACAACGGAAACCTCGATCGGAGCGTCGATAGGATCAGGGAACGCCTTAGCGATAGTTGTATCAACGGGCAGGAGGAGCTTCTTGCCGAGCTTCTCAGCCTTCTCGATCATCTGCTTGCAGTAGTCGATCTTCTCGTCGTCAACGAGGGAAGTACCAACCTCATAGCCCTGAGCCTTCAGGAAGGTGTAAGCCATGCCGCCGCCGATGATGAGAGTGTCGCACTTCTCAAGCAGGTTGGAGATAACGTTCAGCTTATCGGCTACCTTAGCGCCGCCGAGGATAGCAACAAAGGGACGAACGGGGTTCTCAACGGCGTTGCCGAGGAACTCGATCTCCTTGTTCATCAGGTAGCCTACAGCGGTCTCCTTCATGAACTTGGTAACGCCAACGGTGGAAGCGTGAGCTCTGTGGGAGGAGCCGAATGCGTCCATTACGAAGATGCCGTCGGTCAGGTCAGCCAGCTCCTTGCTGAACTCCTCGCCGTTCTTGGTCTCTTCTGCGCCGCGGAAACGTGTGTTCTCAAGGACTACGATCTCGCCGTCCTTCATCTCAGCAACAGCCTTCTTTGCGATGTCGCCTGTTACCTTGTCGTCCTTGGCGAAAACTACCTTTGTATTTACAAGCTCAGCCAGTCTGTCAGCGGCAGCCTTCAGGGAGAACTTCTCCTCCGGGCCGTTCTTCGGCTTGCCGAGGTGAGAGCAGAGGATAACCTTTGCGCCGTTCTCGACCAGCTTGTTGATGGTCGGGAGAGCTGCGGTGATACGGTTGTCGTTGGTGATCTTGCCGTCCTTCATCGGTACGTTGAAGTCAACGCGGACGAGCACCTTCTTGCCCTTGACATTCAGGTCTTCTACATTCTTCTTGTTCAGTTTGCTCATGGTTATTATTTCCTTTCATAGTGAAATATTGAACATACTTGGTATAAAGTACTTTCTAAGCCGCTTTCCGTTCTGGCGTCCGGACTTTAGCTCTGGGCTGTTGAAATCCATCGCGAAGCGATACCGAAATTCCGAATTCTTAATTCCGAATTCCGAATTACTCTCAGTACAAAATACCCTATAGATTTATTTTACTATATTTCTGTAAAATTTGCAAGCCCTTTTTTATATATTTTCTGCATTTTTCGTGACCTAATTGTGTTCACAATGCCTATACGTCCTCCGGGGCGCCGTAAAATCCGGCGGCGGAGCGCATTTTTTCTTCCATCTCCTGGGCCTCCGGGAGCAGGGAAGCCGCTTTCAGCGGCTCCCCCGAGCGGAAAAGGTCGGTCATGGCGCTGTAGTGGGAGTACAGACCGTACAGCGCGAGGTTTCCGGTGGAGCCCTTCATCGTGTGGACGCACTCCAGCGCATTTTCCCAGTCGCAGGCGCGGCATAGTTCCGTGAGCTTTGCGATGTCGTTCGCGCGGATATAAATTTTCATGCAGGAAAAGTAGAATTCCTCGCTGCCGAGGAAGCGCTCCTTTGCGTTTTCAGAGTCGAAGCCCAGTTCGCGGAGCTTATGAAAATCAACCATGCCGTGCCTCCGTTCACTCTGCTGAGTCCTCGGCCTCGTCCGCTTCGTCCGCGCTGATGTTGGTGGTGAGCCACTCGCTGTTCAGGCGGCACAGCAGGCGCGCGTCGATGTATGCCTGGTCGAGTGTCAGAATGGTCTGACCCTGGTAGTTTCCTGACTGGGTCTGCTCGACGACCAGCGCAACGTCGGGCTTCTCCTCATCCGTCAGGCACAGCGGGAGCATAAGCGACATCGTGTTGCGCTTCGGGAAGTAGGACGGTATCGCGGTCTTATAGTTGCGGCTGACGCGCTTCTTGGCAAGCTCGATGGAGTCGCGTATGCGGTTCTGGATACGCATGAACAGCCGGTCGTTTTCGCTCACTATCTCGCGGAGCTGCGCGTAAAGCCCGCGCTTTTCATAGCCGTCGGCGGAGCGTATCTTCGCGGCAGCTTCGCGCGCGTCGGGGCAGTCGGTGAACTGCTCCTCGAGGAACTCCAGCGGCAGGCGGCTGATGTTGTCTATTATTATGTGGTCGAAGTCCGGGAGGAGCTGCTTCGAAAGATCGAAGAAGAGCTGCTCGCCGTGCTCGAAGTACACCGCCGGCTGCGGAAGCGGGCTGAAATAGTTGACTATCTGCTTGCCCAGGGTGCGGTTGGCTGCGGTGCAGAATCCGGTGAATTTCCACTCGGTCTCGCAGCCCGGCTCGTTGGGTGCGAAGCAGGCGTAGATGTCGTCGTAGTGCTTGTCTACAAGTCCTGTGTTGAAGCACGCAAATTTCTTGTCGCCGGAAATGCACACCTTGTTCTCCCGGGTCAGGCGGTAGAATGTGTATTTGATATACTGTATAAGTATATGGTGGTCGCTGCGGCCGGAGCCTTCGAAGTCCCAGTTTTCGGCGACAGCCTTGTCGGCAAGCTCCGAGAGGAAGGAGTTCCAGGAGCCGAGGTACGCGAAGTTCTCAAGCTGGCGTCCGGGCTGCACCGTGCGCGGAACGGAGTCGCGGCTGATGGTGTCGACGAAGCTCAGGAACCACGCCCTGCCCTCGTACGCGGAGGGCTTCAGGGTAAGCTCAACGTAGTTGCCGTCGGTGCGCTGCCAGCGGCAGGGGAAGATTATCTTGCCGTCGTAGAAACGTATCTTTCCGGTCTCCTTGGCTTTCTGGAAGTCCTCTGAGATATCTCCGCGAAGCTCCGATATATCGCGGAACACGTTTATGCGCTCAAGGTACTGCGCGAGTATCATCAGCGGTTTGGACGGCAGGTTGCAGAAGTCCTCGAGGTTCCCCTCGGGTATCTCCACCTCGCCGGTCTTGCCGACGTCCGCGGCGTTGACGGCGCGCGGAGCCTCCGTGCGGAACGCGGATACCCTGGGTCCCGCGGGAGCCGCCTGGTACTTGTCGGAGCGCCTGATGGTCACCATCACCTGCGGAACTCCGCCGAGTACCACGTCGCTGAGCTCCAGGTAGTCCATCTGGGCAAGCAGGTCCTTCATTTTAAAGAAGCCGAAGCGGCTGCGGTCGATGTGGTTATCCGAGAGCAGCTTGCTGACAGCCGCCATATGCTGCGGGATATCGTACGGGAAGTTTGCGGTGAGCAGCTTGTATACTTCCTCCTTGTCCTCCTCGCTGACCGGCGTGGGCTGGACGGAGGGGCGGCGGTGTGCCTGTACGGTGCTGCTGTATATCTGGGTCTTTTCAAATGAGAAGTAGAGGCTCTTTCCGCGTGGGCTGATGTTCTTTGTGATTATACCGTTCACAAGGTATCCGTCGGTGCAGTAGCCTATAGGGAACACGTACCGGTCGTACATGAAATCTAGCTTTCCCTCGTCCTTTGCGCGGGAGAAGCTCTCGTATATCTCCTGCTTCATCTCCTGGACGGTCAGCCCGGTGCCGAGCACCTTTGTCAGCGCGTAGAGCGACTGCTGCGACATTTCGATGATGTCGTCATTAAGTATGATGTTCTTGTTGCCGAAGAAGCTGTCGGCGGGGTGTCCGGACTCGCCGGAGCCGTGCCAGCGTTTCACGATGACGTATGAATCCTCGTTGTACCTCGGGGTGCCGAAAAGGTCGGGCGCGGCTTCTATAAGCTCGTGGAAGTCCGAGACGCCCAGCTTTTCCAGCGTGTAGCCGTTGGTGGCAAGCCATTCTTCAACTCTAGATATGCGGTAAACTCCTTCATCGGGGAACTGCTTGAAAATGCAGCTTCCCAGCTCCTCTGTAAGTTCCTTGGTAAGCATTTTTATCCTTTCCAATAATAAATTTATTCATGTGTTTCTGTGGCCTCTGCTGTAAAATCTTCTAGGTCCTCAATATAGTCATAGTCTTCATATGAGATATAATTTACCATTTCTGTAAGCTCTTCAACGTCCTTGTCCTGCTGGAACAGCCCGTCTATTTCCAGGCGGAAGCTCTTCATTCTGCTGTCTGAAACGAAGCTGAAATGAGACACCGGTATACTCATAGATTTGTATGCGGCGATAACGGTGCGGCATTCCTGAGCGAATTCACGGGCGCTCGAATATGTACCGCTGAACTCGACGGCGACATCGACGATATCCCCTTCTGAAAGCGTATCCCAGGACTTGTCCGCGCCGGAAGCGAGGTCTGCGTTAACCGTGAGCGTTGAGATATCCGCGGTGCGGCACAGTTCCTTGTAGCTCTGCTGATAGATCTGCGCGGCAACGACCCTTCCGCTCTGCTCCTCGCGTATCTCGACGCCCTCCCTGTTGAGCGCCGCCGAAAGAATGCACCCGGCGACCGCCACGGCAGCCGTAATGCAGACGCAGGGGACGTGTATCCTCAGCCGCCTGCCGGAAACGAACCAGCTCAGCAGAAGTTCCGCGCCGACGAACACCGCCGATATAGGAGCCAGCTTCGCGATAAGCAGGAAATCCGGGCTTCCCGAGAGCAGCACGCACATCGTCACTATCCCGAGGAATACGAGCGTCAGCGCGAGGCTCACAAGTCCGGCTCCGCTTTTTACGGTGCCCATCGTGAATTTAAGCGCCCTCTGCGGGAGCTTCTGCGGCTTTTTGCGCGGCGCGGAGCTTCTCGCTCCGGTCTGCTGGAGCACCTTGTCGAGCGCGTCGAGTATCTCCTGGTCGCGGCGGGCGGTCTCCTGCTGGGCAAGCTCCGCCTGGCTCAGAATGTCGTCCTCCGGGAGCGCGCCGGGCATGTCGGGTATGCCAGGTATTCCGGGCGTTTCCGTTATGCCCGCAGTATCCGGCTGAGGTTCCTGCGATTCCGTTATCTCTTCGGTGAACTGCGCCGAGAACTGTATCGACGAAAGCTCCGGAGCGGCTCCGTCCCGTGGCTCGGTTCTACCTGCTTCTTTGGTTGGAACAGCCATTTTTTTGACCCTCCTCTCTGTAATGTGATGTCAATTATGTGAATTATGCCTGGCAGACTATACTCCACCACATTAATTATAACAAAATACGCGTGCCCTGTCAATGGGAAAAAAGCCGAAAAACCGCGCGGTCAGGGGAAAGCTGTAATTTCAGAACCGTTTTGAAGCGGAAAAATATAGAAATCCCCTTTACAAAATAAAATAACTATGTTATAATAACAATGTTATTTAAAAGAGGCGATACATAATGAGACAGGAAACGGCGGGCGTGACCGAGGCGCTGCTTGAGAGCGCGAAGAAGGAATTCCTGAAATACGGGTTCCACGACGCGAATCTCCGCAGGATATCCGCGGACAGCGGGGTCAGCACGAACTCGATATACACGCGGTTCGGGGACAAATCCGGGCTGTTCAGCGCGGTGGTGAAGCCTGCGGCGGACGGTCTCATGGAGATATACCTCGGCAGCATATCCGAAGCCTCGGTGTGCGGGAGCGCAAATACCGCCATCGACATGGGTGGCGACGGCACCGAGCAGGTTCTGAAATACATCTACGACAACCTGGACGCGTTCCGGCTGATATTCTGCAATTCCGCCGGTACGGAGTACGAGGACTATTTCGACCGGCTCGCCGAAACCGAGGAGAAGTTCTACCGGGATTTCGTCAGGAAATACGCGAAGGAGCCGCAGAAAATAAGCGATTTCTTCATACACGTTGTCTGCCGGACGGGCTGGCAGTACGTGTTCGAGGTGGTCTCCCACGATATCCCATACGAGGAGGCGCAGGGCTTCATGAAGAGCATTCGAGAGTACAGCTTCGCAGGCTGGAAGCGCGTCATGGAATGACGTAGCGCGTATCGGTCCATATTTTAAAGCAGTATCCGTACTGCTTTTTAAATAGCACAAGGTTAGCTTAATCTAACTTAGAAAGATAAGAGGAGGTCTTGTTGTGAAACAAAAGAAAAGGAATTCGTTTGCGGTGCTCGGCTACACGAAGAACATGATGGCTCCGATGGTGGCGTTCACTGCTGCGGCTAACGCGATATTCGCGGCACGGATAATCGCGGCGCTCGCGCTGACCGGGCAGGGAGTAACCGACGAATTCGTACTCTCCCACGAGGAGCAGACCGGCAGACGGTGCTGATAATCGCGCACCGCATGAGAACGGTTGACGGCGTGGACAAGATAGTCGTGCTGAAGGACGGCAGGGTAGCCGAAACGGGCACCCCGGCGGAGCTGAAAAAGGCAGGCGGGATTTACAGGCACATGGCGGATATGCAGCTCAGTTCAGAGCAGTGGAAATACCAGTAATGGAGGAAGAATATGAGTAAAAAACCGGGACTTTCGGGCGTAACAGAAACAATGCTTCAGACGATATATGCCCGGGCGAAGGAGACCAAGACACGGGGCGCGATCAAGGACAGCAAGGCGGTGGAGATAATCGACAGCCTGGATTACGACTTCTCGCTTGCCGACAAGGATTCCGCGATGCACAACGGCGTTATCGCCCGTACCATAGTGCTCGACAGGCTTGCGGGGAAGTTCCTGAGGTTGCACCCGGGGGCGGTGGCTGTGAACATAGCCTGCGGACTTGACACGCGCTGCTACCGCATGAAGGGGTACTCCCACTGGTACAACCTCGACCTCCCGGAGACTATCGAGGTTCGCAGGAGCATACTCCCGCCCACCGAGAAGATAACCCAGATAGCCATGTCCGCAATGGACGACTGGGGCGGCGAGGTCGCGGAGAACGGCGTTCCGGCGCTGGTGATAATCGAGGGTCTGACGATGTACCTTTCCGAAGCGGACGTGCAGCGGATATTCTCGGTGATTTCAGCGCGGTTCGGGAAAGCGCAGGTGCTGGTGGAGGTCATGAACCCCGCGGTAGCAAAGCGATTCAGGGAAAAATCCATCGAGGGGAGCAAGGCGAAATTCACCTGGGGCGTGAAGAACGGCGCGGCTCTGGCGGAGCTGGTTCCGGATTTCACCCTCGTGGGAGACCACAGCCTGACCGAGGGAATGGCGGAGTTCATTCCGGCGTATAAGGCGCTGGGGAAGATACCGCTGGTTCGCAATATCTCCAACAAGATAATCGTGCTCGAGAAAAGATAATATGACTGAAAGCCCGGTGACGCATGGCTCCGGGCTATCGGGCTTTCCCGTTGTTATAATCAACATATTTTTAGGTTAGTTTTGTCTAACCATTTGTTCAGTCCTACAAAACGCGTCTATTAACGCGTATTTTTTCAGTTTTCATATTGACTTTTGTAAGATTGATGCTATAATGAACACATGAACATTCGTTCAAATGATGGTAATTATGAAAGGAGCTGTGGTCATGTTTATTGATATCAGCGATATAAAGAAGAGCTACGGCGCGGGCGAAAGCAGGGTCGAGGTGCTGAAGGGAATAAGCTTCGGCGTGGAGAAGGGCGAGTTCTGCGTGCTTCTGGGACCGTCGGGAAGCGGCAAATCAACGCTGCTGAACATCATCGGAGGGATAGACGACGCGGACAGCGGCTACATCTCGATAAACGGCGAAAAGATCGAGAACATGAAGGAAAAGGCGCTGACCGACTACCGCCGCAGGCACCTGGGCTACATATTCCAGATGTACAACCTTATCCCGAACCTCAACATAAAGGAGAACGTTGAAACCGGCGCGTACCTCAGCGACCACCCGCTTGACGTGGACGACATACTGAAAACCCTGGGGCTGTACGAGCACCGTCACAAGCTGCCGTCCCAGCTTTCGGGAGGCCAGCAGCAGAGGTGCTCCATCGGCAGAGCCATCGTGAAGAACCCGGATATACTGCTGTGCGACGAGCCTACCGGCGCGCTGGACTACAACACCTCGAAGGAGATACTGAAGCTCATCGAGACGGTGAACCAGAAGTACAGCACCACGATAATCATGGTCACTCACAACGAAGCAATAAAGGACATGGCTGACAAGGTAGTGAAGCTGCGCGACGGAATGATACGCAGGGTCATCGAAAATGACCGCAAGCTCACCGCCGACGAGCTTGACTGGTAATGGAGGCTGACGATGAGAAATCCGCTTAACAGACGGCTTCCGCGGGAGCTTGCAAAGGACTGGGCAAAATACGCGGCTATATTCATACTGATGGTGCTTCTTATCTCGATATGCTCGGGCATGAGGGTATCCAACGAGAGCCTGAAGCAGGCGTACTACGAGAGCTTCGATAAGTACGTACTTGAGGACGGCCACCTTACGTTTGACAAGCCGCTTCCGGACGAGATGCGCTCCGTTTTCGAGGAGAAGGGCGCGATGAAGCTCTACGACAACTTCTACTTCGACGAGGAGACCCCGGACGGTCAGGTGGTCAGGGTCTACAGCCAGGAGGACGAGATCAACACACCCTGCCTTCTCAGCGGGGAGCTTCCCGCAAACGACAGGGAGATCGCGATAGACCGTGTGTTCGCGAAAAACAACGATATCAGCGTAGGCGACTCTATCACGCTGAAGGGCAGGGAACTGCTGATAACCGGTTTCGTGGCGCTCCCGGACTACAGCACGCTGTTTGAGCGCAACACCGATTCCATGTTCGATTCCGTGAATTTCTCGGTAGCGGTCATGACAAAGAGCGGCTTTGACGCGCTCGGGAGCCGCAATATGGAGTACAACTACGCATGGCTGTACAACGAGGCTCCCGCCGACGACATTGAAGCGGCGGAGCGCTCCGACAAGTTCCTCGACGTGGTGAAGGACGAGCTGACGGACTACGACGAGGCGATAGTAAAGGCACAGGTAGACGAGCTGACCGACCGCCTGGAAAAGGCAGGGGAGGAGTACGGCGAGATATACAAGCGCAGTTTCAAGGACAAGGTTTCCGAGATAACCGACAACGCCGAAAAGGGCGGCAGGGAATATGCCGAGCTGTATCAGAAGTCTATCGAAGCCAAGCTGACCGAAGTGTCGGAGAAGGCGAGGGCAGGCGCAGCGGAGTACGCGCAGATAATGATGACCACCGGCGCGAAGCCGTCCAGAAGCGACCTTTCAGTCGACGTGGACGACTACACGTTTTCGCTCATTGAGGGCACGGTGAACGCTATGCTCACCGGCGGCGAGGCGGAAGCTCCGTCCCAGCAGGAGCTGATAGACCACTATCTCGATCAGGTGAAAAAGCCGGAAAGATCCGAGCTTTCTATTGATGTGGACGATTTCACGTTCAGCATAATAGAGCGCTCCGTTGACGCGGCGATACGCGGCGGCGAGTACTCCGGCCCCACCGAGGAGGAATTCAGGGACGCATACCTTGATACTGTCGAGAAGCCCCGCCGCGAGGAACTGTCCGTGCAGCTTGACGATTTCCTTTTCGGCATAGTAGAGGACGCCGCCGACGCTGAGCTTAACGGCAGGGATTTCGAAATGCCCGCCGACGAGGAATTCGATAACGAGATCGACAAGACCGGCATCATTTCCGTGGATAACTATATCCCGCGCTACCTGAACCAGGCGATAACCTTCTCGATAGAGGATATCGGCGGCGACGAAGCGGGCACGATGGTAATGTGCTACATGATGATAGCGCTCATCGCGTTCATATTTGCAGTCACCATCTCGAACACCATTACCGCCGAGGCGGGAGTTATCGGAACGCTGCGCGCTTCCGGCTACACCAAGGGGGAGCTTATCCGCCACTACATGGTGCTTCCTCTGGTTGTCACGCTGTTTGCGGCGGTGGTCGGGAACGCGCTGGGCTACACGGTCATGAAGGAGTTCTGCGTAAATCTGTACCGCAGCAGCTACTCGCTCACTGATTACGTCACCGTCTGGGACGCTTCCGCGTTCATTCTGTCGACGGTAATTCCGATAGTGATGATGCTGATCATAAACTTCCTGGTGCTGACTTCCAGACTGAAGCTCAGCCCGCTGAAGTTCCTGCGGCACGACCTCCGCAAGAACCGCAGCAAGAAGGCGATGCGCCTGAATACCAAGATACCGTTCAGGACAAGATTCAGCCTGCGGATATTCTTCACGAACCTCCCGGGATATATCGTTATGATAATCGGAATACTGTTCGGCTCGGTGCTGATAGCATTCGGCGACCTCATGCCGCGAATGCTGGGCGAGTACCAGGATATCGTGACGCGGGACATGATAAGCGAGTATCAGTACATTGTCTACGACTGCGATGAAGCCGCCGAGGTCACGGACCTGGGCGCGGAGAAATTCGCGATGGCTTCCTACGACTACACAAAGCCGGGGTACCTCACGGACAGCATTACGGTCTACGGCGTGGTTGACGGCAGTAAGTTCGTTGACGCGGAGATCCCGGCAGGGAAGGCGCTGGTATCTACCGGCGTGAGCGTGAAATTCGGGCTAAACAGCGGCGACTCCATAACGCTGGACGAAAAGTACAAGCGCGACGCCTCGTATAAGCTTGACATTGCGGGAGTTTACGATTACGAATCCTCGCTGGCGGTGTTCATGAACATTGACGACTTCGCCCGCACATTCGGCGAGGAGGAAGGCTACTTTACCGGATATTTCTCAAACACGGAGCTTACCGAACTTCCCGATGACGACGTAGCGACGGTGATAACCGCAAGCGATTACACGAAGCTTTCCACGCAGCTCATGGTGTCGATGGGCGGAATGATGAACCTTATAAAGTGGTTCGGCGCGCTGTTTTTCATTATTGTGGTGTACGTGCTGTGCAAGCAGGTCATCGAGCGGAACTTCCAGTCCATAGCGATGACGAAGATACTTGGCTTCCGCAACGGGGAGATAGGAATGCTGTATATTGCTTCCACGACTATTGCGGTTATAGTGGGACTGCTGATCTCGATACCATTCATTGACGTTGCGATGAAGCTTATAGTCAACGGGTACCTCTATACGATGATGACGGGTTACTTGCCGCTTTCGATGAGCCCCATGACGTATGTTGTGATGTTCTTTACGGGACTTGGCTGTTATATCGTGGTGGCGTTCCTGCAGATGAGGAAGGTCGCAAGGGTATCTAAGAGCGAAGCGCTCAAGAACGCGGAGTAACTGGCGCGGTAAAAATATGTTGGTGAAAACTATAATTTAGCTGTGTAGTGTGCTTCCGAAACAGTCCACCGGACTGTTTCTGAGGATAGTCACGACTAGATTTTATATGTTGCTTGTGGGGGAAAACTCTTGTTTTCCCCCACACCCCTTTAGCGCTTTTGAACGTTTAACTGCGCGCCGGCGCGCAGAGTAGCCGCACTCCGTGCGGAGTATTCGCGCTGGCGCGCGAAGTGTGAGGGCTTTGCCCTCACGCTCCCACTTCCCTTTGTAAGCAAAAGGAAGCGAAAACCAATTGCTGACGCAATAGTTTCCATGTAGCGCTAAATTATGTTCCCGACAGAAAAATCCCCCTTCCAGCGAAGGGGGATTTAAAATTACAGGGACTTAATAATGGTTCCCATCAGACCAGGAACAGCACTGATAGCATTGGATTCGTCGGTGTCGATGTGCATAGCGTCAGCAAACTTGTCGCTGACTCTGATAACTACGTCGCCCAGGATCGCGTTTCTGCCGTCGGTGTTGGTCTTTACCCAAACGATGTCCTTGTTCTTTACACCAAGCTTCTCAGCAGTCTCGGGTGTGAGGTGGATATGGCGCTTTGCTACGATAACGCCCTCCTTGATCGTTACCTCGCCTGCCGGACCTCTCAGTGTACATCCCGGAGTACCTGCGATATCGCCGCTCTCGCGGATAGCAATGCCAAGACCGATGGAGCGTGCGTCGGTAGCGGAAAGCTCTACCTGATCAGCTGAACGGCACGGACCCAGTATGCTTACGTTTGCAAGCTCCTTCTTCGGGCCAACTACTGTAACGCGCTGCTCGCTCGCGAACTGACCGGGCTGGGAAAGATCCTTCTTCTTGGTGAGCTGAGCTCCCTTGCCGAACAGAGCCTCAAGGGTCTCCTGTGTCACATGCACGTGTCTTGCAGATGTTTCGATAAGTACTTCATTCTCTGCCATTTTATTTTCCTCCGATAATTAATTAATGCAGCGGCTGCTGCCGCCTCTGTTTCGATTATACAACTTTTTTCTGAAAATTGCAATAGGTATCTTGCTTTTAACTTAACTTTCATCTGTGATGGATTTTTTCGGTTGAAAAGTTGAAAAAAGAGTGATAATACATAAGGTCACCTCTAAAAACCTCATGTGAGCGAAAATGGGCAGTGCGCGCCATCTTCGTCTGTCAACGAGCGAAATTTCTGATGTGACGGCGTCCATGCCGTCACTTGGTTATTTCGCTCTGCAACATCGTGTTGCACCTCCTCGTAAGGCATACAGCCTTACTTCGTCGGCTTTCCTAGAATCTGGCACACCCTGCCCATTTTTGCTTTTCACACCGGTTTTTAGAGGTTCCCACATAAAAATGCAGAATCTAAGAAAATAATGCACAAATGCATACCAAATCAATGCTGTTTTGTGATACAATTGAATAGAGATAAGTTGCAAAATCAAAACACATGTGATAAAATATAAAAGGGGGTGCGGTAATTTGAAGAAGATATGCGGCAACTGTTTTTCAAGGATAAGCGGGAATGTCTGCCGGAAATGCGGTCATGTCAATGTCCGCACCAGCGCGGAGTATGACGCGCTGCCGGTGGGGACGCAGCTCCGCGGACGTTACACGGTTGGGAAGCTGATGGGCAGGGGCGGTTTCGGAATGATCTACCTCGCTTACGACGAGCAGTCCGACAAGACTGTCGCGGTCAAGGAGTTCTTCCCGGACGGTACGGCGGTCCGTTCTCAGGACAACATCACCGCAGAGCCTATGACCACGATCCAGCAGGAGAACTACGGCGAAGGGCTGGAGCGCTTCTTCCGCGAGGCGGAGATTATTTCAGGATTCCCGGAGTGCTCCGAGCTTATCGGGATATACGATGTGTTCCGCGAAAATGGCACGGCGTATTACGCGATGGAGTTCGTCCACGGAGCTTCGCTGAAAAGCTACGCCGAGACCAGCAGCGCGATCTCCCCGGCGCAGGCGGTCTACATAGCGCAGAAGCTGCTGCCGTCGCTCCAGATACTGCACCAGCGCGGAGTTATCCACCGCGACGTTTCGCCGGACAACATAATGCTGTGCGCGGACGGCTCCGTTAAGCTGATAGATTTCGGTTCCGCGAGGTATATCCAGGACAGGACGTGCAGCATGTCCGTGATACTGAAACAGGGTTTTGCTCCGCTTGAGCAGTACCAGAGGAGGGGCGCCCAGGGCGGCTGGACGGATATCTACTCGTTTGGTGCGTCGCTGTTCTACGCCATGACTCTTGTAACTCCGGAGGATCCGCTGACGCGGCTTGAGGACGACAGCGACTTTGAATTCCAGCTTCATGGGATAACGCCTTCGCTGGCTGAGATACTGAGGAGATCCTGCAATGTGCGCCGGGAGCTCCGCTACCAGAACGCGGAGGAAATGCTGGGAGCGGTGTCAGTATGCGGAGTGGAGCCGGTGGGATTCCCTGCGGACAAGATACAGCAGGCAGTGCGGAGCAGCGCTGCGCCGGAGGGCTCCCTTGCCCGCGGAGGTACGTTCCTGTCGACCGCAGCGGCGGCGCTGACGTCTGCGGCAAGTTCGGCGGCTGAATTCTTTTCGGGGATAAGCCGCACTATAACGCCTATAAAGGTCAGGATAGGCGGGGAGATGTTCCCGGTAAATTCGGTGGAACTTGACCTTTCCGACAGGGAGCTGACCAATGCGCAGATAATCAACCTGCGGCACATGAAGCGGCTGAAAGTGCTGAATCTGAACTACAATTACATAACGGATCTCGCCTGCCTGGAGGGGCTGACGCAGCTTGAGGAGCTGCATTTCAGCCACAATAACGTAACTGATCCAAGCTTTCTTTCCGAAATGACGGAGCTGCGGCGGATAAGCGCTGAGAACACAGGTCTGACTGATATATCGCCTCTGGCGGGGAAGCTGCGGCTTGAAGCGGTGTTCATCGGCGACAGTCTTGTAACGGATATAACTCCGCTGAAAAGCGCGCGGGGGCTGAGGTTTCTCGGGTGCAACGAGCTGCAGATAGGCTCGCTTGACGCCCTGGAGGGCATGACTGAGCTTGAGACGGTGTGCCTTGCGGGGTGCGGTCTGTGGAGCATACAGCCGCTTTCTTCCGGGAAGAAGCTGCGGAACGTGTATCTCGGGCGGAACAATGTGTCGGATCTTTCGCCGCTGATCGGCTGTGATATTGCGGAGATGTACCTTGATCTGAATAAGCTGAACGGAAACAGGGAGGCGTTCCGGGGACTCACGGTGCATGGTTTCATCGTGATGAACGGAAACGGGTACGCTCAGGAGGATCTCGAGTATATCAGGTCTACTATCAATGGAGAAGCCGATCTTGAAATATGATATCAGGTGAAGGAAAATTATATGAAAACAGAGGAAATAGAAGCGCGTATACGGCGCACGAAGCAGCTTGACATGAACATGATAGCGGACAATCCTCCGCCGGAGTTCTCGATATATTTGCAGGAGCTTCTGAAGGAGAAGTCTGTGAAGCGGTCGACGCTGATCAGGGCGCTGAATGTAGACCGTAATTGCGGATATCAGATGATGAATGGGACGCGCACACCGACGCGGGTGCAGATACTGCACATTGCGGTGTACTGCAAGTTTGACACGAAGCAGACTCAGCGGCTGCTGAATCTTGCCGGAAGGGAAGCGCTGTATGTCCGCCGTCCCGAGGACGCCAAAACGATGCACTGCCTTGAGCACCCGATGGAGTACAAACAGGCGTGCCAGTTCATCTGGGGGGAGTAGCGGGCTGGGATCGGGTCCGCTGGCGGCTTCCTGTAAGTCCGGGGTTACCTAGGGTCTGCCGGATTTCGGATTTGTGTTGTTTTCCCACGGTTGGCTGTGGTCGATGATTTTCGATAGTCCGGCGGTCAGGAGTATTTCTCTATGGCTTCTGTGAGATAGTTTGATATATAAAATAAGAGAATTCCAGTTTTTTTTCAAAAAGCCCTTGACAAATCTGAAGTCACGTGATATAATATATAAGTCGATTAAGATTGATGTATCGAGATGTGGCTCAGTTTGGTAGAGCGCTGCGTTCGGGACGCAGAGGTCGCAGGTTCGAATCCTGTCATCTCGACCAAATAAGCACGGTAATTTTGATACAATGGTATCTGAAACTACCGTGCTTTTTCTTTTTGTCTAAAAGCCTTTAATAAAGGGCTTTTAGGCTTTTTTTACTTTTTATGGATAGTTTTGTTGTGCCGTTTTCCCTGCTCCGCAGAGGGAGTATATAATCAATTTCGGGGCTAAAACAAGTCACTCTGAAACTATTCTTTCAAGAAAAGTTTCAGAGTGAAAGGAATAGTTTCAAAGTCCATTTTAAAGTTTACGGTTACATTGTTTTTTTCGAAGCATATTCATATATTCAACAATCTCGGCCATGAACACATCAAACTCGCTATAGGAGTCAACTATGTTTGCTAAAAAAGGCTGAAATTCATTATGCAGTGATGTTTTAAAGATAAATGATAATTTAGAACAACAAGCAAAGCTGCTGTACGATTTTTGGTTTACACAGTTTGATTTTCCCGACGAAAAAGGAAAACCTTATCGTGCATCTGGTGGCCAGATGCAGTGGAACGACACTCTAAAACGTTACGTTCCTATTGGATGGCGTGTTGTTCCGTTACTTAAAGTTGCAAATTGGGAAAGCAACAGCCAACCGCCTAAAAGCGAGTTTATTTACAAGCCGAGAGAGGGATATGTTCGCTTTATCCAAAATCGAGATTACGGCAGTAGTGCTCACAAAACGTATATTCCGCTGACTAAGAGCCTCAGTATAGTGGACAGGTACGATATTCTAATGGATAAATACGGCGATGCAGGAGCTGTTCGCTATGGCATCGAGGGAGCTTTTAATGTGGCATTGGGAAAAATCAATGTCCACGATAAGAACCATCGTGAATATGTACGCTCCTTTTTGGCAAGTGATGGTATATACAATTACTTACATAACTCTTGCATGGCTTCCACAAGAGCATCGTTGAACGAGTCCAACCTTGCAATGTTGAACATTGTAATACCAGATGATTCGATTGTCGCAAAGTATGAAGAATTGCTGCGTGAAATACGAGACAGCATCCTTAAAACCAACGACGAAACAGCGAAACTTATCGAACTAAGAGATTGGCTTCTTCCGATACTGATGAACGGACAGGCTTCTGTTGAAGATTAAGCAGCCAGTTGGTATCGTAAATTATCATTTACAGCATCGTTGATTTGGATTTTACGGTCAATTCTGCCAAGCACATCAACAATCTTTTTTTGCGTTTCAATAGGAACACAAGGGATTGTATAATGCGGAAAATCTTCAATGGAGATTCTGTTTACGGTGCTACCCTTGACGATTTTACTTTGAATAAAGTTTGTCCATTCAGCAGAACGGAAGTAGTAATAAAGCCATGTTGCATCAATATTTGGACTTGTATTTCTGATTACAGCCAATCTTCTTCCCAAACACCCATAAAAATCTTTAGGAATCAAAGCGTATCTACCAAGAGTGGCTTCATAAGAGAACACAATGTCTCCATATTGAGGGGTAACCCTTTTTGTCCACTTAATGTAATCTTTTTCTGACAAATGAGAAAACTGATTAGGGTCAATTTGGCCATCGTCTGTGATGGCATCAATCCCCAAATAAACGGGACCATCTTCCGTTTTTTGCGGAGTGGCATGAGGTCCATCATAGACTTTGCATATATCTTTTATAGCTACCCTTGTTGCCATGTTTACCTCCATCAACCAATGTATTTTCTGTGAGCAATTTTTACATTACTCTGTTTAACCATTGCATATTGCAAGGTTGTATCTATTCGTTGATGCCCGAGTAGCCGCTGAAGCTGTTCCACGGGCATACCTTTATCTATCGCCATTGTTGCCAAGGTTCGCCTAAACTTGTGTGGATGAACCTTTGGCAAATTCAGCCTTTTACCAAGCTCTCGTAGTCTGACCTCAACACCGCCGATTTTCAAACGGTGATATGGTGCTCTCAGCGAGACAAACAGAGCCGGATTGTTATCGCTTCTTGATTTCAAATAGTTCTGTAAGTGGATTTTTGCACGAGCATCAAAGTAAACGATACGTTCCTTGCTGCCCTTGCCAAAAACCACACATTCACGCTCCTCAAAGTTAATGTCATCACGATTAAGCAATACAAGCTCACCGACACGCATCCCAGTGGAAGCGAGAATGTCTATCAAAGCCAAATCTCGTAATGTTTCGCAGTTATCACGCATGGTTTCCAACGATTCATCAGAGTATGTTTCCTTTATCGTGGATGCGGATTTTACCTTATGAATTCTACGAACAGGACTTTTCAAAATATAGTCTTCATCTTCAAGCCAGGAGAAGAAACTGGACAGTATTCTTCGAATATTGTCTATCGTAACCTTGCTTGAATTTTTCTCAGTCTGATAGCAGGTGAGATAGGAACGGAGGTCGTCTGTTGTAATGTGCGACACTCCTTTTCCTATCGCCACCAACATAGAATCTATTGTTTTTCTGTAGTACACCAGGGATTTCTCGGAACAGCCTTCAATGCGTTTTGCTGACAGGAATCCGTTCACCAAATCTTGGTTTGTCGGTTCGCTCGTAGCTTTAGAACGGCTCTCGGCTATCTCGTAATGCTCCATCACGAGGAATAAAGCTTGTCGAAGTTTGTCAGCTTGTGCGTTATCGATGTATGGCAACATTTTTTGGATAATGTCATTTGCAAATTGATTTTTCATAGTCATGTCTCCTCGGTAAATAATAGTAGAGAATGACTACGGAGTGGCAGTCCCCTTAATAAACTCTTGCCACTCACAAGAATTATTGTTGGTAGCGTAAATGATAATTTACGATACCAACTGGCTGCTTAATCTTCAACAGAAGCCTGTCCGTTCATCAGTATCGGAAGAAGCCAATCTCTTAGTTCGATAAGTTTCGCTGTTTCGTCGTTGGTTTTAAGGATGCTGTCTCGTATTTCACGCAGCAATTCTTCATACTTTGCGACAATCGAATCATCTGGTATTACAATGTTCAACATTGCAAGGTTGGACTCGTTCAACGATGCTCTTGTGGAAGCCATGCAAGAGTTATGTAAGTAATTGTATATACCATCACTTGCCAAAAAGGAGCGTACATATTCACGATGGTTCTTATCGTGGACATTGATTTTTCCCAATGCCACATTAAAAGCTCCCTCGATGCCATAGCGAACAGCTCCTGCATCGCCGTATTTATCCATTAGAATATCGTACCTGTCCACTATACTGAGGCTCTTAGTCAGCGGAATATACGTTTTGTGAGCACTACTGCCGTAATCTCGATTTTGGATAAAGCGAACATATCCCTCTCTCGGCTTGTAAATAAACTCGCTTTTAGGCGGTTGGCTGTTGCTTTCCCAATTTGCAACTTTAAGTAACGGAACAACACGCCATCCAATAGGAACGTAACGTTTTAGAGTGTCGTTCCACTGCATCTGGCCACCAGATGCACGATAAGGTTTTCCTTTTTCGTCGGGAAAATCAAACTGTGTAAACCAAAAATCGTACAGCAGCTTTGCTTGTTGTTCTAAATTATCATTTATCTTTTTATTTACGATGATTTTCCTTTCCATGTTGTAGAGCATATCCCCAATCTTCACTTGCTCCTCATAATCGGGAAGGTACAAAGTTAGGAAAGAGAATATATCTTCATTGAAACTTGCACGAAGTGTCATGATAGTGTTACTATTGATGACCTTACGAAAATATTTGCTTCTAAGAAAGAACGCCATGTACTTATCATAGGCAATGCCTGTAGTCTTTGGACGAAGCCTTTTTACAAAACCACTATATGTTGCTCTTGGATAGTCCTTTAGGGCGACACAACTCATAGCAAGCTCATCAACGGTCTCACTTGTTCGGGTGATAAGAATATCGCCTTTTTTTATAGAATAAGCTTCTTGCTCACGTTCCGAAGTATCCATTAATTCTGGCAGTTCATCAGGCAAGAAGTAATTGTTAAACACGGTACTGAATGAAACAAACGGTGCTCCGTGTCCTGCCTGTTCTTTTGTGGACGAAATACCGGATGTCATATTGTAGAGGTCTGCAAAGGCATATTTATGTAGCTTACTCATACTTCACCTTCTTCAACTGCTCCATAATCTCGGTCTGAAGTGCGTTGCCCTCGGAAAAGAACGCCTTCAGATTGGCGGTGTATTCAGCCATCTTAGCATTGAACTCGTCCTGTGTCAACTCAATGTAGTCGATTTTTACATCGAAATACTGACCTGCAGCGAGAGAGTACTTCTTTTCTTTGATTTCATCGTAAGTAACAGCGACGGAGAAATCATCAACAGATTCTTTGTTCTGGAAAGTGGAAACAATTTGCTCAATCTCAAAATCACGCAGACGGCGTTTCTGATTGTTTCCATCCTTGTATTCTTCGCCCATCTTGGAAGCATCAATGAGCACAACCTTTTCTGTTTTTCTGGAATTATCAAAGAACAGAACAGACACGTTTGTGCCGGTCGTAGCAAAAACATTAGACGGCATACTTACGCAGCCGTAAACAATCTTCTCATCAACAATGTGTTTGAGAATCTTATTCTCAACACCACTCTTTGAAGTGATAAAGCCAGTCGGGATAACGATAGCACCCTTGCCGTTTTTCTTCAAAGAGTTGATAACGTGCTGAATAAAGCAGGTGTAAATTGCCATGCTTTCCTTTTTCTTTGCAGGAACATTCGGAACACCAGCCCAAAAGCGGGCAGGCATAGCGGCGATTTTTTCTCTTGTGTCAGAGAAATCCATTTTGAACGGAGGGTTGGAAACTACAAAGTCAAATGTTCTCAAAGACTGCCCATCATCACTCTTGTGGTAAGGTGCAACTAGTGTGTCGCCTTGAATCGCATGGTCAAGAGAAGAAACCAAACCATTCAAAATCAAGTTAAGTTTCAGCATCTTGTTGCTGCGTTGTGAAATATCCTGCGCAAAAATAGTACAGCGGTCCTCACCAATCTGATGGCTGAGAGCCATCAGCAGGGTACCCGTTCCTGCCGAAGGATCATAACATTCAATGTTATGTAGATTGGAACTGTCACCCACCAACAAACGAGCCATAATAGTAGCAATGGAATGAGGAGTATAATATTCCGCGTATTTGCCGCCACCTGCTGTGTTGTAATCTTTGATGAGATATTCAAAGATTGCCGCAAAGAAGTCGTAGCGTTGAGTAAAAGCTTCCTCAAAAGAGAAATTCACCAATTTATCAACCAATGCACGAGCAAATGGAGCACGCTGTGCTTCATCGGTAACATACTGAGTCAATTTTTCGAAAAGTGGGATTTTTGTGTTCTGCGTTGTTTGAGTAGCAAAGATAGCCATATTCTTATCTGCAATATCCGTCATGGTACTATCAAAAATAAGATCAAAATCACCTTTGCTTTGCTGATTCCAGAGATTTGAAATCAAATGTTCTGGATATAACTGTGGCACATCGGCAGAGAGCTCATCCAGAATGTCCATTCGTTCATCTTCAGACAATTCAGCATAAGCCAATTCCCACTTGGGGGCACTTGCAAGTTTTGAACTAATACGCTTTACCTCATATCCAAATTTATCGTTGATAAATTTGTACAGGAAAACCTGCGTAATGATTTTATACTCATTGCCATCATTGCCCATGCCGTAAGTCTGACAAGTAGCTTTAAGAGCATCAATCAGTTCAACTGTTTTTCCTTTTATTGTTTTGGTGTCTGCAACTATCATATCGGATTCTCCTTTTATGCCGCAGGGTAAGTGGCATTATACTGATTAAGATACTGTCGTGTGATTCTACTCTGAATAAACAGACGATCCTCTCTTGCACTTGTGAGATTCAGTTTATCCATGCCTTCCTTAATCTGTGTCATAACGGTTTTCTCAAAGTAGGCATCCTTTTTCAAGATGTCATTCCGGTCGTACACTTTTTGGTCAATGTCGCTCTTGATTGCAAGAAGCACACCCATGATAGATTCATCATAAAGAGATACAATAGGCGACTTGCCAGTCTTTTGCCTCTCAGCATTTTCTTCACGGATACGCTTATGAACTCGTGCAAATTTCTCGTCACCCTTGTACTTCTTCAAGAGAGCGTTGTTTCGTTTTTGCAGTTCTGCGAGTTTTTTCAAGACTTCATCAAGAGCCTTGGAATGTTCCTCAAACTCGCTGATTGTATTAACTACAAAGCCATGTTCTTTAAAGCGTTGCATAAAGGCTTCTCGGAGAGTAATAAATTCGGGGTCATCTTGGTCGATATTCTGAGTAAAGCCACGAATAGTGCGCTGCCATTTATCTTGCAGCTCAACACCACCAGAAATCATCTTCATTTCTTCTTCACCAATCTTGCTGAAGTTAAAAGTAATATCCTGCATAGCTTCGTTTACCAATAGCTTGGTTGTATCGTCATTGCTAAACGCTTCTTTTTGATTGATAGCATCTATGTGGTGTTGAACCTCAGAAATCATCTGACTAAGTTTCGGCAATTCTAAAGTGGCAAATGCAGCTTTCAGTTCTGCATCGCCGAAGGTACGCACCATGTTACAGCAATCACGGGCGGCGATAAGGGCTTTTTTTAGTTTGAGCAGTTCGGTCTTATCTTCAATGGTGGAGATTTCAGAACTGAATTCTTCAGCATTGTCTGTACTATATTCAAACAAAGTCTGTCGAACTTCCTGCATCTGGGCAATCAAGGCAGCAGGGTCTTCAAGAACTTGCTGGAATGTATCGGTCTCGTTACCTTCGCCTGTTTCATTAGGGTCATTAAAACGATTGAGTTCTTTCAGGTACTCTTCGTTAGTATCCTGGAAGTTCTGCTTAATATCCGCAAAGTCAATAACATATCCGTAACGGTTGTCCTTGTAAGGACGGTTGACACGAGTGATTGCTTGCAGAAGGTTGTGGTCTTTCAACTTACGACCAAAGTATAAACGCTTCAAACGAGGAGCATCAAATCCAGTAAGTAGCATATTGAAGACAATCAGAATATCAATAGTCATATTCTTCTTGAAATCCGTAACTATCTGCTTGCGAGTTTCTTTATCGTCGCTATCGTGTAGAATAAGCCCAGCCTTAAAATGGCTCTGCAAGGAAGAATCTGCGTTTAATTGTTGCTGAATTTCGTCAAAGTAGGCATATAACTTACGAGCTTGTTCGCTCGTCTCGCAGATAACCATGCCACCAAGGGAATCATCGCCGTGTAACTGACGAAATTTCTTTAGGTCGGTAATGATATATCTCAGAAGTTCTTTTACATAGCTGTCATGCTCTATAATGTCGGATTTTTTGATATCCTTTTTCTCAACCAGCTTTTCAAGTTTTTCGTAAATCTCAGAGAGTTTTTCACGATAGGAGGTTTCAATATCTTCTCTAATAATTTTGAGCGTATAGCCGTCTTGAATGGACTTATCATAGTAGTATGTATGAAAGTAATTTCCGAACACCTTCCAAGAAGCTCGCTCTGCTTTGAGCAGGGGTGTACCGGTCAAGGCAATCTTGATGGAATTTTTATCTGCATCAAAGAGATTGGCGAGGAAAGAGCCAGTAGGGTTGTAACCTCTGTGGGCTTCGTCCATGATAAACACTCTTTGCAGATTGGTCGCATACGCAGGCAAAGCAACCTTGTGCTTATCTTCTGCGAAACGTTGGATATTGACAACCGTTATTTCTTGATTGCCACTTGAACCCTCCAATGCTTGATTGTTGCGGAACTGTTCCATCAATTCCTGTCTAGTATTTGCAGTCTTAACAATCAAGCCACGAGCCTCAAATTCCTGTGATGCCTGTTCAAGTAGATCAAGGCGGTCAACAATAAAATAAAATTTTGCCACCTTGTTGTTCTTGGCAAAGTAATCAGAAAGGACACGAGTTAAGTGATATGACAGAGCAGTTTTACCGCTTCCCTGTGTATGCCAAACAACGCCGGATGTAACACCCTCGCTCAGTTTCTGGCGTATAGCTAATGCAGCGAACATCTGCTGATAACGCATGATGTGCTTTTGGTCGGTAGATTCAATTTTGCCGTCAACTTCACGCTCGGACTTCACATAAGCAATGCCGTACTTAATCAAGAACAGCAGACGTTCGGGAGAACACATAGATGTGATGATACGATTAGTCGGTGTGTTTACATCAAGATTTGTTTGATATTCTGGTGCAGTATGGATAACCTGGCAATTGAAATCAGTGAGGATTTTCTTTTCTACAGAAGGATCTATATCTTTATAAGGATATTCCTTAATATATGGAGCAATTTTTTCTCCCGACGGTTTTTCTTCTCTAAAACAGTTAAAAGGAGCCTTATCACGAGAAGCAGTACAATAGAACGCACCTTGAATTGGCACAATGCCGCCCATAGCGTCATATTCCATATTATTGGAGAAAATCATAAACTGCGTTATATTGATAAATCTGCGGAACTTCTTATTGGGAAAACGCTGGTTATTCATACGAGTGCTTTCCGCAACCATTCCACCGTGATTGTTTGGTTTCTTAACTTCAATAAAGACTAGAGGAAGACCGTTTACAAAAAGGGTAATATCCGGTCTAAACTCATCTTGGTCTCTTTTGCAAGTGAACTCTGCGGTACAATGATAAACATTGTTTTCGGGATTGTTAAAATCTACAAGTCTGACAGGAGATACAGTTGTTAATCGCTTGTAGAAACTACGCCCCAAATCATCGTAATCAAGCTCTTGGCGAATTGTTTTCAAAATTTGTTCAGTATCACCTGAGTAGTCTGGATTAAGCGTTTCAAATTGCTTTTTGAACACATCTATCAAGATGTTCGTTTCCGGGTCATAGACAACATTCGCCTCGTCTTCAGAAATCTTACCGAAGTAGTTATATCCCAAACGGTTCAGGTGAACCAAAGCAGGCATCTGAACTCGTGTCGCTTCATTAAATATGTCGTGGGTAGCCATCACGATTGCCTCCTAACATTGTACTCTTTGTGTCCTTTTTTCCTCGAAGAATGCTTGCGCCTGTCCACAGAACGCTCATAGTATCTTTGATGCTTTTATTCTCGACCACTGTTTAGCTCTGTTGTGGTAGTTTATTACGTGACATACGTGTAATTACAGCGCAAAAATATACTTATTTGTATTATACCATAAAATCTACATATTTACAATGCCTTAAGTGACACAATTTAGAGTTTTTTACAAAGTTCGCTGGCAATGCGGTGATAAGGTATAAAAATAGTCTTCATTCAATTTAACAAAAAGCACCTTTGCCCACTTAGCTGGAATATAAGAGTGGAAAATCAAACTTGCTGATGGGCCTGCAACAACTCAAGATTTTCTAAGCTGGCTTCACCAGTTTTAATAAGTCAATCTTATTGGTTCTGATTTACCTGCCAGCCAAAGCGGAAATCAAACGTTGACCTATAAGTGAATTTTCGACATCGTCTTGACAAACAGGTAAATATGTGATATAATGTTGTAGTACTTATAAAGGAGGTTTAGTAAATGAACGATAATTTCAATTCCAGACTCATATTCGACAATATTTCCTATCTAATAAAGGAACAAGGGAAAAAAGTTGGAGAAGTTGAAACACAAGCAGGTGTGAGTGCTGGATATATTTCCAGAAACAGTAAGGATTCAAATTCGAAACCAGGAATAGATTTTTTGTTCCGTGTTTCAGAAATCTTGAACACCAGCATTGATACAATTATGAAAATACCACTTTCCGAGTTAACACCAACTGAGAGATATTTAGTATCTTTCTTTGAGAAATTGAAAGCCGACACAGCAGCAGATAAAATACTATGGGAGAGAGAGTCCAAGGAGTATTTAAATCAGTTGGAACCTGATATAAATGGCTTTGTTCATCATCCTCTGTTTAGTTACGAAACCTGCTACGTTCCCTCTGAAACAGATTATCCGGATCAAGTCGATAAAACGGTTTTTGTTTCCAAAACATTTGGCAACCAGACTGTAATAAACGGAGATTGCTACAATGTTCGGCTGAAAAATGGGGTTAGATTGTATCTGATGAATATCGTAAAAATTGTGCATCAAGTAAATGATTCTGATGCAACTGCTCTCGAAGCATGGATGATGGACAATTCAGGAGGACAGTGTTTATGTGGAACACAAAACGACCAATTTTTAGCTGACCTCTTAATAGACCTTTACAATACAGTTCATGAAGTTTTAAGGCATCCACAGCTATCAAACTCTTTTAGGTGTGCGATTGATGCCTTTATGAACGATGATATATCAGATGATTCAGGCACAGATGACTACCCATTTTAAGGAGGATTGGGAATGACAGAAAATATCGCAAACAGACAGTCACATAATGCTACGAGCATCAGTTCCAGTGACATGAGAGTTTTGAACGCCATAAAGCAGATTACTCAAAAAGGCGATAATGCTGAAGTTAGGCAGACAAAGGACGGCACACTTTCCGTCTACGCTGTTAAGAAGAGCAAACAAATTTAATATTAAGCCAATGCTCAATCGGGAGTATTGAAGAACCAATTGGGGTTATGCGGCACAACGTGTGCTGCATAACCCCTTTTTGTTTTTCTATGCTTTGCAGTTTTTTGCATTTAATTCAATGGTATCATGGTTGTGTATTCCAATTCATATTTGCAGTAAATTGCAGTTTCTTTTAAGCTATAATACCCCATGCCGACTTTTTTTAGGCACAACTCTAAAATAGTCGTTTTAAACCGTTATTGCCGCACGGATTGATCCCCGTGACCCAACGGCAATGACGGACAACAGAATAAATCAGCTGCCTAGTGGGTAGGTCGGCTGCAATCCGAAACGGAGATTATTCTCCTGGGACTGCGGCGCTTTTGTTGTGCCCTTTTGCAGCTGTGACGACCTCCGTTTCGAACTATCGACAACGGAGGTTTTTTATGAAGAACTATCAGAAACTCAGCTATCATGAATACCGCATCATGCTGTCTGACGGAAGCAGTATCGTAACAACAAGACAAGAGTGCTTTTCCATCGAGCCTGCTTCGGAGGATTGCCTTTTCAAGCAAAGATGGTATTACTCACCCGACCAGTACATGGCTGTCCGCCTGCCCCGCAACGAACTCGGTGAGCGGCTTGGTAAGGATAATGCAGCCGACCTCAAGGCGCAGGAGCGTCTTATCGCAAGAAATCGGGAACGCAACACGGAAATAGACGCATATACAACCGACTATAGCGTATCTTTTGAAATTCCCGACCCGGATACTTCTGTTGAGGATACCGCAATCATGAAAGCAGAGTTGGATGCGATACATAAGGCAATTTCTGAACTCCCGGACGAATTAAAAGACTTGTGCAAAGCGCTTGTTCGCAAAGAAAAACAGTGCTCTATTGCTGCCCGGTGCGGTGTAACGGACGCGGCAATACGTAAGCGCATCAAGAAACTCCGTGCTATTCTTCTGGAGAATGAAGAGATTAAAAATTTTTTGAAAATCTCTGAAAAAACGGTTCGGTTTTTTATTTAGCCTGTCCGGTAAGAGGTGAAGGCGATAATCACTAACGGGTGAATATCCCCAATAAAACGAACGGAGGTAAATCAATGAGAAAAATGTCAAAGTTGGATTCCATTCTGAAGGAAGCCGAAGAACACGCTCAGGCGCTCGTTTCGTGCATTAACGAAATCAGAGAGCTGTACAGCGGTGCTAACGAAGTCACTCCCAAGAAAGAATCCAAGCCAACACCCGAACCCGAAGAAAAGCCGCCTACGCTGGAAGAAGTACGCGCGTATCTTGCAGGCCTTGCGAGAAACGGGCATACACAGGAAATCCAGGCAATGCTACTCCGTCACGGGTACAAGAAAATCTCTGAAGTTCCGGCTGCCGAGTATCTGGCAATTTTGGAAGAAGCGAGGTCTTTGGAATGAGCCACGCACTTCTTTCCCCTTCCGCAAGCCGTAGGTGGCTTGAATGTCCGCCCAGTGTAAGACTTACCGAACTTATGGAGGACAAGCCATCTGCATATGCCGATGAAGGGACTCTTGCGCACAGCATTGCAGAGGGAAAACTCAAATCTCATCTTGGCTATGCAGAGAACCCCATTAAGTGTGAAGATGCCTTAATGGACGAGTACACCGATGATTATGTAGCGTTTGTGGACGAGCAGATGAGCGTCCTCGAGAACCCATCTGCTTTTGTGGAACAGCGAGTCGATTGCTCAAAGTATGTTCCTGAATGCTATGGTACCTGCGATGCCCTTATCATTTCAGACGGCGTTCTTCACATTTGCGACCTGAAATACGGCACAGGCGTAAAGGTTGATGCCGTGGGAAATGACCAGCTTCGCATATATGCGCTTGGCGCTTTTGAGATGTTCTCTTGTCTGTACGACATAAGCACGGTGCGAATGAGCATTTTTCAGCCAAGACTCAGCCACAGCGACACCTGGGAACTTCCCATTGATGAACTGCTGAAATGGGCTAACGAGGTACTCGTCCCCGCTGCAAAGCAAGCGTGGAACGGCCAGGGAGAGTTCAAGGCGGGTGAGCATTGCCGTTTCTGCAAGGCAAAATCCAACTGCCGCAAGCGCGCTGAATACAATCTGGAACTTGCCAGATATGACTTTGAACCGCCAGCAACACTTGACAACATTGAAATTGCCGCGATTCTCGCCAAAGCAGACGAACTCGTTTCTTGGGTGACGGACGTTAAAGAGTACGCTCTGCGGCAGGCGCTCAGCGGTGTTACATACGATGGTTTCAAGGTTGTGGAGGGACGCTCAAATCGCAAGTACACAGACGAAAATGCCGTTGTTGAAGCGGTTAAGACAGCAGGGTTCGACCCTTATGAACACAGCGTTCTCGGTATCACCGCAATGACCGCACTTCTCGGAAAGAAGAAGTTCACCGAACTGCTCGGCGGGATTGTTGAAAAGCCGCAGGGCAAGCCAACCTTAGTTCCTATGTCGGACAAACGCCCGGCGATAAATACAGCAAACGAAGATTTCAAGGAGGATAATTAACATGACAAAGTTCACAAACCCTACAAAGGTAATCACAGGGCCCAACACAAGATTCAGCTACGCAAACGTCTGGGAAGCCAAGTCCATCAACGGCGGCGCTCCGAAGTTCAGCGTCAGCCTTATTATTCCGAAGTCAGATACCAGGACGGTCGAGAAGATTAAGGCGGCTATTGAGGCAGCTTACAAGGAGGGCGAGGGCAAGCTCAAGGGCAACGGCCGCTCCGTTCCTGCGCTTTCCGCTATTAAGAATCCGCTGCGTGACGGCGACACTGAGCGTCCCGATGATGAAGCCTACTCTAACAGCTACTTCATCAACGCAAACTCCGCAACCGCTCCCGGTATCGTGGACGCAAACTGCAATCCTATTCTGGAGCGCAGCGAGGTTTACAGCGGTGTTTACGGCAGAGCGTCTATTTCTTTTTATGCTTTTAACTCCAACGGCAACAAGGGTATTGCTTGCGGTCTGAACAATCTGCAGAAGATTCGCGACGGTGAGCCGCTCGGTGGCAGAACCCGCGCCGAGGACGATTTTGCAACAGATGATGACGATGATTTTCTTTCTTGAGGTGCGGCATGACAGAGTTTGAAAGCATTATGCTTGCCGCTTGTTTCGGAATTTCGGTAGGTACGGTCATCGGCAATCTCATCACCGTTATCGGTTCGCTGGCAGCGGCAATCAAGCAGCGCCGCAAGCACGATCACAAGTAATATTATTGGCAGTCTGATACTGTCGGGTGGGTGGGAAGGCTGTTTATGGAGGTTTACATGGAAATTTCAACTTTTAACAACACGGAATTCGGAGAAATCCGCACCATTCAGAAGAACGGCGAAGTGCTGTTCTGCGGAAAGGATATTGCAGCCGCTTTGGGATATGCAGACCCGAAGAAAGCGATTATTCAGCACTGCAAAGAAAATGGGGTGGCGATTTACCCACTCATAGACAGCATGGGCAGAGACCAGCAGGCAAAGTTTATCACGGAAGGCAATCTTTACCGCCTTATTGCGCACAGCAAACTGCCGGCGCAGAACGCTTTGAGAGATGGGTGTTTGATGAGGTTCTTCCCTCTATCCGCAAGCACGGCGCGTATATGACGGAAGATGTTCTGGAGCAGGCGCTTGCTTCTCCGGATTTTCTCATTGAACTGGCTACCAGACTGAAAACCGAAAAGGCGAAAAACGCACAGCTTACCGTTTCCAATCAGATAATGCAGCCGAAAGCAGATTATTTCGATATGCTCGTTGACAGGAACTTGCTCACGGGAATTCGTGACACAGCAAAGGAACTCGGCATAAGGCAGAATGATTTTGTGCGTTTCTTGCTGGACAAGGGTTATCTTTTCCGCACCAAGAAAGGCAAGCTCAGACCGTATGCTGCATACGTTGAAAGCGGTTTGTTTGAAATGAAGGAGTTCGTCAACGACAAAACGGGATACACGGATACTCAAACAATGATAACCCCTAAAGGCAAGGAAACATTCAGACTGCTGTGCATCTGATAATCAATCGGGCGGTAGACTAGCTTTACCGCCCTTTTTGAGGTGAAATATGGAAAAGATAAAAACCTTAAGTATCGACTTGGAAACATTCAGTGATATTGACCTCGCAAAATGCGGTGTGTACAGATATGTTGAGTCACCCGCATTTGAGATACTCCTTTTCGGAGTTTCAGTGAACGGCGGCGATGTCGCGGTGTACGACCTTGCACAGGGTGAGGAAATCCCCGCAGATATTCTGTCTGCATTAACGGACAATTCTGTCATCAAATGGGCATTCAACGCTACCTTTGAGAGAATGTGTCTATCAAAACATCTCGGTCTATCGTTAGGAGAGTATCTTGACCCGACTTCGTGGAGATGTTCGATGATATGGTCGGCATATATGGGGCTTCCGTTGTCGCTTGAGGGCGTAGGAGCCGTTCTAGGACTACCGGAACAGAAGCTGAAAGAGGGCAAGGAACTCATCAAGTATTTCTGCGTTCCGTGCGCCCCTACCAAGGCAAACGGTGGAAGAATGCGAAATCTTCCCCGACACGCTTCCGAAAAATGGGCGCAGTTCAAGGCTTACAACAAGCGTGATGTCGAGGTCGAAATGGCTATACAGGACAAGCTGCGTAAGTTTCCCGCGCCGGATTTTGTGTGGGAGGAATACTGCCTTGACCAGCAGATAAACGACCGTGGAATTGCTCTGGATATGGCTGTCGTTGAGAACGCAATACGATTTGATGAGCGGTCAAAGGCGCTGCTTTCCGAAAAAATGCAAGAACTAACCTCGCTCGAAAACCCGAACTCCGTTCAGCAGATGAAGCAGTGGCTTTCGGAGAACGGTTTGGAGGTTGACAGCCTTGGCAAAAAGGAGGTAGCGTCAATGCTGAAAACCGTACCGCCGCAGCTTGCGGAGGTTCTGGAACTCCGTCAGCAGCTTGCAAAATCCTCGGTAAAGAAATATCAGGCGATGAAAAATGCTGTCTGCTCGGACGGTCGCGCGCACGGAATGTTTCAGTTTTACGGCGCGAACCGCAGCGGTCGGTGGGCGGGGCGGCTCATACAGTTGCAAAACCTCCCGCAGAACCATATCCCCGACCTTGAACAGGCTCGGGAACTTGTGAAAAGCGGCAACTACGAAGCTATGGAAATGCTCTACGATGATATTCCGGACACACTTTCGCAGCTTATCCGCACGGCTTTTGTGCCTAAATCGGGAATGAAATTCGTGGTTTCGGACTTTTCTGCAATCGAAGCGAGAGTGTTGTCCTGGTTCGCGGGAGAACAATGGCGGTTCGATGTTTTCAAAAACGGCGGAGATATTTACTGCGCGTCCGCTTCGCAGATGTTCCGTGTGCCTGTTGAGAAGCATGGTGTAAACGGACATTTGCGGCAGAAAGGTAAAATCGCAGAATTGGCGCTAGGGTACGGCGGCTCGGTGGGCGCGCTGAAAGCTATGGGAGCATTGGAGATGGGATTGTCGGAGGACGAACTTCAGCCGCTTGTAGATATGTGGCGCAGTTCCAACCCGAATATCGTGCGGTTCTGGTGGGAGGTCGACCGCTGCGTGAAGGATACAATACGACAAAGATGCCGCTCAGATACACATGGTATTAGCTTTAATTACCAAAGCGGAATGCTGTTCATCACGTTGCCGAGCGGCAGACGGCTTTCATACGTCAAACCCCGTATCGGTGAGAATAAGTTCGGCGGCGAGTCTGTCACTTATGAGGGAGTAGGCGCAACAAAGAAGTGGGAGCGTATTGAAAGCTACGGTCCTAAGTTCGTGGAGAACATCGTTCAGGCGGTCAGTAGGGATATTCTCTGCTACGCTATGCGAACGCTGCGTAACTACCGTATTTGCGGTCACGTTCATGATGAGCTTATCATCGAATGCCCGTCAGATACGAATGTATCTGAGATTTGCGAAATGATGGGGAGAACTCCGCCTTGGGCAGAAGCTGCCTCCAAGGCAGAGGGGCTTCCGCTCCGTGCGGATGGCTATGAATGTAGTTTTTACAAAAAAGATTGAGCGTCGGTTCGGTTTTTGCCTTTGCCTGTCCGTTAGTAGGTGAAGGCAATAAACCGAATCTAATTTTTTGGAGGAGAAAAATGATTTACACCAAAAACAAAAACAAGAAAAATCCCGTTCTGGATGGAAACACCTTCTCTGTCTGCTGCAAATGCGGAAAGGAAGTCCCTGTTCCCCTGAACGAACTGTTCAAAGCGAAGAAAGAACACCCGCTATCAGCAAGGATAGTGTGCCCCGAATGCACAAAGAAGCGGTTTAAGCAGTACCACCCCACCATTAACGATGTTGTGGCTCTGGCATTATCTCTGTGCAAGCTCGGTTTCACAAGGCAGGTTCGTTCAACCTATGACAATTATGACATCAAGGACATACAGGAACTCCACCCGGAGGCTTACGGAAATTTCGTAAACGGACTGCTTACAGCAGTTGCGGGAGGTGAGAATACATGAGTGGTATCAGCTATTATAACTCTGAACGCTATCCCGACCCTACTGCGTATGCAGGACTTACAGCGGCTATGAAAGCAGAAAACGCCAAGCGCTTTAAGCCTGTGGTGTATATATGCTCGCCTTACTCGGATAACGTCAAGCTGAATACAGCCAATGCTCGCCGCTACTGCAGATACGCAGTAGACAAAGGTTGCATACCCATCGCGCCGCACCTTTTGTTTCCTCAGTTTATGAACGAGGAAACCGAAAGAGAAACGGCTATGTTTATGAATTATGTTCTGCTTACCAAATGCAAGGAACTGTGGGTATTCGGCAGCAAAATAACCAATGGAATGGCCGAAGAAATAGAAAAAGCCAAGCAGCGGAAAATTCGTATCAGATGTTTCACGGAAGAAATCAAGGAGGTTAACGATTGATGTTTACAATTTACAGCGCAGATGTTATCAGCAATCCAAGCAACTGCTCATATCCGCACAGGCAGGTCATACTTGATGAAGCTGGTTTAAAGGCGGCAATCAGCCGCGACTATGTGTGTGCGGAGTACAAGAACAATTACAGAAACAGCGATAATTTCATTGGCAGCGACTGCCTTCCCGTTGACTGCGACAACGACCACTCCGAGAATCCCAATGACTGGGTGACTCCCGATGATGTAATGCAGGCTTTTCCGGGAGTGACTTTTGCCGTACATTACAGCCGTTTCAACAACAGGGAGAAAAACGGTAAACCTGCAAGACCGAAATTCCATGTTCTGTTCCCAATAGACCATATTACTGACGCAGCGCTTTACAGTGATATGAAGAAAATAGTAAACTCTATCTTTCCGTACTTCGATACCAAGGCTCTTGACGCAGCAAGGTTCTTTTACGGCACGGTTTCGGCTGACATTGCCTTATACCCCGGGCGTATGAACCTTACCGAGTTCCTTGACGAGGACGTTTTTGACGAAGACCTCCCCAGTGGTCAGCTGTGGATAATTCCCGAGGGTCAGCGCAACGCCACAATGTCCAGATTTGCCGGGCGTATCCTCAAGCGTTACGGCGATACTGAAAAAGCATACGAAGCATTCACGGAAGAAGCTGAAAAATGCGTTCCACCGCTTGCCAATAGTGAACTTGCTACTATCTGGAATTCGGCGCAGCGGTTCTATGCAAAGGTAAAACAGCAGGACGGATATGTTGCGCCGGAGGTTTACAATGACCCATCCTGCTATAGGCCTACCGATTATTCAGATGTGGGACAGGCAGAGGTGCTTGCCAAGTATTTCTCAAACGAACTGCGCTATTCCCCCGCCACGCACTTTATACGCTACTCCGACCACTACTGGCAGGAAAGCGAACCCGGAGCGCAGGCTGTGGCTCACGAACTTACCCGCAGGCAAATGCGTGAGGCAAATAACGACTATATGGAGGCCTTCGGTAAAATGAAAAGCACCGGCACTTTGGCGCTCATTGAGGGTATGTCAAAGGCAAAAGCAGAACAGCTGATGAATGAGGAACAGCAGAAAGTGTATCAAGAATACTTGGCGGCAAAAGCATACCAAGCATTTGCGATAAAGCGCCGTGATTCAAAAAACATCACATCTACCCTCAAAGAGTCTCGCCCTATGCTTGAAATATCCATCAAAGACTTAGACTCCGACTGCTTTTCGCTGTGTACTCCAGAAGCTACTTATGATCTCCGAAAAGGAATGGATGGCGCGCACGAACACTCGCCCGAGGATTTCATCACGAAAATTACCAGCGTATCTCCGAGCCATAAGGGAGAGGAAATCTGGCAGGACAGCCTTAATCTGATTTTTCAGTCTAACCAAGAACTTATCGACTATGTACAGATGGTCTGCGGTCTTGCGTCTATCGGAAAGGTGTATCTTGAAGCGCTTATCATAGCTTACGGTGACGGACGAAACGGCAAGTCAACCTTTTGGAACGTTATTTCTCATGTGCTGGGGCTGTATTCGGGAAATATCTCTGCGGACACGCTTACAGTTGGCTGCCGCCGAAACATAAAGCCCGAAATGGCGGAGGTCAAAGGAAAGCGTCTGCTTATCGCTGCGGAAATGCAGGAGGGCGCGCGTCTGAACGATTCCACCGTAAAGCAGCTCTGCTCCACCGATGATATCTTTGCTGAAAAGAAGTACAAAGATCCGTTTTCCTTCAAGCCTTGCCACACACTTGTACTGTACACAAACCACCTTCCCCGAGTAAGCGCCACAGATGATGGTATTTGGCGCAGACTGATCGTTATTCCGTTCAACGCCAAGATAACAGGCAAAAGCGACATCAAGAATTACGGCGAATATCTCTACGACAACGCGGGCGGCAGTATTCTGGCGTGGGTTATCGAGGGCGCAAGAAAGGTAATCGAGATGAACTATAGTATACCCGCTCCCGCTTGTGTGCAGGACGCAATCAACGAATACCGCAGTCAGAATGACTGGTTCAGCCATTTCCTTGAGGATAAGTGCGAGGTAGGCGTTGCCCTAAAGGAAAGCTCCTCTTCGCTGTATCAGGCGTACCGTATGTACTGTATGGATACAAACGAGTATGTGCGTAGTACGGCAGATTTCTACTTTGCTTTGGAGAAGGCTGGGTTTGAAAGAATAAAAATCCATAACAAGCGTTTCTTCAAGGGCTTAAGAATAAGAACCGATACAACGGCAGACGAGTATTTTCTTAACTGATTTCTTGATTGGGTAACCTCTATTAAGGTCATATACTAAAATTCTCTAAGGACTATAAATAATAGTATAAGAAAAAGTTAGGTAAATGACTTTTTGAGAGGTTACCCTTTCCGGATAATAACTCTGATGGGAGGTAATCAAATGCGCGAAAAACAGATTGAAAGCAAGCTGTCCATGGCGGTAAAAAAGCGTGGTGGCTTGTGTGAAAAATTGAACACAGGAACGGCGGGCTGGCCCGACCGCATAATCTTAATGCCTGATGGGAAAATCGCTTTTGCAGAACTGAAAGCACCCGGCAAGAAACCAAGACCGCTTCAGTTAGCAAGGCACAAGTCATTGATGGAACTCGGCTTTAGGGTGTTTGTCATTGATAGCGTAGAACAGATAGGAGAGATAATTGATGAAATACAATCCTCATGATTATCAGCGGTATGCCGCCGAATTCATAATCTCTCACCCCGTTGCGGCGCTCCTGCTTGATATGGGTTTAGGCAAGACTTCGATTACGCTGACTGCGATAAACGACCTGCTTTTTGACAGGTTCGAGGTACATAAAGTTCTTGTGGTAGCGCCGCTGCGAGTGGCTCGAGATACTTGGAGCGCTGAAATCGAAAAGTGGGAGCATTTGAAGAATCTGCGGTACAGCGTGGTTGTAGGAACGGCGCAGGAGCGGATTTCAGCCCTCCTCACTCCTGCAGATATCTACATCATCAACCGTGAAAATATACAGTGGCTTGTGGAGGAAAGCGGACTGCCTTTCGATTTCGATATGGCGGTTATTGACGAGCTCTCTTCGTTCAAAAACCATAAATCGAAGCGGTTCAGGGCTTTCATGAAAGTCCGACCAAAGCTGAAACGGATAGTCGGACTTACAGGAACTCCTGCGGGAAACGGTCTGATGGACTTATTCGCAGAGTTGAAACTGCTGGATATGGGTGAGCGGCTTGGAAGGCTTATCGGGCAGTACAGAAATACCTATTTTCAGCCGGACAAGCGAAACGGAATGGTGATTTACAGCTACAAGCCGTTACCCGATGCAGAACAGCGGATTTACGACAAAATCTCGGATATCACCATTTCCATGAAAGCCGCCGACCACCTTAAAATGCCCGAACTCATAAGTTTGGAATGCACAGTTCAGCTTTCCGAAAAGGAAAAGGAGAAATACGACCAGTTAAAGAAAGACTTCATTCTCGCCACAGAGGATAATGAGGTTACTGCGGCTAATGCTGCGTCCCTCTCAAACAAGCTGTCGCAGATGGCGAACGGCGCAGTTTACTCAGATGACGAGAGTGTAATCGAGATACACGACCGAAAGCTTGACGCTTTGGAAGATATAATCGAGAGTATGAACGGCAGACCGCTGCTTGTGGCATACTGGTTCAAGCACGATTTAGAGCGTATCCGAAAACGCTTTGAAATCCGTGAAATCAAGTCTAGCCGAGATATTTCCGAATGGAACAGCGGAAAAATCCCCGTGGCTCTTATCCACCCAGCTAGCGCAGGTCATGGCTTGAATTTGCAGAGCGGCGGTTCGGCGCTGGTGTGGTTCGGGCTTACATGGAGTCTTGAATTGTATCAGCAGACAAACGCAAGACTTTGGCGGCAGGGACAGACTGCCGACACGGTTGTAATTCAGCACATAATCTCAAAAGGCACGATTGACGAGCAGATTATGAAGGCTCTGAAATCAAAGGACACAACGCAGGCGGCACTGATTGCCGCTGTGAAAGCAGATATGGAGGTACATAAATGAACCCATACAAGGAACTGGCAAACGCCATAATCGTACAGGCGGTCAAGGATTACCGAGATGCTGTGGAGCGTCTTAGATATACACCGGACGATAAATCGGCGCAGCACGACAAGCGGAGTATAGAGAAATTCTTCCGTTCAAACTGGTTTTCGATACTTTCGGATTTGAACGGAGAATTGCTTCTGAAAAAGCTCAAAGAGGAGGTTTCGGCATGACGGCAAAGGAATATCTCGGACAGGCGTATAGAATAGATCAGCGTATCAACAGCAAGATGGAGCAGATAGCTTCATTGAATCTGCTTGCACAGAAAGCAACGACGGTTTTCAACGATATGCCCGGCAACTCCACAAGAAATATCCACCGTATGGAAGATGTTATAATCAAAATCGTGGATATGGAAAGCGAGATAAACGCAGACATTGACAGCCTGGTTGACCTGAAAAAAGAGATCGCCGGAGTGATTCGCGGTGTTTCAAATCTTGAATATCAGACGTTACTTGAACTGCGGTATCTGTGTTTCAAAACATGGGAGCAGATTGCTGTGCAGATGGGATACGGCATAGACAACATCTATAAAATGCACCACAAGGCGCTGCGTGAAGTGACCGTTCCTGAAACATTACAGTAAAATCAACTATTTTACAGTAGCCCCTTTGTGGTATGATATAATCAGCAAAGAATACAGAGAAAGCCTTGTAGGTTGTAACACCCGCAAGGCTCTTTGTGTGTCTGTACGAAAAATTCGTGATAATATCGCACGATTTTCAAATAAAAGAAGAATAAATCGTTCGATTTAAGGAGATGAACCCATGCCCAGACGACCACAGCGCCCCTGTTCCTACCCCGGCTGTCCCAAACGTTGTGACGGGCAGTACTGCGAGGAACACGCAAAGCAGATAAACCGCCGCTACAATAAACTCGTCCGTCCTGCCGACAGCAACAAGAAATACGGCAGAGCGTGGCGGGAAATACGCAGACGGTACGTTTCAGCGCACCCGCTGTGCGAGATGTGTCTGAAAGCGGGTCGGCTCACTCCTGTTGAGGAGGTACACCATATCGTTCCCGTGTCGCGAGGCGGCAGTAATGACTTCAACAATCTGATGTCGCTGTGTCAGTCGTGTCACACGAAAATACATCACAATATAGGAGATAGATGATTAAAACAAATCAGAGTTTGAACCCGTTTGGAAAAGAAAAAGTTCAAGCTCACAAGCATATTGCGTCCGGTGCATATTTTCATACGCGCCTTTTCGGATCATCACTTTTTCAGAAATTCCGTCAGCAGACGGATATATTTATCAGGCTGTTCATTGAGAAATTGGACGTGACCGCAGTTTGGTATAATCTTTTCACGGATATGGGGGATATGTTCTTTCAGCAGCTTGAATGATGCTGTGGGTATAGGCTCATATTCGCCTCTCAGGCTGATGATATCTACGCCGTCGGTGGAGATATTGCCAAGCTTATACTCATAGACCTGCCTGCACACGTTCTTTACCGTTATCTTTGATGTGCCGCTGTACATCATATCCACAACGCTTCTGTTGCCCTTGCCGAAAACCATTTCTATCAGCTTGTCGGGGACTTTTCCACCCTTTCGCATATAGTCGATGCCGATATTGCACATTAGCGCACACATATTGGCGTACAAAGCGCCCTTGTTCTGCACATACACGCCGTCAAGGAACACCTTGCTGACGGAAATTTTCTTTCTTGTGAGCAGATGAACGCATATAGTGGAGCCGAGGGACAGCCCAATAAGGGCATATACGCTTCCGTTCAGGCTTTGCTGTACATACTCTTCTATCTGCTCCGCTTCCTTATCGAGGGAAACAAAGTCGGGTGAGCCGTCATAGTGACCGTCAAGCCTGCAAAGGACGCAGTGATAATTGTCTTTCAGTGCCTCGGCTACCTTTGAATAGCAGGTCTCGGCTGTGGTGCATGAGCCGTGAATGAATATAAGAGTGGGGGCGTTTTTGCTACCGTATTCTAAGGCAACACCGCACAAAGTCCACAAATTAGAAATTAAGCACGATTAGTAAACAAACTAGTTGCATAGTAAAATAAAAAATGGTATAATAAAAGTATGAATAAGCAGATAAGTTTATCGAACCTGGAGGACGAACTGTCACAGGTACGAACAAAGAAAAAAGAATTTCTGGAGCAGATAGAGCGAATAGTTCCGTGGAACGAATGGGTAGCAATGATAAAGCCGTGCTATTATAAAGGAGAGCGCGGGAATAAGCCATACGAACTGGAATTAATGCTGAGGCTCTACCTGATACAGAATCTATATAATTTGGCTGACGAAGCAACAGTTGCAGAAGTAACGGACAGCAGAGCGTTTTCTGATTTCTGTGGCGTGGAATCAAGCAATCAGATACCGGACGGAGATACGCTGGGAAGATTCAGAAATCTGTTGGTAAAAAACGAGCTGCAGGAAAAGCTCTTTGCACAGGTAGTCGAACAGCTTACAGCAAGAGGGCTGATCCTGAAAAAGGGAACGATAGTAGATTCAACTATAATAGCAGCTCCGACTTCCACGAAAAACAAGGAACGCAAACGTGACTCTGA
>CDYQ01007987.1_pt1 | contig 106435 bp, 102 predicted proteins | sample 557451 | NCBI WGS metagenome assembly CDYQ01 (sample SAMEA3182059, study PRJEB8094) | gut metagenome | biome: human; feature: gut; material: Stool; isolation source: human stools | place: Canada | collected 2012-11-26
ATGCTGTATAATGTTCTTGTGGGTTTTGTTTTTGCACAATTACATTATACCACAAAAAAGGCTGCATCCTTTCTTTTTCTGGATGCAGCCTTTTCTTTTGTTTTTTTACAGCGCCTTTTCGCCTATGAAATTTCAGTCTTACGATAAGATGTTGAAATAAGACACATCAAATCTGGAGTTCGGGAAAGTCATTCAGAACAGCGAATCGCCATCATAGGAGAATTCAACCTGCTCATCGTCACCGTAATACGAGAGCATGATCGGTGTATTCTGAACGGTCGTGCTGACTTTTCCGCGGTTGCAGCCGGTAACGTTAAGTACGAAATTTATACCCCAGCGAGAGGGCATATATTCCCATGTGCCTGTGTATTTCAGCACGTCCATGTACATATTGCACTGGAACTCGAACGTTCCGTCAGAATTGAGCTGAATATACGGAACCGCGCCATCGACCGCACCGCTTGAGAAATTATCATTCTGGACGAAATATGCTTCATACGGGTGCGTATTGTCGATGACTTCTTCCGGCTCAGGCGTGGTTGCAGCGGTAGTTGTTGTAGTCGCAGCTGTCGTAGTAGTTGCCGGGGTTGTGGTAGTCGCAGCTGTAGTGACCTCGGTTTCAGCAGGCTGGACTTCCTCGGTGTCAGGCTCTGAGTAGTAGCTTTCAGCCGCCGGACTGTTGGTGTTTGGCTTCTGCGGCTGATCGCTTATCGTGACTATCATACCAATAGTTGAAATAACGAAAATCACCGCGGAAATAATGATCAGAATAACAGTAAGCGCACGCCGGCCGCCGGACCTGGGAGCAGTGCTGTGCGTTTCAGCAGAAGATTCCCGCGCCGGAGCAGAATCAGGTAGCGGTTCCAGCCTGGAGCCGCAGAATCTGCACAGAACCGCGTCAGCCTTGATGGTTTCAGCGCAGAACGGGCACTTGCGGGTATCGGATTTCTTAACATTTTCAGAATGTCCGCTGTTATTTGAGCGCTGAACAACTATGTTTGCAACAGCGGAAGCCACCATAAGTACAGCGCCGATGTTAACGCAGTAGAATCCGAATCCCTTTGTAACTACGTCTGACAGCTCGGCAGTATTGCTGCCAAAGAACGACTGTGTATCGGCAATGGTGAGGATAACGGCAGTCGCAGCGCAGATGTAAAGCGAAATTTTCTCGGACAGGAACATTGTTACTGCAAACAGAACTGCGTCCAGAATAAAGAAAATACCGTCTAACGTGTTGATCAGTGACTTGCTCATTTTAGTCCCGAAGAACTCCATTGAAACAAAAGGGAACAGCGCACCCATTGCAAAAATGACCGCGGAAGCGATCCCGGCTATTCTGACGATTTGCTTTTTACTCATAAAAATACCTCCATTTTTTACTTCGGGGAGCTGAAATTTCCCCGATATTTTTCTTCGCCGAACCTCCCTGACGATGATTATACCATAAAATCGACACACAATTCCAGACTAGAAAGTTCGGAAGAAACAGGACTTTTTTCTGGCTGATTTTCTGGAAAAAGAAAACTGCCGGACAAAGCGCCCGGCAGTCTTTATATATTCCAGATGATTTTCACATTCCCGTCCTCGCCGATGATGATTTTCTGAACCATTATCGAAGCCACCGCCTTTTTGCGGTCGTAATCCGCATTTTTCCAGGAGCGTGCAAGGTCTATCACCGCGCCCGCTTCATTCGCGGAAGCCCTGATCGAATCTATCCGGTCGTACAGCTCGGTTTTTGATTTCTTCAGCGCCGCCGCCTTTGCGTTCATGATATCAAGCATTGCGTCATTCAGCCTGCCGGAAAGCATGGTATCAACAAGCGTCTGCTCAGATTTCTCGATTTCCTTTATGCGGAGCTTCAGCTCATTTATCTCCGGGGAATCTCCCTTTGCTGGAGCGTGCCATGTGTCTTTCAGTGCATTCAGCTTTTCGGTGATACAGCCGTAAACCATGTTCTCCAGATCTTCCGCATAAATCGTGGCTTTAGATCCGGAACACTTGCGCTTCAGGGATTTCCCGGTGCAGTTGAAGTACCTTCGCATTTCGCCGTTACGGTTTATTTTCCCCTTAATGGTAGTCATGGAGTGTCCGCATTTTTCGCAGAATATCTTACCCGCAAGCCAGCTTGTCTGGTTGGAAACGCTCTTGTGGATCTGCTTGTTCTGTTCGAGTTTCCGCTGACATTTCAGCCAGATATCGGAGCTTACAAGTCCCTGATGAGTTAGCAGCACCAGCTTCATATCAGACCAGTCCGGGTCGTTGCGCTTGTGCTTTGTCTTGCCGTAAAGCTGCGCGCCGTACTCCCCGGTGAACTCGGAGCAGTCAGTAACCATGTGGACGCCGTGGTGTTCGAAGTAGTCGTAAACGTCTGAATCAGCCCTGACGTAGATAGGATTTTTCAGAATTGCGGACAGCTTCGCAGTAGTCCAGTCGCTGCCGTTTAGCGGCGTGCGACCTTCCGTAACAAGAATGTCCTGCAGCCTGCGGAGCGACACGTTTTCCTGCGCGTAAACCTCGAATATGTAGCGGATCTGCTCGGCTTCCTCAGGGACAGCATCCAGCTTCTTGGTCCTGATGTTGTTGATAACAGCCGGAACTAGCTGAAATCCATAGGGCTGGCGGCCTCCCATGTAGAATCCCATTTCGCTGCGGTGGGCGTAAGCCTGCGTAACACGCGTGATGGTCGAAGTACGCTCGAACTCCGCGAAGATCATCAGAATCTTGACGACCATCTCACCATAGGGAGTAGATGTGTCAAAGACCTCCTGCGAGGACAGGAACTTTACGTTGTAGTCCTTGAATTTCTGGAGGATATTCACGAAATCCAGCATTGAGCGGCTGATTCGGTCAAGCCTGTAAACCACTACCTTGCTGACCCTGCCTTGCTCCACCAGCTTCATCATCTTCTGGAAGCCCTTGCGGTTGACGTTGCCGCCGGAAAATCCGTTGTCCACTATGCTGATTATTTCGTCGTTCCGCTCATCAGGGCGCAGAGCGGACTTGCAGTATTCAAGCTGGGTGTCGCAGCTTATGCTGTTCTCGCGCTCCACTGATTTTCGTGCGTAAAGTACGATAGCCATGACGCACCTCCTTCCTGTGTGATGAATAAATGTCAGCCTGCCTTGCGGCTATCCTTTGACAGTAAACGGAAAAGCTCCTCGGTCATCTGCTGTTTTTCGGGGGATTCCGCCGGAGTGACGTGCTGAACGGTATGTACTTTGTTCTTTGCGTCGGTGTACATTGTGATCATTTCTGCCATAGCGACCTCCTATATCGAACCGCATATCGGTGTATCGTCGGAGCTGAGGTCTATCCCGTCAGCCCCGCTCACAAATATAATATGCGTGAAATTGCAGCATATTTCGTGGTTGATCAGGTTGAGTATCCCCTCGCGGGTGTAGGGTAAGAAACAGCTCACCAGCATAGGCGGGCTGACCCTGATATCCTGCCGGAGATAGGCACGGTCGTAGTAATAGCACTGCCTGACTACGCCCCGACCGTCCCCGTAGTGCTCAAGCTCCAGATAAACCGAGCGATGGAGCCTGTTTTTAAGCCTCGACCTCATGCGGGAGGGAAGTCCGCTGACAACCTCGCCGGAGCCCTCCATTATGAGAAAATGGTAACGGGCAGGGAAGAGATACTCTTTCCTGTATTCTGGCTGTTCCTGCTCATGAACGATTTTCTGCTTGCCGTTTTCAGATGTCAGGGTAAAAATCTGGAGGTAGTCTTTTTCGACCACCTCCATTGTATCTATAAGCCCCCAGAGGATTATTTGCAGCATCAGCGGGAGCGTTGAACTGATGCCGCGTGTAGCGTATCGCAGGTTGTTGAATTTCGGCATTGTTTACCTCCATAAATAAAAATATCCCCCGAGCCGTGAGGCTCAGGGGAGTATAGACCATGGTTAAAGTTTTTCTATTCGTTCCACAAATTAATAATATATCAACATTAGTTATTGAAATGCGGTTCTACTACGGTAAACATATTAAGTTCTCAATTCCTCTTTCGTTCCTTATCGTTATTACCTTCCACTCGTGAAAATATTCGGGGAATGTTTTGCTGAGATTTCTGTTGAGGAACTGTACCAGGTCATTAACGTCAACCGGCGTATCAGACTTATTTATATAACCTTCACAGAAAGAACCTCTTTTCAGCGCTGTTCCAAGAAAAGATATCATAAAGCCAATGAACAGTACCAACAGCGCTAATCCAAAGAACTGCCCGATAGTCCAGTTGAAGATAATGCTCAGCAGAAAAACAACAGCGACTGGTATTGGCATAAAGAAAATCAGATATCTAATCAAGAGTGGAGTTTTGGTCAAGCTCATTGTCGTTGATAGTAGCAGTGACAGAATTGATAACACATTTTGTGCTGTCTTCTGTATCGTCCGAGACGGAAAATTTGAGGACGACCTCTTGCTGAAGAGATGTTATATTGCCTTTGACAGTGACGGTATAGTTGCCATCGCTCCCGCTGTAAGTGCCGTGAAGATCGTCCATATATTTGTTAAGCACCTGCCTGTATTCAATGTCCGGCATATCGGTAAACTGCTTCAAATTGAGAACTGTCTCGTAATAATCCGTAGTATTTGTGGAGCACCCGCTCAGTCCGAGAAGTGCAAATATAGTCGCCAGCGCGACCAGCATTGACAGAAGTTTTCGTGCATGTTTCATAGTAAAATCCCTTCCTTTAAATTATTTTGGCTGACATCGTCAGTCATTTTCTTTTTTCCGCTTCTGGATTATGCTCTCAATGAATTTCAGCGCATATCCTCCGGTGCGGGCGATCTCCGCACGCTTCCTGCGGTCTTTTTCCTGAGCGGCGAGGTCGGCGACATATTCCGCGCGATAGAGCTTCATCGGGCAGTCTATCTTGTCGCCGTGGTAGTGCTTGTACAGCTTGAGCATAGCCTCCGTGCCGAGCAGGCGGTACAGCTCAAAGTAGCTGTCGGTCAGGGCTTCCACTTCGTTCCCGTCAACGTGGAACGCTTCGTAAACGCCCTTTTCGTCCAGCAGATTGAGATTTATGCTCGTGTCGTAAGTCTTTTCCATTAAGTAGAATTCCTCCTTTTGCAAGATTATAGCACAGATTTGACCCACAAATCAATGCCCTATAATATCACAGAAAATGTGCCAATTTCTATACCTTTTTCTGACTGTATTTGTTCCGGAAACAGAAAAAACCACCTCCCGCCGAAGCGGGAAGTGGCTCGTTATATATGTGAATATATGCAGTCATTACTTGCCGGATTTGCCGTCAAGTATCTTGCCCGGCCCCTTAGAATGCTTGTAGTAGAACGAATACCCTGTCAGCCTGCACTGCGGGCAGGGACTGACTAACGTCTTGATCATTCCCAGCTTGTAGGGACAGACGGGGCAGGGGACTTTCTTTTCGAGCATATATCTCACCTCTTTGTTCAGCGCTTTCTGCGCTTCATGTCGTCGTTTATCGAGCTGTTCCAGTCGGAGGCGATCCCCACGCCTGAGCGGACTGCGGAAGTGACCTCGCTGAGAACAGCATAATTCAGCGCAGTTCCCGGCTTGTCGCAGATGAAGTCAGCCGCACGGTCGCGGCCGATTCCCATGCTGACTGCGGTTTCCGCGGCGTCAATATTCGCACCGAGGAAAATGAACTCCCAGCCGTACTTTGCTTTCTGATGCTCGATGAGCTTCTTTACCCTGTCGTAGGTGTAACGGCGGCTTGCGTTCTCCATTCCGTCCGTGGTGATGATGAACAGCGTCTTTGCCGGAACGTCCTCCGGGCGAATGTACTTGTGTATCTTTCTGATGTGGTTTACCGCTCCGCCCACAGCGTCCAGCAGGGCAGTAGTACCGCCCGTGACGTACTGCTCGTTCGTCATGCTGCGAATGTACTGGAGATCGACCCGGTCGTGAATCATTTCGGACTTGTCATCGAACAGGATAGTCGTGACAAGCGCTTTGCCGTCCTCTTTTTTCTGCTTTTCGATGAGGGAGTTGAACCCGCCGATGGTGTCCGCTTCCAGCCCGTGCATGGAGCCGCTCTTGTCCAGAATGAATACAAGTTCAGTTAAATCGTTTATCATATTGACTTCTCCTTTTGAAATAGTAGCCTGCGGACATTTCCGCTGAATTTATAATAGCATATTTCATCAGGATTTTGGTCAATCGAAAGTTTACTTATCTTCCGGAACGGGAGCAGAGCCCAGCAGCGTCTGGTCAAATTCAAGGAGCATGACGTTTATTTCGTCAACGTCAAAAATTTTGTGTTCAATGTAATATGAAACGATAAGGTCGCCCTTGTCGCAGCGCGAAAGCGTATATCCTGCATAGGAAAGCAGGTCGTTAGTCTCCTCCATCGACAGCTTCAGTGCGACTGCAAGCGCAAGTATGGTGTTCTTCTTCGGGTGATAGCCGGATCTGCGTATCTTCGAGAACACCTGCTTGCTGACGTTCGCCCTCATGTAGACCTCCGGGTCGGTCATTCCACGCTCGTCTATAAGCTGAAACAGCTTCTGCGAAAAGGAAAAATCAGGCTTTTCAATATATTTTAATATTGATGTTATGTTTACAGCCGGAGCCAAATCAGCAAAAATGGCAGCTCCTTTTGGTTCATACGGTCTGGTGCTTGGTGCGTTGAACCTTGCACGCTGTTTCTCCTCCTCGGACGGGTAGTGCTCCTCGGAATACTTGTCGTCAATGTAGCTCTGAATGTCAAGTTTCAGCTTCTGGCTGACGTTGACAGCGCTTTTGTCGAACAGCACCAGATAAACGTCCATATCGTGATTCCTGAGATAATCCCTGATGGCTTTCTGCGCTATGTAAATCGCCTTTTCTTTCGGACAGCCGTAAGCCCCCGCTGAAATCAGCGGGAAAGCTATTGACTTGCACCCCTTTATTTCCGCAAGGTTCAGCGAGTTCTTATAGCAGGAGTAAAGCTGTTCTTCCTTCTCTTTACCGCCCTCGCGCCAGATGGGACCCACCGTGTGGATTATGTACTTGCACGGCATGAGTTACACGTGCTTCGCCCACCGGACAGCCTCCGATTCTCTTACATTCCTCCAGCAGCTTGGGACCGGCGGCTTTGTGTATCGCACCGTCAACGCCACTGCCGCCTAGCAGGGAAGTGTTCGCAGCATTCACGACTGCGTCAGCTTCGGCCTTAGTTATATCGTTCCTTATCATAATGAAAGGCATATTACATCGCTCCTTGTTTGTAATTAATTACAGTATAACACAAGTTCCGCGTTTTGTAAATCACTTTTCCGACTCTTTTTTGCGCTTCTGTATAAGGCTCTCGATGAATTTCAGCGCATAACCGCCCGCACGGACTATCTCGGCGCGCTTTCTGCGGTCTTTTTCCTGCTCGGCAAGGTCGGCGAGATATTCCGCGCGGTAAAGCTTCATCGGGCAGTCTATCTTGTCGCCGTGGTAGTGGTCGTAGAGCTTCATCATAGCCTCGGCGCCGAGCAGTTCATAAAGTTCAAAGTACCTGTCGGTAAGCGCCTTTTCTTCATTCTCCTCCGGGAAAATTGCTTCAAAATCGTTTGAGTTGTTCATAATTACGCCCCCATAGTGATAATACCGTGCTTTCTGGAACGAATGACCGCTGGCTTAACTTCTTCGTCGGAATAGAAGAACTTTTTGTCTTCAAGCCTGATACAGGCAAGTCTGCCGCCCTGCGCACCGAGTATCTGATGATTCAGCGAATTTGGGATAACGGCACAGCCGCAGTCGATGCCGATAAGATTTCCCTTGAAAATGATTCTCATGGGAGAACGCTCCATGAGCATACCGGTCATAGTGTGACCGAAAACGTAATTCGTGACGGTCCTGCGCATGAAGTCGAGCGCCTCCCGCGACCACACGGCAAACTCTGCCTCTGAGGTGTACATCTTCTTATATCTGCCGTATAATTCCCGGTCAGCTGCGTGGACAAGCCTGTATTTCTCTGAATCCACGTCAACGTCAATGTTCAGCGGCAGGGATTTCAGGAAGTCCACGATATCGCTCCTGATTTTCTTCGGCTGGCTCTAGAAAGCGGCGAAAGTAAGCAGACCGCCGTTGTTATACCATAGTTCCATGCTGTCGATTGTGCTGAGTCTGATTCCGTCGTAAGGCTCGCCGAGGGCGTTCAGCATCATGAATTCGTGGTTGCCGAGTAGCATTTCTGCGTTCGGCATATCCATAACGCGCTTCAGAATCTCTATCCCGCGGAATCCTCTGTCGATGACGTCGCCGAAGATATACAGCCTGTCATCGGGCTGGAGATTAATCTTTTCGAGAATAGCCTCGAAGCAGTCGAGATGACCGTGAACGTCCGAAATAACGTAAGTGAATCCCATAAAGTACTCCTTTCACAATGCCTGTTTTTTCCGTGATTTTAGTATACAACAAAAAGTTCTCTGAAAGGTAATCCGCTAATTGACCTATGAAAAAATGAAAAACTCCCGCCGGAAAGGGCAGGAGAAAATTGTATCATATTCGCACTTGACAAATTTTACGGAGTATGCTATTATGTAATCTTACCTTACAGCAAATGCAGAAAGGAAAAGCCATGAGCAGAAGCAGATCATTCACAAGATATCAGAGGAGAGCGCATATCAGCCGCAAGAAACGTATCATTGCAGAGGGAAATATCTGGTACTACAAATTCGAGGGACAGCTCAGCAAGGGGAAGATACACTGCTCCTGCCCGATGTGCAGGGTCAAGTCCTGCGACTGCAAACAGGCGAGGGATATCCGCAGAATGGATTCGATGAATTATTCGATGAGAGCGGCGTAAATCAGCCTATCAACATGACGAAAAGACCGTTCAGCGCGATAACGCCGGAACCGCAGACCAGTATTTTCATTGTGCTACTTCCAATTGGAGCAATGATTTCAGGGCAAGGAGGAAATGAGCATGATTTGTATTAATTGCGGTGCAAAGGCTGAGAAAGGTTGTGCCACTTTTATTGCTGGTGAACCCGCTCCACAAGCGGCTTTAAGCCCGTTTACTCAAAATGCTAAATTCGGCGAACTCCTGAACCACTATCAGAGCAGCATTAAGTAAAAAACAAAACATCGGCGGTTCGGAGTCCGCCGATGTTTTTCTTGACGAGATTATTGAGTTGCACTGCTAATGGAGCAGCTCCTGGAGGAAAGCGGGAAATCCCGCAGGGAAGCCCAGGAAACAGCAGTGTTCTGCCAGGTCGATGACATGATGTACAGCGCGCTTCCCCGGGCGGTTTTTTTCGATGGATTTACAGCATGGACGGTCAACCATATGGATTTAGTCCCCGACATGGTTAACAGGATTGCGCACCTGCTGTTCTTCCTTCTAATGGATCTGACGATCATCATTACGACCGCGTATACATTTGACCAGCTTCTCGGATTCCGTAAAAAGCGGCACATACTGTACCTCGGGATTCCGGGAATCATCTCGCTTTTGCTGGTCTGCCTTGGAATAGGCGACCTCCGCTTCATCGAGGGCGCAACAACGTGGTACTCCATGGGCTTTTCCGTGTACGTCTGCTATGCAACGATAATCCTGTATTATGGAGCTGTGCTGTATTTTGTGATTTCAAGACGGCGCTTCCTGCCGAAGGATAAGGTTCTCGGAACACTGTCGTTCATTGTGATAGCGGGAGTGATACTGGTAACTCAGACCATCTTCCCGGAGGTTCTGCTGACCGCTATATTCCCGACTATACTCCTGCTGGGAATTTACATTGACTTCGAGAACCCCGCGATCCGCAAGCTGACGATGTACACGGACGAAATGGCGGACGGATTTGCAACGATGGTCGAGAGCCGCGACAACAACACCGGCGGACATATCAAGCGCACAAAGGCGTACGTTACGCTGATGCTGAATAAAATGCGCGGCGACAGCTACTACCGCAGGGTGCTCAGCCGGGATTACATAACGCATGTTATAAACGCCGCTCCGCTCCATGACGTAGGAAAGATAGCGACCCCGGACAGCATTCTCCAGAAGCCCGGGAAGCTCACCGATGAGGAATACGCCATCATGAAGCGTCACGCCGCAGAGGGCGGAAAGATAATCCAGCAGACCTTCCGCGACCTTGACGACGCGGACTTCCGGCAGATAGCCTACGAAGTTGCGAGGTTTCACCACGAAAAGTATAACGGAAAGGGCTACCCGGACGGCCTGAAAGCCGAGGAGATACCGCTCCATGCAAGGATAATGGCAGTCGCGGACGTATTCGACGCCGTATCCCAGAAGCGCTGCTACCGCGACGCAATGCCACTGGAGCAGTGCTTCGACATAATCAGAAGGGGGAGGGGAACGGACTTCGACCCCGACCTTGTTGACATCTTCCTGGATTCAAAGGAAGAAATAATTCAGCTTATGAACGCAAACGACGCCCAGGAAGAAGAACAGCCGTGACGCTTCGCAGTACAAAAAAGCTGCCCATATCCGGGCAGCTTTTTCAGTTATCATTCTGGGAATTCTGTTCTTCCTGCTGGAGTTCAGCGCGGTATTTTGCTTCTGCGGCTTCGCGCTCGGCGATCCGCTCCTGAAGCTTCTTTGCGCGGTGCTTCTTTCTGAGGAAAAATGCGAGGCTCATTGCGCCCCATATTACAAGAAGCGCGCCTATCGCGATTCCCATTATAATAAGCGATAATGCTAAGTAATCGTCCATGTCAGCCCTCCGTGCCGCTTTCAAAGTAGCTTTCCAGGTACTGCCTGAAATTTTCAGGGCTGCGCTGGATACGTTTCTTTATTGAATCCGCCTCGGTCTTGTCCGCCGCGGATATCGTCAGGTAGTACTTCTGCCTGCCTGTTTTTTCAGACTTGATGGTGACGCCTATCGTGCAGGTACCGTTTTCGTGTTCGGCGTAGCGCACTGAAACGAGCGAATCCTTCTTAATTTCATCGCGGGTGTAGACCTTCACGGCCTCCTCGAACATCTTTTCGCGGATCGACTGCGGAAGTTCGCTGCCGAATTCCCTTGCAGCGGCGTCGCCGAGCCTAGTGTTTGAGTATACCGGAATACCGTTGACTTCCTGGCAGGTGCAGAGCCTTCCGGTGATGCCGTCCAGCGCTTCCATAAGGTCGAAATAATTCACCGCCTGTTCGAGCGAGGTTATCTCGATAAGCTGATCGCGGTTGAGCGGGCAGCCGATACTGTATAAAAGATGGCATACCAGTATCCGTATTTTATTCACATCGTCTATTCGTATTCTCGGTTGTTCTTTCATCGTATCACCACTTTGAATAATTGAGCAGGGGAAGTAACATGAATTTACAGCTTTCCTTCGGAGGAAAGCGCGGAAACCAGAGCGATATTCAGCGCAGCTTCAACGCACGGAACCGCGCGCGGAACTACGCAGGGGTCGTGCCTTCCCTTGATGACGAGCTCCTGCTCGGTCATCTCCTTGAAGTCGACGCTGTTCTGCGGGCGCGAAATTGAGGGCGTAGGCTTGAACGCGGCGCGGAATATAACGGGCATTCCGGAGGAGATCCCGCCAAGTATGCCGCCGTGGTTGTTGGTGAGCGTTACGACCTTTCCGTCCCTCAGCGCGAATTCGTCGTTGTTTTCGCTGCCGAACATGTCCGCACAGCCGAATCCGTTGCCGAACTCGATTCCCTTTACCGCCGGAATAGCGAACACCAGCCGGGATATTACGTTTTCCAGACCGTCCATCATCGGGGAGCCGACGCCCGCTGGCATTCCAACGGCCGCGCATTCAATAACGCCGCCAACGCTGTTGAGCTGCTCCCTCGCTGAAAGTATCTCGGCGCGCATTTTTTCCTCGGCTTCGTCTGATAACACCGGGAAGCTCCTCGACTTCACAGCTTCAAGCTGCTCTGCGGTCACGTTCATCGGGTCGAATGCTTCGTCGGAAATGCCGTGCAGCGAACGTATATGCGCTCCGGTCGTAATGCCGCGGCGTTTAAGTATCTGTGCGCATACAGCTCCCGCGAACACCAGCGGAGCGGTTATTCTTCCCGAGAAGTGACCGCCGCCGCGCGGGTCGTTTGCGCCGTTGTAGCGGAGGAATCCCGTGTAATCCGCGTGCGCCGGACGCGCGATGTGCGAAATGTTGTTATAGTCCGCGGAGTGCTGCTCGGCATTGAATATGACGGCGGCAAGCGGAGTCCCGGTCGTCCTGCCCTCGTAGAATCCCGAAAGTACCTCCGGGAGATCCTTTTCAAGCCGGAGCGTGGACGTGCCGTCTTTCTTTGCGGCCCTGCGCGCCATGAATTTCCCGATCTCCTCAAAGTCGAGCGGCTCGCCTGCGGGGAGGTTGTCAAGCACGACGCCTATGCCTCTGCCGTGGCTCTCGCCGAAAATGGAAACGGAGATACCGCCGTTAAACAATGACGACATCGTATTCACCTCCAAGCGCTCTGAAATCCTCGAAGAAAGTGGGGTAGCTCTTTGCAACGCACTCGGCGTTGGTAATGGTCAGCGTGGAGGTGCACCGCTGCGAAGCAATGGCGAGGGACATTGCGATACGGTGGTCGTTGAAGCTGGAGCATACGCCGCCGGAAAGCTCCCTGACGCCTGTTATCTCAAGCTCGTCGTTGACTATGCGGACGTTCGCGCCCAGCGAATTCAGCACGGTGGAGATAGAGACCAGACGGTCGCTTTCCTTTATGCGAAGGCGCTTGCAGCCGCGTATGTGGGAATCTCCCTCGGCAAATGACGCGAGCACGGTAAGGATAGGAACCAGGTCGGGAATATCCGAAGCGTCCACATCAAAGCCGGAGTAGCTTCCGTTAATTGTGATCATGTTGTCGATGATGTTGAATACCTCGCGGTCGCCCTGTACGCTTGCGGGGTTTATCCCTGCGATGTCGATACTGCTTCCGAGGGCGTTTGCAACTGCGAAGAACGCCGCCTGCGAGCAGTCGCCCTCCACGGAGTACTTTGCGGGTTTGAACTGCTGAACTCCCTTAATGCTGTAGTTTCCGTTGAATTCAAGCGTTTCAATGCCGAAATCGCGCATGCAGTGAACCGTGATATCAGCGTAGGGCTTTGATTGCAGCGGGGAAGTGAGCTGAATAGTGCTGCTTCCCTCAAGGAGCGGCATAGCGAACATAAGTCCGGTGATGAACTGCGAGGAGATGTCGCCGGTCACGGGGTAAACGCCGGAATTGAGCTTTCCCTTAATATGGTATGGGAGCGTATCGGAAACGAACTTCACGCCGTGCTTCGGGAACTGCTCCAGATAGGGAGTTATCGGCCGTGTAGGGAGCTTCCCGCAGCCGGTGAACACTGCTTCCACGCCAAGCGCGGCGGCAACCGGAATGATGAACCTCAGCGTTGAGCCTGACTCACGGCAGTTTATCTCGGCGTATTCGGGAGCCTTTTCGATACCCTTGACATAGGTGACGCCGTTTTCGGTGCGTATTTCTGCTCCGAGGGCGGTCAGCGCCTCGGTGGTCGCGTCGATGTCCTCGCACTGGAGCACGCCGGTTATCTCGCTCTCGCCCTTTGCCAGAGCGGCGCAGATGAGGGCGCGGTGTGAAATGCTCTTTGACGGAGGAATAACAACTCTGCCGGACAGAGTGCGCGGTTGTATAACAATATTCATATGGCCTCCTCAGCTTTTCAGGAACTTCTCGTAATCTTCGGTGGACATGCTGACGACCTTGCTGTCGCCTATTCCGGAGCAGATTATGATGTTCATTCCGGAGGAAAGGCGCTTTTTGTCGCCGAGGGAGTATTTATACAGCGTGTCTATGGGCGCATTGTCCGTGAGCGGCAGATGACACTTCGCGAGCAGTGCGTCGAGCTTTTCCGCTGTGCCTGCGGAGCACATTCCGAGGCGCTCTGCAATGTGAGTGAATGTGCTCATTCCGATGGCTACGGCATACCCGTGGGTAATGCCGGTGTAGTTGTAGTACTTTTCGATAGCGTGACCGAGCGTATGACCGAAGTTAAGAAGCATTCTTTCGCCCTTTTCGCGCTCGTCGTTTTCGACCACCTGAGCCTTGATGGAAACGCAGCGGGTGATGATATCCTCAAGATTATCGCGGACGTCCTTTTCGACGAGAATGTCGAAAAGCTCCCTGGATTTTATCATGCCGTACTTCACGACCTCCGCCATACCGTCGGCGAAGAACTCCGGCGTCAGGCTGTGGAGCGCGTCAATGTCGCACAGGACGAGCTGCGGCTGATAGAAAGCGCCGACAAGATTCTTGCCGCCTGCGATGTCGACGGCGGTCTTGCCTCCGACTGAGCTGTCAGTCTGGGCGAGAACAGTGGTGGGGATCTGTACGAAGCCTATACCGCGCATGTATGTAGCCGCGGCGAATCCGGTGAGGTCGCCGACTACTCCGCCGCCGAGCGCTATGAGAGCGTCCGAGCGTGTGAATCCCTTTTCAGCGAGGAAATCGTACAGCCCGAGTAGCGTAGCGTGGCATTTTGAAGCCTCCCCGTGCGGGAAAACATACTTTTCGGCGCTGAATCCGCTTTCAACAAGGGATTTCATCAGCCTTTCGGAGTAGAGCGGGTCAACGTTGTCGTCGGTTACTACGCACACGTGCCGCGCCTTTATTGCAGCGGAAATATATTCGCCTGATTTATCCAGCAGGCCGCCGCCTATGAAAATATCGTAGCTGCGGCTTGCGTTTACGTGAACTTTTTGCATTCGGATTATCCTTTCAAATATTATAATCTACATCATTATAACTCATTTGCGCGAAAAAGTCAACCATTTAAAAGGCAAGGCACCCATCTTCATGACGGGTGCTCTTTGCTTTATTCAAGTAATACTGTTTTTGAATGCAAAATAATCTTTTGCCGCTGTACAAAGGGTGCTGAGTGAGGCTTTGAGTGCATTAGTTTTGGTGTTTTTAAAATGAAACAGCGTGAAGGTGACAGAACCATTTATGATTTTATCAGCCGGATATGTGATTAATGATAATAGATTTTTTCCTTTGTCATTAAGGTATTCCTCATCTAAGTCAACTTTTAAGCATTTTTCAATGCGTCTGCATCGACTAAGATAGTCGCTGACAACTCGATCCTTGCTGTCTGAATCGGGTTTGGTTTTTATTAACCACGCTCTGTATGCATCTTCTTTCATTGGTTACCTCCTGCCAAAAGTGTAGTGTTGTTTGAATGGGTCACTGAATTGATTATATCACAATATAAAAAAATGTCAACAGTTTTGCAATGTGCTAATGTATTTGCTCGCATTATATTTGTTCAAAATAGCAAATAGCTATTAGCACATTGAAGATTTATGATGTTTTGTCTATAGGTTATTGCTACACATGATGAGTTAAAAGATTTTGTGAAAAGGACTTTACATAAAGCGCAAAACGTGATATAATAAGATGTAAAGCCTAAAATTAGACACAGGCAAATCCAAATCTCAGGAGGAATACATAATTATGGGTATGACGATGACACAGAAGATCCTCGCAAAGCATGCAGGGCTTGACAGTGTTGTTGAAGGGCAGCTCATAAGGGCTAAGCTGGACATGGTGCTCGGCAACGATATCACCAGCCCGGTCGCTATCAACGAATTTCAGAAGAACGGCTTCGACAGCGTTTTTGACCGCACGAAGATCTCCCTTGTAATGGATCACTTCACCCCTAACAAAGACATCAAGGCGGCAAAGCAGTGCCAGCAGTGCCGCAGCTTTGCAGATAAATACGACATCGTGAACTACTACGACGTAGGAAACGTGGGGATCGAGCATGCGCTCCTCCCTGAAAAAGGACTTGTAGTACCCTCCGACTGCGTGATCGGCGCGGACAGCCACACATGTACATACGGCGCTCTCGGCGCGTTTTCCACCGGCGTAGGCTCCACTGATATGGCTGCCGGAATGGCTACCGGCGAGGCGTGGTTCAAGGTTCCCTCCGCCATCAAGTTCAACCTGACCGGCAAGCTCGGCAGGTGGGTTTCCGGCAAGGACGTTATACTGCACATCATCGGAATGATCGGCGTTGACGGCGCTCTGTACCAGTCCATGGAGTTCACCGGCGACGGTCTGAAGAACCTCTCGATGGACGACCGCCTCTGCATGGCAAACATGGCTATCGAAGCAGGCGCAAAGAACGGCATTTTCGAGGTAGACGACGTTACCCTCGAGTACGTAAAGGGCAGGACAGACCGCAAATTCGAGGTGTTCAAGGCTGACCCCGACGCGCACTACAACCGCGTTATCGACATCGACCTCTCCACGATCCGCCCGACAGTGGCATTCCCGCACCTCCCTGAGAACACAAAGACCATCGACGAAATAGGCAAGATGGATAAGATAAAGATAGATCAGGTAGTTATCGGCTCATGTACCAACGGCAGGTACTCCGACCTGGAGGCTGCCGCAAAGGTAGTAAAGGGCAAGCATGTTGCAAAGGGCGTACGCGCTATCGTTATCCCCGCAACACAGCAGATCTATCTCGACGCTCTGCGCAGCGGTCTGCTCGAGACCTTCGTTGAAGCCGGAATGGTAGTTTCCGCACCGACCTGCGGTCCCTGCCTCGGCGGACATATGGGTATCCTTGCTCCTGGCGAGAGAGCAGTCTCCACCACCAACAGAAACTTCGTCGGCAGAATGGGCGACGTTACCTCCGAGGTATACCTTGCAAGCCCGGCGATAGCTGCGGCAAGCGCCCTGACAGGCTATATCTCTGACGTACAGGAATAAGGAGGTCTCATAATGAAAGCACACGGAATCGTACATAAGTACGGCGATAATGTAGATACAGACGTAATAATCCCGGCTCGCTACCTCAATACCGCAGACCACAAGGAACTCGCTTCACACTGCATGGAGGATATCGACAAGGATTTCGTGAACAAGGTAAAGCCCGGCGATATCATGGTTGCTAACCTCAACTTCGGCTGCGGAAGCTCCCGCGAGCACGCACCGATCGCCATCAAGGAAAGCGGCATTGCATGCGTTATCGCTTCCACATTTGCAAGAATTTTCTACCGCAACGCGATCAACATCGGTCTGCCGATACTCGAGTGCGACGAAGCCGCAAAGGACATCGACGCAGGCAACGAGGTCGATATAGACTTTGACACAGGCGTTATCACCAACTTGACTAAGGGACATAAATATCAGGCTCAGCCGTTCCCTGAGTTTATCAAGGAAATAATCAACAAGGGCGGGCTTCTCAACTCTCTCAAGGGCTGAATGTAACTGGGGGCGTTTCTGTGATAATCAATATTCAGAACGTTCTGCGAACTTCGCAGCTTTCAACCGAGATTCTCGCCGGTATTGCCCGCACGGGGGATTATACCGCGCAGCTAGACTCAAATTACTACCGCGAACGCCTGAGCGATTCGCTCCTGACTGCGGTAGTTTACTGCGACAAGACCGTCAGGGGTGTCTGCGTTTGCAAACTCTCGATGATACCCGACAGCTGCGAGATAGATTCCATCTGCATTGAGGAAGGATTCCGGCGCAAAGGGCTTGGCAAAAAGCTCCTGGCGCATTCGCTGAGGAACATGCGTTCGCAGCATATCAAGACCGCCTACGTGTGGGTCAACGACGGTGACGCGGAGGCTGTGGAGTTCTTTACGGCTTTTGGGTTCAAGCCTGACGGAAAGCGGCACAGCGGAGGTTCGCGCTTTAAAATCGACATATATTAGAAAGGGGTATTCTATGGAAAAGAATATCGCAGTTATCAAGGGCGACGGTATCGGTCCCGAGATAGTGACTGAAGCTATGAAGGTATTGGACAAGGTCGCAGCAAAATTCGGACATAAGTTCAACTACGAGCAGCTTCTGATGGGCGGCTGCTCCATCGACGCAAACGGAGTTCCGCTCACAGACGAAACCATTGAGCGCTGCAAGGCGTCCGACGCGGTTCTGATGGGAAGCATCGGCGGCGACACCACAAAGTCTCCGTGGTACAAGCTTCCTGCTAACCTCCGTCCGGAGGCTGGACTGCTGAAGATTCGCAAGTCCCTGGGTCTTTTCGCGAACCTGCGCCCCTGCCTTCTGTTCAGCGAGCTTGCTTCTGCGTGCCCGCTCAAGACCGAGATAAGCGAGAAGGGCTTTGACATGCTCATAATGCGCGAGCTTACCGGCGGTCTGTACTTTGGCGAACGCCGCACCAGCGAGGTCGACGGCGTTATGACCGCAGTCGACACCCTCAGCTACAATGAAAAGGAGATCCGCCGCATAGCGATCAAGGCTTTCGACGTAGCAATGAAGCGCCGCAAGAAGGTAACGAGCGTTGACAAGGCGAACGTCCTCGACAGCTCCAGACTGTGGAGAAAGGTCGTTGAGGAAGTAGCAAAGGACTACCCCGAGGTAAAGCTGGAGCATATGCTGGTCGACAACTCTGCAATGCAGCTCGTAAAGGATCCCGCGCAGTTCGACGTCATGGTGACGGAGAACATGTTCGGTGATATCCTTTCCGACGAGGCTTCGATGATCACCGGCTCCATCGGAATGCTTCCTTCCGCCAGCATGAACGAGACCAAGTTCGGGCTCTACGAGCCGTCCGGCGGCTCTGCGCCTGACATTGCGGGTCAGAACAAGGCTAATCCGATAGCTACTATCCTCTCCGCTGCGATGATGCTGCGCTACTCCTTCGACATGAACGATGAGGCGGACGCAGTAGAGAACGCAGTACGCCAGACCATCAGGGACGGCTACCGTACAGGCGATATTATGTCCGACGGCATGAAGCTCCTGTCCTGCACAGAGATTGGCAGCAAGATCGCAGAGTACATCTGATAAATGTCCCGAGCCGTGTTTTTACACGGCTTTTGGGCTTTTCGCCGAAAATCTTTCCACACGGAGGGGTTTTCATGGTGATTACATTGAAATAACGCAAAACGGTTGCATTTGTATTAAATTTAGGTTATAATTAAGATAACGGTTTTTGAAAGGAGCATTTTTCGAAATGTACAGTGACATTGTAGATACCATCGGCTTCCTCGGACAGTACGACAGCGAAGTTGCCGACGCGATGAACCTGGAGCTGAAGCGCCAGAAGAGAAATCTTGAGCTTATCGCCAGCGAGAACATAGTTTCTCCGGCAGTAATGGCTGCCATGGGCAGCGTGCTTACCAACAAGTACGCTGAGGGCTATCCCGGAAAGCGCTACTACGGCGGCTGCGAGGACGTTGATATCGTAGAGAACATCGCCATCGAGCGTGCGAAGAAGCTGTTCGGCGCACAGTTCGCAAACGTTCAGGCGCACTCCGGCGCACAGGCTAACACTGCGGTTTACGTCGCTCTGCTCCAGCCCGGCGACACCGTAATGGGCATGAGCCTTGCACACGGCGGTCACCTGACCCACGGCTCTCCGGTCAACATTTCCGGCAAGTTCTACAACTTCGTATCCTACGGCACAAACGACGAGGGCTTCATTGATTACGAGGAGCTTTACAAGCAGGCGAACAAGTGCAAGCCGAAGCTCATCGTAGCAGGCGCGTCCGCATATCCCAGAGTTATCGACTTCCCGAAGCTCGCTTCCATCGCAAGAGCAGTCGGCGCGTACCTGATGGTAGATATGGCTCACATTGCAGGTCTGGTAGCTGCTGGTCAGCACATCAGCCCGGTTCCGTACGCTGACGTTGTTACAACCACCACTCACAAGACCCTGAGAGGTCCTAGAGGCGGTCTGATACTCACAAACAACGAGTACATCGCAAAGAAGATCAACTCTGCTATTTTCCCGGGCGTACAGGGCGGCCCGCTCATGCACGTTATCGCAGGCAAGGCAGTTTGCTTCGGCGAGGCTCTCAAGCCTGAGTTCAAGACATACGGCGAGCAGATCGTGAAAAACGCGAAGGTTCTCGCTGACACCCTTCTTGAAAAGGGCTTCAAGCTGGTATCCGGCGGCACCGACAATCACCTCATGCTGGTTGATCTCCGTCCGTTCGACATCACCGGTAAGGACCTCCAGAACAACCTTGACGAGTGCTACATCACTGTTAACAAGAACGCTATCCCGAACGACCCGCAGAAGCCTGCGCTCACTTCCGGCGTCCGCATAGGCACTCCGGCAGTCACCACAAGAGGCCTTAAGGAAGACGACATGCGCGTTATCGGCGAGTGCATCTACCTCACCGCGAAGGACTTCGAGAGCAACAAGGAGAAGGTGCGCGGCATGGTCAACGAGCTCTGCGCGAAGTATCCGCTCTACGAGTAATTTGATTTTCTGTTCTCCCTTGCCCGGCGGCAGGGGAGGACTAAGGGAAATACGGTTAGCAAGGGCTATCAACAAACTGAATGATGAGGAAAAATACAAATGACAACTGTTAAGAATACAGAAGTTTTATATCAGAACTACAATTCCGTTGCTCCGCTTGGACTTATCTGCATGAACGGCACCCAGGAGCTGGGCGCAAAGATCAACAGTTACCTCGAGAGATGGGCAGACCGTAACGGCATGCCCCACGATGATTACATGATCGAGTGCCAGTGCCCGCGTTTCCAGTCCGGCGACGCCAAGGGACTTATCAGGAGCACCGTCCGCGGCAAGGATCTGTTTATCCTTGTAGACGTAGGAAACTATAGCTGCAAGTATCAGCTCTTCGACCAGGAGAACTGCATGTCCCCCGACGATCACTACATGGATCTGATGAGAATTATCCAGGCGGCAAGCGGAAAGCCCCACCGTATCAATGTGATCATGCCTCTGCTTTACGGCGGACGCCAGCACAGAAGAAGCTATCGAGAGTCCCTAGACTGCGCAGTAGCGCTTCAGGAGCTCCAGAGAATGGGCGTTTCCAACGTTGTCACCGTTGACGCTCACGACCCGAGAGTATGCAATGCAGTTCCGCTGATGGGTTTTGATAACGTAATGCCTTCTTATCAGGTGCTCAAGGCGATGTTCGCTGATTTCCCCGACCTCGTTGTTGACAAGGATCACTTCATGGTAGTAAGCCCGGACGAGGGCGCGCTCCAGAGAAACATGTTCTACGCTTCCGTAATGGGCGTTGACATGGGAATGTTCTACAAGCGCCGCGACTACTCCGTTATCGTGGATGGCAGAAATCCCATCGTTGCTCATGAGTACCTCGGTACTTCCGTTGAGGGCAAGGACGTATTCGTTGCCGACGATATCATCTCCTCCGGCGAGTCCATGCTCGACATCGCCAAGGAGCTGAAGGCTCGCAAGGCTAAGAGAATGTTCGCTTATGCGACCTACCCGATATTCACAAAGGGTCTCGCAAAGTTCGACGAAGCATATGAGAAGGGTCTTATCCACGGCGTATTCGGCACCAACCTGACCTATCGTACGCCTGAGCTGCTCAAGCGCCCGTGGTTCAAGGAAGTTGACGTTTCCAAGTACCTCGCGTACTTCATCGCTTCCATCAACCACGATACCTCCATCAGCAATGTTATCGACCCGCACGAAAAGATCAAGGCACTCCTGAGAGAACACAGAGGTCTTTAAAATGCCCTTAGCAGACAGAATACGCCCCGCCACACTCAACGATGTGGTGGGGCAATCCCATCTGATAGGAAAAAACCGCCCGCTTACAAAAATTATTGAAAGCGGACGTATTCCGAATATGATATTTTACGGTCCTTCCGGCGTCGGAAAGACCACAGTAGCGCGAATAATCGCGGATTCAGCCAACATGCGGCTTCACAAGCTCAACGGAACCAACGCCTCCACTGCGGATATAAAGAGCGTGGTGTCGGAGGTCGATACGTTCCTCGGCTGCAACGGGATATTGCTGTACCTTGACGAGATACAGTACCTGAACAAAAAGCAGCAGCAGAGCCTTCTTGAATACATCGAGGACGGAAGCATAACGCTTATTGCTTCCACAACGGAGAATCCGTATTTCTATGTATACAATGCGATCCTGTCCCGGAGCACGGTATTCGAGTTCAAGCCGGTTCAGCCCGCAGAGCTTGAAAAGGCAATACGCCGCGGATTTTCACTCATGACGGAGGAAACCGGCGTTGAGTACCATCTCGATGACGACGCGGTAAGGTACATCAGCCGCGGCTGCGGCGGTGACGTCCGCAAATCGCTGAACACGGTGGAGCTGTGCGCGCTGACCTGCACCGATGGTGAGATCACGCTTGAGCTTGCGCAGGAGCTGACTCAGCGCAGCAACATGCGCTACGACCGCGACGGAGATCAGCACTACGATCTGCTGTCCGCGCTCCAGAAGTCGATACGCGGCTCGGACGAAAACGCTGCGCTCCATTACGCGGCGCGGCTTATTGAAGCCGGTGACATAATTTCGCTGTCGCGCCGTCTGTTGGTCATCGCCAGCGAGGACATCGGACTTGCGTATCCGCAGGCCGCGATGATAACCAAAGCGTGCGTAGATAATGCAATGCAGCTCGGGCTTCCGGAAGCGCGCATTCCCCTGGCGCAGGCGGTAATAATGCTCGCGACCTCGCCGAAGTCAAACAGCGCAGAAAAAGCAATCGACGCGGCTCTCGCGGACGTCAAAAACGGACAGTCCTACGATTTCCCGCGTCAATTGCAGAATGTTCATTGCGATGGAGAAGGCGCGGCGGTCAAAGGTCAGCATTACCTGTACCCGCATGATTATCCCAACCACTGGGTGAAGCAGCAGTACCTCCCCGACCCGCTGAAAAACCGGGTCTACTACGAGTACGGAGAGAACAAGCTGGAACAGGCAGCCAAGGATTATTGGAGCCGCATTAAAAAATAGTCTCGATCAGCTTCGGTGATTCGTCGGTGGAATAACGCCAGCGGTCGATGTGACCGGAAGTGAGGAAATACTTCAGCTCATTGTCGCGGTACGTCTCGCTGGACGTATTCACGATGATGAGCTTTATTTTCATCTTTTCCGGATTGATAGCCTTTATGTAGACGCTCGCGCAGTCGTTTACATGTACGTCCTCGCGAAGCTCCGCAAGGCCGGCGAGGTTCGGGGTCAGTTCCACGAATATGCCGTATTCCTCGATGGAGCGCACAATGCCGGTTACTGTTTCTCCGGGTTCAAACAGGGAAGCGTTCTCCTGCCAGGTTCCGAGGAGTTCCTTGTGCGACAGGCATATTCTTCCGTTATCCACCGACTTGACAACAACGTGGATATTCTGCCCAACCGAGAAACGATCCTTCGGGTGAGTTATCCTCGACACGGATATCATGTCGATAGGGATAAGCGACGGAATACCGCAGCCCACGTCGACGAAGCAGCCGAACGGCTCCAGATGAGTTACCCGTGCCGGGATAATATCGCCGGAGGTCAGCGAGCAGAGGTAATCGCGCATGCAGCGCTCCTGCGCAAGCCGGCGGGAAAGCACCGCGTAGGTCTCGCCGTTTTCGTTCTCACGGAAATCCGTTATCACGAAGGCGACCGGCTTGTTAACGCGGGATATCAGCGCGATGTCCTTTGTGGTTCCCTCGGTGATGCCAAGGGCGCCCTCCTCCCGGGGGATAAATCCTTTCATACAGCCGAGGTCGAGGATCAGATTGTGGTGACTGTCGCATATAATGCAGGGAGCTTCCAGAATCTTCCCGGAAGTCATGCATTCGCTGAGGGTGTAGTAAGACAGCAGGGAACTCCTGTTGTCTGCGGTGCCGATAAGGCAGCCTTCAGGCAGATACTCTGTCATTTTGTACCTCCAGATGAATTTTTTCTGTAAATAATATGACGCAGCAAGTGCAATTATTCAAATGATACAGGATATTTATACAGTTACTTCATGTGTTTTTAGTAATCGGCTGTGAATGCTGTGAGAAATTGCCACAATAATGTTCAAAATACACTCCTGCTGTTAACAGGAGTGTATTTGTATTTATTATGCCTCGGGAGCCATCAGCCTTACCATTACAGCCTTCTGAGCGTGGAGTCTGTTCTCGGCCTCGTCGAAGATCTCGTCCGCATGCTGCTCGAATACCTTTGCGGTAATCTCTTCCTCGCGGTGAGCGGGCAGGCAGTGCATTACCATAGCGTCGGGCTTAGCGGAAGCCATTACAGCGTCGTTGATCTGATAGCCCTTGAATACCTCGCGGCGCTTAGCGGCTTCGCCCTCCTGACCCATGGAAGCCCATACGTCTGTGTAAACCACGTCGGCGTCAGCGGCAGCTTCGACAGGGTTGCTGATGATCTGGAACTTTCCGGGGTACTGCTTTGCGAAGTCGATGATGGTCTGGTCGGGGAAATAGCCCTCCGGGCAGCCGAGGGAAACGCTCATACCTACCTTGAGAGCGCCTACTGTCAGGGAGTTCGCCATGTTGTTGCCGTCGCCGATATAGCAGAACTTCAGACCGTCGAGCTTGTTCTTGTGCTCGCGGACTGTCTGGAGGTCGGCGAGGACCTGGCAGGGGTGGCAGTAGTCGGTCAGACCGTTGATTATCGGGATAGAGCCGTACTCAGCGAGGTCCTCGACTTCCTTCTGAGCGAAGGTGCGGATCATAATACCGCTGAGGTAACGGGACAGAACGCGCGCGGTGTCCTGAACCGGCTCGCCGCGGCCGATCTGAAGGTCACGTGAAGAAAGGAACAGCGCCTGGCCGCCGAGCTGGTACATACCGGTCTCAAAGGAAACGCGTGTTCTTGTGGAGGACTTCTGGAAGATCATACCGAGGGTCTGACCCTTGAGAATGTTGTGTGGAATGCCGTGTTTCTGCTCGTACTTGAGCTGGTCGGCAAGGTTCAGAATGTCGGTGATCTCTTCTGTGCTGAGATCAAGCAGCTTTAATAAATGCTTCATTGTGGATTTCCTTTCATATCAGGCGTTCAGCAGACCGAGCAGGATCTCAAGCCCCTTGTCGATCTCTTCGTAGGTGATGGTAAGCGGGGGAAGCAGACGTATCTTCGTCTTTGCGGTCAGCAGCAGCAGTCCCTTGTCAAGAGCCGCCTTTACAACGTCGCCGGCCTTCTTGTTCTTGAGTTCAATGCCGATCATCAGACCCATTCCGGAAACGGAAGCGACCTCCGGGGAGGTGAGCAGCTTCTCGCGAATGTACGCGCCCTTGCGTGCAACTTCGTCCAGGAATCCGGGCTTGTTTACGGTCTCAAGCACTGCAAGTCCGCCTGCGCAGGAGATGGGGTTTCCGCCGAAGGTAGAGCCGTGGGTTCCGGCGGTCAGGACCTTAGCGCACTTTTCTCCGGAGAGGCATACGCCGATCGGAACTCCGCCAGCCAGTCCCTTTGCGAGGGTAGTCAGGTCAGCCTTCTTGCCGAAGTTGTCGCCCGCAAGGAACTTACCGGTTCTTCCGACGCCGGTCTGAACCTCGTCCGCGATGGTGAGGACGTCCTTTTCAGCGCAGAGTCTGTAGATCTCGTCTACAAATTCCTGCTGGAGAGCCATGACGCCGCCCTCGCCCTGAATGTACTCAAACATTATGGCGCAGACCGTGTCGTCTAGCTTAGAGCGGAGATCCTCGATGTTGTTGGCCTCAACGTTGACGAAGCCTTCAACGAACGGGAAGAAGTAGTTGTGGAACACGTCCTGACCGGTTGCGGAAAGCGTGCAGAGCGTTCTTCCGTGGAAGCTGTTCACGAGGGTGATTATGTTGCTTCTGCCCTTGCCGTACTTGTCGAAGCTGTACTTACGTGCGATCTTGATTGCGCATTCATTGGCTTCCGCGCCGGAGTTGCCGAAGAACATATCAGTGTAGCCCGCGGTCTCGCAGAGAGCCTTCGCGAAATCAGCCTGCACCTTTGTGTAGTAATAGTTGGAGGTGTGCTGAATCTTGTGAGCCTGGTCGCAGATAGCCCTGACCCAGTTTTCGTTGCAGTAGCCCAGCGAGTTAGTGCCGATTCCGCTGCCAAAATCTATGTATTCCTTGCCGTTTTCGTCTACCGCCTGTCTGCCGGAGCCGCTGTCAAGAACCAGGTCGTATCTGCCGTAACTCGGCATAACGTATTTGTTGAATTGTTCTATTGTACTCATAATGACCTCTTACGGAATTATCATCGTGCCCGCACCGATGTCGGTGAGAAGCTCGATAAGGATAGAATGCGGGATACGCCCGTCAATGATGTTGGTCTTTTTAACTCCGCGGCGGACTGCTTCAACGCAGCAGTCAATCTTGGGAATCATTCCGCCGGATATAATGCCCTGATTCTTGAGGTAGGGTACTTCGCTTACGCCGACTACCCTGATTAGAGTGCTGTCGTCGTCCTTGTCCTCAAGCAGACCCTTGATGTCGGTCAGGAGAATGAGGTTAGCCGCGCCCATTTCAGCCGCGATACGCGCTGCGGCGGTATCAGCGTTGATGTTGAATACCTCGCCGTTCTTTCCGGAAGCCACAGTGGAAACCACCGGAATGTAACCATTGTTAAGGGCGGTGTTTATGGGATCCGGGTCGATCTCAGTGATGTCTCCGACAAATCCGAGGTCGGGGTTGAGCTGCTTCGCCTTAATGAGATCCCCGTCAAGACCGCAGAGACCCATTGCCTTGCCGCCGGCACGCTGGAGGAGCTGCACCAGGTCTTTGTTTACCTTGCCGGCGAGCACCATCTGAACGATGTCTATGGTTTCCTCGTCGGTATAGCGCAGACCGTTGACGAATTCGCTCTGTTTGTTGATTTTTTTAAGCATAGCGTTGATTTCAGGACCGCCGCCGTGTACGAGCACAACCTTGATTCCTACCAGGGAGAGCAGCACGATGTCCTGCATTACAGCCTGTTTGAGGGTTTCGTTGGTCATGGCGTTGCCGCCGTATTTTACAACGACTACCTTATCGTTGTATTCCTGAAGATAGGGGAGCGCCTCTACAAGGGCGTTTGCCCGTATATCGTAATCTATCTGCATTTCTTCTGCTCCTTATGTGCGGTATTCCGCGTTGATTTTTACATACTCGAACGTGAGGTCGCAGCCCCATGCGATCGCTTCGCCTTCGCCGCAGTGGAGGTCGACGAGCACCTTGATCTCGTCCTCGGAGAGGATCTCGGAGGCGGATTCCTCGGAGAAGCTCACTCCGGCGCCGTTGGTGCAGACTGTTACCTTGCCCTTTTCGCTGGCAAGCTCCACGGAAACCTTTGTGATGTCAAAATCAGCCTTGGCGTAGCCGATAGCGCAGAGGATACGTCCCCAGTTTGCGTCAGCCGCGAACATAGCCGCCTTCACAAGGCTTGATGAAATAACTGACTTCGCAACGACCCTCGCGGTGTTTTCATCGGGAGCGCCCTTTACGATGCATTCGAGCAGCTTTGTCGCGCCCTCGCCGTCGCGTGCGGTTTCACGCGCGAGGTTCATCATAACAGCGTACAGCGCATTCTCGAACTTCTCGTAGTTCTTGTCCTCGCAGGTGATCTCAGGATTCTTCGCAAGACCGCTGCTCATGAGTATCAGCGTGTCGTTGGTGGAAGTGTCGCCGTCGACGCTTACCATGCTGTATGTCAGGGAGTTCACCTTGCGGAGCGCTTTTTCGAGCAGTTCATGGCAGATAGCAACGTCGGTAGTGATGAAGCCGAGCATTGTAGCCATGTTCGGTGCGATCATTCCGCTGCCCTTGGAGATTCCGCCAACGTGGCACTTTCTGCCTTCGATTTCGAATTCAACGGCGATCTCCTTCTTGCGGGTGTCGGTGGTCATTATTGCTTCGCATGCCTCGCTGCTCTTCTTGGAGGAAAGCTCCTTTGCGAGGGTGGGTATGCGCGCCTTTATCGGCTTGATGGAAAGCGGCTGACCGATAACTCCGGTGGAGCCTACGAGAACATCGTCAGCGTCGATATCAAGCGCTTCTGCGGTAAGCTCGCACATCTGTTCGGCGATCTCAATGCCGTTTTCGTTGCAGGTGTTGGCGTTGCCGGAGTTCACGATAACCGCCTGTGCACAGCCGTCCTCGAGGTGCTTTTTTGTAACGTAGATAGGAGCGCCCTTCACCTTGTTGGTGGTGTAGAGAGCCGCAGCCTTGCAGCGCTCAGCGCAGAATATCATAGCGAGGTCGCGCTTGGTGGTGTTGCCGGCCTTTATTCCAGCGATAACGCCGGCGGCGGTGAAGCCCTCGGCAGCGCAGACGCCGCCGTCTACGAATTCGTAACCTTCAAATTTAACCATTTTATGTACCTTACAGCAGACCGGTGGTCTCGTCAATGCCCATCATGATGTTGAGGCACTGAACCGCCGCGCCGCTTGCTCCCTTTCCTAGATTATCAAGTCTTGAGCAGAGTATCAGCCTGTCGTCGTTGCCGTTGACGAAAAGCTGCATCATATTTGTTCCGCTGAGGTCGTTCGCGCTGAGGAACCCGTCTTCCGGAGCGCCCTCGGGCATTACCTTCACGAAGTTTGCGCCTGCGTAGTATTCGGCGAGAGCCTTGCGTACGTCGTCCGCGGTGTACTTCTTAGCGAGGAGCCTCGTGTGCAGCGGCAGGGAAACGACCATACCGCTGAAATAGTCGCACACCAGCGGATTGAACGCCGGAGCATATTCCAGACCGCAGATCTTCTGCATCTCCGGAAGGTGCTTGTGCTGCTGAGTCAGCGCATACTGACGGGGGCTGTCGAAACCTGCGGGGCGGTCGTCGCTCTCGTAGACTGCGATGGCCTTCTTGCCCGCGCCGCTGTAGCCGGATACCGCGTGAACGCTCACGGGGTAGTCAGCGGGCATTATTCCGAGCTTCACCAGCGGGTACGCCATTGAGATGAAGCCGCTTGCATAGCACCCGGGAACCGCAGTTCGCGGGGACTTCGCGATCTTCTCGCGGAAATCCGCGCCAAGCTCCGGGAAGCCGTAAGCCCAGTCGGGGTTAGTCCTGTGAGCGGTGGAAGCGTCGATGATCCTTGTATTGCTGCCCTCCGCGAGAGCCACAGCCTCTCTAGCTGCGGTGTCCGGCAGGCAGAGGAACGTGAAATCCGCGCTGTGAATGAGCTTTCTGCGCTCGTCCGCGTCCTTGCGCTTGTCCTCGTCGATACGGAGCAGTTCTATATCGGAGCGGTTCTTGAATCGCTCAAGTATTTTAAGTCCGGTCGTGCCTTCCTGACCGTCGATGTATACCTTAACCATTGCAAAGTTCCTCCAGTTTCTTTCTGGTAAGCTCGATCTGCTTCTTTACGCTCTCGGGCGCGGGGCCTCCGAACGACTTTCTCTCGCGTACGCAGGTGTCAAGGCTGATAGCCTCGTAAACGTCGTCCGTAAAGAGGTCGCTCTGCTTCTGGTAATCATCAAGCGGGAGCTCCTCAAGCGTGGTGCCGAGTTCGATGCAGTGAGCAACGAGACCGCCGGTGATCTTATAAGCGGTACGGAACGGCATGCCCTTCTTAACGAGGTAGTCAGCGCAGTCTGTGGCGTTGATGAAGCCCTTTGCGGCAGCCTTGCGCATGTTGTCCTTGTACAGGGTCATTGTTTCAAGCATGGGGATAAACGTAGTCAGGCAGAGCTTGAGATTGTCCACTGAGTCGAATATCGCTTCCTTATCCTCCTGCATGTCCTTGTTGTAGGCGAGCGGCAGACCCTTCATCATGGCAAGGAGGGTCATATTGTCGCCGATAACGCGGGCTGTCTTGCCGCGGATAAGCTCGGTAACGTCCGGATTTTTCTTCTGGGGCATAATGCTGGAGCCGGTGGAGAAGCGGTCGGAAAGTTCGATGAACTTGAATTCCCAGCTGCACCACATGATTATTTCCTCGGAGAAGCGGGAGAGGTGCATCATGCAGATTGAGATGGCGCTGGCAAGTTCAATGCAGAAATCACGGTCGGAAACTCCGTCGAGGGAGTTCACCATCGGAGCTTCCATGCCGAGCAATTCAGCGGTTCTGTCGCGGTTGATGTGGTAGGTGGTTCCGGCGAGTGCGCAGCTTCCGAGAGGGGAAACGTTCATGCGGCGCAGAGTATCGTCGAAGCGCTCGATGTCGCGGAGCAGCATCTGAGCGTACGCCATCATGTGATGACCGAAGGTTATCGGCTGAGCGCGCTGCAGATGAGTATATCCGGGCATGATAGTCTCGGTGTTCTCATCGGCGATGCTGCAGAGTACCTTGACAAGAGATACCACAAGCTCCCGCAGTTCCTTGATGGCGTCGCGGAGATAGAGGCGTATGTCAAGCGCGACCTGGTCGTTTCTTGAGCGCGAGGTGTGAAGACGCTTTCCCACGTCGCCGAGGCGCTTTGTAAGCTCCGCCTCGATGAACATGTGAATGTCCTCCGCCGTCATGTCAAACTGGAGCTTTCCGCTCTCGATGTCCGCAAGGATCTCCTTGAGACCGCCGATAAGCTCCAGGCTGTCGCTCATGCTGATTATGCCCTGTTCGCCGAGCATGGTCGCGTGGGCAATGCTGCCCTGGATATCCTGTTTGTACATTCTTCCGTCGAAAGCGATAGAAGAATTGAACGCGTTAACTCTGCTGTCCACGCCCTGTGAGGAACGCCCAGCCCACATCATTTCTGCCATAAAACTACCTCGTTTTTATTATCCTGAAAAATATTTAAGAGCGGAAAGGCTGAACTTCCCGCTCTTAACATCAGCCGTAAAATTACTTCTTGTTTCTCTCAGCGTCCAGAAGAGCCTTTACATGGATAGGAAGACCGAACAGGTTGATAAATCCTGCGGCATCCTTCTGGTCGTAAACGTCGTCCTCGTCGAAGGAAGCGAAATCTCTGCTGTACAGAGTGTCAGGAGATGTAACGCCCGCGTTGATGATGTTGCCCTTGTAGAGCTTCAGTTTAACGTCGCCGTTAACAGTTTCCTGGGTCTTGTCTACGAATGCGTCCATAGCCTCGCGCAGGGGAGTGTACCACTGACCGTTGTATACGATGTCAGCGTACTTCTGGGCCAGGCCAGCCTTGTAGTGCTGAGTTTCCTTATCAAGAGTGATGGTCTCCAGAACCTCGTGTGCGTGGTAGAGAATAGTTCCGCCGGGGGTCTCGTAAACGCCTCTGGACTTCATGCCTACCAGACGGTTTTCAACTACATCGTAGATACCGATGCCGTTCTCGCCGCCGAGCTTGTTCAGAGCCTTGATGAGCTTTACGCCGTCCATCTTCTCGCCGTTGAGCGCGGTCGGGATACCCTTCTCAAAGTGGATAGTAACATAAGTGGGCTTGTCGGGTGCCTGCTCGGGGGATACGCCGAGCTCCAGGAAGCCGGGCTTGTTGTACTGCGGCTCGTTTGCGGGATCCTCGAGGTCGAGACCCTCGTGGGAGAGGTGCCACAGGTTCATATCCTTGGAGTAGTTGGTCTCACGTGTGATCTTGATCGGAACATTGTGAGCCTCTGCGTACTCGATCTCCTGCTCACGGGACTTGATGTTCCAGATTCTCCAGGGAGCGATGATCTGCATTTCAGGAGCAAGAGCCTTGATCGTCAGCTCAAAACGCACCTGGTCGTTGCCCTTACCGGTGCAGCCGTGGCAGATAGCGTCAGCGCCTTCCTTGCGTGCGATCTCCACGATACGCTTTGCGATAGGAGGACGAGCGAAGGAAGTACCGAGCAGATAGCCTTCGTACTTTGCGCCAGCCTTGAGGGTCGGGAAGATGAAGTCGTTTACGAACTCGTCCTGGATATCCTCAATATACAGCTTGGAAGCGCCTGTCTTCTTAGCTCTCTCCTCGAGACCAACGATCTCGGAATCCTGACCTACGTTGCCTGCTACGCAGATAACTTCGCAGCCGGGGTAATTTTCGTGCAGCCAGGGGATAATGATAGATGTGTCGAGACCGCCGGAGTAAGCCAGAACGATCTTTTTGATTTCCTTTGCCATGATTTGTGTCTCCTTTACGACATTTCAGCCCAAAAAGGTTGATTAATTTTTACAATCTTAATTATACTCATTTTCCGGCGTTTGTCAAGTGGAAAAATACCGTGCAGCGAATAATATACAAGAAATTTTGAATTAATGAATAATTTTCCGCAAAAAGATGAAATAACCGCATTTACTGGCTTGATTTCTTAGCTTGGAATGAATATTTATTGTATAATATACATTGGCGGACTGTGCGGCAGGGGAAATTGATCAGGAAAACCACTTGACAAAATCCGCGTTCATGTTTATAATATAATCATGAACGTGCGCTGATGGAATTAAGCCGGCGTAAATTAGGAGGAAAACACCATGAAAATGAACGAGAAACTTGAGATAATGCTGAGCAGAAAGCGTATCAAAAAGACTGATTTTGCGCACAGCATAGGAATAACCTACCGCGCGTTTGCAAATTATCTTAACGGTACCCGCAATCCCCGTGCAGAGACTCTCCAGAAAATGGCTGATCAGCTCCAGCTTACGCCGGAATTCCTGAAGGACGACAGCCAGGAGCTGGAGCTTACGGTGGAGGAGCAGTTCATACGCAAGATCTGCGCCAGCGACGCCGACAAGGCTCAGGCGGCTCAGTTCCTTGCGCAGTCCCGCGGGCTTTTTGCAGGAAACACGCTGAATTCCGAGGACAAGGAGAGCCTTATCAAGTGCCTTATGGAGATCTACGAGGATTCCCGCGATAACTCCGGCGAATGATGGATCGTATAATAAGCCTTGCTGAACAGGTACGAGGCGAATTCGGCGGAAGGACGATCTTCCAGACCGCCGAGAATTCCGGCGCGACGGTATGGCTGCGGGAACTTGGCTCCCTCAAGGGCTTCTACCTGTTCGAAAACAACAGGCGATACATTATTATAAACAAGTCGCTGGATAAGCTGCTCCAGCAGACGGTATGCGCGCACGAATTCGGCCACGATATGCTACACCGGGAGCTGTCGGCGGGCGGAATACGCGAAAGCTCGCTGTTTCTGGCGACCAACAAGACGGAGCGCGAGGCGAATCTCTTTGCGGCGGAGATACTCCTTACCGATAAGGAAACGCTCTCTGTGATGAGCTACGCTTCCGCCATGGAGGAAGCGGCGTTTGAACTCGGAGTTGTTCCGCAGATACTTTCGTATAAGCTGGAGCTTCTAAATCACAAGGGGCATCACTTCAATATAACGGATACCGCGAGCGACTTTTTAAAGTAACTTTCCAAGAAAGGAACGACAGATTTTGGATATAAGGAAAACACTAGAACTGCTGACCGGCGCGGCCGGAGTTTCGGGCGCAGAAAGCGAGGCTTCCCGTACGGCGCTCGAATTGCTGAGCGAATACGCGCCGGACGCGCAGTGCGACGCATTCGGAAATGTGACCGCGCTTATTCCCGCGCAGGACGCTTCCGCGCCCACGCTCATGCTCGACGCGCACATTGACCAGATCGGATTTATAATATCGTATATCGACCCGGACGGCTTCCTGAAGGTAGGCGCCTGCGGCGGTCCGGACATGCGCATTATGCTGGCTCAGACCGTTACCGTTCACGGAGTGCAGGATATACGCGGCGTGGTTTCGACTCTGCCGCCGCATGTTTCCAGCGACCACACGAAAGTTCCGGAGGCAGGCGAGATCGCAATAGATATCGGAATGACCCGGGAGGAAGCCGAAAAGGCGGTTCCGCTGGGCAGCCGCGTTACTGTGGATTCCGATTTCCGCGATCTTTCCGACGGCGTTATATCCGCGCCTTCCGTTGACGACCGCAGCGGCGTATGCGCTGTTCTCTGCGCGCTGGATATGCTCCGCGGGAGAAAGCTCAGATATAACCTTGCGGTGTGCTTTTCCGCCCAGGAAGAGACCGGCGAGCGCGGCGTAAAGGGCGCAGCGTTCCGCCTCCAGCCGGACGAGGCGATAGCGGTCGACGTATCCTTTGGAAGAACCCCGGACAGCGTTCCGCATGAGACCGCCGTACTTGGAAGCGGCGCAATGATAGGATATTCCGCAGCGCTTGACCGCGGAATGTCAGACGCGCTGAAATCAGCCGCGGAAAAGAATGGGATCCCGTATACGATAGAGGTCATGCCGTCTTCTACAGGAACTAACGCGGACAGCATTTCAACAAGCAGAGCGGGCGTGAAGTGCTGCACAGTTTCTATTCCGATACGCTATATGCACACTCCGATCGAAACGGTTCGGCTGAGCGATATCGAGAGCGCTGCAAGACTGATCTGCGAGTACGCTGCGGGAGGTAAAAACTGATGATGGACAGGCTTCTTGAAATATGCGCGCTGGACGGAACTTCCGGAGACGAAGGCGCGGTACGCGATTACATCAAATCCAGTATTCATGCCGACAAGGTAATAACCGACAACCTGGGAAATCTGCTGGTGTTCAAGAAGGGCAGAAAAACCCCGAAAAACCGCATTATGTTCGCGGCGCACATGGACGAGGTCGGTTTCATGGTGACTGACATCACGAGCGACGGCTTCCTGAGGTTCGGGGCAGTCGGCGGAATTGACCCGAGGGTCGTACTGGGACGCGCTGTGAGATTCGGAAACGGCACCCGCGGAGTGATCGGCACGAAGGCGGTTCATCAGCAGAGCGCGGACGAGCGCAAAAAGGCTCCGGATTTTGACGCGCTTCTTATCGACATCGGCGCGGAAAACGCGGAGGAAGCAGGAAAGCGCGTGTCAAGGGGAGACTGCGCTGTGTTCGATTCGGACAGCTTCAGATTTGGAAGCGGTTTCGTAAAGAGCAAGGCGATAGACGACCGCGCCGGCTGCCTTATAATGATGGACATGATAAACGGCGGGCCCGAGTACGACGCGTGGTATGCGTTCACGGTTCAGGAGGAAGTCGGGACCCGTGGAGCAAAGGCGGCTGCGTTCACGATAGAGCCGGATATCGCGGTAGTCCTCGAGACAACGACCGCCTGCGATATCGCGGAGACCTCCGGCGCCAAACGCGTATGCGAGCTAGGCAGGGGCTGCGTAGTGTCCTACATGGACAGAGCAACGATCTACGACCGCGAGCTGTACCAGCTTGCAAGGAGCACCGCGGATAAGCTTGGCATTGCAAATCAGACGAAAACGCTTATCGCCGGCGGAAACGACAGCGGCGCGATACATGTCAGCCGCGGCGGAGTCCGCACCTGCGCACTTTCGGTTCCGTGCAGGTACCTTCACTCGCCTGCGTGCGTTATCAATGATGCGGACTACACAGCGACGGCAAAGCTGGCTGAAGCGGTGCTGAGCGCATTTGCAGAGCTGTGACGGAGCGTATTTATACAGCGGAACAGCTGTCAGAGCTTCCGGCGCGGGGCGTTGAGGCGCTGAAAATCCGGGCGCTGTTCAACGCGTACGGCGGGAGCTACGAATTTTGCAGGTTCTTCCGGCAGTGGAGTACCTACCTTGCGTGCCTGGACGGCTCTTTTGTGATAAGCGAAGATCCCGGCTGCGACTGGGAGGAGCTTGCAGGATTCCTGGCGATGAACGGATTCTCCGACCTGTTCTGCTCGGAAACGGCGGGGGATATGCTCCGTGGGAAAATTCCCGCAGAATTCAGCCGGGTCTGCCTGATGGAACTGAGAATGCCTGAAAAATCCGGAGAGGAACTTCCGGAATGTTCGCCGTCGGAGGCCTGGAAGGTTATTTCAACGCGGTTTCCGATAGATTTTGAACCATGGTACCTTGACATGTCGCACAGGGTGAGGCATGGAGTTTCACGGTGCGTTTCAGACGGGAGATCCGCGCTTGTGGTTCAGCATTCGATAGGTTCCGAGAGCCTGATTTCCCAGGTGGCGGTGCTTCCTGACTTCGAAGGGAAAGGGTACGCAGGCGGATTGCTTCGCAGAGTCTGCCGCGCCCTCGGTGGAGAGATCCGGGTGATATGCGAGGACAGGCTCACGGGATTTTACGAAAAATTTGGATTCCGGCACGCGGGGTATAGGTACTGCGCGGCGAGGATCCGGGAGGAATAATGGAAAACGGCAATACAAACTGGTCGCAGTCGGTGACCGCAGTTGTGATACATGAGGGAAAGGTGCTGCTGTCGCGGCATACATACGGCGCAGGCAAGGGCAGGCTGATAATCCCGGGAGGGTACCTGAATCACGGCGAGATGCCGCGCGAGGCTCTGATCCGTGAATATCTCGAGGAGACCGGCGTGCTGATAGAACCGCGCGAACTTATCGGAATGCGGTTCAATTTGAAGGACTGGTACGTAGCGTTCCGCGCGGATTACGTGTCAGGCGAAGCGCGTTCCGACAACGACGAGAACAGCGAGGCTGTCTGGGTGGACGTCGACGAAGCGCTGAACCGTGACGATGTCCCGGATCTCACGAAAAAGCTTATAAAGTGCGCGGCGTCCGGCGGAGGATTCAGCAAGATAAGCTATGACGGAGTGGATCAGCAGCGCGAACTTTTCGGCGCAGAATAATTAGAAATCTGACGCATGTGTTCGCGAAAAATCGCAAAAACCCAGTGAAATACGGTCACCACAAATCACGAACAAATAAAAAATCCCCGCCAAACAGCTAACTAAGCCATTTGGCGGGGATTTTGCAATGGTCGGAGTGACAGGATTCGAACCTGCGGCCTCAACTTCCCAAAAGTCGCGCGCTACCAACTGCGCTACACCCCGATGACTTAAATATTTTACCACAAAACATCGGATTTGTCAAGTATAAAATTCTATAAATATCTATTGACAATTTACATTTTTTGAGTTAAAATATATACAAGCTATCCAATGGATTTCCGTATTTGAAAGGAGTTACACATGGGTTTAATTAAAGCAGCAATTAACGCAGTTGCTGGAAACCTTGCTGACCAGTACAAGGAATACATATACTGCGAGTCTCTTTCTAATGATATTCTTGCGGCGAAGGGTCATAAGCGCGTCGGCTCCCGCGGCACAAACAAGGGCGACGACAATGTTATAACCGATGGCTCCGCTATCGCAGTCAACGAGGGTCAGTGCGCGCTTGTGGTTGTTGACGGCAAGGTTTCTGAAGTTGCGGCAGAGGCAGGCGTGTTTGAATTCAAATCCGCTGTTTCTCCCTCCGTGTTCTCCGGAAGCCTCGGCGACGGTATTATGAACACCATCAAGGATATCGGCTCCCGTATCACCTACGGCGGTCAGGCAGGCCATGACCAGCGCGTTTACTATGTAAACATCAAGGAAATCATGGGCAACCGCTACGGTACTGTGAACCCTATCCCGTTCCGCGTGGTTGACAACAATATCGGCCTTGATGTCGATGTTTCCCTGCGCTGCAACGGCGAGTACTCCTTCCGTATAACAAACCCGGTTCTGTTCTATACTAATGTATGCGGAAACTTCGGCGAGACCTTCAACCGTTCCAATATCGACAGCATGCTCAAGGCTGAGATCCTGACTGCTCTCCAGCCCGCGCTTGGAAAGATCTCCGAGCAGGGCGTAAGACCCAGCGCGCTGCCCGGCAAGGCAGTGGAGATCTCCGACGCACTCAACGAAGCGCTCACTGAAAAGTGGGGCAAGCTCCGCGGAATGGTTGTCGCTTCCTTTGCCATGAATCCTCCGACGCTTCCGAAGGAAGACCAGGAGATGATAACCAACCTCCAGCGCACCGCTGTAATGCGAAATCCAAACATGGCGGCTGCGACCCTTGTCGAGGCGCAGGCAAGCGCGATGAAGACCGCTGCCGGCAACCAGGGCGGCGCAATGATGGGCTTCATGGGAATGAACATGGCTCAGCAGCAGGGCGGTTTCAATGCACAGAGCCTGTATCAGATGGGCGCTCAGCAGCAGGCACAGCAGCCTGTTCAGCAGAATGTACAGCAGCCCGCAGCCCAGGCGGCTCCCGCCCAGGGTACATGGACATGCGAGTGCGGAACCTCCAACACCGGAAAGTTCTGCGCGAACTGCGGCAAGGCCAAGCCTGCTCAGGCAGAGGGCTGGACATGCTCCTGCGGTACTGTTAACAAGGGTAAGTTCTGCCAGAACTGCGGAAAGCCCAGACCCTCCGGAGCGCCGGTTTACCGCTGCGATAAGTGCGGCTGGAAGCCCGAGGATCCCGCGCACCCCCCGAAGTTCTGCCCGGAGTGCGGCGATCCGTTTGATGCAAACGATCTCGTCTGAACGCGAATTAAACAGCACAAATTACCACTCGCAGTATACTGCGGGTGGTCTTTGTGCGTTATATAAAATACCCGAAAGGCACATATACTATGTCAATAGCAGATATTTTCAAGAAACTCGAATCTGAAAGAACACATGCGCCGCAGGGTGCAGTCGAGTACATCATATGCGGTCTGGGCAACCCAGGAACGCAGTACGAAGGCACCCGCCATAACATCGGATTCATGACAATAGACACTCTTTGCGACAAATACAAGCTCGACTGCAAGAAGCTGCGCTTCAAGTCGCTGACCTGCGACGCGATGATATCCGGAAAGCGCTGCCTTATCATGAAGCCCACGACCTTTATGAACAACAGCGGCGAAGCGGTGACAGAGGCAATGAGCTTCTATAAAATCCCGCCGGAGCGCACTATCATCGTGTTCGACGATATTTCGCTTGAGCCTGGCAAGCTGCGTATACGCAGAAAGGGCAGCGACGGAGGCCATAACGGGATCAAGAGCATAATTTACCTTTCTGGTTCCGATATGTTCCCGCGAATAAAGATGGGCGTCGGAGCGAAGCCACACCCCGACTACAATCTTGCCGACTGGGTGCTCGGTCATTTCAAGAAGGAGCAGGCGGAAGCCCTTGAAACTGCTATGGACAACGCTGTAAGCTCCATTGAACTGATGGTCGGCGGCAAGATGAACGAAGCAATGAACAAGTTCAATTCCTGAGGAACAAACGATGGATATTTTTCTTAACGCGGCTCAGCAGATACCCGAGTATAAAAAACTCGACAAGTATCTCGACGATCATAACACGCTGCCTGCCCTTGTGACAGGCGTTTCGCATATACACAAGGCTCACATTATCGGAGCGCTCCTGCAAAAGCCGGAGCTTCTCCCGGTGCTTGTGATTGCGGAAAGCGAAGCGGAATCCCAGCGCCTTTCCAACGATATCAACATGATGTATGGCGCGGGTACTGCGCTGCTGTACCCCGCGAAGGAGCTTTTGCTCGGAGATTTCGAGGCGGCGTCCAGGGAGTACGAGCACAAGCGGATTTTCGCGCTGTCCGCAATGCTTGACGGAACCTGTAAAGCCGTGATATGTTCGCCGGAAGCCGCGGCGCAGCTCACTATCCCGCCGGAGGAGCTGAAACAGCGTACCATCACGCTTTCAGCCGACATGGAGATCTCTCAGGAGGACATCGTAAAGCGCCTTCTGGCGGCGGGCTATTCCAGGTGCGACCTCATCGAGGGCGCAGGGCAGTTTTCAGTGCGCGGCGGTATTGTGGATATCTTCCCGCCGAGCAGTTCCGCGCCCTGCCGCATTGAGCTGTGGGGAGATACCATCGACAGCATTTCGAGGTTCGACCTTGACACTCAGCGCCGTACTGACCCGCTTGACGAGATCCGCATTTCTCCGGCGGGGGAGGTGCTTTTTGACTCCGCAGACGAGCTATGCGGCCGTATAGAGGCTCTTTCAAAGAAGCTCCGCGGCAAGAACGCCGAGGGAGTCCGCGAGCGGCTCAGCGCAGACGTTGCGAAAATGCGCGGCGGCGTTAATCTGAATGCGGTCGACAAGTACTTCCCGCTGTGCTACTCCGAGGAAGCGACCGTATTCGACTACTCAAACGCGGTGTTCGTCTGTGAGAACGTATCCGCGAAGGAGAACTACCGCGCGGTGGCGCTCCAGCACGCGGAGGATCTAAAGATACTCACCGAGGAAAAGAAGCTGTGCAAGGGGCTTGACCGCTACATGCTCACTAAAAACGAGCTGTATTCCGAACTCGAGAGCAGGACGTCGGTGTATTTCGACACGTTTATCCGCGGCGGCGGAATGGAGCTGGGTCTTATGCTGGACGTCCAGAGCGCCGTGCAGACCTCCCCGTGGAGCGGCGAGTACGCCGTGCTCCGCTCGGAGCTTGATAACTACCTCAGCATGAAGTTTGCCTGCATGATATTTTCGGGAACGGAAAAGGGCGCGCGTACGCTTGCTTCCGACCTCGCCGACGACGGCTACAAGGCGGATTTCTCCATGGAGCCTGAAAAGCCGCTCCCCGGAAGGATAATCGTTTCCCCGGGAACTCTCAGCGCGGGTATTGAATACCCCGTGACAAAGTTCGCGGTGTTCACTCATACCGCAGTGCATGCGGACAGGAAGCGTCCTCCCAAAAAGAAAAAGGGCGAGGAGATTCGCTCGCTTTCCGATATTTCGATAGGCGACCTTGTGGTGCATTATTCCTACGGGATCGGAATTTTCGACGGCGTTCACAAGATAGAGACCGACGGAGTAGCCAAGGACTACATCAAGATACGCTACGCCGGCGCGGACGTGCTTCACATTCCGGTCACGCAGCTTGACCTTGTGTCGCGGTATATCGGCTCCGGCGACGCGGGCACTGTTAAGCTAAACAAGCTGAACTCCGATCAGTGGCAGAAGTCCAAGGCGAAAGCGAAGGCGGCAGCAAAGGAGATGGCTTCCGAGCTTATCGAGCTTTATTCCCGCCGCATGAAGAGCAAGGGGTACGAATTCCCGCCGGACGATTCGCTTCAGGAGGATTTCGAAGCGCACTTCAACTATATCGAGACTAATTCTCAGCTCCGCTGCGTTGACGAGATAAAGGCGGATATGATGAAGCCGGTCCCGATGGAGCGGCTGCTGTGCGGCGACGTTGGATTCGGCAAAACAGAGGTTGCTCTCAGGGCGGCTTTCAAGTGCGCTGAAAATGGTAAGCAGTGCGCGATACTTGTTCCCACGACCGTGCTTGCATGGCAGCATTTCCAGACCTGCTGCAACCGCATGGAGGGCTTCCCGGTCAATATCGCGCTTCTTTCGCGGCATAAGACCCCGGCGGAGCAGCGCGAGATACTCCGCAGGCTGAAGGCTGGCAGCATTGATATCCTGATAGGTACGCACCGTATCATTCAGGACGACATCAAATTCAAGGATCTCGGGCTTGTAATAATCGACGAGGAGCAGCGTTTCGGCGTGGCTCACAAGGAGAAATTCAAGGAGATGTTCGCCGGAGTAGATGTGCTGACGCTCTCGGCGACCCCGATTCCGCGTACGCTCAACATGGCAATGAGCGGGATACGCGATATGTCCGTTATCGACGAGCCTCCGCAGGACAGGCAGCCCATCACCACCTATGTAATGGAGCACGACTGGGGCATCGTCATGCAGGCGATTCAGAAGGAACTTCGCCGAAGCGGACAGGTATACTATATCCACAACCGGATTGATTCGATATATAGCTGCGCCGAGAAGATACGAACACTGATTCCGGACGCGCGCGTAGGCGTGGCGCACGGAAGAATGTCAGAGGAACAGATGCTAGAGATATGGCGGCAGCTCCTTGACGGAGACCTCGACGTGCTTGTGTGCACCACCATTATTGAAACGGGCGTGGACGTTCCGAACGTTAACACTCTCATAATTGAGAACGCTGATTATATGGGACTTGCGCAGCTTCATCAGCTCCGCGGGCGCGTCGGAAGAACCAACAAGCGCGCGTATGCTTACTTCACGTTCCAGCGTGGGAAGGTGCTGTCCGAGATTTCTCAGAAGCGGCTCGACGCTATCCGGGAGTTCACGCAGTTCGGCAGCGGATTCCGCATAGCCATGCGTGACCTTGAGATACGCGGCGCGGGAAGCATTCTTGGCGCGAGCCAGTCGGGACATCTCGCAAATGTCGGATATGATATGTACCTCCAGCTTCTTGACGAGGCTGTGCGCGAGGAGCGCGGCGAAAAGGACGTCCACAAGGAGGAGTGCCTGGTGGATATCAAGATAGACGCGTATATCCCGGAGGACTATATTTCGAACCAGGCGCAGCGCGTCGACTGCTACCGCAAAATAGCGAAAATACAGAACGACGAGGACAGCACCGATGTAACCGACGAGCTCATCGACCGCTACGGCGACCCGCCAAAGTCGGTTGTCGGACTTATCGAGGTGGCGCGGCTGCGTAATATGGCAAGCGCCTGCAATATCGTGGAGATCAGCCAGATGAAAAATGATCTGATATTCTATCTGTCCAAATTTGACATGGAAAAGATTGCGGCTCTGTCGGACGTTTATTCGAACCGTCTCAGGCTGGAGCCGACCGGCAAGGGGCATATACGCGTTTCGCTCAATAAGGGCGAAAAGCCGCTTGACGTCATGCGTACGGTCATCACAACCATGAATAAGGCGTAAATAAATTATCCCGGTTCTAACGAACCGGGATAATTTATTTGTTTGTTGGGTCGGGCATATCGTCGATCGTCCTGCTGATTTCCGGAACGTTCTTCACACAGAAGTCGACCATTACGCTTGCCACCTTTGCGGCGGTTTCAATGGAGACGTCCTTGCCGGATTTGTTCCACTCCAGAAAAAGATTCAGGAAGCCTGCGTTGATGAACGACGACATCAGCGTGATGTACTTTCCGTCGGCGGGAATGGTGAATCGACCGAGAATTTTGTCGGCGGAGGCCTTCAGCACTGTTTTCATGCGGGTCACGAGAACTCCGCGGAAATCGCTTTTCATCAGGTGGAAGTAGAAGCCGTATTCATCGGTTATCAGACGATTCAGCTCTATGAAAATGTGGTAGGTGCTGTCTACCAGACTCGCGCTGTCAAACTGCGATATTAGCTCGCCGAGGGCTTCTACTATTTCGGATTCGGTCTCGTCGAGGATATCTGTTATGTTGCTATAGTGGGTGTAAAATGTACGTCTGTTGACGTTTGCAAGCGTTGTAAGCTCGCTTATTGTGATCGACGCTATATCTTTGCTTTCCATTAGCTTGAAAAGCGCGGTGCGAATCGCCTTTTTGGTGCGTATTACTCTTTTGTCGGAATTGTTGCGTGTCATTACTGCCATATAACGACCCCTTTCTACACAAAATGTTATTTTATTCACATGTGTATATTATATCTCAATTTACTATGTTTGTCAACATCATTAGTCATTTTGTGCAATTTAAGCTTATGTTTATATTTAATATCGGTTACTATGTTTTTGATATAATTGTAGTGGGTTTTCGTGACATTGACAACAAAGAAATATGGTGATATAATATATAAAAAGTACAAGTCACGAAAGGACAGCTCATGGCAAAGATAATCATAACCGACGATGAACCTATGAACCGCAGAATGACTGAGTTCATGCTGACAAAGAACGGGTACGAAACAGTAAAGGCTGCTTCTGGAGAGGAGTGCCTCAGCAAACTTTCAGATGGTGCTGACCTTGTGCTTCTTGACGTGATGATGCCGGGGCTTAACGGATTTGAGACCCTGAAGCGCATGCGCGGCGTCGGGATAACGATTCCTGTAATATTCCTTACAGCTGCGGAGGATAACGAAACGCTGCATAAAGCGGAAGAACTCGGTGTTCCATGCGTCCGGAAACCCTTCAGACCTGACGACCTTCTGAGCGCAGTCCGCAATGCAATCGGCGCAGTTAAATAGTAAAATCGTGGCGTATTGAAATATCGCCCCGATTTTTTGTAATTTCACACCAAAAAAATTCAAAACCTCTTGACAAATTAGGCAATTTATATTAAAATTGAAAAAGAATAAACGTTTACATTGACGTTTTGAACTACGGTAAATGCTATACCGCAGATGATGTATTAATAAGGAGAACATGATCATGGCTTACATTTTAGGCGTTGATATCGGCACTTCAGGAACAAAAACGGTGCTTTTCTCGGAGGACGGTACTCCGGTAGCTTCCGCTACATATGAGTACCCGCTCTACACTCCGCAGAACGGCTACGCCGAGCAGGAGCCGCTCGACTGGTGGAACGCTTCCGTGAATGGAATCAAGGACGTTATTTCTCAGAGCAACGTCAGTGCAGACGATATCAAGGGCGTTGGACTTTCCGGTCAGATGCACGGCCTGGTAATGCTTGACGCTGAGAACCAGCCAATCCGTAAGTCAATCATCTGGTGCGATCAGCGTACCGCGAAGGAAGTCGCTGAGATCACCGATAAGGTCGGCGCAGACAGAATGATCGAGATCACAGCGAACCCGGCTATTACCGGATTCACCGCAGCGAAGATCATGTGGGTAAAGAACAACGAGCCTCAGAATTATGAGAAGTGCAGGCATATTCTCCTTCCGAAGGATTACATACGCTTTATGCTTACCGGCGAGTTCGCAACCGAGGTCTCCGACGCGAGCGGAATGCAGCTTCTTGACATTCCGAACCGCTGCTGGTCTGACGAAGTACTGAACAAGCTTGGTATCGACAAGGCTCTCCTTGCCAGGGTATATGAATCTCCCGAGATCACCGGAACTATCACGGCAAAGGCTGCGGAGCTTACGGGTCTTAAAGCCGGAACTCCTGTAGTCGGCGGTGCCGGAGATAATGCGGCCGCTGCGGTCGGAACCGGCGTAGTCGAGGACGGCAAGGCGTTTACTACTATCGGCTCTTCCGGCGTTGTATTTGCACATACCTCCGATATTTCCATTGATAAGAAGGGAAGAGTACACACCTTCTGCTGTGCCGTTCCTGGCTGCTGGCATGTAATGGGTGTTACACAGTCCGCCGGACTGTCCCTCAAGTGGTTCAGAGACAATTTTGCATGGTCTGAAATGGAGACCGCGCTTTCTATGGGCGTTGATCCCTATTACCTTATGGATAAGGAAGCGGGAAGCGTTCCGATCGGAGCAAACCGTCTGCTGTACATGCCTTACCTCAACGGCGAGAGAACTCCCCACCTTGATCCTAATGCCCGCGGCGTATTCTTCGGGCTTTCCACCATGCACAAGAAGAAGGAAATGCTCCGTGCGGTAATGGAGGGCGTATCCTACTCCCTGCGCGACTGCGTTGAGGTTATGCGCGAGATGAACATTAACGTAAGCGATATGATGGCGTGCGGCGGCGGTGGAACATCTCCGCTGTGGCGTCAGATGCTTGCCGACCTTTACGGCTGCCAGGTCAAGACCACCCAGAACAAGGAAGGCCCCGCGCTTGGCGTAGCGCTTCTTGCGGCGGTTGGCGCAGGTATTTATAAGAGCGTTCCCGAGGCGTGCCGCGCGGTCATCAAGCCCGAGAAGATACAGGAACCTATCGCGGAAAACACCGCCGAGTACGAAAAGGTATATGCAATGTACCGCAAGCTTTATCCGGCAATGAAGCAGTCCTTTGCTGAGCTTGCACAGATGTAATAGTTACATTAAAATGCCTCCTGAGTGCTGGTCATTTGGGAGGCATTTTCAGAATAAAAACCAGGATTGTTTTATTCAGCGTTTCCCAGAATATAAGCAGCACGAATAATTAATGCGGAGGCACCAAATGTTTTGTGAAGAATGCGGTAAAAAACTCATCAGACCCCAGGCATTGTACTGCCCCTACTGCGGCCATAAAGTGAATCACGAGCCTGCTGTAAATCCAGCTCAGCCGGCACAGAGCACTGCCCCGGCTCCTCAAACAGTATCTCCAGAATCAGACGCGCAGGGAGTTTCTGTTGCTGTTTCAATGCAAGTTTCTGAATCTCCGATTGAATCCATGCCGGAGTTACAGCCAATAGCTCCCGACACAGTTGAGGAAGCGCCAGCGGAAGATGTTACGTCAGTACCCGAAATTCCGGAGCAGGAAATTCCCGCCGAGCCAGTGCCGGAGTTAGAGCCGGTAGTTCCCGACACAGTCGAGGAAACTACAGCGGAAGATGTTTCGTCAGTACCCGAAATTCCGGAGCAGGAAATTCCCGCCGAGCCAATGCCGGAGTTAGAACCGATAGTTCCCGAGCCAGTCGAGGAAGCGCCAGCGGAAGAAGTTTCGTCAGTACCCGAAATTTCAGAACAGGAAACTCCGGCTGACCCAGTGCCGGAGCTAGAGCCGGTAGTTCCCGACACAGTCGAGGAAACTACCGCAGAGGAAGTTCAGTCAGTACCCGAAATTTCAGAACAGGAAACTCCTGCTGATCCCTTTGCGGTTCAGCAGGAGGAACCGGAAGATACAATGCAGGAAATGCAGCAGTTTGAACCGGAATTCACAACGCTTCCTGCTTCCGACGCTCAGACAGCTGAGGAACCAAATATTCCAAAGCCTGCAGCGACTGACGAACCGTCGCACCAGGAGGTACATACAGAGCCCGAAAAAGCTCCGGAGCCTGCAAAAGAGGAGCCCGAAGAAGAGTACATTTCGACTGCAAGCGCATTTACTTCCTTCGAGCTGGAGGAGATACAGCGCAATCTGAAGAAGAAGATAACTCCAGAGCCGCTGTTCGACAAGGAGAAGCTCGCGGCTGAGCTTTATAACAATTTGTATGAGAACCTGTACGAAAATCTCCGCGAGAACATAAAGCGCGAAATTCTCAAAGAACTTGAGGAAGAGAGGAAGAATTCAGCTTCCGAAAAGAAGCCGGGATTTTTCAAGAGACACTAACACGGAGGAAAAATGTATACACCAAACGAACATCGCTATGAAAAAATGGTATATAACCGCTGCGGAAAGAGCGGTCTGAAGCTCCCGGCGGTATCGCTGGGAATCTGGCAGAACTTTGGCTATAAGGACAGCTTCGATAATATGGAGGAGATGGTGCATACCGCATTCGATCTCGGAATAACCCACATCGACGCTGCCAATAATTACGGAAATCCATACAATGGCTCAGCCGAGGAGAATCTCGGGAAAATACTTGACCGTGGAATGCGGCAGTTCCGTGATGAGCTTGTGATCTCAACCAAGGCGGGCTACGAGATGTGGGACGGTCCATACGGCGACCGCAACGGTTCGAGAAAGTACCTTACCGCTTCGCTGGATCAGTCGCTGAAACGCATGAAACTCGACTATGTTGATATATTCTATCATCATATCTTCGATCCCAACACGCCGCTTGAGGAAACAGCTCTCGCGCTCGACAATGCGGTAAGGCAGGGGAAGGCGCTGTATGTCGGGATATCAAACTACAACAAGGCTCAGACCGCCGAAATAATGTCGATTTTCAAGGAGCTTCGCACGCCGTTCATCGTGAATCAGCCGAGCTATTCAATGCTCAACCGCTGGATAGAATCAGACGGCCTGCGTGATTTCGCGGCGGAGCAGGGAATCGGCCTGAGCGTGTTTTCCCCGCTCTATCAGGGACTGCTCACGGACCGCTATCTGAACGGAATTCCTGCGGATTCCCGAATCGGAAAGGGAAGGACCTGGATCAAAAACGAACTCACCGATCAGAAGCTCTCTCAGCTTCGCAGACTCAATGATATTGCGGCTTCACGCGGACAGAAGCTTTCGCAGATGGCGCTTTCATGGGTGCTCCGGGAGGGTAAGGTCACTACGGTGCTGATCGGCGCTTCGCGTCCCGAACAGATAAAGGAAAATGTGGAAGCAGTATACAAACTGGACTTCACACAGTCGGAACTTTCCGCGATAGATGCAATTCTTTCAGAATAACTACACAGAAAAATTACAAGCCTTTAAAAAACTACTTGCAAATATCATTGAATTGTGATATAATATACAGGATAATAAGCGGAGCCATGCTTAAAAGCTGAAAGATGTCACACCCCACGGTCACGCGGGACTGACGGAGATCTGACGGCTGAGGCGGTTTTCGCAGAAAAATACCTGAACACGCCCGGTCAAAGGCGGCGAATGCTCACTCCGCCGGTGCAGATGTTCATACGGCGGCGCCGTATAATGAAAGGAAGTAGATTATGGCTAAGATCGCGGTTCTGGGCTACGGTGTAGTAGGCTCAGGTACAGTAGAGGTTTTCTATAAGAACAAGGAAAGCCTTGAGAAGAAGGCTGGGCAGGAAATGGATATCAAGTATATTCTCGATGTCCGTGATTTCAACGACAGCCCCTACAAGGATAAATTCGTCAAGGATTTCAATGTTATCCTCAATGACCCTGAGGTCACAGTTGTAGCCGAGGTCATCGGCGGTCTCAAGCCGTCCTACGACTTCGTTAAGTCCTCGCTTGAAGCAGGCAAGAGCGTAGTAACCTCCAACAAGGAGCTTGTTGCAGCTAAGGGCGCGGAGCTTCTCGCCATTGCAAAGGAAAAGAATGTAAACTTCTTCTTCGAAGCGAGCGTAGGCGGCGGAATTCCCATTATCAAGCCCCTTCATGCATGCCTTTCCGCAAACGAAATCGACGAGATCGCTGGTATCCTGAACGGTACGACCAACTTTATTCTCACAAAGATGATCCGCGACGGCATGGACTTTGAGAAGGCTCTCAAGATCGCTCAGGAACTGGGCTATGCAGAGCGCAATCCGTCCGCTGACGTTGATGGTCACGACGCATGCCGCAAGATATGCATTCTGGCTTCCCTCGCATTCGGCAAGCATGTTTACCCCGAGAGCGTACACACCGAGGGCATCACCAAGATAACTCTCGAGGACGTTGAGTACTGCGACAGCGCTGACTGCAAGATCAAGCTCATCGGCTGTGCTAAGCGCGAAGAGGGCGGCAAGATCTCCATCGGCGTTTTCCCGGCGGTTATCAAGGACGAGAGCCAGCTTGCGGGCGTTAACGACGTATTCAACGCTATCCTGGTTCGCGGCGACGCTACCGGCGACGTTGTATTTTACGGCAAGGGCGCTGGCAAGCTCCCGACCGCAAGCGCAGTTGTTGCGGATATCGTTTCCGCTGTAAAGCACTCCGGCACAAGCAAGTCCCTCACATGGGCTGACAGCGCTCAGGACTTCATCAAGGATTTCAGTGACTTCACAAGCGCAAGCTACATCAGACTGGCTTCCAAGAACGTGGAAGTTACCAAGGCGGTTGTCAAGGCGCTCTTCGGCGACGTAACATATCTTTCCAGAAAGAACCAGCCTGAGAACGAGCTTGCGTTCGTTACAGGCGTTATGACTGAAAAGGCTACTACTGACGCAATTGCGAAGGTTTCCGACAGCGCAGACCTTCTCGGAAGGATCCGTGTTCTGGATTATTGATGTTTCAGCTAATAACGCATTATTACAAATTTTGGAGGCAACATATATGGAATCAGGAACTCCTAAGTATAAGCGAGTACTGCTGAAGCTCAGCGGCGAAGCGCTTTCCGGAGATAAGGGCAGCGGGCTTGATATCCCGACCATTGAAAACATCTGCAAGAGCATAAAAAAGTGCGCTGACGCCGGCGCTCAGATTGGCATAGTTGTCGGCGGCGGAAATTTTTGGCGCGGAAGAAGCTCCGAGGGTATGGACAGAGCGCGTGCAGACCATATCGGCATGCTCGCCACTGCCATGAACGCCCTTGCTGTAGCCGATGTGCTTGAAAAGCTCGGATGTGAGGTCAGAGTTCAGACTGCCATTACAATGCAGCAGGTAGCTGAGCCGTTTATTCTCGGCAAGGCTATCCGCCACCTTGAAAAGGGCAGGGTAGTTATATTCGGCTGTGGAACCGGCAACCCGTTCTTCTCGACGGACAGCGCGGCTTCGCTTCGTGCAGCGGAACTCAACGCCGATATCCTGCTGAAGGCGACTATGGTCGACGGTATCTACGACAAGGATCCCAAGAAGTTCCCCGATGCAGTCAAGTATGACGTGATCACACATCATGATATTCTTGTAAATAAGCTCCAGGTAATGGACAGCGCAGCGGCTGCGATCTGCACCGAAAATAACATTCCGATAATCGTATTTGATCTTAACCGTCCCGACAACATCTACGACGCAGTGATGGGAGAAACAGTCGGAACGCTCGTTACAAAACATAAGCCCCAGTAATATCACGAAAGAGGTGCCATAATGAAAGAGATACTCGACATTACAAAGGAAAAGATGGGCAAGTGCGTAAACGCGCTTGAAAGCGAGCTTGCAACGATCCGCGCAGGCAGAGCTAATCCCAGCGTACTTGACAGAATCACCGTAGATTATTACGGCTGCCCGACTCCTGTTAACCAGATGGCGTCTATTTCTGTATCCGAGGCTAGAATACTCGTTGTTCAGCCGTTCGACGCTTCTACTCTGAAGTCCATCGAGAAGGCTATCCAGGCGAGTGACCTGGGTATCAACCCCACCAACGACGGCAGAGTGCTTCGTATCGCATTTCCGCAGCTTACCGAGGACCGCAGAAAGGAACTATGCAAGCAGGTAAGCAAGATCTGCGAGGAAAGCAAAGTTGCAGTCCGCAACGTACGCCGCGACGCTCTCGACAAGCTCAAGGCAAAGAAGAAGAACAGTGAAATCACCGAGGACGACCTCAAGGAAGCTGAGAAGAATGTTCAGAAGATCACCGACAAGTATATCGAGACCATCGACGCTGTCGGCGCTGACAAGGACAAGGAGATCATGTCTATCTGATGGCTGAGGTTAATGTTCCGCAGCATGTCGGCATAATAATGGACGGCAACGGCAGGTGGGCGAAAAAACGCGGTCTCCCGAGGAGCTTCGGGCATAAGCAGGGCGCAGCCGTCTTTAAAAAGACCATCAACTGGGCGCGGGAGCTTGGAGTTAAATGTGTGACATTCTATGCATTTTCGACCGAGAACTGGAAGCGTCCGGCTGACGAGGTTGAAGGAATAATGAACCTTCTCCGGCAGTATATTAAGGATATCCGTGCTGCCGCGCGGGAAGATATACGCTTTATTTTCCTGGGCGATATAACGCGGCTTCCTGAGGATATTACCGCAGAGCTTCTGGATATTCAGCAGTCAACCGTGAATAACACTGGTTTTACCGCCGGCGTGGCATTGAACTACGGCGGCAGAGATGAAATTACAAGAGCCGCAAGGGAGCTTGCCCGCGAAGCGGCTTCCGGGGAAATTTCTCCGGACGGCATAACTGAGGATTCTATCGAGAAACTGCTTTATACTGCGGAAATGCCCCCGCTGGACATGATAATCCGACCCAGCGGCGAGCAGAGACTGTCAAATTTTCTGATCTGGCAGGCGGCTTATGCGGAGTTCGTTTTTATGGACGTGCTCTGGCCGGATTTCACAAAAAAACATCTGGAATACGCAATACAAATCTACAACGACAGGGACAGGCGCTTTGGCGGGGTGTAGTTTCAGAGGAAGGGTTTGCTTATGGGTGTGAGACTGATCTCCGCTGCTGTTGGAATAGTACTGGGAGTCGCAATTCTGATTCTTGATAATCTATTCGTTTATTGCGCGGCCATTTCGTTTTTGTCTGCTGTCGCGGTATGGGAGCTTACCCGCGCGATAAAGTGCGATAAGTTTACCGTGCTGAGGTGGACGTCAATTGTCTTTGGCGCTGTTTTTCCGATTATTATTTCCATAAGCCAAATCAAGTTCCTGGCTGTGCCTGCCGCAATGCTGTATGTAATTGTGATGGCGCTGATTATGCTGAAGTTCCACAAGGAAGTCCGCTTTGAACAGGTGCTCGCATGCGGCGCTGCGGGAGGGCTTCTTCCGGTTGCTCTGTGCAGTATAACCCTGCTGAGGTATTCTGCGCATGGCGAGGGGCTTGGTATCTTCATGGTGCTGTATGTCCTGTTCTGCGCGTGGTTCGGGGATTCCGGCGCGTATTTTGTCGGAACTTTCTTCGGAAAGCACAAGCTTTGTCCGCTCATAAGCCCTAAAAAGACCGTTGAGGGTCTGGTCGGCGGCGTTGTTACTGTAGGCGTTGTTACTGTAATTACTGTATTTATTTACAACACTTTCGTCCTGAATGATGTACAGCTCAATTATTTCGTCCTGGTGCCGCTTTCAATGGCTGCTTCGCTTGTCGGGGTGATAGGAGATCTCTCCGCGTCCGTTATCAAGCGCGAGTATGATGTCAAGGATTTCGGCAACATTATGCCGGGTCACGGCGGCGTACTGGACAGATTCGACAGCGTGATTTTTGTTGCGCCGTTCCTGTATATAGCATTTTCCTATCTGGGACGTTTCATTTTTGTTTAACTGAGCGGCCGCTCTTATGATTTCTGCCCATTCACCCGCGTGAATGGGTGGTTTTGTTCAAAGGGAATATTACTTGAATGCGGGGTATATTAATAAATGAAAAGCATTGTCATACTCGGTTCGACGGGGTCGATCGGCACTCAGACGCTTGACGTCTGCCGCATGCACGGGTTCGGAGTCAAGGCGCTGTCCGCTTCGACAAATACGGCGCGGCTTGAGAAACAGGCCAGGGAGTTTAAGCCGGAGTACGTCTGCGTTTACTCCGAAAGCGCGTATCCTGACATGAAGCAGCGGCTTGCTGATACGGAAATCAAGGTGCTCTGCGGAATGGAAGGTCTGTGCGAGCTGGCGCGGCTTGACTGCGATATTGTGGTGAATTCCGTTGTCGGCATGGTCGGACTTTTACCCACGCTGGAGGCGGCGAAAGCAGGCAACGACATCGCTCTTGCCAACAAGGAAACGCTGGTAGCCGGCGGAAAGCTCGTCACCGACTGCGTAAAGGAGCACGGCGTGAAGCTGCTGCCGATCGACAGCGAACATTCGGCGATATTCCAGTGCCTGATGGGAGCCGCGGATAACCGTCCTGAGAAAATACTGCTCACCGCTTCCGGCGGGCCGTTCTATGGGAAAAACACGGAGGAACTCCGGGGAGTGACCGTTGAGCAGGCTCTGAAGCACCCTAACTGGAGCATGGGCGCGAAAATCACCATTGACAGCGCAACTCTCATGAATAAAGGTCTGGAGCTGATCGAAGCGGTACGGCTTTTCGACGTGCGCCCAGAGCAGGTGGAGATAGTCGTTCACAGGCAGAGCATAATTCACTCCGCAGTGGAGTTCGAGGACGGCGCTGTTATTGCTCAGTTGGGTACGGCTGATATGCGTATTCCTATTCAGTTAGCGCTGACCTACCCGAGGCGCCTTCCGTCTCCGGCTAAGAAGCTATCGCTCTTTGACGTGGGTCAGCTTACTTTTTCAAAGCCGGATCCGGAAACCTTCACCTGCCTTGGTGCGGCAAAACGTGCGATTTCAATGGAGGGAAACGCCCCCTGCGCGGTGAATTCCGCAAACGAAGCCGCTGTTGCGCTTTTCCTTGCAGGGAAGATCGGATTCCTTGACATCGGCGAGGCGGTCAGCGGCGCCCTGGAGTCTGTAAAATTCATTCCCGAGCCAACGCTCCAGGAAATACTAGATACAAAGGCTGCCGCCGAGGAATATGTAGCGGCAAAGTTCGGAACTCTCTGACAGGAGGTCATATGCAGATAGTCATTGCAATACTCGCGTTCTGCGTTATTATCATTATTCATGAGCTGGGACATTTCACAGCGGCAAAGCTCTGCGGGATTCAGGTAAACGAATTCGCGGTCGGAATGGGTCCGGTGATCCTGAGGAAAAAGGGAAGGGAGACTAACTATGTGATACGTCTGCTGCCCATCGGTGGTTCGGTATCAATGGAAGGCGAGCAGGATTCAAGCGACAACCCGCGCGCATTCAACCGGAAGCCGGTCTGGCAGAGAATGATAGTTATACTTGCAGGCCCTATAATGAACCTGATTCTCGGATTTTTTGTCGCAATGATATATGTCTGCACAATTTCGAACATCGGAACGACCACGGTAAGCGTTGTCAACGATATACCCGGGATTACAAGTCAGCTAATGGTCGGCGATGAGATCGTCTCCGTGGAGAATACCACGGTCTGGACAACGTTCGACATTCAGTACAAAATGCAGAACAACGGCGGACGCACTGACGAAAACGGAAACCTCCTGCTTGATTTCAAGGTGAAGCGCGGCGGAGAGCTTATCGCGCTGAAAGACGTTCAGTTCAAGGTCGAAACAGACGATAACGGAAACAGCGATGTTATCTACAGTTTCTACGTTCAGCCGCTCGAGAGGAACTTCCTGACGGTTATTGAGTACAGCGGACGTGAGACCGCCTCGATAAGCCGCATGATAATGTTCACACTGGCTGATCTGTTCAAGGGAAAATACGGTCTGAAAGACCTTTCAGGTCCGGTCGGAACCGTCACGGTTGTTTCGCAGAGCGTAAGTTATGGACTCCCGTCGTTCTGCTACCTTTTCGCATTTATTACTATCAACGTAGGAGTTTTCAACCTGCTTCCCATTCCCGCGCTGGACGGCTGCCGGTTCCTGTTCCTTATTATTGAAGCGATACGCCGCAAGCCGCTCAAGCCGGAAATCGAGGGCGTTGTACACCTGGTAGGCTTCGGTCTGCTTATGGTTCTTATGCTTGTGGTAACATTCGGAGATATTTCTAAGCTGATCAGCGGAGGTTTCAATTGAGCAATAAAAAGGTAAGAGTAGGCAGTCTGCTGCTCGGAGACGGTAAAATCTACATTCAGTCGATGCTGAACATTCCCGCCGGGGACGTAGAAGGCACAGTAAGGCAGGCTAAAGAACTTGAAGCGGCGGGCTGCGAAATAATCCGCGCAGCGATACCGACCATTGAGGACGTCCGGCTCATTCCCGCGCTGAAAAACGCAGTGGATATCCCGGTAGTCGCCGATATTCATTTTGACTACAGAATAGCGCTTGCCGCGGTGGAAGCCGGGGTCGACAAGGTGCGCATTAATCCCGGAAACATTGGAGGCGTCGACCGTGTAAAGGCAGTCGCGGACGCTTGCCGGCTCCACAATGTTCCTATCCGTATTGGAGTGAACTCCGGCTCGCTTGAGCGCAGGCTGATTGAAAAGTACGGAAGCCCCACCCCGGAAGCGCTGGTTGAGAGCGCCCTCGGGCATGTAAAGCTGCTGAACGACTGCGATTTCGACGATATCGTGATCAGTATAAAATCCTCGGACGTGAAGCTCATGATAGAGGCGTACAGGCTGCTTGCAAAGCAGGTTGACTATCCGCTGCACCTCGGAGTGACCGAAGCCGGAACGGAGCGCATGGGCGTCATTAAGTCGGCGGTGGGAATAGGCTCGCTGCTCTGCGACGGAATAGGCGATACGATACGCGTTTCCCTGACCGCAGACCCGGTCAAGGAAATCTACGCCGCAAAGGATATCCTGCGTGCATGCGATATCGGAACCGGCGTGCAGATCGTGGCGTGTCCGACCTGCGGAAGAACCAAGATCGCGCTGATTCCGCTTGCGGAGCAGGTCGAAAAACTCTGTGCCGGGATAAACAAGCCGATAAAGGTCGCGGTAATGGGCTGCGTGGTCAACGGCCCCGGAGAAGCCCGGGAAGCGGATATCGGTATAGCCGGAGGAAACGGAGAGGGTATCCTTTTCAAGAAGGGACAGATACTCAGAAAAGTGCCCGAAGATAGGCTCCTTGAGGAACTGAAAAAAGAAATAGACCTGTTATAAACCTGAAAGGAAGGATCAGATGTCGGCAAAGTTAAGCGAGCTTTTCGATGGGCTCACGCTTCCGCAGACTTGCGCGGAGGGCAGGATACTTAAAATAATACACGATCAGCAGAACAAGGAGCTGCTCATTAACCTTGAAATGGACGAGCTGTGTCCCGCTGCTGAGATCCTGACTGCTGAAAAGCAGCTTTCATCAGCGACAGGCGGCGCGAAAATACAGATTTTCCCGAGCTTTCATGAATCGCTCTACACTCCGGATTACATTTACGAGATAATCGCGATACTCAAGGACAGAAACGGGTCGGTCAACGGCTACCTAGACGGAGCGGAAATAAGCGACGACGGCGAGACCTGCGAGATATCGCTGCACTCCGGCGGCAGGGATATCCTGATGAAAATGGGTATTGATACCTCTATACAGCGCATGATCGCCGGATTCTTCAAGAAGCGCCTCCAGGTGGTTTTTACAGGTAATTCTGAGATAAACATTGACGAGTACCTTGAAAAGGAGCAGAGCGCTCCGCTTCCTAAAATCACGATAACCCAGACTCCGCCTGCTCCCTCGGGGGAAAAGCGCTTCCAGGGAGGCAGTGGAAAGGGCGGCGGCAGACGTGGAGCGGCAGTGCTCAAAGAGCCCAAGGAAATAAAGCTGCCGTTTGAATCCGACAAGCTCGACAGCACCGCTTCCCTGTTTTATGGAAAGGGAATCAGCGAGGCTCCGCTGCAGATGGCGGAGCACTTTGGCGAGGGCGACGAAGTAACACTCTGGGGCGAGGTTTTCAAGACCGAGGACAAGACCTCCAGAGACGGCAACACATTTATTTTTACCGCATATTTCTCAGATAAGACCTCCTCCGAGATACTTAAAATAATCACCGCAATAGAGAATGCAGACGTTATCAAAAGCAACATCAAGCCGGGCAAGGCGATAATAGTCACCGGCAAGTTCGAGTTTGATACATTTGCAAAATGTCTGAATATCCGTCCCTACTCCATCGCTTCGGTAAAGACCAGGAAGCGCAAGGACAAGGCAGAGGACAAGCGCGTTGAGCTGCACCTCCATACAACCATGTCGGACATGGACGCAATAACTCCCGCCGGCGAGCTGGTCAAGCAGGCGTTTGCGTGGGGGCATAAGGCTATCGCAATTACGGATCACGGTAACGTTCAGGCGTTCCCGGAGGCAATGAACACCGTCGAGAAAATACGCAAGGACGGCGGCGAATTCAAGATAATCTACGGCATGGAAGCGTATTTCGTCAACGATTCGGACGCCCTGGTTTCCGGCTGCAACGAATGCCCGATAAACGGCGATGTGATCGTATTCGATATTGAGACCACCGGACTCAGCCGCGACCTCGACAGAATAACCGAAATCGGCGCGGTCAAGCTCAATAACATGGAGGTAGTCGACCGCTTCCAGACATTTGTAAACCCGGAGCGCCCGATCCCCGCCAACATCACGGAGCTTACAGGCATAACCGATGAGATGGTAGAGGACGCCCCATCGGAAAAGGAAGCGCTCGAAAAGTTCATCGCGTTTGCGGGCAAGGGAGTTCTCGTCGCGCATAATGCGGATTTCGATACGTCGTTTATCAAGATCGCATGCGCGCGCCAGGGTCTGACCTACGATATCCGCTACGCCGACACGCTCAAGCTTGCAAGAGCGGCGCTCCCGCATCTCAAGAACTTCAAGCTGGACACAGTTGCAAAGGAATTCAAGCTCGGTGATTTCAACCACCATCGCGCGATCGACGATGCGGAAATGTTGTCCAAAATATTCATTTCCCTCGTAAATGTTTCCTGCAAGGGACACCCGCTCGAGAAATTCGGCGACTTCAATTCCATACTTGGCAATGTTGACGTCAAGAAGCTCAACACTTATCACATGATAATCCTGGCGAAGAATCAGGTCGGTCTGAAAAATCTCTACAAGCTGGTTTCCTACTCCAACCTTAATTACTTCTACAGAAAGCCCCGCGTGCCCCTGTCCGAGCTGCAGAAGCACCGCGAGGGTCTGATAGTCGGCAGCGCCTGCGAAGCCGGCGAGCTTTTCCGCGCTATTCTCGACGGAAAGAGCCAGGAGGACATTGAAAAAATCGCCTCCATCTACGACTATCTCGAAATACAGCCGATAGCCAACAACGAATTCCTGGTACGCGAGGGAAGGGTCGCCGACGACGAGGGTCTGCGCCAGCTCAACATGCGTATAGTGAAGCTCGGTGAAAAGCTCGGCAAGCCAGTCGTGGCAACCTGCGACGTCCACTTTATGAACAAGGAGGACGGTATTTTCCGAAAGATCCTCCAGGCGGGTCAGGGCTTCAAGGACGCCGACAATCAGGCTCCGCTGTACCTTCGCACCACCGATGAAATGCTTGAGGAATTCAGCTACCTCGGCGAAGGAAAGGCGAAGGAAGTCGTAATCACCAACCCGAACGCCATTGCTGATATGGTCGACGATATCCGCCCTATACCCAAGGGAACCTACACGCCTTCCATCGAGGGCGCGGAGCAGGAGCTTCAGGATCTCTGCTGGACAAGGGCGATGAATTGGTACGGCTACGAGGGAAAGATACCCGAAATAGTTACAAAGCGCCTTCAGAAGGAGCTTGACGCGATCATCAAATACGGATTCTCCGTGCTTTACATGATCGCCCAGAAGCTGGTTAAATACTCCGAGGACAACGGATACCTGGTAGGTTCCAGAGGTTCGGTAGGTTCTTCGTTCGTTGCGATAATGTCGGGTATTTCCGAGGTTAACCCCCTAGCGCCGCATTACCGCTGCCCGAAGTGCCGCTACAACGAGTTCGTAACCGATGGCTCGGTAGGCTCGGGATTCGACCTCCCCCAGAAAAACTGTCCGCACTGCGGCATTGATATGATCCGCGACGGCCACGATATACCGTTTGAAACGTTCCTTGGCTTCAAGGGAGACAAGGCGCCGGATATCGACCTGAACTTCTCCGGCGAGGTCCAGGGTAAGGTACACCGCTACACCGAAGAACTGTTCGGCAAGGATCACGTGTTCAAGGCGGGTACTATTTCCGCAGTTCAGGATAAGACAGCATATGGCTTCGTAAAGAAGTACTGCGAGGAGCGCGGCATTGAATTCAACAACGCAGAGATGGAGCGCCTTTCTATAGGCTGCACCGGAGTAAAGCGCACCACGTCGCAGCACCCTGGCGGAATGGTCGTTGTGCCGAACGATTACGAGGTCTACGACTTCACGCCGGTACAGCACCCCGCCGACAAGACAGACAGCGACATGATAACTACCCACTTCGACTTCCATGCGCTGCACGATACGATTCTGAAGCTCGACGAGCTGGGACACGATGTCCCGACGCTTTACAAGCACCTCGAGGATATGACCGGAATGAAGATCGCAGACGTATCCACCACCGACCGCGCAATTTACGACCTGTTCGTATCCACCGAGCCGCTCGGAGTTACTCCGGAGGACATATTTGCGCCCTGCGGGACCTACGGCATACCGGAGTTCGGCACTCCGTTCGCAATGCAGATGCTTCAGGACGCGCGGCCGAAGAACTTCTCCGACCTGCTTCAGATTTCGGGTCTGTCGCATGGTACGGACGTATGGCTCGGCAACGCGCAGGATCTCATCAAAAACGGAACCTGTACGATTTCCGAGGTTATCGGAACGCGTGACAACATCATGGTATACCTGCTCCACAAGGGCGTAGAGCCGAGCCTCGCGTTCAAGATCATGGAGATAACCCGAAAGGGTAACGCTACCAAGCTGTTCGACGACACGATCTATCAGGCTTTCAAGGACAACAACGTGCCCGACTGGTACGTCGAGAGCTGTAAGAAGATAAAGTACATGTTCCCGAAGGCTCATGCCGCCGCGTACGTTACCTCCGCGGTAAAGCTCTGCTGGTTCAAGATAAACAGACCCTGCGAGTTCTACGCCGCGACCCTGACAAAGCACACTGAAAATATCGAGCTTGACGTAGTGCTCCGCGGCAAGGAAGCTGTAAAGAACCGTATCCGCGAGCTGCAGGCGATGCCGAATATCGGCGTAAAGGAAAAGGGCACGCTTGACGCGCTGCTCCTTATCAATGAGATGATGTGCCGCGGTATCGGCGTTCTGCCGGTGGACGCAAAGCTTTCCGGAGCGGCTACCTATCACATTGAGGACGGCAAGCTGCGTATGCCGTACCTGTCTATTGCGGGCTGCGGCTCTAATGCGGCATTCAAGCTCAAGGAGGTCGTCGACGCCGGAAATTACATGTGTATCGACGATATCCAGCAGCAGAGCGGACTTAACAGCACTGTTATCGACAAGATGAGAGAAATGGGCGTGTTCGGCGATATCCCGAATTCCGCGCAGATGTCCTTGTTTGATATGTGATATTACAGCGGAGTTGTTGGCTCGATTTATGCAAATTGACAAAAAATCTGCATGTTCTTGACAACTCCGCTTTAATGCGTTATAATGTTAGAGTAATATGATAGTGTGATAGCACGTTACTATACTAAAGCGGAGGAAATTCAAAGTGAAAAGATACGACCTTCTCACCCCGGAGGGAACCCGGGACCAGCTTTTTGACGAGTGCATAGCTAAACGCACGATCCAGGAAAAGCTCAGGAAAATATTTACTGCATACGGATATTCCGAGGTAATAACCCCGGGTCTGGAGTTCTATGAGGTATTCAACGGAAAGGTGCATTATTTCCCGTCCGAGACTATGTACAAGCTGGTCGACGGAAAGAACCGCCTGATGGTGCTCCGTCCGGATAACACCATGCCGATAGCAAGACTGGCGGCGACCAGACTCCGCGCTGAAAAGCTCCCGCTCAAGCTCTACTGCAACCAGAGCATTTTCATGGTTAATCCCAAGAACAGCGGCAGAGACGACGAATTCACCCAGGTGGATATAGAGATACTCGGCGGCGAGAGCAAAGCGGCGGATTACGAGGCGCTTTCACTTGCGGCGCAGTCGCTGTTTGCAGTCGACGAGGATTTCCGGCTTGAGATAGGCGAGAGCGGAATTTTCCGCACCGTAGTCGACGACCTGAACCTGTCTGAGGAGAAGGCGGAACTGATACATACCCTTATTGAAAATAAGAATTATCCCGCGCTCAACGAGGCGCTCGAGGGTATCTCATGCAGTGCCGCAGATGCCGTAAAGGCGCTCCCGTCGCTGTTCGGAGAGAGCGAGGTATTCGAAGCCGCTGAAAAGTACATGTACAGCAAGGAGCTTCGCACAAAGCTGAATACCCTCCGCGAGACCTACGACGCGCTCTGCTCGATGGGATATTCCGGCAAGATAAAGGTAGACCTCGGACTTGCGCACAAGAAGGATTATTATACCGGTATCCTGTTCCGGGGTTATGTCGAGGGCTACGGACTTCCGGTGCTTTCCGGCGGACGTTACGACACGCTGCTCGGGGATTTCGGCAGGAACTCCACGGCGGTCGGATTTGCGGTGAACGTTGAAGCGGCTGCAAAGGTGCTCCTCAAGAGCGTGCACGAGCCGCTCACCAAGCCGGTGGACGTGCTGGTGTTCAGCATGAGCGGCTGTGAAACTCTGGGTCTTGCCCACTGCGCAGAGCTAATCGGCGAGGGTCTGACGGTGTTCAATTCACTGAGCGCCACTGAGGAAGAAGCCGGTGAGTACGCAAAACAGCACGGCATACGCCGCATGGACGTTGTCGGAGCAAATTCGGCAGTTACCGTAAAGGAGGTCTGACCATGAAGAACAAGACCATCAGAATTGCTCTTACAAAGGGCAGACTTGAAAACAAGACCGTCGACCTGCTCGACAAGATAGGCTACGACGTATCGGAGCTGCGCGACAAGGGCAGGCGCCTGATACTGAACATTCCCGGCGAGAATATCGAAGTAGTTCTTGCGAAGGCTGCGGACGTAATTACATATGTCGAGCACGGCGTGTGCGATATCGGCGTAGTCGGTAAGGACACCATAATGGAGCACGGCGGTAAGTTCTTTGAGATCAGCGACCTCGGATTCGGCAGATGCAAGTTCGCGCTTGCCGGAAAGAAGGGCAGCAATTTCTACGAGGGATACGGGATCAAAACCATCGCCACAAAGTACCCGGAAGTCACCCGCGCATTCTTCGAGAATAAGGGCATGGACATTGATATCGTGAAGATAGAGGGTTCGGTGGAGCTGGCTCCGCTGGTAGGTCTGGCTGACGCTATCGTTGATATCGTAGAGACCGGAACCACGCTCAAGGAAAACGGACTTGAGGTATGGGAGGACGTTGCTCCGATTTCGGCGCGTCTTATAGTCAACACCGTAAGCATGAAACTGAAGCAGCAGCGTATCGCTGAGATAGTCAAGCAGATAGAGGAGAATTTATAATGATAAGGATAATCAAGGCAGACGGCGAGGAAAAGCAGTTCCTCGCAGAGGTCGAGAAGCGTGCAGGTCAGGTAAATGCTGACGTTGAAAAGACCGTCCGCGCTATACTCGCAGACGTAAAGGAGAACGGCGACGCGGCTGTAAAGAGCTACACCGCAAAGTTCGACTGCCCCAACGCGCAGTACTACCGAGTTCCCGACGAGGCTATACAGGACGCGCTCACCGAGGCGAACGAGAACAGCCCGGAGTTCGTCAACGCAATGCTGAACGCCGTTGAGAACATCACTGCATTCCACAACAGACAGAAGCGCGAGGGCTTCTGCGTAACCGAGGAAAACGGCGTTATCATGGGTCAGCGCGTGAGAGGACTCGACCGCGTTGGTCTGTACGTACCCGGCGGCACGGCTGCGTACCCTTCCTCCGTGCTGATGAACGCAATCCCGGCGAAAATAGCAGGCGTTAAGGAGATCATCATGGTAACTCCTCCGCTCAAGGACGGCACTGCAAACAAGGATATTCTTGTTGCAGCGGCGCTCTGCGGAGTTGACAAAATCTACCTTGCAGGCGGCGCGCAGGCTGTAGCGGCGCTCGCATACGGCACCGAGGAGATACCGCGCGTTTCCAAGATCGTAGGCCCCGGCAACATTTTCGTTGCAACGGCGAAAAAGCTGCTTTACGGAACCGTTGACATCGACATGTTCGCAGGTCCCAGCGAGATCCTAGTATTTGCAGATGAAACCGCGAACCCGGTTTACCTCGCGGCTGACCTTATGTCCCAGGCTGAGCACGACAAGCTCGCAAGCGCGATCATGATAACCACCAGCATGGATATTGCAGTACGCACGCAGGCAGAGATAGAGCGCCAGTCCGCGTACCTCTCCAGAAAAGACATCATCGACTACTCCATGACAAACTACGGCGCGATCATCGTCAGCGAGGACAAGGACTACGCCATCGAGCTTGCAAACAAGCTTGCTCCGGAGCACATGGAGGTCGTAGCTGAAAACCCCACCGAGTACATCGGAAAGATCGACAATGTAGGTTCGCTGTTCCTCGGTCAGTATTCTCCGGAGCCTCTCGGCGATTACTATGCGGGTCCGAACCACGTTCTTCCCACCAGCGGGACCGCACGTTTCTTCTCACCGCTCGGCGTAGACAGCTTCGTAAAGCGCTCCAGCTACATCTGCTACACAAAGGACGCTCTGCTTGACGCGGCAGACGACATTATACTCATCGCCGAGCGCGAGAAGCTCACCGCGCATGCAAATTCCATCAAGGTGCGCAAGGAAGGCTGACGATGAAAGCTATGAACAGAACCGCAGAAATCACCAGAAAAACCAGGGAAACAGACATTAAGATAAAGCTGGACCTCGACAAAAGCGGCGAAGTCAGCATTGATACGGGCATAGGATTCCTCGACCACATGCTGACTGCGCTTGCAGTCCACGGCGGATTCTCTCTTTCCGTAAAGTGCGCCGGCGACCTTAACGTTGACGGTCACCACACTACCGAGGATATCGGTATCGTGCTCGGAATGACCTTCCGTGAAGCCCTCGGCGACAAATCCGGCATTATGCGCTATGGAAGCGCGTTCATTCCGATGGACGAGTCGCTTGCATTCTGCTCGCTTGACATCAGCGCGAGACCGTTCCTCGTGTTCAACGCGCAGTTCACAAACGAGCGCGTCGGCGAGTTCGACACCTGCCTTACCGAGGAGTTCATGCGCTCCTTTGCGTTCAATGCGGGGATAACCCTGCACCTTCGCGTGGAGTACGGCAGCAACGACCACCACAAGATAGAAGCGCTGTTCAAGGCTCTTGCATACGCCCTCAAGGCGGCTGTAAAGCGCAATACGGACGGCTCCGTTGTGTCCACAAAGGGAGTTCTTTAATGCAGGGGTATAACCTCATCGTGGTTTTTTCGCCGGACAGAGAGAAAATGCTCATGTGCCGCCGGATAAAGGAGCCTTACAAAGGGCTTATAAACTTTGTCGGCGGAAAAATAGAGCCGGGCGAGAGCGGCAGTCACGCCGCCTACCGCGAACTATTCGAGGAAACGGGAATATCAGACCGGGATATAAAACTAATTCACCTGATGGATTTCAGCTATCCGCTGGATCCCTGTTACGTGGAGGTCTACGCGGGGCAGCTCATACATGACGCCGCAGTAAAAGGCGACGAAAATCCGTTGTTCTGGAGCGGGCTGGACTGCGACTTTTTCGATATGAAGCAGTACGCCGGTGAAGGCAACATCGGGCACATCATGGAGCATGTGAAGCTGAATTCCGATAAGATATTCCTGAATACGAAAGGAACGACACTATGATTGCGATAATTGACTACGGCGCAGGAAACCTGTTCAGCGTTAAAAACGCTCTTGACTTCCTCGGACTTGAGAACAAGATAACCAACAGCGCCGCCGACCTCAGCGCCGCCGACCGCCTGATACTTCCCGGCGTAGGAGCCTTCCCGGACGCGATGAGAATGCTCGGTGAGACCGGGCTGATCGGCGTTATCAAGGAGGAGGTACGGAAAAAGCCGCTCCTCGGGATCTGCCTCGGAATGCAGATGCTGTTCGAAAAGGGCTACGAATTCGGCGAAACTGACGGCCTCGGGCTTATTCCCGGAAGCGTTAAGCTCATGCGTCCGGCAGGGGAGCTGCCTGTTCCGCACATCGGCTGGAACTCACTGGAGAAAAATGTTCCGTGCAGACTTCTAGACAGGTGCGCCGATGGTGAGTACGTTTATTTCGTGCACAGCTACGCCGCCGAGTGCGACAGCAAGTACATTGCGGCATGGTGCGACTATGGAATGAAGGTCCCGGCGCTGGTGTTCTGCGGAAACGTATACGGGGCGCAGTTCCACCCGGAAAAGAGCGGCGAGACGGGGCTGAATATTCTCAGATGTTTTGCTGAATTATAAAGAACTATTGCGTATAAGTTTTGCTTTATGTAATACATCCTACAAAAAGGAGAAAATGAATGGTAATACTTCCGGCTATTGATATAAAGGACGGGAACTGCGTCCGCCTTTTCAAGGGAGACTACGGAACAGTTCAGAAGGTCGCTGACAGCTACATGGATACCGCGCGCGGTTTCGAAGCTTCCGGCGCGGAGTGGGTTCACATGGTAGACCTCGACGGTGCAAAGGACGCGACTCAGCAGAACAAGGATATTTTCATCGACGTAGCGAAGAACACGAAGCTAAAGGTAGAAGTCGGCGGAGGTATCCGCAGCCTTGACGTCGTGGAAATGTACCTCAACGCGGGTATTTCCAGGGTAATAATCGGCTCGGCGGCGGTCAAGGATCCCGAGTTCGTAAAGCGCGCCGCGAAGGAATTCAGGGGCCGCATAGCGGTAGGTATCGACGCCAAGAACGGATTCGTTGCAACAGAGGGCTGGCTCGAGACCAGCGGAGTGAACTACATAGACCTCGGCGTTGAAATGTGCCGCGCGGGAGTTCAGTATTTCATATTCACAGACATAGACAAGGACGGTACCCTCAGCCGCCCGAACCACTTCAAGACAAAGAAGCTCCAGGAAACGCTTGCGCCCCTCGGCGGAAACGTCATTGCAAGCGGCGGGATAAAGACCATCAACAACATAAAGACGCTGAAGAAGAATAGAATTTACGGAGCCATCTGCGGCAAGTCCATCTATTCCGGCAGCCTTGACCTTGCTCAGGCTGTGCGTCTAGCGAAGTAAAGGAGCAGCCATGTTAGCTAAAAGGATAATCCCATGCCTTGACGTCCGCAACGGCAAGGTCGTAAAGGGCGTGAATTTCGAGGGCATAAAGGACGTAGGCGACCCGGTGGAGCTTGCGATCGAATACAACAGTCAGGGCGCGGACGAGCTTGTATTCTATGATATAACGGCTTCCTACGAGGGAAGGGGCGTTATGCTCGACGTGGTAAAGCGCACTGCGCAGCAGGTGTTCGTGCCTCTGTGCGTCGGAGGCGGCATCGGTTCGGTGCAGGATTTTCGCGATACGCTCCGCGCGGGAGCCGACAAGGTTTCTGTCAATTCGCAGGCGGTCAAGAATCCGAAACTCATCAGCGACGCTGCTGAGATATTCGGCAGCCAGTGCGTTGTTGTCGGCATAGACGCCAAGCGAAGCGGCAAGGGCGGCTATAATGTATTCATAAACGGCGGCAGAGTCGACATGAATCTCGACCTCGGCGACTGGGTAAAGGAGATAGAGGAGCGCGGAGCCGGCGAAATATGCCTGAATTCCATCGACACCGACGGAGTACGCGGCGGTTTTGACCTTGACATGCTGAATTTCGTATGCAGCCGTGTGAAGATTCCGGTAATTGCGAGCGGCGGGTGCGGTTCTATTGATCACTTCTCAGAGGTATTTGAAAAGACTGCAAGCTCTGCGGCGCTGGCGGCTTCGCTGTTCCATTTCGGAGAGCTCACCGTTGACGAGGTGAAGGAGCATCTTCGCCAGCACAATATTCCAGTCAGAACATCTGCGAGGGCTTGATATGGGACTTTTTTCTGCAAAACCCAGCGTAAACGCTCAGAAGATCATCGGCTGGCTGGGCTGTGAGTGCGAGTATTTTCCGGCGGGAAAACCCGCGCAGTTTATTAGCTCCACTTATGAGGACGCGTTCGCTAAAAAGGAAATGGGCGGATACACTCCGGTCATAATAGTGGTAAACGACGTGCTTTCTGAATGGTTCGACATGCTACGTGAGGACTCCGGAACCTCTCCGGAGGATCGCCGCAGGGAACTGCTCAGCGCTGAGCTTCCGAACGCGCAGGAATGGTTCACCGAAAGGCTTTCGGAAATGAAGGCAACGTACGGCGAGTACTGGAACGAGATCACCGCTGATTCCGGGAACTGCGGCGATAAAATCGACAAACTATCAGGTTTCGTTGATTTCGGGACAAAGAAAGCCGCAGAGGTCGTAATAGCTAAGATCCCAACGGAAAATCCCTGGGAGGTTTTCGCATGGCTGCCATTCGGCGGCTGGAACGAGTGTCCCGATCCTGAAATCATGATGGCGGTAGGGAAATACTGGTTTCAGAAATTCGGAGCGGTTCCCGCTGTTATTTCTCACGATATACTCGAGTTTGTTGCACAGCCGTTAAGAGACAGAAGCGCTGCCGTAGGTCTTGCGCTGGAGCAGTACGCTTTCTGCAATGATATTATCGATCAGGGATGCCAGGAAGTCTGCATCCTTGCAGACATGCTTGCAAAGTCGTCGGTCTGGTTTTTCTGGTGGGATTGATACTTGCATTTTGCTTGAAAATGTGATATACTATTATTGCATGGTTCTCATATCAGAATCAGCATTATGAAAAGCTAGTGAGGATCAGTAATGGAATTGAACATAATCAGCGACTGCACCGAATCGCAAGTCAACAAAGTCGTTAAAGTCACCAGGATCACCGTCGCAGCGGTCAGAAATGAGAAATACATGTTTGTAAAGCAGCGCGGCAAGAGTACGATGGAGCTTCCGGGTACCCAGCTGGTGGAGGGAGAAAACACGGCAAAGGCGCTGCGGAGAGTGCTTGAAGGCATGCTGGGCGTTACGGAGCATGCAGCACAGTTCGTCTGCCCGTATTCTGTAACAGACGGCAAGGACGTGCAGTATGGCATACTGTATCGAGCAGAGATAATTGAAATGGGACCTTTCCCGCATTCCGGGCTTGCAGGCGTGTATTACTTAGATACTCCGCCGGAGGACAACGATAAGTGGAGTTTCCCGGAAACAGACAAGCTTCTGTTTGAAGAAGCATTTAGAAAGTAAGGTACATATGGACGTTAAGAAGTATTTCAAGAAATCCGGGCTTATCCCGGCGATAGTTACCGACGCTGAGAACGGCGAGGTACTCATGCTTGCCTATATGAACGAGGAGAGCCTCCAGAAAACACTGGAGACCGGTTACACATGGTTCTGGAGCCGCTCCCGTCAGGAACTCTGGAACAAGGGCGCGACCTCTGGTCATTTCCAGAAGGTGGTTGAGATGTACAGCGACTGCGACGACGATACTCTGCTGATAAAGGTCATTCAGACCGGGGCGGCCTGTCACACCGGACACAGAAGCTGTTTTTTCACGCGCATAAAGTAAGAAAATCCGCTGCTGTATTTGATAGGTACAGCAGCTTATTCAGTTTAAACATAAATTCAAAGGAGAAATTAACATGATGGACGCATTCAAGGATATGTACGACGTAGTTGTAGACCGCAGGGCAAACCCGCAGGAGGGTTCCTATACCTGCTATCTGTTCGATAAGGGAATCGACAAGATACTCAAGAAGTGCGGCGAGGAGTGCACAGAGATGGTCATTGCCGCAAAGAACAGCGACAAGGACGAGCTTGCAAACGAGATTAACGACCTGCTGTACCATATGATCGTTATGATGGTAGACCGCGGCGTGACCGTCGAGGACATCGAGAAGATCATGGTAGAGCGCAGCAAGAAGATCGGCAATCTCAAGCAGTTCCATGTGAGCGATCACAACACCTGATATGGAGCTTACAAGATTTATCGACGACTACGCCGACGACATCTACGCGCTGGCGCTGATCACAACAAAGAATTTCGATTCCGCAAAGGAGATCTTCGTGCGGAATTGTTTTTCATGTTCGGAGACAGATGATAACACCGAGCTTCCGGCGATGCTGAAAAAGGCGTACCCCATGTGCCGCGAGGCCGAGGGAAACGATTCGGCAGTCACCCTTACCGGCATAGAGCTTGACGGAAAGAAACAGCAGCTTCTGGAATCCGTGCTGAGGCAGCCGTTTATTGTTCGCGCGATAATACACATGCGCTGGGAGAACGACCTGGAGCCTGAGCAGATCGCGAAGCTGACCGGGGAAAGCCTGCGTTACGTGAATAATACCCTGGAGGAACTTCCCGAGGAACTCACACGGGAACTTGACAAGAGCTACAAGGATATCTGTTTCAGGATAAAAGCGGACGACAAACTGAAATCCTACGTTATCCGCAGCATGAATTCCGGCAAGAAGCGTCAGTTTGAAATAAAGGGCGAGGCTGTTCCTGCCCACAAATGGACGAAGCAGCAAAAAACGGTTATTATCATTGTGGCTGCGGTCATCACCGTGGTTATATGCATTGTTGTGCCGCTCATCGAGAGCTACTACCAGATGAGGAAGGACGAAAATTTCGAGTCTTTTGAAAATGTTGCTACCGAAGATATGTTCCGTTATACTTCCGAATCGCCTTCCATTCCCGATGATCAGTTAAACCTGACAGGTTCTGATAGTTAAAATTTCTTAAAAAATCGAAAAAGTACTTGATTTTTTTGTTAAAATATGCGAAAATATATACTGTATAGGTATGGGAGCTATTATCCCGCGCCTGAACAAAAAAATTAAAGGGACGTGTGCAGATGGCGCAGTTTTTCAATTTCAAAGGGGATTATTTCGGGCTGACAGAAAGTGACGTTCAGAAGAACATCGACCTGTACGGCTATAATATATACACCAAAAAAGAGCAGCCGCGAGAGAGATTCAACCCGGGCAAGGTGATTTTATCGCCGTCGGCGCTGCTGATGTTCATTGCCGGAGTGCTCAGCTTTTTCAGCAGCGGGATACTCACCGGTATAGTCATCATACTTATCGACATCGCATGGTGTGTGGCAAATATCCGTATCGGTCAGCGTTCGGACGAGCGGCTTGAAGAGTTCCACGAATCAACGGTGATGAAGTATCGTGTGATACGCCAGGGAAAACTGGAGCTTGTCGAAAAGGAATTCATCGTTCCGGAGGATCTGATTTTAGTTCAGGCGGGCGAGAGCGTTCCGGCAGACGCAATGATACAGGAATGCCGCGACCTGACCGTTGACGAAAGCGTGTTCACCGGTTCTAACAAGCCTATGGCAAAGTACGCAGGCGGCATTTCAAAATCGGAACTAAAGCCTACTTTCGTCTACAGCGGAACAAAGATACTGACGGGCGTTGCAGTCTGCAAGGTAAGCGCGACCGGCGTCGACACCAAGTATTACCATAAGGTGGGAGAACCGACTCCGAAGCATTGCTATTACACTACGATGGAGCGTATAATTCAGAAGCTGCTTCCGCTCTGTTCTGCGACGGCGGCTGTCCTGGCGCTCATCTCAATGGTTGCATGGATACTTTACGGCAACGAGGTGTTCGAATCTGCAATGCGCGGTATCACGCTCGGACTTTGTTTCCTTCCGGCGGGTATCGACACGATCATAAGAATCTACTACACAAAATGCGCCTCCGAAATGTCAGGGAAAAGCGCGATCGTAAAATCGCTGTCCGATATCGAGAAGCTGAATTCCATGTCAGTGCTGTGCGTAGAAAAGGAAGGCGCAATCACAAAAAGCCGCCTTGAGGTGCAGACAATCTACACTCCGAGCGAGGAGCTTCTGTATAAGGTTGCAGCTCTTGCATGCGACCCTGACACCACCGACGACGCAGAACGCGCGCTTATGGTAAAGGCGGCTTTCTATGACGAGCGAATTGTCGATGTTTACAACAAAAACAAGTTTATTGAGCGTATTCCTGATACTAACGAGTTCATGAGCGGCGCGCTGTGGGAAGTAGGCGGCTCCAGACTCTACTGCATTAAGGGTACTCCTGAGCAGATACTCCCGCTGTGTAAATTCCGCGGCGAAGAGCTTTTCGCTGCCCAGAAGATGAAGAAGGAGTATTATTCCCATGGCTGGCAGGTAATGGCGATTGCCTGCGCCGACGCCGAGGAACGCGACTGCGACGAAACAGCCGGATTCGCTTATACGTTTGTTGGATTTATTGCGTTCTCCTCGCCGATAAGGGATTCTGTTCCGAATGCGGTCAAGACATGCCAGCGTGCCGGAGTTCGCGTTGTGATGTTCACCGAGGATAATGCGGAATCCGCAGCGGCTACCGGAAAGATGATTGGACTTTCAGGGAAGGTAGTCACTGGAAAGAGCATTTCAGAATCCGTAAAATACGGCACCGAGCTTCCGCTTGACGCTGACATCTATGCAAGGGTAACTCCCGAGCAGAAGCTGTACGTGATCGAGCAGATGAAAAAGAGCGGCCAGACAGTTGCAATGACCGGAACCAGACCCGAGGACGCCGAAGCGATGGAACGTTCCGATATCGGCATAACGATTTCGGAAAACACTACCGGGAGCGCATACGAAGCCGCCGACGTCATTATGCACGATGATAATTTCTCGGCGATTGCCGGTATGATCGCGTCGGCGCGGCAGGTTCACCGTAATATCAAGCGGGCAAGCGCTGTCATGATTTCAGGGTATCTGGCACTGGTGCTGCTGAATATGCTGAATCTTTTCGGCGACGCTCAGCTGATGCTGAATCCAGCGATTATTGCTATACTTACGATGTTCGTGCTTCCGGCGGCAGCGCTTGCCGACCTGGACAATCATGCTGATATGAAGGGCTTCATGCCGCCGTCTGAGTTCATCACGACCAGCAGGATAAACTACCGGTTCATTTTGCTTGCAGTCATTGTGGGAGCGCTCTGCGGAGCGGTTTCGATTGCTTCGTACATGTTTATGTACAATGGTACGAATGTCGAGTTCGCCAGAAGCTGCGCACTGCTTTCGTTCGGGTTCTGCACGTCTTTGTTTACGTTTATTAACTTGGCTCCGGGAAATCCCTTCGTTGGATTTGCCTCCGCCGGTAAACCGGCGGTTATTGGCGTTCTTACACCCGCTGTAACTTCGGTTCTGCTTGTGTTCATTCCAGGTGTAAATACTATTTTCGGTATGACCGGAATCGACATTCTGGCAACGTTTATCTCAATTATGACGGGCGTTATTCCTGCGCTGGCCTACGTGGTCGTGCGTTCGATAGTCAAATTTGATTAAGGAGTTCATATGAAAAAAGTTCTGGGATATCTGAAACTAATTCTTTGCGGAATGGTTTTCGGTGTTGCAAACGTTATCCCCGGAGTATCCGGCGGAACAATGCTGGTGGTCTTTGGAATCTACGATCAGCTTACAGAGGCTATTTCAGGCGTGAAAGCAATCATCAAAAATATTGTTTTCCTGATATTCTTCGGAGCAGGCGCCGGAGTCGGCATACTTGGTTTTGCTTCACTTATTAAGTACCTGTTCGATAATTTTGGCGTTCAGACCGACATGTATTTTATCGGTCTGATACTCGGAAGCGTTCCGATGATTTATCACATGGGAACCGCCGAAAAAAAGGTAAAGCCGCTCTGTATTCTTCCGCTTGTTCTGGCGATGTGCGTCGTTATCGGACTTACAATGCTGAACGGCTACATGGAAGCGAACGAGCTTATTCCCGCTGCCGAGGCGGTTGAGGGATTCAGCACTTTCATGACTGTTAAACTCCTGGTTTGCGCGTTCATCGCTGCGGTGGCGATGATAATTCCGGGACTGAGCGGCTCTTTTGTAATGATGCTTCTCGGAGTTTACAATACGGTCATCAATGCGATACAGATAAAGGCGCTTAATTTCTACGTGATCATTCCGGTGGGCGTGGGCGTTCTACTCGGAGTTATCCTGGGCGCGAAGCTTATCTCCACGCTGATAAAGAAGTACAAACTGATGGTTTACAGCGTGATAATGGGTCTTGTTATCGGCTCTGTCTATGCGATACTTCCTTCAGGATTCGGATTTAATATCCAGACTGGATACGGATTTGTATGTCTGCTGTTTGGCGTGCTTACTTCAGTTCTCGTTGAGAAGCTCGGAAAGACTACTGAAACATCGCAGGCTGACTGAACATAATTAAGGCTGGGAACGGATAATTCCCAGCCGTTTATTATATCCGGTTCTTGATTTTTTGCAGCGCACCTTTTTCCAGCCGGCTGACCTGAGCCTGACTTATTCCTATCTCCTTAGCGACTTCCACCTGAGTTTTCCCGCGGAAAAAACGCAGATCGAGAATGTGCTTCTCACGGTCGCCCAGCGCATGTATAGCCTCCTTCAGCGAGATCTCGTCGAGCCAGTTGTCGTCATCGTTATGATCGCCTAGCTGATCGAGGACGTAGATAGTATCGCCGGATTCTGAGAACACAGGCTCGTAAAGCGAGATCGGTTCGCTGACTGCTTCGAGAGCGATAACCACTTCGGAGCGTTCCGCGCCTATTTCTTTGGCGATCGCTTCGATTGTAGGCTCCCTGCCGTTTGCCGAGGTGAGGCGTTCCCGCGCCTGCATAGCCCGGTAAGCGAGATCCCTCATTGAGCGGCTGACGCGCACCGGCGAATTGTCGCGAAGGTAGCGCCGGAGTTCTCCCTGTATCATCGGAACGGCATAGGTTGAGAACCTGACCGGCTGAGTGATGTCGAAGTTGTCTATTGCCTTGATCAGACCGATACACCCGACCTGAAACAGGTCGTCAGGACCTTCGCCGCGCCCTGCGAACCGCTGGATCACGCTCAGAACCAGCCGGAGATTTCCATTGATAAGCTCCTCACGTGCCTGCATGTCGCCCTGCTTTACTTTTTTCAGCAGCTCCATCTTCTCGCTTTCGCGGAGCACCTTGAGCTGCGAGGTATTTACGCCGCTGATTTCAACCTTGTTGTAATACAAATAAACCACTCCCGACCTGCTTGATTTTGTACAAGTAGTATTGTCAGGAAGTGGTTTTTCTATTCTGTGAAATTTTACCTGTTTAGTTGCAGACCCGTTCGAGTTCTTCGCGAAGCTGCTTTATAATGCGCTTTTCCAGCCTTGAAATATAGCTCTGGGAAATCCCGATTTCGTCGGCGACTTCTTTCTGTGTTTTCTCTCTGCCTCCCTTCAGCCCGAACCGCATTTCCATGATCTGGCGCTCCCGCGGAGTCAGATGGTTTACAGCGTCGTGGAGCAGCTTCTTTTCGGTTTCGTCCTCGATTCGGGCGTTTACGCAGTCGCTGTCCGTGCCGAGAACATCTGAAAGAAGCAGCTCGTTGCCGTCCCAGTCAACGTTCAGCGGCTCGTCTATTGAGATCTCGCAGCGGCGCTGGCTGGTTTTTCTTAGGTACATCAGTATTTCATTTTCAATGCAGCGGGAAGCGTAGGTCGCAAGCTTTATATTACGATTCACGCTGAATGTGTTTACCGCTTTGATAAGTCCGATGGTGCCGATCGAAACAAGGTCGTCAAGACCTACGCCAGTGTTCTCGAATTTTTTAGCGATGTAAACCACCAGCCGCAGGTTGTGAACGATAAGAGTTTCACGGGCAGCCGCGAAGTCTGTTTCAAGCAGCTTGAACGCCTGCTCTTCCTCCTCCCGGGTGAGGGGCGGGGGAAGCGACTCGGAGCCGTTTATGTAATACACGCCGGTATCGCCGCCGGAAGCGTACTTTATAAACGCTTCAAGTCCTTCGTCCAGCAGTTTCTTCAAAAAATCGAGCATGATAATTCCTCCTGTTTTATATAATGATGTTGGGATCAAATATGCAGTCGGCTCCGGAGATGGGCTCACGAGTTACCCCCACAAGGACGTCAGCAGGTTTTTCGTTGATAAGAACCTCGGCAGAGAATACCGGTACCACGCCTTCTGAGGTTATGGTGCGGCAGGGAGCCAGCCTGAGCCCCTCCAGCCCCTCTGAACAGCCGTTAAGATAGTTCGTGACCTGCGGGGGAGATATTTCAGCCACCTTGCCTATTGACGTGATCACAACAGGTTTACCGGTGAAGCTGTCCCGTAGTGAGTTTCCAGTGTCCGCAAGGCCGTCCAGAGTGACTTCCGCGGCGCCGTTTCGGATTCTAACGACCGCGTGGCTCTGCGGTTTTCTTCTGTCTATTATCGTTCTGAATACGCGGAAGCCTCCATACAGAGCGGCTGTAAACAGTGCAGCGGCAATGATCGGGATATCAAAATACGCAGTACCATTTCGCACGAATATACCCGCCGGAGCCGCAATGTTCCACAGAGCAGTCATTGCTCCGCCAAAAATGAAGCTCACGACCAGGAATGACAGCGAGCTGATAAGAAAGTCGATTTTGTTCTGCCTGCCAAAGGCGGCGAAAGTTATGCCTATCCCAAGCGCTATTTTGATCAGCACGCATAGAATCGGGTTCAAATCCGGAACAAGAATCAGCAGCGAACCGACCGCTCCCACGGCCGAAGCAAGGAGAACTCGCCGCGGGGAAACTTTGCGTCGCAGCATGAGCGAGGTTCCGCGAACCAGAAAGTAGTTTATGTAGAGATTCACCACTAAAAGGACGTCAATATATATAACCAAAGCCATCACCAACTTGTACACTTTCTTTTACTATTATATATTCATTCGTCTGAGAAATATGTCATAATGCGGCAGTATTTTCTGAGCAGAATTGCCGCGTAAAATAAAAAAAGGGCGTGCAGCAAAGAAAGCTGCACGCCGCGTGTATTGAAATGTCAGTCTCTGTTGAATTCTGCAAGCTCAAGACCGGGATTCTTGTCGAGCGCCCACTTGATGTTCCACTCGCTGGTGAATATCAGCAGGTAATTGCCCTTGACATCCTGAATAAGCTTGGTATCGGAGGTGAGCACCAGCTTCTGAAGCTCGTCAAGACCTCCTTCAAGGTGCTTCTGGCTGGTTATCCAGCGGATATGCTCGTATGGCAGACCTTCGCGGATTATGTCAACGTTGTACTCGTTCTTGAGACGGTACTCAAGCACTTCAAATTGCAGGACGCCGACAACGCCTACGATTACTTCCTCAAAGCCGCTCTGCGGTTCGGAGAATATCTGGATAGCGCCTTCCTGGGCTATCTGGGTGGTACCCTTTATGAACTGCTTGCGCTTGAGGGTGTCCTTCTGGCGGATACGCGCAAAGTGCTCCGGAGCGAATGTCGGGATACCTTCGAATTTAACCTTTTTCTTAGGCGAGCACAAGGTGTCGCCGATTGAGAAAACTCCTGGGTCAAACACGCCCATAATGTCTCCGGCGTACGCTTCGGAAATTACCTCGCGTTCGCTCGCCATCATCTGCTGAGGCTGAGAGAGCCGCATGGTTCTGCCGTTCTGAACGTGCAGTACTTCCATATCCTTGTCGAACTTGCCGCTGCATATGCGCATGAACGCGATACGGTCGCGGTGAGCCTTGTTCATGTTAGCCTGGATCTTGAATATGAACGCGGAGAACTCCGGGTCGAACGGGTCAACTATTCCATCGGGAGTGCTGCGGGGCAGTGGGGAAGTGGTCATTTTAAGGAAGTGCTCAAGGAACGGCTCAACGCCGAAATTCGTCAATGCAGAACCGAAGAACACCGGTGAAAGCTTGCCCTTGCTGACAAGATCCATGTTGAACTCTTCGCTTGCGCCGTCAAGCAGCTCGACGTCCTCGGACAGCTTTTCGTAGTTGTGCTCGCCGATAAGGTCGGCAAGTGAAGCGTCTGAAAGGTCGGCTTCTGTTGCGGCAACCTCGCGTGTGCCGTTGTTTGCCTCGAACGAGATTATGCGTCGCTTTTCGCGTTCGTAAACGCCCTTGAACTCCTTGCCGGAACCGATGGGCCAGTTGACCGGATAGGTCTTTATGCCGAGTTCAGTCTCGATCTCATCGAGCAGGTCGAAGGGGTCGCGGGCTTCGCGGTCCATTTTGTTGATGAATGTGAAAATCGGGATATTGCGCATTACGCAAACCTTGAACAGCTTACGGGTCTGGTTCTCAACGCCCTTTGCCGCGTCGATCACCATTACAGCGCTGTCCGCCGCCATCAGGGTACGGTAGGTATCCTCGGAGAAGTCCTGGTGTCCGGGGGTGTCGAGGATATTTATGCAGTAACCGTCGTAGTTGAACTGCATTACAGATGAGGTTACTGAGATACCTCTCTGCTTTTCAATTTCCATCCAGTCGGAAACTGCGTGCCGGGTGTTCTTTTTGCCTTTAACTGCGCCAGCGAGGGAGATTGCGCCTCCGTAAAGCAGGAACTTTTCAGTGAGCGTCGTTTTACCCGCGTCCGGGTGAGAGATAATCGCAAATGTGCGGCGTCTTTCGATCTCGTGTCTTAAATCAGCCATGTGTCTACTTCCTTTATTCTTAATTATTTTATTTCTGGGTCGTTTTCTGTCTGCTGCTCCATGTCGTAAAGCATTTTTTCTGTCTCGCCGTCCTGAGGCTCTTCAATGCCCTTGTTTTTCATTGTAAGGGTGAAGAACAATCCAACGATGATCGGCAGGTAGAACGTCATGATACGCCAGAGCATCATAGCGGTATTGACATAATGCTCGCCGAATATGTCCTTGAAAAAACCGTGATAGCCCAGCTCAGCGCCTCCCATAGCTCCGGGCAGCGGAATGAAGGATGATATCATCAGAACATACGCCTGGTAGCTTATGATCTGAAGGAGACTGGTTCCCTCAAGACCGAATCCACGGTAAAGCACATAAGAAATGCTTAAAAAGAGTGTGAGCTGAATAAACGTGAAAAATACGGATTTAAGCAGCAGCGGAATGTTCTTTTTCAAATATTTGAAATTGTTGTAGAACTTGTTCACCTCACGCGTGAAGTATACGCGCCACTTGATCGGCCGTTTTACAATATGCATTCTAGTAAGCAGGGATATGAGCCAGTTTGCGAATTTCAGCGTACCTTTGCGAAATAATGCAATAGCTATAAGCGCCACGATTACCGCAGTGTTGATTATAAACCCGATAAGTACGAACGGCATAAGACCTTTCTGTTGGAGATCGTCGCCAAAATGTTTGTATCCGACAGCGAGGGTAAAAATCGAATAGCCGGTAAGCACGAACTGATAGACGATAAATCTGCTGAGCAGCGCGGTAATTCCACAACCAAGCGGCACGCCGAATTTCACAAGATAGTACGCCTGCATTGGCTGCCCACCCGTAGAGGAGGGAGTAATACAATTGAAGTACTGCCCGATGATGGTAGTAAGCCAGCTATTCCAGAATTTCATTTTAGGGTGCATCGATTTCAGCATAACATGAATTGTTGAAGCTTCACTGAGCCAATATCCAATCATGAATACAACGCAGATAATGAGTGCTCCTTTGTTTATTTTTGACAGTGCAGCCACGACATTATCAATGCTGTCTACAAATACTAGATAAACAATCATTATAACGAAAGCGACAGCGCAGATGATCAGATTGGCTTTTTTGCTGATCTTTTTCTTCTTCATTTATTCATACCTCAAAATTGGTTCCTCTGAAAAGTCCACAAAGATTATTATAGTATATTTTTACGCTGTTGTCAATAGCTTTTACATTATATGGCACTACAAAAAATTGTAGTGCTACAATAGATATTGTACAAAATAAGAAAAAAGATTGAGAGACAGACCAAAATAGATCATAACAGATTCTATTCTTTTCTTCATGTGATGACCTTAATCAGCAGCTATAATACCATCTCGCTCGGTCTAATAATCGTTCGACGTTTCTCTTGGCTGGCTTTTTCCCGTTGAATTTCTTTCTATCTTTCGTGTCCAAAATCGTTGACAAACTTACACTGAATATATAAAAAAGCATTGACTAAATAAACGAAATATGCTAAAATATAATATGAATATTTATGAAACAGGATTGATAACAATGAATAAAGGAAAGATAATAGTACTTGAGGGACTTGACGGCTGCGGTAAATCCACCCAGCTTAATATACTTTTCAATAATTTGCAGAGCGCAGGAAAAACCCGGCTTATCAGCTTCCCGAATTACGAGAGCAGCACCGGACGGGTCGTGTCTGAATATTTGCAGGGGACAATACCCTGCGAGGGCGCTGCCGGAGCCTACGCAGCGTCGGGATTTTACGCCTCCGACCGATATGCAAGCTACGTCACCGATTGGAAAAACGACTACGAAAACGGCTCTGTTATCGTATCCGGACGTTATACGACATCTAATGCTATATATCAGATGACGAAGCTCCCGCGCGAACAGTGGGACAGCTTCCTCGCCTGGCTGAAGGACTACGAGTATACGCGGCTTGGACTTCCTGAGCCGGATCTTGTTTTGTTTCTGGATATGCCGATTGAGATATCGCAGAAGCTGCTATCTGCGCGCTACAACGGCGACGAAAGCAAAAAGGATATCCACGAGAGCAACGCAGCATTCCTCAGGAGCTGCCGCGAAAGCGCTCTCTATACGTCAAAGCGCTGGGGCTGGAAGACCATTCAGTGCTCTGACGGGACTGCTCCGCTTCCCATTGAGGATATCGCCCTCAGAATAAAGAAAGAAACAGAGGAAATCTGATGGCTGAATTTGATTTCAGACCGCCTCAGCTATCCGACAGGGAATGGGCAGTTAAACTGCTTGCCGAATCGGATTTCCGCGGCTGTCTGTACACTTTTGGAAACAACTATGTCTGGCGTAATGCCTACAACGCGGAAATATGCAGGTTCGAAGATTTCTACCTGCTGAAAAACACCGACCACACCAGCGGCACGCCGCGCTTCCTATATCCGTCTGGAAGTGGAGATATCCGCAGATTGATTCCCGCATTAAAATGCTATTGCAGGGAGCTGAACATTCCACTGCTCATGACCGCAAACGCTGAATGCACAGCGGTTTTGAAGTCACTGTACCCGGACGTGAGCGCCGTTGCCGACCGCGACGGATTCGACTATGTTTACAATTCTTCTGATCTTGCTGAGCTGAAAGGGAAGCGCTATCATTCGAAACGGAATCACTTGAATCGCTTCTACGAGAACGACTGGTCGTTTGAACCGATAACCGCCCACAATATCCCTGAGTGCCGCGATGTGCTCGCTAAATGGCTGAAATCAGGCGAGCCTGACGAAGAAAAATCCGTGGAAGCAGATGTGGTAAGCGAAAGCCTCGATTACTTCACGGACCTGAATTATACAGGCGGACTTCTTCGCGTAAATGGCGAAGCGCAGGCGTTCACATTCGGCGAACCTTCCGCCGCAGATACGTTCGTAGTTCATGCGGAAAAAGCCCTGCTGAATTATCAGGGCGCATACACCGCAGTGAACTGCGAGTTCGCCAAAACGCTCGCCGACCGATTCGCCTATATAAACCGTGAGGAGGACACAGGCTCAGAAGGGCTTCGTAAAGCCAAGCTGTCATATCACCCCGCTTTCCTTGAAGAAAAATATCTGATAACATTTTCGGAGGTATAATTATGATATACGTATTTTTAGCTGACGGATTCGAAGAAACAGAGGCTATAGCGCCTATTGATATGCTGCGCCGCGCAAAGCTCGATGTAAAGCTTGTCGGAGTCGGTACGTCCACACCCACGAGCTCTCACGGTATCAGGGTCACTGCCGACCTTACAGAAGCCGAAGTAAAGCTGGACAGCTCTGTACAGCTCATCGTGCTCCCCGGCGGCATGCCAGGAACCCTTAATCTTGAGAAATCTCCGGTTGTTCAGTCAGCAATAAAGTACTGCGTTGAAAACGGAATTCCGGTTGGTGCGATATGCGCCGCGCCTGCGATTCTGGGCAAGCTCGGACTGCTGAACGGCAGAAAAGCCGTTTGCTTCCCCGGCTTTGAACAGTACCTTACAGGAGCTGAAGTCCTGAACAAGCTGTGCGTTACCGACGGTCAGTTCACGACCGCATGCGGCGCTGGTGCGGCGATCGAGTTCGGTCTGGAACTTGTCAAGGTTCTCTGCGGCGAAAAGAGATCAACAGAGCTTCGCTCTGCCATAGTAGCCGACAGATGAACATTCCGGACGAAAAGAAGGCGCTCCGCAGGGAACTTATCCAGCGCCGCAGGAACATGCCTGACGATGTGAAATCTGCCGCTGACTCACGGATATTTGATCGACTGATTCCGCTTCTTGAAAAGTGCAGCTCCGTATTCACCTATGTCTCGACTGAGATAGAAGTCGATACCCGGCAGCTCATGAAATGGTGTTTTGAGCATGGTAAAACCGTTGCTGTGCCAGTTTCCGGCGATTCGGAACTTACATTTTACCCTATCCGTTCATTTGAAGAGCTTTCCGTTGGCAGGTTCAATATTATGGAACCTGTTGACAGAAGCGTCCCGGCAGTGCCAGACAGCGATTCGCTATGCATTGTTCCGGCGCTTTGCTGCGATCGCGGAGGACTGCGGCTTGGCTACGGCAGGGGATACTATGACAGATTCCTTGCGGGATTCCCCGGGAAGTCGGTCGTGATATGCTATTCGGATTTTGTGATGAAAGTACCCGCCGAGCCTCACGACATGAGGTCGGACGAGATCATCACAGAATAAAGCAAATACATGAGGAAAATATATGGATAAGAACAACTTTGATCAGCTCGGGTTTCCGGTGAACGACAACTCCGATGATTTCGGAACGACCCGGGAACTCAACAGCATACATGACGCGGACCCCGAGGATCCTTCCGGGATCGCGCCGCGTGACCGCTTCACAGAAATGAACAGCGCGGACGATCCGGGCAGCACCCGCATGATGGATTCCCTTACCGCACCTGACGAAACAGAAGCGGCACCGGCTGCAAATCCCGTCAGGAAACGCAAAAAACGCCGCAAAAAGAAGAAATATACAAATCACACGCGCACGATGGGACATGTTTTCCTGGGGGTTGTTCTTTCGGTTGCCGCTATCTGCGTGGGAGTTTTCCTCGCGTGGAAGGTGATAGTAGGTCTGATGGACTACACCGGAATGGCAAAAAAGAGCCATGAAGCAGATATTGTGATCGACAGTACGATGAATGTCGACGATATTGCCGAAACTCTGCATGAAAATGGTATCATTGAAATGCCGTGGCTGTTCAAGACGTACATTAACATGAAGAACGAGTCGGAAGGCTTTCTCGACGGTGAGTACACCGTCAATTCCACCATGTCCTACAGCAACATTATAACATTGCTGAAAACTGTTCGTCAGTACACAAACACCGTTACTGTAATGATTCCCGAGGGTTACAACGCGCAGCAGATAGGTCAGCTTCTTGAGGAAAACCTCGTCTGCCGTGCTGATGATTTCGAGAAGTACTACCGCTCCAAGCTGGAAAAATACGACTTTGAGGAGCAGATCACCGTTACTGAAAATCGCTTCTACGCTCTGGAGGGCTACCTTTTCCCAGATACCTACGAGTTCTATGTTATCGACGATCTCCCAGATAAGCCCAGTATGGACACAAGCCAGTACGCAAAGCAGGCGGCTGAAAAGATGTATTCCAATTTCCAGAATAAGATAACAAAAAAGATGTACGCCCGGGCAAAGGAGCTCGGAATGACATTCGACGAGGTTGTGACCCTTGCTTCCATTATCCAGAAGGAGGGTACAAACGAGGAAAATATGGCGAACATCTCATCTGTATTCCACAATCGTCTTGAGAACATGTACGAATATCCGCACCTCCAGTCTGATACCACCGATAACTATATTGAAGATGTCATTCGGCCGAATATTCCGTCCAGCTCGCTGGCGCTCTACGAGAACGTTATAACAGCTTACGACACTTACACCTGCGTGGGTCTTCCTGCAGGACCTATATGCAGTCCGGGTCTTGAGGCTATCAACGCCGCGCTTTATCCGGCTGAAACAGATTACTATTATTTCCTGAGCAGCAGCGATGGAGTATTCTACTACGCAAGCACGGTTGAAAAGCACGAGCAGAATATTATAGACGCAGCGCTCCGCGAGGAGGAACAGAACTAAATGAACCAGATAGAGCTTCTTGCTCCGGCAGGCGACGAGGAGTGCCTGCGCTCCGCGCTGGACTACGGCTGCGACGCTGTGTACCTTGCCGGTAAAAGCTTCGGAATGCGCGCCGGTGCAAAAAACTTTGACATGGACGGACTCGACCGCGCTGTGCGTTTCGCGCATGAACGCGGCGTAAAGGTTCACCTGACCTGCAATACGATACCGCTCAACAGCGAGATCGAGCAGTTTCCGAAATATATAGCCGCCGCACAGGAATGCGGAGTTGACGCGGCAATAGCGTGCGATCTCGGAGTGATCTCCATGATAAAGCAGTACGCGCCTAAAATGGAGCTTCACATCTCGACCCAGACGGGCGTTGTGAATTATCAGACCGCAATTGAGCTTTACAAGATGGGCGCTAAGCGCGTAGTCCTCGCCCGTGAGGTCGGGCTGGAGGACATCAGGGAGATACGCCGCAGGATCCCGGCAGATATGGAAATAGAAACGTTTGTCCACGGTGCAATGTGCGTCAGCTTTTCCGGAAGGTGCCTGATCTCCGAGTATCTCACCGGGCGCGGGGCAAACCGCGGAGAGTGTGCGCAGCCCTGCCGCTGGAGCTACTACCTCATGGAAGAAAAGCGCCCGAATCAGTTCTTCAAGGTATTTGAGGACGAACGCGGAAGCTACATTCTTAACTCCCGCGACATGTGCATGATCGACCACCTTGACGACCTTATCGACGCGGGCGTTACCAGCTTCAAAATTGAAGGCAGAGCAAAATCGGCATATTATGTAGCCTTGACGGTCAACGCGTACCGTGCGGCTCTGGACAGCTGCCTGAAGGGTGAAAAGCCCCCGAAGTGGGTGCTTGACGAGGTAAACAAGATAAGCCACAGACCTTACAGCACGGGCTTTTTCTACGGAAAGCCGACCGACGGCTCCGGAACGCAGGATCCTAATATTGTCACCAACGGCGGGCAGTATTTTGCCGACAGCGGGTACATGCGGGATTACGATTTCGTGGGCGTTGTCGATTACTGCGAGGACGGCGTGATGCACCTTACACAGCGCAATTACTTCACGCTCAGCGATGAACTGGAGCTCCTTCCGCCTCACGCGGAACCTATTATTTTCAAACCGGAAAGCATGTTCGGCGCTGATGGAACGCAGATAGACATTGCAAGGCGTGCTACAGAAAAACTGTCTATTCCGACGGCGATCGTCGTACCGCCTCACACGATACTTCGTAAGAAAATGAACTGATATTGCAGAAAGGACGGTAATTATGGGAGTTCAGGAATTCAAGTGCCCCGGCTGCGGAGCAAAACTCAAATGGGACGCAGCCGAGCAGAAAATGAAATGCGACTACTGCGACAACACTTATGATATAGCAACTCTTGAGGAATTCGAGCAGGAGGAAAACTCCGCGCCTGTTGAGGAATACGCCTGGGATCCGTATAACGCCCCCGGAGAGGTAACAGGTCTAAAGACCTACATATGCCAGTCCTGCGGCGGAGCTATCACAGTCAGCGACGATTCTGCGGCGACTAGCTGCCCGTACTGCGACAGCCCGGTCGTTCTCAACAACAATGTTACCGGAATGCTCCAGCCTGATCTGATAATTCCGTTCACCAAAACAAAAGAGGAGGCACAGAATGCTCTGCGTAAGTTCTGCAAGGGCAAGCCTCTGCTTCCGCCTACGTTTGTTTCAGAGCACCGTATCGAGGAGATAAAGGGTCTGTACGTTCCGTTCTGGCTCTATGACTGCGACGCTGCGGGAAAAATGCGCTTCGACGCAACAAAGGTCAAGAAATGGTCCACCGACGAATTCGATTACACTCGGACTGAACATTACATGGTTGTCCGCGAAGGCGAGGCGGGATTTGCCGATGTTCCGGTAAACGGCTCCGACAAAATGGAAGCATGCTACATGGAAGCCATCGAGCCGTTTGACGTCTCTGCCGGGAAGCATTTCCAGCAGGCGTATCTCTCAGGATTCCTTGCTGATAAGTACAATGTGGATTCCGTAGCGGCGCAGCCCCGCGCAAACGAGCGCGTAAAGAACGGCATGCAGGAACTGCTCAGAAATACGGTCGTAGGCTATGACACCGTAAGCACTAAAAGCACGAGCATGCATCTCAATACCGGCAGAATCCGCTATGCAATGCTTCCCGTTTGGGTGCTCAGCACAAACTACCGCGGAAAGATATATAAATTTGCAATGAACGCTCAAACCGGAAAGTTCGTTGGAGAGCTTCCGGTAAGCTGGCGTAAGTTCTGGGCGATCTTCGCCGCAATCTCGGTCGGAGTAGGTATTATCGGAACGCTGCTCCAGCTATTTATGTAAGGAGGTGCTGTCATGAAAAGAATCGTTTCCGTTCTCGCGGCAGCTTTCGCCGCGCTGACTGTTTCCACAGCGGCGGGCGCAGCCCCCTTATATGACGCTGAACCATACCAGCCGTTTTCAGTGCTGATAGAATCGAATTCAGTCGATGAAAATACAGAATCTGTCGCACTCGCTGAATACAGCGGAATTGAAAAGCTGTATCTCGAAGATAATGTAGCTCTTATCGATGAACCAAGCACAGAAGTTACGGAGGAACCCAAGACTTACACCGCGCAGGATATCCTTAAAATGGCGGGCATATCGCTTGCAGTGGGAATTGTGATCGCGCTTATCGTCTGCCTTATCATGAAATCCTGCATGAAAACCGCAAGACCGAAGCACACAGCCAACGACTACATAAAGAAGAACAGCTTTCATATAACACGCTCCAGGGATATTTTCATATATGCGGAGCTGAGCAAAAGGAAACGCGTTAATGAAGAATCCAAGAAATAAGAGGTGAACGACATGCCGGAAAACAGATTTCGCGATACTTCACTTGACTTTGACGAGAGAGTAGCCGCTCTTCTTGCCGAACTTACAACAGAAGAAAAACTGGGACTTCTTACAACGCATATGAACGCAGTCCCAAGGCTTGGAATAAAGGAATTCTGGATAGGCACCGAGGTTGCCCGCGGGCTTGTCTGCCGCGATTCTCAGGGGGAGTACCCCTCGACGGTTTTCCCGGAGCCATTCGGACTTGCCGCGACGTTCGATACTGATGTAATGAAACGCATGGGCGAAGTAACCGGCGTTGAAAACAGGATCTATACGCAAAAGGGGAAATCCTCGCTTTGCGTGTGGGGACCTACTGTAGACCTGGAACGCGACCCGCGCTGGGGGCGGAACGAGGAAGCCTACGGCGAGGATCCGTGCCTTGCCGGAACCATGGCGGCAGCGTACACCAGCGGAATGGCTGGCTCAGACGAAAAGTACATGCGGGTCATTCCTACGCTCAAGCACTTCTACGCCAACAACAACGAGAACACCCGCGTAAACTGCAACGCGAATGTCCCGACGCGGCTGAAGCACGAATACTACCTCAAAGCGTTCGAAAAACCGGTACGCGACGGACGGGCGCTCAGTCTCATGACAAGCTATAACGAAGTCAACGGAATCGAGCAGCTTTGCTCTGCGGAACTCCAGTTTGCGAGGGAGCAGTGGGGTCTGCTGTTCGCAGTTACCGATGGCGGGGACTTCGTTCAGAATGTACAGTACCATCAGAGCGACCGTGACCACACCGAAGCATTCGTTAAAATCCGCAGGCACAACGGCGCGGAAATCATGACTGACAACGAGGACATCGTAAAGCAGTCCGCCCGTGAAGCGCTGGAATCTGAACAGATATCCACGGCTGACATCGACCGGGCGCTTGCTGGTCCGCTCAAGGCGCGTTTCATGCTCGGAGAGTTCGACGACATCACAAATTTTGACTACCCGGAGAGCCTGCTTTGCAGCGAGGAACATTCCCGCGCCGCCCAAGAAGCCGCTGAGAAGTCGGTGATACTCCTGAAAAACAGCCGCGGTGTTCTTCCGCTGAACAAGGAAAGAAAGCTTGCAGTAATAGGCTACCATGCCGACATGGTGTTCCGCGACTGGTATACCGGACTTTCGCCGAAGTGCAGCACGATCCTTGACGTACTGACCGCACAGCTCGGCAGAGAGAACATCATCTACGACTGCGGCAATGATACGATCGCGCTGCGAAGCGCTTCAAACGGGTTTTACTTCTCTGTGAGCGAGGACGGCTCCGTAAAGTGCGACAGTCCGCTCATTAACGAAGCCTGCCTTTTTGAGCTGTTCGAATGGGGGGACGGCGCGGTATCCCTGCGCTCCTGCCTGAACAATAAGTTCCTTACTGACTGCGGCGTGATGAAGTGCACAGCAGATCAGGTGTTCGGTTGGTTCGTCCACGAACTGTTTTACATTGAGAAAAACGACCGGGAATGCCGCCTGAAAAACTGGCAGAAGCGTTTTCTGTACATAACTCCCGAAGGGGAGCTTACGTCATCGGAAGCCCTGAGAGCGCCGAAAAATTCGCTCCTTACAATGGAGATTTTCTCCGACGGCACCGAACGGGTCAGAAGGGTCGCCACCGAAGCGCATAATGTTGTCGTGTTCTGCGGCAACGATCCGATGATAAACGCCCGCGAGACCACGGACAGAATGCACTTAAAACTCCCGGACAAGCAGACACGTGCGCTTGACGCCGTGCTTGAGCTTAATCAGGACGCGGTTCTTTTCCTGATTTCCGGGTACCCATATCAGCTTGACAACGAACGTATTTCAACCGTAATGCATATTTCTCATGCCGGACCCTCGCTCGGTCAGGCAGTTGCAAAAACTCTATTCGGGGAGATATCACCCGCCGGACGCTGTCCGGTCACATGGTACCGTTCCGCTGACGAACTTTGCAGCATTGAGGACTACAATATAATGCGCACGCACTCGACATATCTGTACTATGAAGGCGAGCCGCTGTTCCCGTTCGGGTTCGGTTTAAGCTACACCGGATTCAGATACTGCTCGGCAAAAACGGACAAGATTTCCTACCAGCTCGGCGACACTGTAACAGTGACCCTGGACATAGAAAACGTCGGAATAATGGACGGCGACGAGGTGGTACAGCTTTATGCCGCTCCTTCCGGCATTACTATGACAGTGCCTAAGAAACAGCTCCGTGCATTCACGAGAATTCATGTGCCCAGAGGGAAAACCGTTACCGCAAAGCTTTCTTTCCCGGTCAGCGACCTCTCCTACTGGAACATCAATAAAAACGATTTCGACCTGTTCAGCGGAAATTATACACTGATGATCGGAGCTTCCTCGGCAGATATCCGCAGGACTTGTGAAATTCAGGTGAACGCGTCAAACTACGAGGGCGTTGAAGTTTCCGGCGAGATTCCGGCGGTTTCCGCACTGGATTATATTGACGTTAAGTTCGACGCTGACAGAGAACTCAACGAGTACGCGCTTATAAACGACTGGCAGAGCAGTATCAGCTTTGAATTTTGCAGAATGCGAAGCTATCACATGGTGACTGTAACAGCTTCCAACCCCGGACCGGAGGTAAAGCTTACAATAACGGCGGCTGAATCCAGACAGGTCGTTGCTGAAGTAGTAATACCGCCCACCGGCAGCATGACAAAATTCACGACTGTCAACGCTCCCGCCGAGCCTGTCGACGGAGTGTTCACACTGCGTATGACTACCAGCGGCATGCTGTCGCTGAAATCTTTCAAATTCTCGTGAGCGCCTCCGGGAGATAAAGATGAAAACACTATATAAATGGTACCTGACCAACGAGGGTATCGTAGGTTACATGGCACACGGCGTGGTATACGGGCATTCAAGCCCATACTGCGCCGACGGCAGCGAGATCCACACCTCCCTGATAGAAAGCGCGGAATACGACGGCGAAACGATAACACTTTACACGCTGAACTCTGAATACCGCCTTTCCATCAGCGAAATGGACTGCGAATGCTTTGACGCGCTGCGTTCTCTCCATATTTTCGAGCGATTTGCACGGGAATACGGCCTGATGAGATGCTTACCTCTGGTTGCCGACCACTACCATCAACTGGACGGCTATCTCCGCAGCACAAGAGCTGAAATTCACTCAAGGCTTAAAAACAGTTCGCTGTACATCGAGTTTTCAGATGAAAACAAGTGCTACTACAATATGGGAATTTACCGCACAAAATCCGGCGAGATGGAGTTCTTCCCGCGTGTGACTGATTTTTTCATTGATAAAAACGAGAAACTGGTCGGTTCATTGAACTATATCGTGGAGTTCAACCCCTACAACAACAGGAATATCGGCTTTATCTCTCATTCCGGGGCTGCGCTTCCGGACAAGGAATTTCTCGGAATAATCAGAAATAGCTGTAGAAACTCCCTGAATATACGGTTCAGTTGGGGCAAAACCGTAATACTCGCCCCGGACACCGAAATAGTTGTATCAGATGGCATGGGACTTGCTATCCCGCTGACTGATACGTCGCAGGATATCTAACTTACATATGAACAGCAAAGAAATGAGGTGTTAGTATGTCAGAAATAAAGAGAGTATTTCTAATAGTACTGGACAGCTTCGGCGTTGGAGAAACCCCGGATTCAGCGGAATTTGGCGACGCGGGAGCAAACACGCTCCGTTCATGCTTTGAAACTGGCAGGCTCAGCGTACCGAACATGCAGAAGCTGGGACTTTTCAACATCGACGGGGTTACAGTCGGCTCGCCGGTCGCAAATCCTACTGGAGCGTACCTCAGAATTGCGGAAAGCTCCCGCGGCAAGGACACTACAACCGGCCACTGGGAGATTTCCGGAATTGTATCCAAAAAGCCATTTCCGACCTTTCCGAACGGGTTCCCCGAGGAGGTCATAAAGAAATTCAGCGAAGCGACCGGCAGGGGAGTACTCTGCAACAAACCGTACAGCGGAACAAAGGTAATCGCCGACTACGGCGAGGAACATATCCGCACGGGAGACCTCATCGTCTACACTTCGGCGGACAGCGTGTTCCAGATAGCCGCTCATGAATCGGTAGTTCCTGTCGAAACGCTCTATGACTACTGCCGCATGGCGCGGGAGATACTGACGGGAGAATATGCCGTGGGGCGCGTTATCGCACGTCCTTTTGAAGGCAAGTTCCCGTTTATCAGAACGCCGCGCAGACACGATTTTTCGCTTGTTCCCCCGAAGGATACAATGCTTGACTGCCTTTCGCGTCAGGGCTTCGACACCATCGGGATCGGCAAGATATACGATATCTTCGCCGGAAAGGGACTTACAAAATATGTCCGTGATATCGGCAACTTCTGCGACATGAATGAAACATCGCATTTCCAGAGCATTCCTTTCAACGGACTCTGCTTTACAAATCTTGTGGATTTCGACATGCAGTTCGGTCACCGCCGCGACCCGGAGGGATACGCTCAGGCGCTTAACGAGTTTGACGTATGGCTGGGTGGATTCCTTGAAAAAATGCAGCCCGAGGATATCCTGATGATTACCGCGGATCACGGCTGCGACCCGAAATATTCCGGCACCGACCACACCAGGGAGCATATCCCGGTTCTTGTTGCGGGTCATTCGGTAAAACCCGGAAATCTTGGCACCAGAGCCTGCTTCGGCGACATCGGAGCAACCGTGCTTGACTTACTTAATGCAGCTGGTAAGCTTGACGGCGAGAGCTTTGCAAATAAAATCACTAACTAAGGAGCATAATAATGAACGGAGAAGTTACACAGGCAAGCCGTATCGTAGCGGCTGCGAGAAAATCAATGAAGGACGGTTCCGCATACGAGTTCACGCCTCTGCCGTATGAGGGAAGCGTCGTTTTCAATTTCTGCGACAGAAATAAGAGCGGAGCTCCGCTCTTCCGCGCGAAGGACCCCGCAGACTGGTACGCACACCTCAGCAAGGAAGGCGTGAAGAACATCTTCATGATAATGGGAATGAAGGTCAACAGACAGGCGCTCGGATTCTCAAATAATTCCGCAGTTTCTATCTTTGTACGTTACAATGATAATGTCGTTACCCGCTTTGTTCCGCACTGGAGCTTCAACGACGACGCGCGCCTCTGGAGCGTCGAATACACCGAAGCTATCGCTGAGAACGCACCAGCTACCGACCCCGACTTCCGCAATGAGAAGTCGCTGACTCTTGCAACGCTCAGCGACATCGGCGAGCTTGCGCAGCAGCTTGGTCAGGAGCAGTTTGTTAAGACATTCAAGAAGGCGGCTGATATCCTGAGCGGCGAAGAAGTTCCACAGATGAAGAAGGGCGCAGCCATTCCTGCAATCCCCGAGGACATGATGAAATACTACCTCGCGGCAGATGTTGCCGACGTATTCGGCGCCATGGGAAGCTGGAATGACGAACCCGTAGTCGCAGCCCGCGAGCAGCACAAGGAGAAGGACTACGCAACCCTGTCCGACAGACTGCTGTGCTCTGTTCGTCTGATGACCATGTATGCAGTGAACTTCCCGATAAACTAAAGAAATAAGGTGTTATATAAATGAGCGAATGTACTCACGACTGCGGAAGCTGTTCCGCAAACTGCTCTGAAAGAAAGCAGGAAAGCCTTGTAGCTCAGCCGCACAAGGACAGTCACATCAAAAAAGTTATAGGCGTAGTCAGCGGCAAGGGCGGCGTCGGCAAATCAATGGTCACTTCCATGTCCGCAGTGCTCATGAATCGCCGGGGATACCGCTCCGCTGTTCTTGACGCGGATATAACCGGTCCGTCTATCCCGCAGGCGTTCGGGCTTCACGAAAAGGCACAGGGAAACGAAACCGAGATCTTCCCGGTAACGACTGAAACCGGAATAAAGGTGATGTCGGTAAATCTCCTTCTGCCTGATGAGACCGACCCGGTGATCTGGCGCGGTCCGATCATCGCAGGAACTGCAAAGCAGTTCTGGACAGACGTTGCCTGGGGTGACGTTGACTACATGTTTGTAGATATGCCCCCTGGAACCGGCGATGTTCCGCTGACCGTTTTTCAGTCCATTCCGCTGGACGGCATTATTGTCGTAACATCTCCGCAGGAGCTTGTCTCCATGATAGTCGGCAAGGCTGTCAAGATGGCGGAAATGATGAACGTGCCGATAATCGGACTGGTTGAGAATATGAGCTACGCCGTCTGCCCTGACTGCGGAAAACACATGAATGTATTTGGTCTGAGCCACATTGATGAAACAGCGCAGAAGTTTGGTCTTAAGGTTCTTGCAAAGCTCCCGATCAACCCCGAGCTTGCAGGAAGAGTCGATAACGGAACGATCGAAGGCTTCACATGCCCCGAGGCCGAGCCTATTGCTGACGCAGCGGAGGATTTCTGCAAATGAGCGTACGCGGCGACAAGGCATATGAGTTATTTTTGAGCGGGTATAATTGTACCCAGGCTGTGGTCGGAGCCTTCGCTGATGTTATCGGCATGGACTTTGACACAGCTGTCAGGTTTTCGTCTGGGTTTGGCGGAGGCATGGGAAGGCTCCGGGAGGTATGCGGAACTTTCTCGGGCGCCGTTATCGTCGTGAATGCGCTCTACGGCTACTCCGACCCGAAAAATGTCCAGGCAAAGGCGGAACTCTATTCCCTTATACAGGAGCTTGGGGCTCAGTTCCGCAGGGACAACGGCAGCATTATCTGCAAGGAGCTGCTCGGGCTTTCCAGACCGGAAGGCTCGCCAATACCGGAAGCAAGAACGGACGAGTATTACAAGAAGCGTCCCTGTCCGGAGCTTTGCCGATATTCAGCGAACATGCTTGAGGAGTACATCAGGGAACACCCTCCGGTGAAATAAATCAAGGCGCACTCCACAAGGAATACCGCCTTAAAGTTCATTTCGCCCGGGAAGCCGGGCATGGAAGAATGAGATCCTGCCGCGGAATAGGAGCTTCGCTTACCACCGACGAAATCAGATCCTGGGAGCGCGAGCATTTGAAAATGCTTGAGAAATACCCACCAGAATTTGATGTTTCATTATGCGGTATTGTCAGAACTCACACTAAAATAAAACAACCCGGAACAGCAGTTCACTGTTCCGGGTAAATTCATGCGGTGATTTTAGTAAAGAGCTGAAATCCCATAACCACAACACCGAGCACTACTAGAACGATACCAGTAGCTCGGTTGAGCGTTTTGGGAGAAGCCTTGTTCGCAAACACTGCCGCGATCCTCGCCCAGATTAGGGTAAACACGATACACAGAATCATTACCAGGATATCCGGCATGCCGCCCATTGCAAAGTGCGAGATCGAACCGGTCAGCGCGGTGAAAGTCATGATGAAAACGCTGGTCCCGACTGCGGTTTTCAGTTCATAGCCAAGCAGGGAAGTCAGGATAAGAAGCATCATCATACCGCCGCCGGCGCCGATAAATCCGCAGATAAATCCGATCACAACTCCTGCGGCGATCGACTGAATCAGCCGTTTCTTTGGAGAAACAGACTTCATGTCGTCTTTGGTGGTCATGACAGGTTTTACAATGAACTTGATACCAAGTATGAACGTCATGAAAACCGAAAATCCGCCCATTGTCGCAGCAGGAAGCAGACTTGAAACCCAGCTGCCAACAACTGTGAATACAAGAACGGCAGCCATCATCACGATGCCGTTCTTTATGTCAAGATTTTTGTTTTTCCCATAGGTGTATGCTGAAACTGCGCTGGCAAGAACATCAGAAGCAAGCGCGATACCGACTGCAACGTACGGGTCGATTCCAAGGAATGTCGTCAGCATAGGCGTAATAACGGCTGCGGCACTCATTCCCGCGAAGCCCGTGCCAAGCCCGGCACCCATTCCTGCAAAAAACGTTACTATAATTGTAATAAAGAGTTCCATTGAATACCTTCTTTCTGAGTAATTATACAACATATGAGCAAGAATGTCAACTACATCCGTCTATAAAATCACAATCTGTGTAAAATATGCGAAAGACCCCTTCGGATTGAAGGGGTCCAATATATTGAGATTACTCGCCGCAGTGCTCGCAGTCGTGCTTCTCCTTGAACAACTCAGGATCGTAAGAAATTCCATTCTTATCGTAATAGTCCTTGACAGCGGCTTTTACTGCCTCCTCAGCCAGCACCGAGCAGTGGATCTTATGAGCAGGAAGCCCGTCAAGAGCCTCAACAACTGCCTTGTTTGTAAGCTCCAGAGCTTCAGAAACCGGCTTGCCCTTTATCATCTCGGTAGCCATTGAGCTACTTGCGATCGCAGAACCGCAGCCGAAAGTGCTGAACTTTACATCGTCGATGATCCCGTCTTTGCTGATCTTCAGGAAGATCTTCATGATGTCGCCGCACTTTGCATTTCCGACTTCGCCTACGCCGTCAGCGTTTTCAATCGTGCCGACATTGCGCGGGTGTGTGAAGTGATCCATTACCTTTTCACTGTATAACATAAGTTCTCTTGCCCTCCTGTAGATCCTGCCATACCGGTGAGATACGTCTGAGATAGTCAACTACCTCTGGTACAGCCTTGATTATTGTTTCGATTTCTTCTTCTGTATTATATTCGCAAAGTGAGAGTCTGAGCGAACCGTGAGCTACGTCGTGGATACGTCCGATTGCCAGCAGTACATGGCTGGGATCCAGCGAACCGGAAGTACATGCTGAACCTGACGAAGCGCAGATACCCTTCTGGTCTAGCAGAAGCAGCAGGGATTCGCCCTCGATACCCTCGAAGCACATGTTTACATTGCCGGGAAGCCTCTCATTGCGCGAGCCGTTGAGAATAGAGTGAGAAATTGTAGAAAGTCCCTCGATGAGCCTGTCGCGGAGCTTTGAGATCTTTGCCATGTTCGTTTCCAGGTTGTCAGTAGCTTCCTTTAATGCAACTGATAGACCTACGATACCTGCGATATTCTCAGTACCCGCACGCTTGCCGCGCTCCTGAGCGCCGCCCTCAATGAGCGATGAAACCAGCAGACCCTTACGCGCATAAAGAACTCCGACGCCCTTGGGACCGTGGAATTTATGTCCCGCAAGTGACAGCATATCGCAGCCGATGTCCTTCACGTTTACCGGAATATGACCGACAGCCTGAACCGCGTCTGTGTGGAACAGAACACCGTTTTCCCTGCAGATAGCGGCGATCTCCTTAACAGGTTCAATGGTGCCTATCTCGTTATTTGCCATCATAATTGAAACAAGCGCTGTATCAGGGCGGATAGCCTTTCTCACTGATTCAGGGTCTACACGGCCTTCGCCGTCTACCGGAAGCAGAGTTACCTCGTAGCCCATCTTCTCAAGTCTTTTCAGGGAGTGAAGAATTGCGTGATGCTCGATAACATCGGAAATAATATGCTTCTTTCCCTTACGTGCGCCGATTTCAGCGGCGGTCAGCAGAGCCTGATTGTCAGCCTCGCTTCCTCCTCCAGTGAAGATGATCTCCTTAGGATCAGCGCCTATGCAGTCGGCAACGGTCTTGCGAGCCTTAAAAAGAGCCTCGGCGGCATTCTGTCCGACTGTGTGCAGGGAAGACGGGTTACCGTAATTGTCAGTAAGATACGGCATCATCGCTTCAAGCGCCGTTTTGCTGAGCTTTGTTGTTGCGGCGTTATCAGCGTATATTGTAGTCATGGAATCACCATTCTTTCTTTTAATTTCTTGTTCAGGTAGTGTTATCTTACATATCCTATCGAACTACTAGGATTATATCACATTATGTCCGATTTGTCAATAGAATTTCAGAAATAATTCCTGAAACTTGAGTGAAATGATAGTTTAGAATAGTATTTCCAAATGGGAAGATAAAATGTACAAGTGGGCTGAGAATCCCAGCCCACCAATATTTTGTTAATTACCAGTCGGTGTCCCAGTTTGTATCACCGGCGTCCCAGTTTCCGCCGTAATCCCAGTCGCCGCCGTTGTCACCGTCCCAGTCATCGTTGTAACTGGAGCTGCTTTCCAAGTAGCTTGAGTAATAATCGGTGTCCTCAAAATCAGTGTAACCGTAGCCGTTTTCGTATTCCGTTCCATCATAGTAGCTGCTGTAGTTCCTTGACAGCTCATCGTCAACAGATGTGCTGTACCAGTAGCCGTCGCCATATCTGTACCAGTCAGAACCCAGGCAGTAATAATAAGAGCCATTATAATTATAGTAGCCATTGTCCGGCATTTTGTTCGATATACATAAGCATATGACGCCGACAACAACTAAGATGATAGCGGGAATAAGCGGCTTTAGTAACTTCTTCAGATAATAGAGAAACGCCCCGAATTCGGTTTCTTCCTTTTTACTCGCAGCCGTTCTGGAAGCGCCGTTTTTTTCCCGGCGTATCTGAACCTCCGTTTTCATCTTCTGGTAGATCTCATTTACCGCGTAGGCTTCGTCTTTGCCTCGATAACGCTCTGCACGGGTACCGTCGCCTTTATTTTTGTATACAATGAAGTTACCGTCAGAATCCTCGTATATGCCAAACGCTTTCGGCTCTTTGTAGTCGATTCCAATAAAGAAGCGCATTTCCTCAAGCGGGAGATTTTTCGCCTTTGCAAATGCTTTTAGTTCCTCGATGGTTTTGGGAACTCCGTCAGCGCTCCTCATCAGATGTGAGTTTACAGCTCCGCAGTTGGGACAGGTCTCGTCTGTATCTTCAATAAAACTGCCGCAATAATCGCATTTTACTTTCATATCATACCTCCCAAATCAAACCTAGTATTATTATACATCAAATGAGTTATAAAGTCAACCGTAAATAATAAAATAGCGTTTAATAATATACTATAGATAAAAAACTCCGCCGAGCATTACACCCAGCGGAGTTCCCAGAACCTATTCAGTTAGTAATTACATTACGCCGCCTTCAACGACAAGGCTGTCCTTATCAACATTGTCGCCGTAAACGGAAGCGAGAGTCGCATCGTAGTCAGCGTGGAAGAACTGCTCGTCTGCAAGAGCGGTGATCTCGTCATTGATCCAGTTCAGAAGGGTCTCATTGCCCTTAGTTACAGCTGGAGCGATAGCGTCGGTGCTGCCCAGGGACTCAACGCCTACTGTGAATCCAGGGTTATTCATTGACCATGCGAGAACCTCGGTATTATCAGTGGAGAATGCGTCGCCGCGGCCGTCCTGAAGAGCAGAGTATGCCTCGTTGTACTCGTCGTACTTCTGGAGCTTCACATCAGGATAATTCTCGGTGAAGTAGCTTTCAGCGGTTGTTCCCTTTACTACGATAAGAGTCTTGCCGTTAAGCTGCTCAGCGTCGGTGATTATAGCGGAATCAGGGGAAACAACGCCAAGAGCGACTTTCATATAGGGGAGTGCGAAGTCAACCTTTTCCTTGCGCTCATCGGTAACGGTGAAGTTTGCGAGGATTATATCAACCTTTGCAGTCTCGAGGAACTCTACGCGGCTTGCAGCCTCAACGGGAACGAGCTTCAGCTCAACGCCGAGATCCTTTGCGATACGGTCTGCAAAATAAACATCGTAGCCCTGGAATTTGCCGTCGTTGTCAACGTAGCCAAATGGGTTCTTATCAGAGAAAACGCCGATAGTGATCTCGCCGCTCTCCTTGATCTGATCAACAGTTCTGTAAGATCCGCTGGCAGCAGAAGAGTCACCGGTGCTGTCGGAAGCGGAAGAAGATCCGTTGCTGTTAGAGCATGCTGCAAGGGACAGCGCCATAGCTGCCGCAGCAAATACAGATGCTATTTTCTTGAATGTGTTCATAGCTTAGTCCTCCAATTGTTCCTTTTGTTATGTTTTATATGTTTACCTATTCAAAAAACTGCGCAAACTGGATTACACATTATCTTGAATAGGTGAACGTCTGTAGGAATCGCTGCGCTCTCTCGGTTTTAGGGTGATGGAAGAACTCCTGCGGTGTATCCTCCTCAACGATAACACCGCCGTCCAGGAATACCACGCGGTCTGCGACTGCCTCGGCAAACGCCATCTCGTGCGTTACTATCATCATGGTAGTTCCGCCGGAGTTCGTCTCGCTGCCCTTTGCGAGGTCGAGAACGACGTTAAGAACCTCGTGCACCATTTCCGGGTCAAGAGCGGCTGTGATCTCATCAAGCAGCATGATATCCGGATTCATGATGAGGCTTCTCACGATCGCGACGCGCTGTTTCTGTCCGCCGGAAAGCTCCGAAGGATAGGAGTCAGCTTTGCCGTCAAGGCCAACGCGCTTCAGCAGCGCCATAGCCTTTTCGGTCACTTCGTCCCTGCTTCGGTTCTGCACCTTGAGCGGAGCAAGCGTTATATTCTTCATCACGGTCATATGAGGGAAAAGGTCGTAGCTCTGGAATACCATTCCGATCTTCTGGCGCACTTTGTAAAGGCTTGGCTTGCCGTGTTCCACCGGTTCGCCGTGGAGTTTGATCGAGCCACCCTGGATAGGTTCCAGACCATTTATACAGCGGAGCAGGGTACTTTTTCCGCAGCCGGAAGGGCCAACCAGAACAAGCACTTCTCCCTGTTCAACGCTGAGTGAAAGATCATTGATGATCGTGTTGTCGGCGAATCGTTTTGTGATATGATCTATGTCAATAATGTGTTCAGCCATGTTATTCACCCCTCCTTTTGGTCAGCTTTCTTGAAAGCAATGAAAGCGGAAAACAAATTATAAAGTACATCAGGAATATTGCTGCGTAAACCCACAAAGCCGCATTCGGGAATTCGAAACGGTTGGCGTCAATGATCTGCTTTCCGACCTTCAGCACTTCTGTAACGCCGATGAGCGAAACCAGCGCGGTGGTCTTGATCATACGGGTTGAAAGATTTATAATGTCGGGAACCAAACCTCTGAGAGCCTGCGGAAATATGACGTAGAAATAAAGCTGAGGTCTGCTGAGTCCGAGCGACAGCCCGGATTCAAACTGATGAGAGGGGATAGACTGAAATGCTGAGCGAACAAGGTCACCTACCTCGGAAGCTCCCCATATAGTAAGCATAATGACTGCCGCAGTATCGCCGCTCAGGTTTATTTTGGTCAACTTCGTTATTCCGAAGAATATAATGAACAGCCAGACGAGCTGGGGCATGATCCTGACGATCTCTATATATACGCGGCATATTACCTTAACTACCGGATTCTTGACAAGCATCAGCGCTCCGACAAAAACTCCGATAACAAGGGATAAAGCTATAGAGATGAGCGAAAGTCTCAGAGTTACCCAGAGACCACCCCACAGGCGCAGCATATTATTGCCCATGAAAAGGACTTCAATTCCCTGCACGGCGAACCCTCCTCTCTAAAATGCTGAAAACAATGGATATCGGGAGGATTATTACAAGGTAAGCGGCAACGAGCATCGTCAGCGCTTCTCCTGTGTTGTAGTACATTCCGATAAGGTCCTTTGCAACATACATAAGGTCTGCAAGAGAAACCGCGCTGAAAACGCTGGTTTCCTTGAGAAGGAAGATAACATTTGCCGCCAGAGCGGGGATAGAGACTGAAGCAGCCTGCGGAAGAACTATGTACCGCATGATCTGCCATCTGTGAAGTCCCAGGCTTTCGGCGCTTTCAAGCTGAACATCGTTAACTGACTTGAGACCGCTTAGGAAGCTTTCTGCCATGTAGCTTCCGCCCAGGAAAGCCAGACCGATAACACCGCATGCTTCGCTTGACAGAAGTATACCCGCTTTCGGGAGACCGAAATAAAGGAAAAACAACTGCACGATTAGGGGTGTGTTTCGGGAGAGCTCAATATAAACAGCAACTATCTGCCTTGCGACAGGCACTTTGTAGTATTTAACCCAAGCGCATATCAGTCCAATTGCAATCGAAAGCACTATACCAAGAACTCCGATAACTAACGTCAGCCATGCGGCTTCAACGTACATCGGTGTAAATTTCTGAATAAATGACCAGTCCACAACATCACTCCGTATATATTAATTGTCTTGTATGCCACGGAAAGGTCAGATACGATAAACTGACTTGTTCTCGGTATGCATAGATTATAACATACAAAACATATTGTGTCAATAGGTTTAATCCAATTTTATAAACAAAAACTTTCAACCTGTCCATCTACATTTTGGATACCAGACACAAAAGAAATGGTTTTCTTTTTATTATATGCAAGATTACAATCCAGTGAAACGATATCTTGACTCACATACTTTTTAATTATATCACAAACATCATTATAATGCAAGTAGCAAGTTTAACAAAATACAGGAAATCTGTGTTATTGGGTGTTTTATTACCTGTTAAACTTAAATCATCATGTTACGTGCGATATTTGCAGCCTTTTGCGCTGCTCCTGTGTTCTGGTATTACATTTTCAAGGACTTCGGCAAGTATATAAAGGAAAAAGGCTGGACGAGGTTCAATTACTGGGGGCTTCATCTTTTCATAGGTAAGTTCGGCGGAGGTAAGACGATCTCCGCGGTCAGACGTGCTTATAATATCTGTAAGAGCCACAAGGGCGTTACCGTTCTTACTAATCTTACTCTGTATGGGTTCCCGGAGGATACCAGGATCATAAAGCTCGTGAATAGCTCGCAGATCTTGGAGCTTCCGGATAAATCTATAGTCCTGATCGACGAGATCGGCAGTATCTTCAACAGCCGGGACTTTGCAAGCAGTAAGAAATCTGTTCCAAAACCAGTTTACCAGCTTATTTTGCAGTGCCGTCACCGGAGGATCATGCTGCTTGGTACCGTCCAGAGGTGGAATCTCCTTGATAAGCAGCTTCGGGATATCGCTGATACTCTTACGGTTTGTCACAGTTATTTTGCGGATCCGTTCGCACGTTATACTACATGCGCCGAATATGACGCGCAGGAATACGATAAGTGGTTCAATAATCCGCTGCTGCCATTACGGCAGCTCATGTATTACAGCTATGTTCAGACTGACGAGCTGCGGAGTAAGTATGATACTATTGAGATGGTTGATTCCATGCTTGATAAGGAATACATATCAGATGAGGAGATCCTTGCTAACCGAGCCGGAACCGGATTCGCTCCCGATCTTGTCGGCGATAAGAAAACGCAGCGCAGACTTGGCAGGGAGCGTTCGTTTTTACCCTGTACCCACTGTTAGCGGGTTTTGATCCAGCCGTAAGCCTTTTTCTTCTTGCCTTCCTTAAAGGTGATAACGGGCTTTTCAAGTTCGCCGTTATAGTAGTGTTCGTTGATGGCGTTAAACGCTGCCATCATTCCCGCCGAGAGTTCGGCGATAGTAGTGATAGATCTGATTCTAGGCATGTGATCACTCCTTTTCAAAATGTCCTTCTGTGGAGAAATCCCAGTCAATCGAGCCGTCCGGATAGCGTCCGAGACCATTAGCAACAAGAGTCCATCCGGTTTTTTTATTTTTGAGGGTTGCTTTATACTCGCCGAATACCTTCAGGCAGATGTATTCCGCAGTGGAGTTCTTAAGTTTAAAAGTTTCGCATATACGAGGAGTAAATCTAGTTCTCATGTTAGTTCCTTTCCGTCCTCGCTCTGGGCGGGGTCTTGACAAATTCTTGCGGTTGTGGTATAATCACCAGTAAAGAGGAACAGACCCGCAAGGCTTTATCTGTTCCCCTCGGTGGTTGCCGTTAGCGTTCTAGACCAACGTTGACGGCTTTTCTTATGTGGTTACGTTCTTAATTTTTTCAATCAGCTCTTCGATCTTCTCAATTTCAGTAGTATGCCGGGGGATTTGATCTTCGTCCAAAATTGGGACTTCATCAACGAGTTTTAATTTACACCTTCGAGTGCTTGCAGAATAATGATGTAATCTCTTACGGTTAAATTGTTCTTAGGCATATCCATGTTTCCAATCTCCTTGCGGTCTGATTTCGGGCTATCCGTTATTGGCGTTCCCTTTGGTGTGCCCTCTGGAGTTCATGCGCTCCATCGGGTCAAATTAAACCGGGCGTCCGGTGTCCGTCTTTATCCAGTTCGGATTTTATCATCCCTGCGATCCTACCAACTAGAAAAACTTTTTATTTTTGGTCGCCGTTTGACCTTCCTGCTCTCCTTTCTTTATCACCCCTGGTAAAAAGTCCTACCACCCCTTTTTACCAGGGGCGATAAAGAAGAGCAGGAACCTATAAAGGTGACCAAAAATAAAACGTCGCCCGCAGGCGACACCTTGCGCCGTTTTAAACAATGGCAAGGCGCGCAGCCCTCGACCCAGACATAAATCACAACCACACAAGACGATAAGCTCGTATCTCGTAAATCAAAGCGCCTATAAATCAGATCAAGCGTTCCCAGCGCCCTACTTATGTTAGGTTTGAGTTCATGACATAAGTAGGGCGCTGCGAAGCATTCCGCCGATCTGATCAGTGACCAACGGACAGCGCAAGCCCAGACCTGACAATGACAACTCTTCCCGACCGCCCCTTTGCGCGTCAGCGCTGGGGCGGTCGCGCCGTGTCATAAATCGGCGAAAAAAGCGCCATAAACAAAAAAGCCCCCCGCATGTAATACGGGGGAATACGGGGGCTACCATTACACAATACGCCCTCTGAAATGGCTCAGGGGGCTGTTTTAATGTCTGTTGGAATATTGTTACAATCTACACCTCTAAAATGGTAATATTCCAGTATATAACATATATTTTGAAAGTTAACTTTCAAAATAACAAATAATAAGAATACCCCGAATAATCGGGGTACTTCTTATATAGCCTGTTTATCATCAGCCGGGAAAGGATAATCTTCACGGAAATATTTATCAATCCATTTGATTAGGTCAGTTTACAAGGAACTACACGCAGACCACGAAACGGGGGCTGCTGACAACAAATAAAGGCTGAGTATCAAGCACCGGGAAAGTGCGGGATATTCAGCCTGTTTTGTTGTCCGGGGTTTCCAAAGGGGCTTGCCCCTTGGCACACGACTTTGCTTGCAAAGTGTAGTGTGTTATACGCTCTGTCGGCGTTGCTGCGAAAATGAGGTTGCCGCCGGGTCGGGCAAGGGCATTTGAAGCAGCAGGAAAACAGGGCTGTGATTGCGTGTCGTGGAGCCGCAAGCGCAGGGCTGGTTTCGTCAGCAGACAGGGCGTATATGAAAGCCCCCGTTCCTCGTCCCACGCCGGACTTCGGGACAAAATGTCCCGAACTTGTGGACACACTCACAAAAAAGCAAACAGATTTTTCTCTCAAAATTGGAATGGGCGGGGAAGCCATTTTAGGGCTTTGCTATCTCCCTGATAAATGAGAAGTTAAGTTTCGTCCATATATATTTTTACCTCGATGTATTCATGATTTCTTGCATAAGCAAACGACGCTGATTTTCTGATATAGTCAAATATATTTTCGTCTAAATCTTCGTCCCATGTTGTTTCGCTGAAAATTTTATTTTCAGCGGTTGGCTTATACAAGATGACTACATGGATTTGATAAAACTCTTCATCATCATTTGAAAACTGTCGAACTAATGAAATTTGAAAAAATGGTTCTTTTGAAAAAGCAGTAAATGTTCCGGTTTCAAATAAAACCATATTTTCTTCAAGCGGTGTGCTGCACATCTGCTCAAAAACATCAACTATTTCTTCCACAGACATTTTATCCGTTATCTTATCTTCTAAAAACTTAATCAAGTTCTCCATTGATTTTCCTCCTGTAAATTCTTATTTATTGTTCTCTACTTCCGTCCCCGCTGTGGATTTGGATTTTTCAGCAAATCTGACTTATCAGTTCTTAGAAATGGGCGGGAAGCCATTTTAAGGCTTTCCCGCCTTGATTGCCCATTAGCAAAGACGGGCGAGACTGTCAACGGCGGCACATTTATGCGCCGTTCATCTTGACCGTTGACTGGCTCGACTGGCTTTGCTATCTCCCCAACAAGTTATTGTTTGTTGTTTTCCCAATTATCTAAACGGGCTTGCATAGTTTCTCGCCATTCTTCACTTGGACAAGCAGTAATCAATTTTCGATACTCTTCACTTGATGGCGCTTCTATCAAATAAGACTCTACCAATTTTAGCAAATCCCACTCTACTCCATACATTCCACCTTCGGGGAAAATGTCAATCAATACGCCTACTTCTTCTCTTGTCAATGGCGTTTTTACATTGGAGAGCAATTCGTCATACATGTTGATGGTTTCTTCTGTAGGGTCATCTTTCACTGCGTCTGGCATTTGACCGAGAAGTTTCAATTTTATAATTGCCTCCTGCACCTTTACTCCCTCCAATTTCTCGTTCTCTATTTTCTCCCCCGCTGTGGGTTTGGATTTTTCAGCAAGTCCGACTTCTGTGCAATCTTTTTCAGCCACTTCTTTTCTTCCTCGGACAGCTTTTTCAAATTCAGCTTGAGCCGCTTGCAGATAAACGCCAGCGACGCTTGCTCCGGGTCGCTGTCTGGACTGGCAGTTTCCTCGGCGGTCTGCAAGAAATCTTCCAGTGGGTTGTCCTCCGGAACGCTGAAAAAATCGTCCTTATGGGCTTCCCGCAGGTCGAGGGCTATCTTGTTTATGTCCTGCTGTATCACATAGCGGCAAAAGCTGTCATCATCAATATGAGCGGCGATAAGCTGTCTTAGCTGCGGGTCGGACAAGCTGGGATTGTGCTGCTTCATAATGGTTGCGCTCACAGCATCTATAATGGCATTTGCACTCTGCACCTGTTTTCCTGCGATACCGTTTACATAGATTTCGAGGTCAGCCATCAGCCGGGGAAAATCAGGGTGCGCCGCCAGCTCACACAAGAGGGAATTATCCACCAGCCCGCTTTTCAACAGTTCAATCATATCATCACTCAAACACAGGTCTGCAAGATCGGCGTTTGGGTGATTTCTTGTTTGGGACAGTCCCAGCAGATATTCGGCGGTCACGCCGTAAAACTTCGCCAGCTTGATAATGGCATAGTGGCTGATGTCCTTGAAGTCCTTTGCTTCATAACTGCCCAACGCAGACTTGGAGAGATTTACCTGTTCTTCAAGCTGCTCCAGCGTCAGCCCACGCTCCACACGCAGGTCTTTTAGGCGTTCCTGTATGGATAGTTCCATGCTCTCCCCCCTGTCTGCCCAATAAATGGGAATAGCTGTTTTCTCATGTTTTAATTTATTTCTGTTCTGTGTAATGAATACAAATACCACTACTGCACGAGCGCGGGTCAAAGTAAGATGAAATAGAACCCCATGAAAACAAGTTTTCTTCGTTCTTCAAACCACAAAACCTCATGAGCCATTCATCACAATACCTTTTATCTTTCTGAGCTTCTTCGGGTGTCCAGCATTCCCAATGCTGAATAGCATTTAAGTCAAAGTGCTGCGGATATAGATTAACAAATTCAAGATTTTTCTGTGGATTGAAGCAAAAATAAACAGGGATTTTGTTGTCATAAACTTTTTCTTTTATATCGTACCATATATATCCATTTCTCATATCTCTGATTTGTGTGATTTTATCTTTTGGAAAATCAGAAATAAAGTCAGCATAATGCAATAACGGTGATACTGTTATATTCAGTTCAGGGAAAGTAATCTTTCCTGTTTGTAACTCAATCAAATAGGCTTCCCCCTTTCCAAACGCCGATTTGTCTCTTTGTACTTATCATTTTATCACAATTCCGAGAGCGTGGAAATAGGCAGTTTTTTGGGCGGATTTCCTACCTTTCGGATATACGGGACGGGCGGTCTTTTAGGTGTAGACTTAGGGTAGTTCATCGATGAGCCGCACCTTGAAAACCGAATGACCGTCCGAAAAGGAATACCCCGGCAGGGGAAGCACCGCAAGGAGCCAACTTCTGGACACTTTGTCCAGAGGTCACTTCGGGACAACTTGTCCCGAAGCTGTGGGGAGCTTGCCTCGTCGCCGCAAGCTGCGTATCATTCGCTTCCGCCAAATGGCGAAAGCTCACTCGCTCCGCTGCGCCTCCTCTCCCCACAAAGTCCAACGACTTTGCGGGGGCCCCTGTTGGGAACACGCCGCAGGAATGGGGCAGGAAGCCTTTTCGGGGAGAACGGCTAAGGAAAAATGGAGGGAACACATGAAAGAGAACCCATATAAACGACTGCCGCCCATAGAGCGCAAGCCGGACGGTTCCCTTTACCGCATGACACCGGCACAGAGGAAACAGGCAAACGCCCTGATCCGCCGGGAGTGCTGCTGTTATGAGGACGGGAACTGTATGCTCCTTGACGATGGGGATACCCACACCTGCCCCCAGACCATTTCTTTCTCGGTCTGCTGTAAGTGGTTCCGCTGGTCGGTCTTGCCGCAAATCGGAACGCTGGAAGCAGAGATTTTCCGGGATAAGGAGCTAAAACGCTGTGCGGTCTGCGGCAGAGTGTTCGTCCCAAAGTCCAACCGGGCGAAATACTGTCCCGACTGTGCCGCCAGAGTTCACAGACAGCAGAAAACAGAAAGTGAACGGAAAAGGAGGTCTACTGTGGACAGTTAGGGGCTGAAAAGTCCTTGATTTACAAGGCTTTGCAAGCACAGAACAGGGGCAGGCAATAGAAACTACCGCCTGCTCCCGGAAACGGGCTTCTAACCGTCCACAAAACACGATATGACAAGCACCATTTATATCCATCAGCCGGAAAAGGCGGTCAGCTTTACCCGGCTTCCGAATTTCCTTTTTGAAGCCCCCACATTCACAGCTTTGCCCAATGAAGCAAAGCTACTGTACGCCTTTATCCTGCGCCGGACGGAGTTATCCCGCAAGAACGGCTGGGCGGACGAGTACGGGCGCATTTACCTGTACTATCCAATCTGCGAGGTGGTGGAGCTGCTCCACTGCGGGCGGCAGAAAGCCGTCAACACCCTGCGGGAGCTGCAATACGCCGGACTGGTGGAAATCCAGAAGCAAGGCTGTGGAAAACCCAACCGAATTTACCCAAAATCCTTTGAAGCGGTTCCAAACACCGACTTCAAGAAATCCCGTTCTGGTACGCCGGAGGACTGAAAACCGCACTTGACAAGTACGAAAATCAACCCTCTTGGAGTACGGAAACCGGACGGTATATAGAAATACAAAGATAAAAAGATTGATTTATATTCTATCCATTCCAATCCTATCCGAGCTAATTCCTGTGAGATTTTCCCTGTGGAAAATCCTGGATAGGAAAGGGATGGGGAAAGGAGCAGAATGGCACAACACGCAATTTTGCGGTTTGAGAAGCACAAGGGCAATCCGGCAAGACCGCTGGAAGCCCATCACGAACGGCAGAAAGAGCAATACGCCAGCAACCCCGACATTGACACCAGCCGGAGCAAGTACAATTTCCATATCGTCAAGCCGGAGAGCCGCTATTACCATTTCATTCAGAGCCGCATTGAACAAGCCGGATGCCGCACCCGCAGGGACAGCACCCGGTTTGTGGATACGCTGATTACCGCCAGCCCGGAGTTTTTCAAGAAGAAGTCCCCAAAGGAGATACAGGAATTTTTCCATAGGGCGGCTGATTTCCTCATTGACAGAGTAGGGCAGGACAATATCGTGTCTGCTGTGGTACACATGGACGAGAAAACACCTCACCTGCATTTGGTCTTTGTCCCGCTGACAGAGGACAACCGCCTGTGTGCAAAGGAGATTATCGGCAACCGGGCAAACCTTACAAAGTGGCAGGACGATTTTCACGCCTACATGGTGGAGAAGTACCCGGCTTTGGAGCGTGGGGAGAGCGCCAGCAAAACAGGCCGGAAGCATATCCCTACCCATCTGTTCAAGCAGGCGGTCAATCTCTCCAAACAGGCAAGAGCCATTGAAGCCACGCTGGGCGATATTACCCCGTTCAACGCCGGAAAGAAGAAAGAGGAAGCCCTCTCCATGCTGAAAAAGTGGTTCCCACAGATGGGGAATTTCTCCGGGCAGTTGAAGAAATACAAGGTCACGATAAAAGACCTGTTAGCGGAAAATGAAAAGCTGGAAGAACGAGCCAGAGCCAGCGAGAGCGGCAAAATCAAAGACCGCATGGAACGGGCAAAGCTGGAAAGCGAGCTGGACAATTTACAGCGGCTGGTTGACCGTATCCCGCCGGATATACTGGCGGAACTGAAACG